>JAEEGI010005667.1_pt1 | contig 28664 bp, 26 predicted proteins | sample 8958751 | NCBI WGS metagenome assembly JAEEGI01 (sample SAMN16246545, study PRJNA631951) | gut metagenome | biome: gut microbiome; feature: rumen; material: KS-attached | host: Bos | place: Iran: Karaj | collected 2018-10 | reverse complement strand
CTTTTGTTAAGTCTGCTTGTCGTTTGTGTGTTTATATTTGGAATATTTTTGCTCGAAAGTGGTTTCAGAACAGAGTATTATGTAGAGTCGTCGTTTGTTCTTGTTTACATTCTGTTTGTAGGTGAGATGTGGCATCGGTTCGAGGACAAAATTAAAGTTAACGCCTTTATTGCATTATGTTGTTTGGCTTTGTTGATAGGCTTCTCGTGTGTTCGTGGATTAAGTTTTGTTTCTCATGATTTCTGGAACTATTGGCAATATCTGATAGTGACAATTGCTGGTGTATATCTAGTTTATTATGTTTCAAAACAGATTTGTAAGAATGATATGCTGAAGAATTTATTTGTTATTTTAGGAAACAATTCTTTGTATATTCTTGCTTTACATTTAACAGCTTTCAAACTTGTTAGTTTTGCAAAAGTTTTGATTTATGATGACCTCACAATGAGAAATATGTATGATTTTACTGTGATTCTAAAACACAATGATATATTTTGGTGTAGTGCCTATATCATAGTTGGCATTACTGTTCCTTTGGTGATTATGTATTTTATTGGCATCATAAAGAGAAATGCTTTGCAGTTAGTAAATAATTTATTTTCTTTGCATAGTAAATAATATTTATGAAGTGGTTTGACATTGAATTGTAATTCCATTGATACGCAGATTTATTTGTGGAAAAGAAAGAAATAAAGACGCTTATGGGCAATTGGAAATATCGTATAACTCACATTCCGTATCTCGTCAGACTCTGGTGGTTTCTGAAACCGTTCAGAAAGTCGCATCATTCAACATTCTTGGGAGAAAATGTGCGAGTTTCGCATCCCGAAAATATTGAGATGGGCGAAAATGTGCAGTTGTGCCGCGATGTTGAATTGTGTGTGTCGGCTTGTAGATCCGATTCTTCCGAACCGCCTCTTCTGAAGATAGGTAACAACGTTCGCATTGGTGAGGCTTGCCGGATAGGATGTAGTTTTGAAGTTATTATAGAAGACAACGTTCTTTTTGCACCAAACGTCCATATTTCGGACAGAGACCACAACTATTCAGATATAATAAAACCGATAAACGAGCAACCTATCATTACTAAAGGAGCCGTGAGAATTGGCGAGGGCAGTTGGCTTGGCTTAGGTTGTCAGATTTATTCGGGGGTTACAATTGGCAAGCATTGCGTTGTTGGCGGCGGAAGCATCGTTACGCATAGTGTTCCCGATTTCTGTGTGGTTGCAGGAAATCCGGCAAGGATTATAAAAAGATATAACGAAGAAACTTCTGAATGGGAGAAAGTGTAAGTGCATATGATTAAGGATTGTATGATATATTTTTGTGCCGTCGTCGCTTTCTTGTGGCTGATGCCGTATGTCGTTTTCGTCTTGTCGCTGCCGATTGTGTGGTTGTACAACAAGCGCGAAAGCCAAATGTTTGCCTGTATGTCCGATGGCGACGGAAATGACGCTTCATCCAGCGCGCCTCAATGCGCCGAGCAAGAAAGAAAATCCTCGGTAAAGCACTTCTTAATCACTACAGTTCAGTCGTATAGCCAGAAATATCTGATAATAAAGATAGGCTTTATTCCGTCGCATCATATTCGCAGATTTCTTTATAAACATCTGTATATGATTCAGTTGGCAAAAGATGCTGTCGTTTATTACGGAGCGGAAATCCGTTGTCCGTCGCGACTGAAGATTGGTGAGGCTACGGTTGTGGGCGACAGATGTCTGCTTGATGCGCGCAATGGCATTGAGATTGCTGAACATGTGAACATCAGCACTGACGTTAGAATATGGACGGAGCAGCACGACTATAATGACCCGATGTTTGCGTGTTCGCCGGGCACGAAACGTGTGAAAATTGGTAAATATGTGTGGATTGGTCCTAATGTAACCATTCTGCCGGGAGTGGAGATTGGCGAGGGAGCGGTTGTGGCTGCCGGTGCCGTAGTTACGAAAGATGTTCAGCCTTACATGCTTGTCGGCGGTATTCCGGCAAGGCAGATTGGCGAGCGAAATAAAAATCTGAAATATAAATTTGATGGTAGCCATACCATGTTCTATTGAAATATGATTCCGAAAATAATACACTTGTGCTGGTTCAGCGGCGAGGAATATCCGCCTTTTATCAAGCGATGTATCGATACATGGACGGAGTTTCTGCCTGATTACAAGATAAAAGTCTGGGATTCCAATAGTTTTGATTTCGACAGCGTCCCGTTTGTCCGCGAGGCTTACAAGGCTCGCAAGTGGGCTTTCGTTGCCGATTACATCAGACTTTATGCCCTTTACACCGAAGGCGGAATTTATATGGATTCTGATGTCAGAGTGTTCCGAAATTTCGATAAGTTTCTCGACTGCAATTTCTTCACTTCTCACGAGATAAATCCGGGTGTGTATAACGAAGTCGAGGCTCGGAAACTCGATTCGGAAGGCAGGAATTCGACCGACGAGAGCGTGAAGGGATTCGGTGTTCAGGCTGCTATCATGGGGGCGTCGGCAGGATTGCCTTTTCTGAAGAATTGCCTCGATTTCTACAATCAGCAGACATTCGATGTAAACAAAACGTGCGATTTGGTCATTGGTTTGTACATCACAAAACAGATGGAAAAATACGGCTATCGTTACGTTGACGAAGAACAGCATCTCGCCGATGATATGCACATTTACAAATCCAATATTTTCGTCGGAAATGCACTCATGCTTTCGAAAGAAAGTTATGCTATTCATCTCTGCAACGGAAGCTGGACTGAGCATTCATCAGGCATCGGTTACAAGATTAGGAACTACTATCCGTTTTTCTATCCGCTGTGGAGAATCGGCGAGAAAATTGTAAACAAGATAAGGCGATGCTGCAAATAAGCATTATAATCCCGATTTATCAGGCAGAGGCGCGACTGAAGGAGTGCCTCGAATCGGTGGCATCTCAGAATTTTAAGGATTTTGAGGTGCTTCTGGTTGATGACGGCAGCACCGACGGAAGTTCCGCAATTTGTCGCGAATTCTGTGCTGCCGACAGTCGCTTTATCTATATCCGTCAGGAAAACCGAGGTGCGAGTGCGGCACGAAACACCGGGCTCGACAAAGCACGGGGCGAATACATCTGCTTTGTCGATGCCGATGACATTCTTGAACCGACTTATCTTTCGGCTTTTATTGGAAACATTGTTGGCAGCGATGTTCTTGTTCAAGGCCGATTTTGGCACATGGACGGCAAGATGTATTCAAAGACTTTTGAATTTAACGATATTCGCGAGGCATCTTTGCAGAAAGGCGATTTGCAAAGCGCGCTGTTCATGCTTTACAAGCGTAACCAACTCGGCTACTTGTGGACGATGATGTACAAGAGAAGTATCATCGAAAACAATAAAATCCGCTTCCGCGAGGACATGAAATGTCAGGAGGACATGGAGTTTATTACGCATTACATGAAGCATGTGCAGAGCATCAGAATGTTGCCCGAGTGTCATTATCACTACTTCTTCTTGCAGCCAAAGAACGACTACACGTATTACTACACGGTCAAGGGGTTAAGTCTGACTTTTGCACGTTACAAGGAACTATTTTCTGATGAATATTATTCCGAGATTCTGAGGGCTGAAGTTGATATGGCAACGGCTTGCTACCTTCATGAAATCAAGCAGTTGAGTTCAGATGAAAGAATCAGACTTCACAATCTGTTCTGGCAAATCTTTGGAGAGTCGGTTTCATCTTGCCAGAACAAGAAATTCAGACTTATGGCGTTGCTGAAACCTCTGTCGGCATCGGGTAAGGACAAAATTCTCTCGTTGCTTTCAAAAGTGAAATAAAAGAGTTACATTTGCAATTATGGCAAAAAGCAAAATAATAGTTTGTGCTCACAAAAACGATTATGTTCTGAGCAACGATGTGTTCCGACCTTTGCAGGTGGGTAAGGATCAATCGTCTGTAAATCTTGGATTTGACGGCGATGATACGGGCGACAACATCAGTAGCAAGAATCCTAATTATTGCGAATTGACGGGACTTTATTGGGCATGGAAGAATCTGAAGGATTATGATTATGTCGGTCTGGCTCACTATCGTCGCTATTTTGATTTCTCAAAAAAAACTTCGAAAATCGACTATGTAAGGCATATGTCGGTTGAAGATTTCTGCGAATTGCAAAAAACGTGGCAGAATCCTGACGAGATGCTTGGCAACTACGACATCATTCTTCCAAATCCGTGGTACATGAATGAGTCTGTTTCTGAATGTTACATAAAGGCGCATCTGCCCGAAGAATATCACCTACTCGGCAGAATTCTGCTGAAAAATCATCCCGAATATAAAGAGAGCATCCGTAAATTCTGGTGCATGAACAACCGCTGGATTGCATACAATATGTTCTTCACCCGAAAGGAGATTTTCAAGGATTATTGCCAGTGGCTTTTCCCTATGCTTGAGGAACTTGAACAATATATAAAGGTGGTTGATTATCCTTTCCAGAAGCGCACATACGGCTTTATGGGCGAGATTCTGCTGCCGCTTTATTGCCAGCATAACGGATTGAAAATAAAGCATCTGCCAGTTCTGATGCTGGATGACGGGCAGAATATGAGTCCGTTTAAAATTCTGCTTAACAAATGGCGAAGCAACTTTATTTTCAGGTTGAGTCAGCCGTTCAACCACTCATTCCCAGACTTGGATTCTGATTTCGATGATAATTGCAGAAGAGACGGATATAACATCTAACAGCATGGAAAAATTGCCTTTAGTGTCCATTTTGATTCCTCTCTACAATTCTGGAGAATTTGTTGCCGAGACGATAGAATGTTGCCTCGCCCAGACTTATCCGAATATTGAGATTGTCGTTGTTGACGACCATTCTACCGATAATTCGGTCGAGGTTGTGCAGAGATTTCTGTCTGATAAAGTCCGCCTTTACACAAATCCGAAGAAGGGCGGAAATTCTGCGCGGAACTATGCTTTCGAAATGAGCCGCGGCGAATACGTGATGTTTCACGATGCCGACGACCTTATAACAAAAGGGCATATCCTGTCGCTGATGGATGCAATAATGCAGCGAGGAACAAACGATTCTGCCGCTTTTTCTCCAATCTACATGCTCGAGGCTGACGGCAAATTGTGGCAGCCTCCTACAACCATCGACCGCGATTTCGTTCCGGGAATCGAGATGCTCGTTGGCATCTGGACTGGAGCTGGATTCAGATGTCCGCACTGTCATCTTGTTCCGCGTCATCTTGTCGATTCTGTTGGCAGATGGGACGAGAGCGTGCTGAAGAATCAGGACGGTGAGTTTTTTGCTCGTGTGTACAATGCTGCCGACAAAATGCTTTTCTCTGGCAAGAATGAATATGCCATTTGGAGACAGCGCAAGGGCACGGTTAGCCGAAACAAGAATGAAAAAGCGTTGGCATCGTATATTTCAACCTTCAAGGGCATAGCCAAGATGATTCTCGACTATCAGAATACCGAAGAGAACAGAAATGCCATATCTCGTGGCTACGGATATTGGCTTTACGAGAATTATCCGTTTTCGAAGGATGTAGAGCGGTTTTTTTTCGACGGATTGCGCGAAAACGGACTTTCGTTCATTCTTCCTCAAAGAAGAGTTTTGACAATTCTGAGAAGATTGTTTGGCTGGCGTCTTGCCCTGCGAATAATCAATAAATTCAACTTGTAACACAAATGAAACTGTCTGTAATAATAACATGCTATAATTTCGAGGCTGTGATAGTTCGATGCATCGACAGCGTGGTTAAACAGCTCGATGATACGAACAATGCCGATGTTGAAGTCATTGTAGTTGATGATGTGTCTAAGGATGCGTCTGTAAGAGTTATTTCCGATTATATTTCAGGACATTCTGGCAGAAACATTCGCTTGGTATGCCACGAGCATAACGGAGGCGTTTGTGCCGCCAAGAATACAGGATTGTCTGTTGCCAAAGGCGAGTATCTGTGGATTCTCGATGGCGACGACTATGTTTCAGATGGCAGTCTGGCAGTTGTTCTGAAAGCCATATCAGACTGTCCCGACCAAGAAATCATAACCTTCGATGCCAGATTTCATTATCCCGACGAACTTGTTGTGGAAAAAAGAGATATGCCAGCCTCAAAAAGCATAAACGGTATAGATTTCTTCAAGAAAAATTACGTTGTTTGTCCGTGGAGAAATATAATTTCTGCTTCGTATCTTAAAAAACATAACATTTTGTTTACCGACGGCGTCGTTCCCGACGATGTTGAATTTGGACTGAAATTGTTCGGCTATGCCGAGAGAATAACTTATGTTCCTGAATCAATATACGAGTATATTATTCAGAAAACATCGATAACAAACAAGTTCAACGAGCGTAAACCGTATAGTTTGTTTGCCGTTGTCGATTCTGCTATAAAATTGTACGAATACAAGAAAGACAGATGCTTTTTGAAGTTTGCAGCAGACATTGCCAATATGATATGGACGTGCGATTGTCCAATGATGAATAAAACACAGAAAAGCGATTACATAAAGGCTGTTGAGGCAAATAAAACTCATCTTGTATTTTGCTTGAATAACAGCGGAAGTCTCTTTGCCAAGGCAGAAGCATTGTTTTTGAATTTTTCTGTATCGTTGTTTCTTAATATGGTTGTATCTTACAAACGGTTATTTTAGTATTTGAGTTGAAAATGACAGTTTTAAAAAGAATTTTTGAGCAGAATTATTTCTTGATATTTGTATTTGCTCTTATATTTTTGTTTAAGATAGTAATGTTGCCATACTGGAACGTGTATGGCGATTCTTTTTATTATATATTAACAAACAAGCAAACCCTTAACGATGCTGAATCAATGTCGTTGAGTCTGAATTTTTATCTTGCTAATTTGATAGGAGGGGCTTTTCTGCAAATATGGCAAGGTTCAGAATTGTATGGACTGCGATTTTTTCAGATTGTCAATGATTTTGTTTTACTTATTGGACTGTGTAAACTGTATGATAAAATTATTAAAAATAGGTATGTACAGCTAGGGTTGCCAATTCCGGTTGTTAGCTTCTATTACAGGCCAATGGAATTTTATTACGATTCGCTGTCTGTAACATTTGCCGTATGGATTTTATATTTCTTTGTCAACGGATTTGAAAAAGACTCGTATAAGAAAATTGCAATATCTGGGTTCCTTGTAGGAATAAATATCTTTGTAAGAACGCCTAACTTGGTATATTTAGGATTGGGCTTCCTTCTTGTTTTGTTCTGTTTCTTTTGTAAAAAATCAATAAGAAAACATCTGTTAGCTTTTTTCTGTGGCACGTTTGTTGGAGTGTTTGCTGTAATAATGCTGATGTTATCTTTGGGGCATCTTGGTGCTTATATTGTAGGACTGAAATCGCTTGTCGGTGTTGCTGAGTCTGGTGCAGAGTCTCATAATATGGCTTCTATGATTATGGTTGTTTTGTATTTCTTAAAGATGACTGTAATATACGGAGGTGCGTTAGGCTTGTTTTGGGTACTGTTGCGATTTATTGGTGTTCGTTTTAAAGGTTATTCAAATGGGCAAAGAATCTTAAGTGTAGTTTTGGTTTCCTTTTTGGGTGCATCTGTGCTTTTCTTGTTCTATGGTGTACGTTGGATTGTCTTTCTGTACTCTGTCCACGTTTTAGCATTATTGTGCTATTTATACCGTAATCGTGACCTAAAGTCGGCATTTGTTTGTCTGAGCATAATCTATATGATTTTTGTAATACCTTTAGGTTCTGATATGTATCTGGAAACCGTTGGCTATTATGCGCTATATCTGTCAACTTCGCTTGTTGTATATGTTATAGTTAATGAAGTAAGAAGATATGATTTTTTTCCAGTAAAGTTATTCTGTTTGTTCTTCTTCCTTTTGTTTGTCTATAGAGTTGGAGATAATATTCAGAATACTGTTAGCGGTAAGCAATATGAAATAGATAACAAAACCATCGGTGGAATAAAAATCACTAAAGAGCAGTTTAAGCAGTATTCCGAACTCAATACTATAAGTCAATATATCGACAAAGATAAGTGTCTTGCTGTTCCTTCTACTTCCGATTTGTATATTGTAAACTATGCGTCGGTATCTCCATTTGTGCTGAGAGTTAGGAATTGGCATTCGGCAGACAGAGTGTATAATGAGATGCAGAAGGCTTATGCCCGAAACAAACAATTACCGATAGTTATTGTTGAACATTATTCGAGCGATGCCGAGAATTCAGAACTTAGATTTGTAAAATCGTATAATGATAGTTATTATCTTGTTTATAAGAGTGAAGCGTATTCTGTTTATAAACCAGTAAAAGGCAAATAAGTTTTGGTGTCTTGCCAATATCCGCAGATATAATCTATAAGAAAAAACTCCTTGCAGAAAATTCGATTCTGCAAGGAGTTTTTGTCTTATTCTTCCTCTGCTGATTGCAGTGATGTATTGTTGCGCTGTTTTGCGTAATAGTAGTCGTAGTAGTCATCGTATGCGCTGGCCTCTTTGTACATTCTAAAGTTATGACCTTCAACAATGCCTTCCCAATATCCGTTATACAATGTATAACTGCTTATTGTTACTGTTTGTCCGCGCATTGTGCCGTCATCATAATTCATTATGATTCTGCCGCCTCTTACATCCCAAGTAAAGTAGTTTGTGTCGATGGTTGAGGTATTACCTATTCTGTAATAGTCAACCTGTTTACCTTCTCTATTGTCGTATAAATAAAGAGTTGTCTTGTAAGCTTCTTTGCTGTAATGACCTCCAAGATAAAGCTGCATAGCAAAGTCGCCAGTCCAAACACCTTCGAGTTCCCATCTTGTGGTTGTGTCGGAATCACATGCCGAGAATGTCATTAGCGAGAATACCGCAACAAGCAGCATCATCAGTTTCTTTATTGTCTTCATTTTGTTTCTTCAATTTGTTAATAATTAAACATATCGGCTGCAAAAATATAAAAATATTTTATTTTTTTGTCGGTTGGGTGCTTTTTTTGTGCCAAATTGCGGCGTTTTGCCACACAAATGGCTCGCGGAGTTATGGATGCACCGATTTTATGACTATTTTTGCACAACGAATAACGAAAAACAATGAATTTATTATGAACAAATTAAATTTTGAGGTTCTTGCAAAAGAAAACGTGTTCGACCTTATAAATAAGGACTGGATGCTGATAACCGCTGGCGACAGCAGCAACTTTAACACCATGACGGCTTCGTGGGGCGGAATGGGCTGGCTCTGGAACAGACCGGTTGCTTTCCTTTTCGTGCGCAAGGAGCGATACACTCATCAGTTTATCGAGCAGAACAGCCGTCTTACGCTTTCGTTCTATGCCGAAGAATACCGAAAAGCATTGCAGATTTGCGGAAGTAAGAGCGGAAGAGATACAGACAAAGTTGCGCTTGCTGGACTTACTCCGCTGAAACTCGAAGACGGAACAATGACTTTTGATGAGGCGCGAATGACCGTTTGCTGTCGAAAACTCTTCGCTACGGATATGATTGAGTCTGATTTTGCCGATGTCGAGTTGTACAAGAAGTTCTACAACGCCAATGCTGGTGGAACAGACCATACTCTGTATGTCGTTGAAATCGAGAGCGTTTATACAAAATAATCGTCTGTTTTGTGGAAGAATTGTGTTTAATTCGTAACATTAAAATTGAATAAACAGAATAAAAGGTCGGCTTTTTTGTAGATGCCGACCTTTTTTGCGCAGTTTTTTGATATTTGTCAAGAAAATGTGTTGTAAAGCATGTTTTGGCGTATCGAATACTTGATATTTGTCATTTATGCTTTAGTTTTGCCGAGCAAAATATAAAGGATTTGTTAAATTATTAAAAACAATTAACATGAAGAAATTTTTCTTGATGGCAGTTATCGCACTTGCTGCAACAACTGCAAAGGCTCAGCTTTGGGTCGGTGGTGAACTTGGTTACAATTCAAGCAAGACAAAGATTGAGCAGACTGTTCATAATACGACTACAACTCAAACCATAGCTGACAACAGTGGCTTTACTTTCAAGCCTGAGTTGGTTTACGATTTGAACGACAACTGGTCACTTGGTTTTGCTCTTGGTTTCAAGCACTCAAACAATAGTGGTTCTACTACAACTAACGCTTGGTCTGTTGAGCCATTTGCTCGTTACAAGTTTGCTGAGGCTGGCGATGTTAAGTTCTTCCTTGATGGTGGTTTGGCTTATAAGTCAGTACATTTCAATTCAACAGGTGCAGATAATGCTGAGGGCTATGGCGTTTTCGTAAGACCGGGGCTTTCATACGAGATTAGCGACAATGTTTGCTTCGATGCACACCTTGGCAATTTGTCATATATGTTCGCAAAGCATGGTGATGAAAAGACTAACGAATTCGACCTTGAGGCTGCATCTGCATTCACTTTCGGTGTTTACTTCAAGTTCTAATCCGAAATAATCAGTAAAAGCATATGCAAATCGCCATCATCTTTCAGAAGAAACGGATGATGGCGATTTTGCTTTAAATCTTTTATCATGAAAAAAATCATCCTTACATTATTTGTCGTTTTGTCTGCCGCAACTGCGAAAGCTCAGGTATGGCTTGGTGGCGAGTTGGGATATAGTTATTCCGACGATAGTAAGAGTTTCATCAGCAAACCCGAAATTCTCTTCGATTTGAACGAAAAATGGTCGGTTGGTGCTGCCGTTGGATATAGTCGTACAAATCCGAAGTTGAGTTCTGAAATTTATGTAGATAACGGAATAAACAGTTTCGAGTACCATAAAACCAATCAGAAAATATATTCTTATGATATTCAAGCTTTTGCACGATACAAGTTTGCAAATGCTGGCAAGGTAACATTTTTTGTAGATGGCGGATTTGCATACAACCGAAGCACGGTTAAGGGAGTAACCGAGATAGGCAGAATTGATGTTCCGTATTTTGAAGAAGGAATTACATACAACGCCGATGGATATTCTTATAGTTCAACTCGTTTCGAGGTGTATGAACCAAAGATAAACACCTTTGGCGTGTTTGTTTGTCCGGGAATTTTTTATAAGTTGGCCGATTTCGTTTCGGTTGAGGCTCATTTCGGCAATCTCAGTTATGTTTATTCCAGAACTAAGTTTTCAGACGACAAAAGCAATCAGAACAATTTCGAATTCGATATGAAATCGTCTCTGATGTTCGGCGTTTATTTCAGACTTTGATATTTGTTTCAGAAGCAAAAAGCGACCTCCGCACAATAGATTGAAACTTTGTGCGGAGGTCGTTTTTTATGCCTTTTTCAGTTCGAAGCCTATTGCTTCGATGGCTTGTTTGAGTTGTTCCTCGGTGGCAGAGCCTTTAACTACAGCCTCTTTCGAAGCCAAGTCTACCGTTGCGCTCTCAACTCCCTCGACTTGCAGCAGAGCCTTCTCGGCATTCGTGCGGCAGTGGTTGCAGTTCATGCCCTCAACAATGTATTTTACTACATTCTGTTCGCTGTGGCACTCGTCAGATTCACATCTGCACGAACAGCTGTCCTCATCGTGATGATGCCCGTCGTGACAATGGCAGTGGTGTGCCTTGCGAAGTCCGAGTTTTGGCAGAACGATGGCATTTACGAGCATCAGAATCATCAGAATGGTGCAAGCCCACTCGAACCAGCCGTCGCCTTCGGCGCAGCAAGCCTGCTGATAGGTGAGATGCTCGAGAAAATTGACTATTCCGTTAAACTGAAGATAGTCAATCATATATCCAAAGGCTATCGAGCCGACGATTATTGATGCCAGATAGGTTGCGAGAGTGCGCATGCCAAGCACCTTTCTGATAACCAGCATTGAGGCGAAGTTGCATGCCGGGCCTGCCATCAGAAGAACGAGGGCTGCTCCGGGAGTAAGGCCTTTCATCATCAGAGCCACGGCGATTGGAATACTTCCGGTAGCACACAGGTACATTGGCAGAGCAATGCACAGAACCAAAAGCATCGATGCGAGAGTGTTGCCGTTGAAGATGGCAAACATTTCGGCTGGTACGAAAACCGTAATCAGTCCGGCGATTATAAGACCAACGACAAGCCATTTGCCAATGTCTTCCATCATCTCGATGTAGGCATATTCCAGAGCCTCGCGCAGTTTATAAATAAATCCCTCGTGTTTGTGGTCGTTGTGTTTATCGCTTGTCTCTACAGGTTTCTCCTTGCAGTCATCGGTTGTATTAACCATTGCTCCTCCAAAAACGGCAGTCAGAAGAGCGGCTATTGGGCGGACGATGGCGAACGGCAGTCCCATCAGACTGAATGTGGCGATTATGCTGTCTACTCCCGTCTGCGGGGTGGCGATTAGGAACGAGGCTACCGCGCCTTTCGATGCTCCTTCCTTGCGCAGCGACATTGCCGTCGGAATTACTCCGCACGAGCAGAGCGGCAGCGGAATGCCGAAGAGTGCAGCGTTTATAACGCTTTTGAATGATTTCTTGGCAAGAAACTTTGTGTAATACCAGCCGGGAATAAACGAATGCATGAGTCCTGCAAGCAGGAAGCCCAACAGAAGGTAGGGCGACATCTCATTGATTAGGTGAATAATTTCATTCATAATTAACTTTTGTTTTTATTATTGATTTTTGTTTTCTGTTTGCAAAAGTATGCAATAATTCTTGCAAGTGAAAGGCAAAAACGCCGATAGGTTTACAATTCACAATTGATAATTTCTTTAGTAGAGAATTGAAAGTTGAAAATTTATATCAAGGTAGATTTTACATACAGGCAAGCTATATTGAAGTAAGCCGATGCCAAGCCGATGGTAAGCCGTTAGTAAGCCGTTAGTAAGCCGAAAGTAAGGGGATGGTAAGGGAGTAGCTACGGGGTAGGAACGGGGTAGCTACGGGGAAGGTACGGAGAAGGTTCGAGGAAGATTCGGAGAAGCAAGCCGCACATAAGCCGTATATTTAGTGAAGGTTTACAACGAATATAGGTGAATTAAAGTCGATTTGACGTAACATCATAAGCCGAAAGTGCTGCGTGATGTTAATTTTTTTCTTACATTTGCAGATGTAATTTTCACAAATAACAAATTAAAATATAAGATTATGGTAAAGCATATAATTTTGTGGACATTGAGTCCCGAACTCTCAGAAGAGGAGAAGTCGAGTGTTAAGAAAGGTATAAAGGAAGGACTCGAAGGCTTGGTCGGCAAGGTTCCGGGACTTATTGACGTGAAGGTTAACATCGACGGCCGTCTGGCTTCGTCAAATGCCGACGTGATGCTCGACAGCACGCTCGAATCCGAGGAGGCTCTGAAGAATTACGCCGTTCACCCAGAACACGTTGCCGTGGCAAACGGAAAGGTTCGACCTTACACCGTTCAGCGTTCGTGCCTCGACTTCGAGATTTGACTTCTTCTCGGTGAAAAGGCTGAAAATCCATCATCAAAATTCAAACTGAAGAATTGTGATGATGGATTTTTCGGTTTTTATACTGATGATGTTGGCGACAGATTCTTTATGTTTCTGTTGTAATATCTTTTTTGTTTTTTAAGGTTTTTCTTTCTTGTTTTCTGGATTTTATGCTTAATACGTTTTGCCGAATTGAACCTTTTCTTGTTGTATTTTTTGTTGAGTTCTTCTTTGTATTCTGCTAACTTTTTTAAGATTAGTATTGTTCCGTATGAATCATTGTTGAAAACCTCTTGAGTCTTGCGGTTTATTTCTGCTTGCTGAAACATGTCAATATTGTCATATTCAAGCCAGAAAAACTCACTTTCTTTGTAGCCGACAATTTTGTTCTCCTTATTTATTACCGAATTGAAAAACTGGTACATAAAGGTGAACTGTTCGTCGTATTCTGCAAGTTTTTCTGAATACAGAAAACACTTTTTTTGTATGATGTCTTTTCCTTTGTAGTAGGTTATTTTGATTATTGGCGTGTCGTATGATTTCTCTTCTGATTTCGTGCTTCTTACGAGATGTCTATTGTGTTCGAAGAACAGATTTCTTGCGTATTCGATACATGTTTTAGCCGAATCGTTGTCTAAAACAATCTTGCGTATTTTTCCGTTGTTGTTTGATTTCTGTTTTTCAACGTTGCAATATTTTCGACTGTAAACAAGTTGATTTTCGGTAATTGTAAAGTTACTTTCGAAAAAGATGTCGTTTATCCAAATGCTGATGTTTACTTTGTCGGCAAACAAATCGGCTTTACATTTAGAGTTGGCGTTATTGCACAAGGTGAAGGCAAAGATTATGACTAATAGTTTGTTTATCATATTGTGGATTCTGAAAAAAATCCGGACACATCAAGCAAATGCATCCGGATTTTGTATCTTGTTGAGAATCAGTTCTGATTAAATAAGGTACTGAGAACTGATTGATTCATTGTCCATTACTCGGCGGATGGTCTCGGCAAACATTTCGGCAACCGATATCTGCTTAACCTTAGCGCAGCGGTCGGTGTATGGGATTGAGTCTGTGAAGATTATCTCTTCGAGGGCAGAATCCTGAACACGGTCGCTTGCCGGACCGCTCATGATGCAGTGCGATGCGATGGCGCGAACCGAGTTTGCACCCTGCTCCTTCATGATGTTTGCGGCCTTTGTTATTGTGCCGGCTGTATCAACCATATCGTCAACAATGATAACATCCTTGCCCTTTACGTCGCCAATAACCTGCATTGTTGCTACAACGTTAGCCTTTGCGCGTGTCTTGTTGCAAAGCACAAGAGGGCAGTTGAAGTATTTTGCGTATGTGTTGGCACGCTTAGAGCCGCCAACATCAGGGGCTGCAATGCAGAGGTCCTTCAGCTTCATGCTCTGAACGTATGGCATCATAACTGTCGATGCGTACAGATGGTCTACCGGAACATCAAAGAATCCCTGCTCCTGATCGGCATGTAGATCCATTGTTATGAGGCGGTCGATGCCGGCAACGCTCAGCAAGTCGGCAACCAGCTTTGCGCCGATAGAAACTCTTGGCTTGTCCTTACGGTCCTGTCGTGCCCATCCGAAGTAAGGCACAACGGCAACGATGCTCTTTGCCGATGCTCTCTTGGCTGCATCGATCATAAGCAGCAACTCCATCAGGTTGTCAGAGTTTGGGAAGGTTGACTGTACAAGGAAAACTACTTTTCCACGGATAGACTCCTCGAATGAGACGGCAAACTCGCCATCTGCAAAGTGTGTGATGTCCATCTTACCAAGCGGACAGCCGAGGGCTGCGCAAATTTTTTCTGCAAGGTATCTTGTCTTGGTACCCGAGAATACTCCAAAAGGTGCTCTTTCGCTCATTATTTTGAAATGATATATGTTTTGTTTTTCTATTCAGTTCTTTATTCGGTTGCCTGCCTTAGCAGTTTAAAGTGGTCAATCAGTTCCTTATAGTCTGATGTGCTGTGAATGTCGAAACGGTTCCACAAGTCACCCAGAATCACGGCACCGCCGAATCCGATTTTCTTTACCTGCGCAATGTTGTCTATGCTGATGCCGCCAAGAGCCATCACCTTTTTGTCTATGATGCCGGCATGGTTGGCATCCTTCAGTTCGTCGAAGGTGTAGGCTGATTCGTATCCCTCTTTTGAGATGCTGTTGAATATCGGACTCAGAAAGCAGTAGTTGCACTTGCGTCGCTCGTTCTTCAATTCTTCGAGCGAGTGGCACGAGCGGCTGACGTGTCCGTTATATCCTGCCGGAATCTGTGGGTTGCGACTGTTAAGGTGAATGCCGAGAAGACCGTACTCATCCTTCAAGTAGAAGTTATCGTGAACAACAATCTGCTTGTAGTATTGTTTGGGAATGAGCGAAAGTAGACGTTCCGAGTATATAGGGGCTGTGTTTGGCTTCCTTAGGTGAAGAATGTCTAAGCCTTCTTCAAACAAGGCGGTCAAAATTTTATCCTCCTCAACAAAAAAATCGGGAGTTGTCATTAAAATAAGCTTCATCTTCTTTCGGCTATTTATAACTTGCTTGCAAAGGTATAAAAAAAAATGCACCGAAGTGCATTTTTCATTATTTTTCTCCCAATTTTGCCTCTTCTTCGGAGTCGTACTCGCAGTCGCGTAGTTTCTGACTTATGCGCATTGCGCAGAAGTTTGGTCCGCACATTGTGCAGTACTTGCCGTTGAAGTGGTTTCCTGCCTTGTAGTACTCGAGAGCCCTGTCGGGATCGAGCGCAAGGTTGAACTGGTCTTTCCATCTGAACTCGTATCGCGCCTTGCTCAGGGCATTGTCGCGCACGGTTGCGCCCGGATGTCCCTTTGCCATGTCGGCTGCGTGAGCCGCAATCTTGTAGGTTACAACTCCCACGCGCACGTCCTCCTTGTTAGGCAGACCGAGATGCTCTTTCGGCGTAACGTAGCATAGCATAGCCGTGCCGTACCATCCAATCTGAGCTGCTCCGATGGCACTTGTGATGTGGTCGTAGCCCGGTGCGATGTCGGTAACGAGAGGGCCGAGCGTGTAGAACGGTGCTTCGTGACACTTCTCCAACTGGCGGTCCATGTTCTCGCGAATCTTGTGCATTGGCACATGTCCCGGACCCTCGATAAATGCCTGAACATTCTTTGCCCAAGCGCGCTCAACAAGTTCGCCCATAGTGTCGAGTTCGGCAAACTGAGCGGCATCGTTGGCATCGAATGTGGCTCCCGGGCGCAGTCCGTCGCCGAGCGAGAGGGCTACGTCATACTGAGCCACGATGTCGCAGATGTCGTCGAAGTGCTCGTAAAGGAACGATTCTTTCTTGTGATATCTGCACCATTCTGAGATGATTGAGCCGCCGCGGCTTACCATTCCGCACAGACGGTCGTTGGCATAGTGTATATTTTTAAGTCTGATTCCGCAATGAATTGTGAAGTAGTCAACGCCCTGTTCGCATTGTTCGATAAGTGTGTCGCGGAACAACTCCCAAGTCAGTTTCTCGGCATGGCCGTTAACCTTCTCCATAGCCTGATACATTGGTACGGTTCCCACTGGTACTGGGCAGTTTCGTACAATCCACTCGCGTGTTTCGTGAATGTTGTCGCCGGTCGAAAGGTCCATCAGCGTGTCGCCGCCCCACTTGCAACTCCAAACGGCTTTTTCAACCTCCTCGTCGATGCTCGATGTGGTGGCTGAGTTGCCGATGTTAGTGTTAATCTTAACAAGAAAGTTTCGGCCGATAATCATCGGCTCTGCCTCTGGGTGATTGATGTTGGCTGGGATAACAGCGCGACCTCTTGCCACCTCGTCGCGAACAAATTCGGGGGTGATGTGCGACTTGATTCCAAGTTGTTCGCAGTTCATGTTCTCGCGGATGGCTACATATTCCATCTCGGGAGTGATGATGCCTTGCTTGGCGTAGTACATCTGCGTGATGTTCTTGCCTTTCTCGGCGCGATATGGCAGGGCGATGTGCTCAAAACGCAGGTGGTCGAGACTCTTGTCTGCCTGACGCATACGGCCATATTCTGATGTCAGTTCGGAAAGACGCTCAACGCCACCGCGCTTCAGAATCCACTCTTCGCGCAAACGGGGAAGTCCTTTCTTTAAGTCGACTTCTACATTTGGGTCGCTAAAAACTCCACTTGTATCGTAAACATAAACTGGGTCGTTCTCGGTTATAACCTTCTTGCCATCGATAACCTTAACGGTTGGCGTAAGGTTGATTTTTCGCATACCAACTTTTATCTCAGGATAGATTTTTCCTTGAAGGTACACTTTTTCTGATGCTGGATATGAAATTTTTGTCTTGCTATCCATGTTTTTAGTTGAAATATTTTGTTTTTTATTGTTTTTCTTTTGCGTCCGAAATAAGCTGCAGAAGATTTGCTGTCATGCTTGCCGGATTCTCAGCGTTGAGGATTGTTCCGCTAAGGGCGATGCCGCATACGCCTGTTTCCATTATGCTCGGCACGTCGTCTGACGTAATTCCGCCAATGGCAACGAGCGGTATGTCGATGTCTCTTTCCTTCATCGCACCGATGATGCTTCTGTAGCCGTCGAGTCCGAGGGTAGGCGAGAGGTTCTTTTTTGTAGTGGTAAACCTGAACGGGCCGCATCCTATGTAACTTGCGCCGTTGCGGTAGTGCATTTCAACATCGTCTATGGTGTTAGCCGTTCCGCCTATAATGAAGTCGTTGCCCAGAATCTGGCGCGCCTCGTTTACGGGCATATCATTCTTGCCAACGTGAACGCCGTCGGCTCCAATCTCCTTTACAAGTTCAACGTGGTCGTCAATGATGAAGGTTGCGCCAACCTTTCGGCAAGCAGGCATAATCTGCAAGGCAGCGGCTCGCACCTCATCAACCGATGCGTCCTTCATGCGAAGCTGAATCCAACGGCAGCCGCCTTCGAGAGCCAACAAAGCCGATTCGACGTAATCCGTAGAGTCGTTGAAATGTGTTATAAACTGTAGTTGAAAATTCTTCAGATTCATCTTACCTTAATTTATATATAGACAAGGGCGGATGAATGTGAACTGTAGAAACAATCCCTACGCCGGCATTGACCGGATCAGGTTATAAGGGTATAATCTCAGCCTTTTCAGGCACCCCTTTGTCATATACGGCTGCAAAAGTAATTAAAAAAAGTAAAAGTCGGACGTTTTCGGCGGCTAATTTTGTCTGATGTTTGAACTTATTGTTCTTTTTCCCGAAAAATCTTAGCCTTGACAAAACATCATTCGTGCGCCGCCCGATTGTTTTTGCTGAAAATATCGGAGAAATTGCCGTATTTTTGTATTTTTGCACTCCTATATAATAATGATGTAAATGAAAGAAAACTTTCTTGATGAACTTAATCAGAGTCAGCGCGAGGCTGTGCTGTATAACGACGGACCGTCGCTCGTGATTGCGGGCGCAGGTTCGGGCAAAACCAGAGTGCTGACGTTCAAGATTGCATATCTGATGAATCTTGGGCTCGACCCTTCACGGATTCTTGCGCTTACGTTTACCAACAAGGCGGCGCGCGAGATGAAGGAGCGTATTGCCCAAGAGGTTGGCTACAATCGCTCTAAATATCTGTGGATGGGAACGTTCCATTCAATTTTTTCGAGAATTCTGCGTGTTGAGGCTGATAAAATAGGCTTTACCCGCGATTTTACGATATACGATGCCAGCGATTCGAAGAGTCTGATAAAGTCCATCATCAAAGAAATGGGGCTTGACGATAAGACATACAAGCCTTCGGCTATCGCAGGAATAATATCGAGTGCAAAGAACCATCTTGTAACTCCCGGCGCATATCTCGGCGACAGGGCAACTGTCGAGGCTGATGAGCGTGCGCGAATCCCAAAGGCAGGACTTCTGTACCAGACTTACGTAGACCGTTGCCGAAAGGCGAATGCCATGGATTTCGACGATTTGCTTGTCTACACATATTTTCTTTTCTCGAAGAACGAAGAGGTGCGCCGACAGTATGCCGACCGATTTGAATATGTTATGGTCGATGAGTATCAGGATACAAACGTGGCTCAGCACAAGATTGTTTGGGAACTGACGAAGGACAAGCAGCGTGTGTGCGTGGTTGGCGACGATGCCCAGAGCATCTACTCGTTCCGCGGAGCAAACATCGAGAACATCCTCGGCTTTACAAAGCAATATAATTGCGCCAAGGTCTTCAAATTGGAGCAGAATTATCGTTCAACCCAGACCATCGTTAATGCAGCGAACAGCGTTATAGCAAAGAATAGTAATCAGATAGACAAAAATGTCTTTTCTGAAAATAAAATAGGCGAGCCAATCGAGGTTTACAATACTTATTCCGACCGCGAAGAAGGCATAACCATCGTTAAGAGGCTTCGCGAATATTACAATTCGGGCGAGCGCAGTTACAAACGCTTTGCCATTCTTTATCGCACCAACGCGCAGAGCCGAATCTTTGAGGACGAACTGATGCGCAACAACATTCCTTACCGAATCTATGGCGGATTGTCGTTCTACCAGCGAAAGGAGATAAAGGATGTCATCGCATATCTGCGAATGGCAATAAATCCAAACGACGAGGAGGCTCTGAAGCGAATAATCAACTATCCGGCGCGCGGAATTGGCGAAACAACAATAAAGAAGGTTTCGGCGTGCGCCGTTTCTAACGAGGTTTCGATGTGGAATGTCCTTTCTGAACCTGTTAAATTCGGACTCGACGTAAACAAGGGAACTCTCACGAAATTGCAGAATTTTCAGGATTTGATATTCGGCTTTCAGGAGGCTGCCAAGCAGATGAACGCTTCGGAAATAGGTTTGAAGATAATTTCAGAAAGCGGAATTCTGAAGGATTTGTATGCCGAAAAGAATAGCGAAAGTCAGGACAGACTCGAAAACATCGAGGAGTTGAAGAATGCCTTGGCGAGTTTTGTCGAAGAGCGTCAGGAGCAAGGCATCGATGAGATTATGCTGCCCGATTTCCTTTCCGAGGTATCGCTTATTTCCGACCTTGATGAGTCTGATGACGGTGGAGACAAGGTTACTCTTATGACGATACATTCGGCAAAAGGACTCGAATTCGATACGGTTTTTGTTGTCGGAATGGAAGAAAATCTCTTCCCAAGTGCTATGAGTTACGAATCGCCGCGCGCCATCGAGGAAGAACGCCGTTTGTTCTACGTCGCAATTACGAGAGCCGAGAAAAACTGCGTTCTGTCGTTTGCCCGAAGCCGATTCCGCTTCGGTTCAATGGAATTCAGCTCGCCAAGCCGATTCTTGCGCGAACTCGACCCTAAGTGCATTCGTATGATGGGTGGCAGCAGTTTCGGTATGGAACCATCTTCTGAAAAGACTTATGGCGGTTCGCCGTTTGGCAGAAGTTCGGGCTACGACGAAGATGTGTCGGAGTGGATGCAGAAAAGCCGGATGGATTATTCAAAGGTTTCGCAGGAGGCAAACTCGGCCAAAAGAGTTGCTCAGCCTCGCCAGACCGACTTTTCGCCTCGAAAATTGAAAAAGGTCGTTACACCAACGGCATCTGTCGATAAAACATCGGTTGCATCGCTTGGCGGACTTAGCGTTGGCGACAGAATCGCGCACGAACGTTTTGGCGAGGGCAGGGTAGTTGAGTTGCTTGGCTCGGCAGATTCGGCAAAGGCAAAAGTACAGTTCGTAAACGCAGGCGAGAAGACCCTTCTGCTGAAATTTGCAAAATTCAAAAAGATTTAAAAATGCGGCTTCCAAAACCGCTTAAAATATAGGTAAAATATGGTTGAAGACAAATGGTTGGATTCTATTCCGAATCCGTGTTATGTAATGGAGGAGAAACTCTTGCGCCGCAATCTCTCGCTTATCCGCTCTATAATGGATAGGGCAGAGGTCGAGTTTATTCTGGCTTTCAAGGCTTTCGCCCTTTGGAAGACATTTCCGGTGTTCCGCGAGTACATCGGTCACACAACGGCAAGTTCGCTCTACGAGGCTCGTCTTGCCTTCGAGGAGTTTGGTAGCCGTGCACACGTCTATTCGCCGGCCTATCAGGAAGGCGAGTTCGACGAAATTCTGAAGTGCGCGAGTCATGTTACTTTTAACTCTTTTTCGCAGTACAATCGTTTTATCGAGACGGTTCGCAATTATAATAAGGTGTCCGACGAGAAAATCTCGTGCGGAATCCGAATCAATCCCGAACATTCCGAGATTGAGACCGAACTCTACAACCCGTGTGCGCCGGGCTCGCGTTTTGGCGTTCTTCAGTCGCAAATGCCCGATGTTCTTCCCGAAGGCATAGACGGATTGCATTGCCATTGTCATTGCGAGAACGACAGTTATGCGCTCGAGGCAACATTAAAGGTTATCGACGAGAAGTTTGGCAAGTGGCTCACCAAAGTCAATTGGCTCAATTTGGGCGGCGGCCATCTGGTAACGCGTGCCGACTACGATGTGGAGCATCTTGTCTCTATCTTGAAGGCTTTTAAGCAGAAGTATCCAAACCTTCGCATCATCCTCGAGCCGGGAAGTGCCTTTGCATGGCAGACAGGTCCGCTTGTGGCAAAGGTTGTCGATATTGTCGAGAATTACGGAATTCAGACAGCAATCCTCAACGTAAGTTTTACATGCCACATGCCCGATTGCTTGGAAATGCCCTATCAGCCGGCCGTTCGATGTGCAGAGACTCTCGATGCCGATGCCTGCAAGCAGCCCGGTGCCGTGGCGCGTCACATATATCGCCTTGGCGGGAACAGTTGCTTGAGCGGCGACTACATGGGAAGTTGGCAATTCGACCACGAACTTCAGATTGGCGAGAAGATTATCTTCGAGGATATGATTCATTACACTACCGTAAAGACAAATATGTTCAACGGAATCCATCACCCTTCAATCGCATTCTTGCGTGAAAACGGAGATATTTCGGTGCTGAGGAATTATAAATACGAGGATTATCGTGATAGAATGTGCTGATTTTAGCATTTTTTAACTTTTTTTTTGCAGTTAATTTAAATTTTATTATATTTGCCAATGATAAAAAATAAAATTTTGGAATTAGATAATCTAAAATAACTGAAAAACTATGTCGATTTTTCAACAATCAACGAAGAGAATGACATTGTGTTTGTCGGCTCTTTCAATAGCAGGTTTTTTGTGGGCTGATCCAGTCCTAAAGGGGGAATATTACCAGATTACAAACCTCTCAGATTTGGAGTGGTTCCGCGATCAGGTAAACAATGGAAATGGTGGCATCAAGGCTGAATTGAAGGCCAATATTACCATCAACGAGAATGTACTTGGCACACTTAAGATTCTGAGTGACGGTATGAACTCAAACGGCGAAGGGTTGAAGAGATGGACGCCTATCGGCAAGACAGACAAACTTCCTTTCAGCGGAGAGTTCAAGGGAAATAACTATACAATTTCAGGTGTGTACATTTCTGCCGAGAATTCAGCATCAACCAACGTAGGCTTGTTTGGTACAAACAAGGGTGTTATCCACGACCTGAACGTAGCAGACAGTTATATTCTTGGAATGAAGAATATGGGCGGTATTGCTGGTAACAACATGAATACTATCAACAAGTGTAGTTATGAGGGCTATGTTGTTGCAACAATGAGTAATGCCGGTGGTATTGCAGGTTACGCTTCTGGAGCAAACGTCAGATATTGTTTCTCTAAGGGTACCGTAATCTCAATGGACCGTCAGAGTGGTAATGCCGGCGGTATCATTGGTCAGGCATCAGGAATGTCAGTCGAGACAATGGTTACAGGCTGCTATAGCATTTCAAACATCGTGAGTGGCTCAAAGAATGCCGGTGGCGTTATCGGTTATCAGAACGGACAGGTTGCGGTAGAGAATTGCTATAGCAAGAAGGCTTACAACAACTCTCCTGAGACTGTTAAGAGCGATGAGGAGTTCAAGAACGGAACAGTTGCTGGTTTGCTCGGCGATGCTTACGGTCTTACTCTTGGAAAGGACGATTCTCCTGTATTCCGCAAGGCTGACTTCAGTAACATGATGTACAAGGCTATCGTTTACAAAGGCTCACGCGAGACAATGGTTGTTTACATGAATCCAGACGGCAGCAACCGCGGTGGTGAAAAGGGAGAGGCTATTCCAATCGGTAAGCAGAGCGGCGAGAACAACTATATTGCTGTAATCGACGAGACAAATCCTGCATTCAACGACCGTGTCCTTGGTAATAACGTAATCCGCAACAACAACGGAAAATACACAGCAAAGTGTATCTTTATCATGGATGGCAAGGATTATTTCATGCCATACGAGACAACAACTTCGTTGCTTTTGTTCTATCGTGTGTTCAAGCCTGGAACAGTAAATACTGTTACTCTTCCGTTCTTTATTGACAAGGCGCAGCTTCCTGACGGATGCAAGATTTACGAGTATCAGAACTTTGCAGGAAATACATTGTACTTCGCTCCTTGTGCAAATCCTGTTCCTAACAAGCCTTACATGTTTGTAAGTTCTGTAAACCAGCCTTTCATGCGTCTGAAGCAGATTAAGATGGCTGCTACAAGAGATGCTGTAGATTTGAAGGGCATGGGCGTATTTAACGGTAACTATACAAGCGTTGTGAGCCACCAGAACATGTATGTTTATCAGGCAGACAAGTTCATGCGTGTTGAGGATCAGCAGGCAGTCAAGATTCTTCCATTCCGCGGTTATTTCGACCTGAATATCGGTAGCGAAATCAAGACCGTAGATGTGAAGTTTGCAGAATAAAAACTTTAGTAAATATATATAAGAAAAGACGGCAATCCGAAGTAGGGTTGCCGTCTTTTTTTCTTTACTGTTTGTTATTTTCCGCCGCCACTGCTACCGCCACCAGAGCTTGTACGTCTGCTTAAGGACGATTCGCGCACGGTTGATGCGTATGAATTATAACGACTGTTGCTGCAACCGTAGAAAATAGGGAAGTGAACGCCGTGAGTATGAAAATGCGAATGGTTGCTATTTGATGATTTGTATTGACAAGAATCCGATGCAAATGCTGTATACTCATAAAAACTTCTGTAAAAATCGTCAGTTATAGAATCAGCTGCATACAGAGGTGCGTCCAGATTGTTGAATGTCCATTTGCGTTCAGCCAAGTGCACAAGGGTCGAATTGTTTACTGAACTGCGGTATACAATGCACATTTCATCTTTGGTAAGAATGGCGATTGTATTTGTGTCAAGAGGGTTTTCCTGAACATACTCAATGTCGCCTTCTATCTTTTTTATAATATCCTTTGCTACATAGTCGCTTGATTCAGTACTTGTGTAAATATCGGCAGTCTTGTTTTCAAGTCCGGTGATGGCTGTCTCAAATTTATAATTTGTATTATCAGAGTCTATTTTGTGCTTTAAGTTTAGCTTTGGAGAAAAACAGAATATAGTAAAAATGACAGATAGTATGCCTAAAATTAAAACTCCTCCAATGACTTTTTTCTCTGATAAAAATCTCGCCGAACCTATTCTTGTAGAGGAACGCTTTATTATGGTTATACTATTCGATGAACAGATTTTTCCTAATGAATATTCGGTTTCATCATCCCAAGTTTCAATTTCTATATAGTCGCTGTGACTTTTCTTGTATTCCTTATAATTTGCTTTTTCGCCACGGTCAACATCTACATCTCCAAAACAGGCAACAGCTTTTTTTGTGCCTGAATCTAAAAGTTTCATATTGCTGATGTTTACGTAACTTGTCGTTTGCCACAAAGTTATCTCGTCGCCATCAATGCTGAGCCAATGCTCCTTGCCTAAGCCGGAAACAATCTTATATTCGTCCCACCATTCTGAATTATTGCTGGAAAATGTGATTTTTCCTTTTACGGTATAATTAGTCCCGTAAAGACTTATTTCATCACCTACATTAAAGAATATTGCCATTATATTTAAGTATTATTGTAAAGTTATTATTTCCATATCTTATCAGCTTCGATATAATATTGCATCAACATTGGTTTTGACATAGTATTGATACAAATATCGTCTTTTTCCAGTTCATCTTTCCCGAACAAAAACATCGAATGTGAATTCTCGGAGGTTAAATATCTGGTTTCTACGGTGTAATTGAAATTCTGATCCAGCGGTTTCAATGATGCGATATTAAATCCCCAGTCTCCGAAACTTGGAACTTCCAAATGATAAGGCATTACGTTAAAGCCTTCACTTTCGATGGTCTTATTTATGCACCAGAATGCTTTTGTTGCAAAATACGGGCTTGTTGACTGGACGGTGAGAATTCCGCCTTCAGAGAGTGATCTTTTGCACAAACGGTAAAAAATATTTGAGTATAGTTTGTTGAGTGCTTCATTGTTAGGGTCGGGCAAATCAACAAAAATTACATCGTATTTAAATGTGTTTTTTGTCAGGAAATTATAGGCGTCGTCAACCACAATGTCCATTTTCGGATTACTCAGAGAGTTTTTGTTGATGTTTGCTATTGTCTTGTTGTCGCGGCAGAGTGAGATGATTTCTTGGTCGAGGTCGACAAGTGTAATTTTCTGAATTGTAGGATATTTCAAAATTTCACGAGCAGCCAGACCGTCGCCGCCACCAAGAATCAGAACATTTTCTTGTTTTGAAGCTTTTGACATTGCGGGGTGAACAAGGGCTTCATGATAACGATATTCGTCAACAGAGGAGAATTGAACGTTTCCGTTGATGAAAAGCCGCAGGTCGTCACGGTGCTTTGTCAGTACAATATGCTGGTATTTTGTTTGTTTTACAAATATAACCTTGTCGCGGTAAAGTCCGTCTTCTACAAAATTTGAAATGTTCTCAGAGAAAATGGTTCCTATAATCATTCCTCCTAAAATAAATAAAGTTGCCGTTAGATATCTGTTGTAATGTACGATACTGTTTTTGTAGCCTAAAATTATAATCAGAGAAACAATAATATTAAGCGAACCGACTAAAAAGGCCGTACAAAAGTATCCCAAATGCGGCAGCAGAAGCAGGGGAAATGCGATAGAGCCAATTAAACCGCCGATATAATCAAAACTGAAAATAGACGAAATTGTAACTCTGAGATTGTTTTCGTTGTTTTCAATTATTCGTGTCAGGATTGGAATTTCTAATCCTACAAGAATACCGATTATCAGAATTATAAAATACATAATAATCTGATAACAAACGAGGTATATGTTGGATAAAAATAGAATTAAAGTTGAAAGTCCGCCTATGAGTCCAACTCCTATTTCTACGGAAACAAACCAATTGAAAAGATTGTTCTTGAAGAATTTGCTCAAGTAAGAACCCAGTCCCATTGCGAACATATATATTCCTATTGTAACGGAATACTGCAAAACGCTATCTCCTTTTAGAAACGAACTTAATGCACTTATTATCAGTTCATAATAAATTGAACAACCTGAAATTATCAAGGTTGTAAGCATCAGAAGTCTGTATTTCCCCATTGTTAAATATAGCGAATGACAATTTGTTTTTTATGAGATTCTGCATGAAATTCGGATTGGATTCTTTCGATGAAATAGTCAGGAATAGAATCTTCGCACGAAAATATATCAACAGCAGCAGCCTTTTTTTCAGGCCATGTATGAATAGTAACATGAGATTTGGCGATAACAGCCACGTATGTAATTCCAACGGGCTGAAAAACATGCCAAGTTTCCTCCACGATTTTTGAATTGATTTCCTCTACGATAAGTTTCGTAATCTTCTTTAATGCTTCCAAATTATCAATAACCAACGTGTCGCAATTAAAGAAATCTATTAATATTTCTTTTGCCATTTTATTAAATATTTGGCGGCAAAGATAATATATTTTTTAGTTTTAAGGGAATGAAAAACAAAGAAATGAAAAGCAGGAGAGATAATAAGAAAAATGTTATCCTATAATTAATGAAAGGTTTTATAGGATAACATTTGTGTCTTTATGATTTTTTTGTTCTTTTATTATAAATGCATTCTGCACTATAGGCGGCAAGAATTACTATTGTAAACATGAATGGGTAGTGATATCTTGGAAGGACAGGCATGATAATTGTTCCTGCCGTACCCATAATCAAATAGAGTAGTAATATAAAACTACCTTTGTGATCGCTATACAATTTCTTGCCAAAGAGAAGAACTGATAGAAGTGCTAAAATGAAGATGCAATAATACGGAATGTTCATTGCTATCAGCGAAAGCATCAGTTTTGTCTTATTACTTTGGTCGCATTGCGTAACCGTCTGGTCTGAACATATTCTGACAGGCCAAGTATCGTCGGCATACATGTATGGGACTTTGTAGAAAAACATTTTGAGGTATTTTGTAGGATTTTTCTTAATCCAGTCAATTCCTGCATCTTTCCACATCTTGTCTTTTTCGAAAACAGTTTTGTCTCTGTTCTTCATGTATGCATATTTGGGGTGTCGATACATTATTATTAATCCATTGGCTGTCGTGCCGTCTGCTTTGTCGTGTGCAGTCTGAAGAAGGTTTGTTCCGCCAGTCGTAGATGTGTTTACAAAATGACCTATTCGCGCTTCGTTTATTTTTCCATAACCAAAATTAAGGACGAAATAAGGGATGCATAATAATGCGTAGTGTTTCCAGTTTACTTTGTTAGTTGCCAGATAAATAAGTATTATTACAACGAACAATAGACTTATAGGCCTGATTGTGTTGCTCATTGCGAATAGGACAGAAGCTAATAGTACGTTGTACCATTTTTTTTTCAAGCAAAGGCAGAAACCAGTCATGCCAAGGAATAAAAATGGCATTTCTGTGCCCCATATCAAGATGTCTACATAGTTTGAAATGAGCAGGCAGTATATAATTGTAGCGATGTAGCTCACTTTCTCTGTAAAGAAATGCTTTGCGATGTAAAATACTTCGTATAGCATTGCGACGTTCATGAAGAGCTGAAAAACTCCGTTGTAATTGGTTGTGCCGAATAATCTAAGTTGTAGTATCAAAAAGTTGATAAGTCCTGGTGCGACAATAAAATCGTCGTGCAGATTGTTTACCGTTGGATACCATAAGTTCTCGTTAAATGCGTTGGTTGCGCACTTGAGATGGAATATTTGATCGCTGTATTGTGGTGCGCCAAAAAATACAATCAATTCGACTATCTGAATGATGACGAACAGGCATGCTGCGGTAATGGCTGCAATTCTCAGTTTTTTCATTTCTTGTTGATTTTTCTGTTGAAAAAGATATTTTTTTGTGGATAATATTTATTTTGTTTCTTTTCTGCTGTTTAATAAAAACAGAAAAAGACTCGAATCCGTAAGGAATCAAGTCTTTCCTATTGAGCGGAAAACGGGACTCGGACCCGCGACCCCAACCTTGGCAAGGTTGTGCTCTACCAACTGAGCTACTTCCGCATGACTGATTTGTTTTTATAGGGGAGAGAAGGAGACATGAACT
>JAEEGI010005663.1_pt1 | contig 28680 bp, 24 predicted proteins | sample 8958751 | NCBI WGS metagenome assembly JAEEGI01 (sample SAMN16246545, study PRJNA631951) | gut metagenome | biome: gut microbiome; feature: rumen; material: KS-attached | host: Bos | place: Iran: Karaj | collected 2018-10 | reverse complement strand
GGAAGCGAATAGTAGATCTCCTCGCCCTCGTCGAGGGTTATGAGACTGCGCAGTTCCCGCGGAAGTTCAAAATTTAATATCATGGTATTTATCCTTTTGTTGTATCAACAGGCGGGTGAGCCCCGCCGGGTTCATGCTTCTTCACCGCCCGGACGGGTCTTCCCTGATCCTTAGGTTTACAGGAACAGTTCGGGCTTTCTCTCCGACCGAAGCGGTTTACAGGAACAGGTCAAGCTTTCTCTGCTCCGAAGGGGTGAGCTCACGTACATCGCGGATCTCGAAGCGATTTTCGTTGATATCGGTGATGAGCAGACGGGTCTCGGAGAGCTTTGTCACGTTGTTTCCGCCCATGTTGATGGTAAACTTCACCTCACCCTTGTCCGTCAGGACATGGAAGTAGGCGTAGCCGTACTCATCTTTGATCGAGATGATCTTGTTTATCACGGGCATGAAATAATTTAGCTCAAGGTCCCTCCTGATAAGTGCCTGCTGATCCGTGGGCAGCTCGGCGATATCTCTTATGACAGCAAGTTCTTCACCTGTTTCGCTTCCGACGCGGATCGAAATGTACTTCATGGGGTCCGTAAAAGGAAAGAGCCTGACCGCACGGACTCTGTCGTACGTCCCGACGGCCGGTCCGTCGCCCGAAGTGCCGGCTTTCTTCTCTGTCTTCGCGCCGAGGAAACCTCCCTCGCTTTCAAAAAATGTAATGTCTGTATTTTTATCTTCCATATATCTGTACCGGATCCTTTCTGAATCTTTAAGCATGCCTTCATGCGCCGAAGATCCGGGGACGAGAGTTTCCCCGCGGCGCAAACCATCAGATTTCCTCAAGTGACAGGAAGCTTGTCTGTAGGTTCGAAAGCATATGATAAATGCCTTCCTTCTTCATAAGCTCATCGTGGGTCCCTTCCTCAACGATCCTTCCGCCGTCGATGACGATCAGTCTGTCGGCGTTTTTAAGGGTAGAGAGACGATGTGCGATCGAGATCGTTGTCCTTCCTTCGGCAAGCAGCGAGATCGATCTTTCGATGAGCTGCTCCGTCTTGGTGTCCACAGCGGATGTCGCCTCGTCGAGGATAAGGATCTTGGGGTTCGCAAGAACGGCACGCGCTATCGAAAGTCGCTGGCGCTCGCCGCCCGAAAGGTCTTTCCCACCGGACCCGACGACGGTGTCATAGCCGTCGGGCATCGCAGTGATGAAATCATGCGCACCCGCAAGCTTTGCGGCACGGATTATGTCTTCCCTCGAAGCGTCTTTATCCGCATATGCGATATTGTCGGCAACCGACCCCATGAATATGTAGGTATCCTGCGAAACCATCGCAACGGTTCGTCTCAGATCCTTAAAAGCGAGATCTTTCACATCATGTCCGTCGATCCTCACTGTGCCTTCATCGGTATCGTAAAGCCTCGAGATAAGGTTTACGAGCGTTGACTTGCCGGCTCCCGAGCGGCCCACTATACCAAGCACTTCACCGGGGCGAACATACAGCGAAACATCTTTAAGCACGGGTCTGAAAGCTTCATAGCCGAATGTCACGTGCTGCAGCTCGATCTCTCCGCGAGGCTCAGACAGACTGACCGGATCAGCGGCTTCTTTTATGTCGGGCACGGCGTCAATGATCTCAAGCATGCGCTGCGCGGAGTTTATGCTGTCGGTCCAGACGCGGAATATATACGAAAAGAAGTTCATGGGTCCGTTTAAGGATCCGATGTATCCGACAAATGTCACGAGCACGCCGAGGTCGATCGACTTCGTCTCTATGACAAGAAGCACACCGACGATCCATACCCAGATATTCGATATCTCGGAAACCATGTTGTAAAGGATCGTGAACCTGTTATTGTACCTGACTATATCTACCTCAGCGGTCTCGAGGGCTCCGGACTTCTTTGAAAAGCCGGCCGTCTCCTCGTCCTCGCGCCCGAACGCTTTAACGACACGGGCTCCCGTGAGATTGTCATTGACCTTGCCCGTCATGGATCGCTCCGCGCGGTGACGCTTGCCGTACAGCGTCCAAAGTGCGGGTTTAAGCTTAACGCTTAAGATCACGAGCACAGGCAGCAGCACTACGGCAAGGAGCGAAAGCTGCCAGTTGAGCCTGAACATTACTATGAATGTAACGATTATGGTCGTCGAATGAATGAACAGGAAAGGGAAACCGTCGAGGAAGAAGTCTATGATCCTGTCCGCATCACTTCTGACGCGTGTCATGAGACCACCGGTCTGCTTGCTCGTGAAGAAGCGAAGCGACAGGTCTCCCATCGATGTAAATATATCCTGTTTGATGTCCCTTACGGTCCTTGCCGCCACCCTCGCGACGAGGTATTGCTGCAGGATCTGGACTGCGTGCTGAAGTACTCTCGCGCCGAACATACAGATAACAAGCACGAGAAGCGCAAGCGCGTACTCTCCTTCAAGTCCGAACCGGGCAAGAAACTCATCGTTTTTCCCTATCACTCCGTCATAGAGCACCTTGCCCGACAGATACGGCCAGATTATCGAAATAAGAGCCGATGCAAGGTATGTGCAGAACAGTACGATGACCGAAGCCCTGTATCGAAGGAAATATCTGAATACGCGTGAGAAGATCGTGCGTTTCTTTGCGACAGGCGCTTTTTCTTCCGCGGTCTGCGAAGGAAGTTCATCACCTTCGGCGGTTTCTGCGCCCGTCTGTGCATCCGCATCAGTTTTGTCCGGACTCTCACCCGAGAGCGCTGCCTTAACTTCCTTAACAAATGTGTTCATCCCCGGAGTGCAGATCCCCGAAAAGGCTGCCACAAACCTGTCTTTGCCTTTTGAGACAACAGTCAGGATGCTCGAAGCAAAAAGCCTTTCGGCCTTAATATCATCTATATCGCAAAGATCTATGAACGAAACGCTGTCTACGTGCGAAGGGAGTCCCTGCGCGGGAGCATTGGCCGCTCCTGCCGCTTCCCTGCCACGCTTTCTTCCTTGTCCTTCGGGGAGCGCTTCTTCAGGTCCGCGCAGTATCCCGACGAAGGCGTCTGTCAGGAACACACATCCCTTAACATATGTACCTTCGTCGGAGAGGTCGAAAAGTGCGACGGACTTAATCTCTGTCCTGCCCGAGGCAAGACCTCCAAAACGTTTGTCACATGGTGTCTGCCCTTTTCGGATCTCAGAACGGTCGTCGCAGGGTGAAATCCCGGACAGCAGCTCGAGGATGGCTTTTTTTATATCTTTATTGATTGTTGTGGTTTTGTCTTTTTTCATAAGCATTTCCTTAATTTACCGGGAGTTTAGGGCAATCTGCCATCACACACCGGGATGCCAAACGGTAAGTATTCTATAGTAAAAGCGCCTGAGATCACTCAGGCGCTCATGATGTATGTAAGGATTCAGATCATTCGTTCTCGTAGGGGATGATCGTCTTGATCGTTCCGTCGGGAGCGATGTCAAGCTTGGTGTACTTAACGTTTCTACGGTGGTTAATACCTTTCGAAAGCTCGCAGTCATGGTAGAAGAGATACCAATCACCATGATATTCAACTATCGAATGATGTGTTGTCCAGCCAAGTACGGGCTCCATGATCCTTCCCTTGTAGGTAAAGGGGCCTTCGGGCTTGTCAGACTCCGCATAAACAAGATAGTGTGTTGTACCTGTCGAATATGAAAGGTAATATTTGCCGTTGAACTTGTGCATCCAAGGTCCCTCGAAGTATCTGCGGTCCTCGTCGCCTTCTTTGATGGGGTTACCTTCCTCGTCAAGGATCTGAAGATGACGAGGCTCACCCTTAAGTGACTTCATGTCGTCTGCGAGCTCACAGAACATAGGTCCGATAGCATCGCGCTCGGGATCGAGATCGCCCTCAAGCTGACCTGCCTTCTCATCGAAGAAGCCCTTGGTCCACTTGTCGAGCTGTCCGCCCCAAAGTCCTCCGTAGTAGAGGTATGCTCTTCCGTCATCATCAACGAAAGAAGCGGGGTCAATACTGTATGTTCCCTGAATGTAGTCCGGTTCGGGATCGAAAGGTCCTACGGGAGACGAAGATGTGGCAACTCCGATCCTGAAGATGCCGTCCTTGTCTCTTGCGGGGAAATATAGATAATATGTTCCGTTCTTATATGCAACGTCGGGAGCCCACATCTGCTTGCTAACCCAAGGGATGTTCTTCATATGAAGAGCCTCACCGTTGTCAACGCACTCCGCGTCAAGGTTATCAAGTGAAAGAACATGGTAGTCTTCCATACGGTACTCGTCACCGTTATCGTTGTCTTCCGCATCATGAGGAATATCATGAGAAGGATAGATGTAGATCTTATCATTAAAAACATGTGCTGAAGGATCAGCCGTGAAAATGTGTGACACCAGAGGTCGTCTTTGCTTTGCCATAAACCCGTATACCTTTCCTGCTTCACAAAAGCAAATCATTTCGGAGGGAAAACTTCCCACTCCCACTTCTATGATTCACATTATATGACATTATTGTGAATTTACCAACCTAATAAGCACTTCAGCTGACCAAATATTGCTATTTTTTATTCTTTTTTTCTAATTAAGTATCATTTTTACGATTTTTTCACTCTAGCGTCTGTTTAACGTTTCAATCAACAGACACCGCATATCGTGCTTATTAACATGAGTTAGCACGAAATATCACAACAACAAAACAAGGACTTAAATTTGATTTCGAATTAACAATTTGTGGAGTGTAAACATGTTCGAAAGGCAAAATCTGACCAACTTCATAAAAACTTTACTTTACGGTCACTCTGTTCTTGCCTTCCTGTTTGGAAATGTAGAGGGCCTCATCAGCTCTCTTACAGAAACCGTCCGCATCGTCACCTTCGGTATAGACTGTGACTCCGAGGCTGACAGTTCTGAATCCCGCGTACTTGAATTCGGTCTTCTCGAAATCCGTGCGGATCTTCTCTGCAGCACTCACAGCCTCGTCGATACCGGTTGCGGGCATGACGAGCATAAATTCCTCGCCGCCCCAACGGCCTGCCGAGAGCTTCAGATTTGTAACGGTCAGATCGGTCATGACTTTCGCCACACCCTTAATGACGGTGTCACCTACATCATGCCCGTAAGAATCGTTGACAGTTTTGAAATTATCTATATCGATCATGACAAGAGCAACGCCGTTGCCCGCAGCCATCGCCTCTTCAATGCGGCGAAGCGTCTCGGTACGGTTAAAGAGTCCCGTCATGCCGTCCGTAATGGAACGGAGCTTAAGCTCAAGATTATGATTGTGCTCGATGGTAACGTCGTCGATAACATAAAGCTTACCGAATATCTTTCTCTCATTCTTGAGATCGGTAGCCTCAGCCTTATAATAGTTCTTTTTAATGCTGATGACTTCATCCTTTTCGATCGCCTCGAGGATGTGCGCTATGACGGTTTCGTCATTTTCTTTAAGAGACGGATATATGCGTTCCGCAATAGTGTTGTAGTAGATGATCGCGCCTTCGGTATCGACCGCAACGATACCTTCCGTCATGTTGTCGGCGATGTAGTTCTTTACAGCATCGAGAGCTGCGATCAGGTCGTATTTGATAGTAGCGACGATCATGAGGACAAGGCAGCACAGATACGAGATAACTGTCGCATCGTAGCCGCCGGCGATCCCGGTCGAATAAACCACGATACCGCCCATCATGACGAGACCGATGGCGATTATGATGGCTGTCTGGAACTTTCTCTTACGTCTGCGCTCCTGAACAAGTCTCATGATCGCGGAGAATGTCGCAAAGACGAGATAGCCTGCCACTATCATTATATATATGTAATACACGAATCCGTGCTCATAAACGTTATGAGGGAAAAGACCTTCTCTTGAGAACGCGACGCTCTCGTAATACATGTGGTGGTAGTCGTTCGTGAACACCACGATCACGATGAGGAAGTGGATCACGGCAACCATACGCTTGGTGTACGTGCTCAGACGCGCACCCGTGTACTCGGTCATGAAGAACAGCAATCCGACCGAAACAAAGATCTTGCCCAGATACTCGATCCTCGTGCCCCACATGCAGTCCACGGAGTTATCGGATATCATCTCGATAAAATATCCTACATTATTGACAAGGACAGACAATGTAAAGATGAACAGATAAGAATGGATCCTGTTTTTCCATGACGGAAAGAACATCACAAGCGTTACAAAAACACCCACGATGCTCAGGCCTTGAAACCAAAGGAGGAAATCATATGCCGTCATAAAAACTCCGAACCACACCCCGTTTTGGATTGAATTTCGTTTTGGTATCGAAAAACAGCAGGGCTTCACAAAATGCAAAATGTATCTTCGCTATTGTATTATATCACATCATTTTGTTTATTAAAAGACGGAATATGAGAATATTTTGTTTAGTCTTTCCTTCTGTCAATTTCTGCATTTCCACACACAAGCATCCCCAAGTTTTGGAGCGACGTTGGATCAGATTCCGTAAACCCTTTTTATTCTCTCGAGTTTTTTGCCTATGGGATCAAACAGGATACTAAGGAAGATCACATTTGAAACCGAATAAAGCAGCGTCATGGGCAGCGCTGTCGTGACAGCCGCAAGGTAGGGTTCCCAGGAGAATCCTTCGTCAATCCAGAGGACTGTCCAGACATCCATGATCATAGAGAAGAGGAAGCCTGCGAATGCACCATAAGCGTAAAGGAGGATCTTTGATAGCTTGAGTCTGTCGGCGAGGAGTCCCGAAAAGAGTCCTATCAGCCCCCATGAAAACATCTGGAAAGGAGTCCACGGTCCCTGGCCCCAGAAAAAGTTTGAGATAACGGCTGTCATGGCTCCCACTAAAAAGCCCGCTTCACCTCCGAGATAAACACCGCTTATCACTGTAACGGCCGCAACAGGCTTGATAACCGGCACGAACCGTCCTATCACCGAAAGTACGGTCATCACAACGACGATGACCATTCGCCTGGAGCCGGTTTCGCGCCTTTCGAAGCCACTGATAAAAAGGACGATCGCAAGGATGGTGATGATGAGGGAGATATAGGCGTAGACTTTGTCTTTGAACACGTAGGCGCCGACAAGGACCGCGGCGGGCACCGCCACAAACGGGATCAGGACGCGCAGAAGGCGCCGCAGGGAGCGGTTGCGGATAACAAGCATGTGCGATTCTCCTTTCTGAGGTGTTTTCTTACACGTGACCCGCTTGGGGACGGGGGTTGTGGACCATGAACCCCAATGGTCCACCAACCCCCGTCCCTTGGTGGGTCACCACTTCACAATTCCTCTTGTAATCCTGCCCAGAGCGGTAGTGTAGAAATAGTTCCCTGCGAAGAAATCTCGCGAATCGCTCACTGAGACGACTTCTCCGTTGAAGAGAAGTGCGCAGCGGTCGGCCACGGTTGCGGCGAACTCGACATCGTGAGATACGATGACGATCGTTACGCCTTCCTGTGCGAGGGCTCTGAGCCTATTTACAAGCTCAGCGGTCAGTACTGCGTCAAGTCCCTTGGTCGGCTCGTCGAGGAGCAACAATCGGGGTTTGGTGGCGAGCACGATGTCGAGAGCTGCGAGCTGCTGCTCTCCTCCCGAAAGGTCGTAGGGGTGACGACCGTTTATATCATCGGTCAGGAAAACGGTCTGAACGTCCTGCGGCAGAAGCGCGACGCAGTTTCTGTAAAGCTCCTGCCCCCTGTAGTCGCGGATGTTCTTTCCGAAGACCTTGATCTTGCCGGTGTAGGGCTTCACAAGTCCCGCCGCAGCGCCTACGGCAGTCGATTTGCCGGCTCCGTTCCCGCCGAGCAGGCAGAATATCTCTCCCTTTCTTACCGTAAAGCTCAGTGCCCGAAGGATATCTCGCCCGTTCCTCTCGTATCGCAGATAAACCTCCCTGAATTCCAGAGCGTGATCCTTTTCGTGGGTTTCGGGACATTCAGATCCGGTGCTTCCTCCATTTCCGAAGCCGGAACCATACAGCAAAGCGTCACCTGACAAACACGCCGGTAATTCTCCACAGCGTGAGATCGTCTCTCTTAAGAACCTGCGTCCCTCTCCTACACTCAGAGGTATCCCGGGTGTCCCACTGCTTTCTTCCGCGCTCGGAGATCCCACGGGTGTTACGCTACCGATCTCCCTCTTGTTCGCTGTCAGCTTCGCATAAAGTCTTGCGGATGCGGGCATAAAGGGCGAAAACAACTCATCGTTCATAAGTTTTCCGACGCACTCTCTTGTGTCTCCGAACGTCACGATTCTGCCGTTCTTTAGGGCAAGGAGCTTGTCTGATGCGGGGATGAGCTCTTCGAGGCGCTGTTCCGCCGCAATGACAGTGATACCGAACTCACGACAGAGCTTCCCAACGGTTGCAAGAAGGTCGGATGCGGCTATCGGGTCGAGCTGCGAAACGGGTTCGTCGAGGATGAGCAGCGAGGGTTGCATAACCATTACGGAAGCAAGGTTAAGGAGCTGCTTCTGGCCGCCCGAGAGAGAATCGGTACTCTTGTCGAACCAGGTCTCCATGCCAAAGTAACCTGCGATCTCGCAGACACGGCGCCTGATCTCGTCCTGTTTAACGCCGATATTTTCGAGTCCGAACGCCAGCTCATGCCAGACCTTGTCGGTCACTATCTGCATTTCGGGGCGCTGCATCACAAAGCCCACTTCTGTCGCCGCCTCAAGCTCACCCAGGTCCTCCTGTCTGCGACCGTTCAGGTATATCACCCCGTTCTTCGTCCCACGCGGAGAAATCTCCCTTTTAAGGAGCCTCAAAAGCGTCGACTTACCGCTGCCTGTCGGTCCGCAGACACAGAGCATCTGACCTTCCTCAAGAGAAAAGCTGATGTCTTCAAGCGCCTGCTTGCCGTCCGCGTATATGAAATTAAGATTCTCAATCCTAAGCAATTCCATGAAAAATACCTTATTTTTGTCCTTTATTTATATCTCTGTCTCTTTTTTCTCAGCCTTCCGCTTAGCTTTTTTCCTTGGCTTCTGTAAATCTGTTAAAGATCCGAACCTAAGGTACTTCCACCTGATATCCTCCGCCACTTTTGCGGCAAGCGGGAAGACTGCCAGCCCGGCGTAGAGGATGTAGCAGACCGTTGCGTAGATTGATGATGGAGGAAGCTGCATGCGTGGGTAGAAGTCTGTTTTCAGTCTGTCTGTCGCGATCCCGAAAAGGACGAACGCGCAGCTCAAGATAACAACGAGCAGCATTACGAGATCGGAGCGCTCAAACCTGAACATTGAAAAGCTTGTGCGCCTACGCCTAAGCCCGTAACCGCGTGCGCTCATGCTGTCGGCCGTCACGATCCCGTTCTCGAGCCCCCAGGTCGTCATCGCCGAAAGAACTGAGATCTTGCCTTTTATCGTATCTATCGCATTCTCGTCTTTATAGAGTCCGAGAGTCCGCTGAGTATCTTCGATCTTCCTGCGCTGTCGCCCAAAAAGCGGCACGAACCGCAGCGTCATCGCAAGCAACAGTCCGAGCTTCGGGAATGCACGGCCGAAGATGTAGAGGAGCCGGTCGGAGGTCATGAGCGTTGAAAAGACTCTGAAAAGAAGGAGTACCGAAAGGATCATGAAGCCTGTCATCACTCCGTACATCACCGCCTCGAGCGTGACCGGATTGTCATTGACCACAAGGAGCACCGTCACGCCGTTATGGCTGAAGACGGGATTTGCGAGTGACGTGAGCACGAAGACGATCGCGTAGAAAATGTACGCGCGTGCAAGGCCCTCACGGCAGTACGCCACAGCCGCCGCGTTCATCGCCAGAAAAGAGATCGCGATCATGACCGGATTCGCGGCAAACATCGCGAGACTCGCAAGGAGGAGGAAATATAAAAATAATACGGCGGGGTTATATTTTTCAAGCGGTTTCATGTGCCGGGTTTCTCCTTTCTTCTCTCGTGTGGCCTCTCGTGTTATGCCTTTTCTTTTGTGCTATGCCTTTTTTCTCTTGTTCAGGGCTGCCTCTCGCGCTGCGCCTTTTCTCTTGTTCCGTGCTGCCTCTCGCGCTGCGCCTTTACGCTTGCGCCGGTTATTTTTCCCCCGTGAGCATATCAAACGACCCCTTCAGATCGCGTCCGATCTCCCGGGTGTAGAGCCACTCGATGCGGTCCCCGTCTTTCACGCGGTACTCGCCGCAGCCCACGGACGGTGACTCGCCGTTTACATAGTACATCCAGCCCGAAAGCTCGCCCCAGTCATACTCGTAGATGTTGGCAATGCCACAGATATAGTAGTCGCGCGGCCCGCTGCCCGTCTTTTTCTTCTCCATGTGGAGCTTGTTGTCTTTGACCGCTCTCACCAGGATGTCGTACACGGTTTCGTCCGGTGCAAACGCATATGTGGTCGCCTCGAGGATACATCCGTCCTCGGGAACAAATTCGCTGTCGCCGAGGCCCGCGATTGTGTCGCATCTGATCGAAAGCGTAACTTCTCCGGCGACCTCGCCTTCGACAGTCTCGGACCTGTAATAATCCGCCTCGGTCTTGAAATCCGAAAAGAACACCGCCGCCAAAGCCACTCCAGCAACCAGCGCTACAAAGATGAAGTTTTTGGGATTGCGCTTCTTAAAGACCAAGAGAAGCACCGAAGCCAGGACTGCGATCCCGAGGATTCCTATATAAAGGATTCCTTTTATAGGGGATGTTTCCCTATCATCTACCGGGGTAATAGTAATTAAATCATTCCCTGAATCATCTTCTGTAACAGTCTTTTCTGAAGACTCTAAAATCTGCTTTTCACCGTTTTTCGCTTCTTCGTCAGAAATACTTACAGCTTTTTTCTGATTTTCTGCGACTGTTTTATTATCAGAATCCGGTGCCGGTTCCGCCTGTGAATCTGCACTTCCTGCGATATCAACAGCTTCAGAGTTCAGGCTGTCCTTACTCCCCACTTCAGATTCTTCTGTGCTCTCCTGAAAATGAAACTCTATTTTCAAGCTTCCCGCATCGGATGACTCCTCGGGGAGTTCTTCGGATGCATAAATACGGTAGTAAATATTTCCCTCTTGATAGCAGATATAGGATGCCATCGCGGTGAATACCTGTGAGGTGGCTGTTGGGTTAGAGTCACCGCCAAGCACGTGTGCAAAGGAGCCGTCGGGGAGTCGGTAGCGCATTATCCCGTCGACGACGGAATTGCCATTCTTAACAAAATCAGGGTCGCTCGCACCGTCAATTCCGAGTGACGAAAGCGCTATAAGTACCTGTGCGGTGCTTTCCGCATTGTCACTTCCGAAGCCTGCGAAATCACCCGTCTCGTTCTGTTTGCCTGAAAGGAAGGTGAGGCCCGTCCTGACGCCGTCTTCTATCTTCTCATAAAGTTTCCGATGCTCTTCGAGAGCTTCGCCCTCGTATACTTGCACCCAACCGTACACGTCGTTATACAACGTTTTTCTGAGGTAAGCAAAAGACTGTAACACCATTGCTGTTACATCTACATCGCTGTACTGTCCCATCACGGACCATCCTCCGTCCTCATGACGAAGGGACATAAGTTCATCAACCAGCTTGAATGGCGGGTACTCCGGTGCGTTACACCAACAATTTGAAAGGTGCAATCCGTAAACAAGACTCATGATCCCCTGTTTGCCTACACTGTCTTCCAGTGTAGCGGTAATATAAGGATCCTTACACGGCCGATTCACCTCTTCTCCCATGAGCAGACACAGCGCGTACTTGAGCCTGGTTGTTGCCGAGCGGACGGTGTTCTCTCCGAGATATTTTCTGAGCGCTTCTTTATATGCGGTAACGTCGGCTTTGCCGAGCTTGTAAAGGGCGAATGCATAAGCGTCGGCATCCGCACCGGCACCCTCACAGAGCGCACCGTCGGCCCATTCCTGCAAGTCGGACGCGCCGCTCTCGCTCATTTTAAACATGGCAATACCGTCGATGACGCTCCTCACGTCATCAACGGTATCCGCTTTCACTGTATCTGTTCCGAATAATGCCGCCACCAAAAGGCAGGCTATCAACAGAAAAATGCTTTTATGTTTCATATACCTTATCCGGCAGATCCGGGCGTTTTATGCCATCTGCTCTTTCTTCTTTGCGATGAGGGTGAGCACAGCGCCTCCGGCTACAAGTGCAAGGCCTGCAAATACAAAGCCGAATGTGTCGGCAACACCGGTCTTGGGAAGCTCGGTTGCTACAACAACGTCGTCATCGGCGCTAACTGTTGCAACACAGACAGCGGGAACAAGTGTCATTGTATCGGACTTGGCGCTGATAACAGCCTTGCCGCTGTCCTCGATGGTGATGACTGCCTGACCGTTCTCATCTGTGAAGACTCCGGTGCCTACGCCATCAACTGTGATCTCTGCGCCTTCAACAACGCTCTCAACGGGATTCCAATTAGCGTCAAAGCCTGCGTACTTAAGGGTGAGAGTGATCTCCTCGCCGGCATCTGCATTAACGGAAGCTTTCTCAAACCAGCTGTAGGTATCAGACCAGTATGTGAGGTCTGTGTATACGAATGCATAAACATGATCGCCCTCGGAAACGGGATCTGCAAGGCTCCATGCGGAAGCGTTGTTTACATAGTAGCCGTAAGAACCGCCGTTCTCTTCGCCCCAGAGCTTGCCGAGGCTGAGACCGTAGTCGCTCTCAAATGTGCCGTAGCCTTCTGCGCCGTCAGCGTAGAACTTCTCGTGTGCTGCGTAAAGGGCGTCGCTGATAGTGAGCGCACCGTCGCCGTCAGTATCGGTAACGGTGACCTGCTTGTAAGCAACAACGAGCTTGCCGCTGCCATCAGCGATCGAAACGCGAACCTTAACACCCTCGTCTGCAGAAACTGCCAGACATGTGGTGCCGAGGATCATGATGAGTGTCAAAAGGATTGTGAGTGTTTTTTTCATGATCATACCTCTCTTTGTACTTTTTGTTAACGATCAAATGTATAACAGTCATAAAAAACGGCAAACCGCGCCGAATGCTCTTTCGGGGAGTAGCCCCGGTTTAAACAGTCCGCTACACCGGGTACGGAGGATCCTGAAAGTCTTGAGAATGCCGTTCTGCACAGCAAAGAAAAACCCTCTGCCCGGAAGGCAAGAGGGTCACCAAGAAAAGCCCGCCGACAGCAGGCTCATCAGGCGACATCTCCCATATCCAAAATGTCCGCACAAGTCTGCTGCGTCAAGCATCCTGACTGACGGGCCGGGGCCCGATCACAGTAATGACGGTTGCGACGGATTTTCACCGCACTTTCCTCTCAGGAACCTTTAGGGTTCCAACCCTTTCGCCGAGCGCGACGCTTATGAGACGTCGTTTACCGCTTGCTGCAAAGCAGCGGCAGGCTGAGAGTCGAAGCAGACGTTATTCATTTGTTCAACAGCCGTATTATACACAAACGCTGCACGATATTCAACTATACTTTTGAGATGGTCCCTTGGGGACGGGGGTTGGTGGACCATTGGGATTCATGGTCCACCAACCCCCGTCCCCAAGGGACCATCATCTATCGCATACTAGCAGTACTTCCACAACATTTCATTGAGGTCGCTCAGGGTTGTGGGTTTAAATACAACATCCACGAAGCCGAGCTCCCTGTACTTTTCGTAGGCACCCTTGATCGCGTTCGCCGTGAGGGCGATAACGGGAGTGTCGTGGTTGGGGCCGTCCTCCTGCTCTCTGATCCTGAAGAGTGTCTCGACGCCGTCCATCCCTGACATGTAGTGATCCATGAAGATCAGGTCGAACTTTCTGGTACTTGCCGCACGAAGAGCCTGTGCACCCGATGTGACCTCGATCACGGTCATCTGCGAATCCTTAAGGAGTGCCTTGATGACCTTGAGGTTGACGATGTTGTCATCGACAACCAGGATCCTCTTGTCGGGGTTAACAAAGAGCGGCTTCTCGTTCTCGGGAGCAGTCACCGTGTTGCACGAATGGAAGTCACCCATGCGAACATAAGGATCGCACTCGAAACGAACAGTGAAGAAGAAGCGTGTGCCCTTGCCGAACTCGCTCTCCACTTCAAGCTTCGAATCCATCTTTTCAACGATACGATATGCGATGTTGAGTCCGAGACCCGTACCCTCGATATTTCGGTTGTTCTGAACATCTATCCTTTCGAATGCCTGGAACAGCTTCGAAAGATCCTCTTCTCTGATACCGCGTCCCGTGTCCTCAACCTCGAACGTGACAAGACGTGCGTTTTCACCGTCGGCCTTGGAGGAAACCCTCATCGTAACCACACCGCTGTCGGTGTACTTGACCGCATTCGATACAAGGTTGTTGAGAACCTGCATCAGGCGGTTCTCATCGCTCGTCACGTAGCGGGGAAGATCCTGCGATGCGTCGATCGTAAGAGCAAGTCCCTTACCCTCGGCACGCATAACGAACATATTGTACATCCTGCAAAGGAAGGCTCCGAGATCGAACCTCTCGTTGCACAGTTCTAACCTTCCGCTCTCTATCCTTGAGAAGTCGAGGATCTCGTTGATTATCGAAAGGAGACCCTCTGAGGCGCGATATGCGTCAGTCGCGTAACCGCGGATCTCGTCGCTCACGTCCGACTTCATGATGATCTCGTTCATGCCCATGATGGCGTTCATGGGGGTCCTGATCTCATGCGACATCTTGGCGAGGAAGTCCGACTTCGCACGGTTGGCGCGATTTGCTTCGTCGACAGCCTCCATGAGCTTGCCCTGACGTTCCTCAAGCTCCTTCTTCTGAAGAGCGATCGTCCTGTCGTCATCAAGCTTCTGCGAGCGGTGATCGTCAAGGAGCGTGTAAGTGATGAGCATCTTTGAGACCTCGTCGTCCGTGGTCTCAACGGCACGGCACATGAGTCTCGCCCAGGGACCGTGCTCACTGATCTTAAAGTTCATCTCCCTGCGGGCGCCTTCCTTAAAGAATTCCTTCCTGAGGAAGTCGATGTTGCCGAAGAAAGTAACGTTCTCATCCGCCTGATCGGAATACTTTGCAAGGATCCTCTTGACCATTTCGGAATATTTGCACTTTCCGGGAATCAGGCCCTTGACCTTATCATCCTCGATGATGGTACTCATCTCGTCCTTCTCAAGATCGACGAGGTAAATACCGCTGTACTCCCTAGCCAGGGTCGAGATGATCGAATCGTCGAGGTCGTTCCTCTTTTTCTCGGTCTCGGGGATGATCGTAGCGGAGCCGAGGATCTTGACCGGCTTGCCGTTCTCATCGTACTCGGTCGTGAGCTTGACTCTGAAGGGGATCCTCGCCACGGTCAGCGGGATGATGCCCTCAAACCCCGGAACGCCCTTCTCCTCGATCTGCCAGTGCCAGTCACGGTACATGTCGGCGTAATCAAGTGGGAAGATTCCCGCGTCGATCGCAGGTTCGGGATAGTTCTTTACAACTGCCGGAAGTCCGAGATCTCGCATGCACCTGAAGCAGGGGCGCATCTCGTGAGTCGCTATAGTGTACTCCCAGTAGTAGATATTATTTGTCTCAGCCGTCTTCGCGAACATATCCTTGTGGTCGACATCGACCGAGGGGTGATAATGTTCGAGCGTGACATTCCTGATGCCTTCATATACGTAATGGATCCCGTTCTCAGCACCGAGATCTATCATGCGGCTTCTGATGCAGATATTCTCTTCGCCACAGCAATTTGACAAGAGGCGGCGCCATGTTTCAAGCCTGATCTCCTCTGTTCCGTTGCAGACATCATTGACCGCCTTCTTATAGGTAGCGAGGCCGTCCTCGGAAAATGCAGCAAGATAGTTGCGTGAAAGATAGTCCTTCTTGTCGATGTTCATCCCGATTTCGTGAAGGAATCTGTCGTTTATTTCAACCGGCTTGATCCCGCCACCCGAGACTGCGAGTATTATCGCCGGTTCTCCAAATCGATTGTTCATCAATTCGCTGAAATCCATCTCTGCTTGCCTCCTCTTTAACGGCTGTTTTGACAGCCGTCGTTTTCTCGCCCAAAACACAACTGTTTATCAGGCGTATACGTATTTTGATGATAGCACAAACGGAGTAGGCATTCAAGCAAAGGGGTTTACTGTGGGATGATACAAAAAGGGTGGTCCCTTGGGGACGGGGGTTGTGGACCATGAACCCCAATGGTCCACCAACCCCCGTCCCCAAGGGACCACCCCCAGAGACCACCCCAGTCGCAAAAACACCCCCGCGAATCACGGGGGTGTCGTTTGTCAAATTCACTTGGTACCGCTATCAGCCTTTCTCAAGTGCAAGAGTTCTGGTTGTGATGTCACAAACCTCAGCGGGGCCGTAGTACTGGATAGCACCGGGATATGTGAATGCTGTCTCAACAGCCCACTCTTCTCTGTGTGCCTCGAAGTACTTGAAGGGCTTGCCGTCAAGCTCAACGAGAGCCTTTCTGATAACGGGCTTGTCCGCACCGTTTCTGCGCTCCATGTTCATCATCTTTGTGATGGGCATACCGCCGGCAACCCATTCCTCAGCGGGCTTGCTGATGTTGGAAACCTTCGAGAGGTAGCCGTTGTAGCCGTATGATATAAGCATGAATGCGTTGTATCCGAGCGAGTAGCAGTAATCCGAATCGAAGTTCGAAGGGAATGCGCATCTTCCTTCGTAACCGAAGAAGTGATGCTGCGAGGCGAACTTGCCCTTGTATGTGCCGGCTGCCTTTCTTGCTGCGAGCTTGTCTGCAACAAGAAGAGCGAAGAGCTTCTCGGACTCGATGAGGGAAACCTGAACATTGCCGTGAGGATCTCTCTCGAGGAAGAGCTGCTTGCCGATCTCCTCGGGAAGGATATCAAATACTGCGAATGACTCTGCAGTAAGACCCTTCTTGATGAAGTCATGCTTAGCTGCCCAGTCGGGAAGTGCATTGAATTTAGCTGTGTTCTCGCCTGCAAGGAGCTCGTTGATCTCAGCGATAAGCTTTGAGAACTCGGGAACGAACTCTACGATACCCTCGGGGATGATAGCAACACCGAAGTTATTGCCGTTTGCCGCTCTCTTCTCAACCGAATCGGCGATGATGTCGGCGATCTGGGAAAGGCTCATCTTCTTGGCTGCAACTTCCTCACCGATAAGGCAGATGTTGGGCTGTGTCTCAAGTGCGCACTCAAGTGCAACGTGAGAAGCCGAACGACCCATAACCTTGATGAAGTGCCAGTACTTCTTGGCGGAGTTGGCATCTCTCTCGATGTTACCGATGAGCTCGCTGTATGTCTTTGTTGCTGTATCGAAACCGAACGAAGCCTCTATGTCCTCATTCTTTAAGTCACCGTCGATAGTCTTGGGGCAACCGATAACCTGAACGCCTGTGTTGTTTGCTGCCATGTACTCGGCAAGAACGGCTGCGTTGGTGTTGGAATCGTCACCGCCGATGATAACGATAGCTGTGATGCCATGCTTCTTGCAAACCTCGGAAGCAACGGCGAACTGCTCTGTAGTCTCAAGCTTTGTTCTGCCGGAACCGATGATATCGAAACCGCCTGTGTTCCTGAACTGATCGATGTAGTCGTCTGTGAACTCGATGTAGCTGTCCTCAAGAAGTCCGCTGGGGCCGCCCTTAAATCCGAGAAGAACGTTGTTCTTGTCGGCAGCCTTAAGAGCATCGTAAAGACCGCAAACTACGTTGTGTCCTCCGGGTGCCTGTCCGCCGGAAAGGATAACACCGACTACCTGCTTCTTTGCGGGAGCGTTGTTACTGCCCTTAACGAAGGTGATCTCCTTCTTGCCGTAGGTGTTGGGGAACATTGCCTTGATCTTGTCGCAATCAGCAACGCTGTTTGTTTCCTTGCCTTCGCTCACGGTGATGTTCGCGATACCTGCGCGGAGCATTCCGGGAAGCTTGGGAGCGTATGCGTAGCGAGCCTTCTGAAGTGGTGAAAGATTCATGATGGTACTCCTTTATATGTGAAAAATTAATTAGTTCCGAAAAACATCGTTGCATATTGTAGCACATGAGGTTTGTGATGTAAATATATCAAAAATTCCTCATACGGCAGTTCCCGGCCATATGAGGAATCCCACTATGATCTTCAATATAACGCTTATGTGATCTCACTCACTATTCCTCATAGCGTCTACGAGATCACACACATTCTTTCGCATAACGCTCACGAGGTCTCTTCACTCTTCTTCTTGGGTACCTCGAGTGAGATCGGCACATCGTTCATGAGCTCCTCTGACATGATCGTGAGGAAGGTGTCGAGTTCTTCGACGGTCTTGGGCTCAAAGCGTTCGCGCGCACGACGCACCACCTCGTCCACGTAGTTACTCGAGAGTGCGTAGTAATTCCAGTACTTGTCGGTAACGCGCAGGTGATACTCACGTTTGTCAACCGTAGACCTGATCCTTTCGATGTAGCCCTTCTTGATGAGGCTGTTCACCTTGTACGTTGCGTTCGGAGACGAAACGTTGATGAACTTGGAGAACTGAGCGACCGTGGGCTCCCCGAGAGCATGTATCACCTCAACGCAGAAGGTCTCCACTGTCGACAGAGACGTCTCACGACTGTTGAGACGTTTGAACATCTCCTGGTAAAAATGGATCTTGAGCTTGGTGTGAACATCCAGTAACGATTTTTCAAGCATAGTCTTCTCCTCTTTAACGGTGTTTCGCCGTTGATCCCTCGCCAAACACTTTAGCGAAGCATCAGGCTTTCTTCCGTATAGTCCTATTATACATCCATAAGTATAAGTCTACATCTTTTCCGCCGTAAAATCTACTGCAGATCACTCTCCGAGTGCAAAAGAGAACTCCGCCTTTACCGCAACCTGTCCGTCGACGGTGGCTACCGCTTCGCCGCGGCCCATGGGACCCTTGATAGCGGTGATCTTGCAGTCAAGCTCGAGTACGTCTCCCGGCATGACCTGTTTTCTGAATCTTGCGTTCTTTATACCCCCGAAGTAGGCGATCTTGCCCTTGTTCTCGGGCTGTGTGAGGAGCACGACCGCTCCGACCTGTGCAAGTGCCTCAATGATGAGCACTCCCGGCATCACGGGATGTCCGGGAAAGTGTCCCATAAACTGCATCTCGTTCGCAGTAACGCACTTGACCCCTTTTGCTGCCACTCCCGGCTCACACTCCGTGATCTTATCTACCATAAGAAAAGGATATCTGTGAGGCAGGATCTCCTGTATCTGTACCGAATCCAAAGTCATTATATAAAGCTCCCTTCATAAGCGTTATCGCGCTTCTGCGCTCTCACACCGGGTAAAAGCCGTGTGTGTCCCCGGTATGAACCGCTTCAGATATATTTTTTAAATAAAATGCTTGCGTTGTGCCCTCCGAAACCGAGTGCATTCGAAAGCGCAATGTTTATATCGCACTCGCGGCCCTTGTTGGGCACGATGTCGAGATCGCATTCGGGGTCGGGCTCTTTGTAGTTGATCGTCGGAGGAACAAAGCTGTTCTGAAGTGCGAGCGATGTGATGATCGCCTCGATCGCGCCGGCAGCACCGAGCAGGTGACCGGTCATCGACTTTGTCGAGCTGACCATGAGCTTATCCGCATGTTCGCCGAATGCACGTCTGATCGCACGTGTCTCACCGGAATCATTGAGTGAGGTGCCTGTTCCGTGAGCGTTTATGTAATCAACTTCTTCTTTCTTGATACCTGCGTCGTTGATCGCAAGCTCTATACACTTTGCTCCGCCTTCACCGTCGGGTGCGGGTGCCGTGATGTGATGTGCATCGCAGTTCGTACCGTAACCGATGATCTCGGCGTAGATCTTGGCTCCGCGTGCAAGCGCGTGTTCAAGCTCCTCGATAACAAGCACACCCGCGCCTTCGCCCATGACGAAGCCGCCGCGCTCCTTGTCGAACGGGATCGATGCACGGTTCGGATCCTCACTCGTGCTGAGTGCCTTCATGGACTGGAAGCCCGCAACGGCCAGGGGAAGTATAACGCTCTCCGCACCGCCGCAGAACATGAGGTCTTCATGACCGTAGCGGATCCTGTGGAACGCTTCGCCGATGGCGTTGTTCGAGCCCGCACATGCTGTTACGACAGCAGTACAGATGCCCTTGAGGCCGTACTGGATCGCGATCTGACCTGCCGCCATGTTGCTGATGGCCATGGGGATGAAGTAGGGAGAGATGAACTTGTAACCTCTCTCGCCGCCCTTGCACTCCTCGTCAACGATCGTCGAAAGTCCGCCGATACCGGACGAGATGATACATCCGCAACGATCGGCATCCTTCGGCGGGAATTCAAGTCCCGAATCGCGGGCAGCCTCCATGGCTGCAATACAGGCGTACTGGCAGTAGAGGTCCATCCTCTTAGCCTCTTTGACTCCGAGGATCTCCACTCTGTCGAGGTCCTTGACCTCAGCCGCAAGCTTTACCTTGAATTCTGTTGTATCAAATCTGGTAATGGGTGCGATGCCGCACTTGCCGGCTTTAACGCTCTCCCATGTGTCCGGTGCGTTGTTCGCAAGCGGATTCACGGTACCCATACCTGTTATAACCACTCTTCTCATTTACAGAATCTCCTTTGGGTTTTATCTCCCACGCATGTTAACGCAACCCTTCCGTCTCCGGAACACCTCCGGTCACATGCCTCCCGTGACCTCAATAACCTGTCCCGTAACATAATCGGAATCCCCGCTCGCAAGGAAAGCCACGACGTTCGCAACGTCCTTCGGATCTCCGAAGCGTTTCAAAGGGATGCGTGAGAGGTAATCGTTCTTCACTGCCTCAGGAAGAACTCCCGTCATCTCCGTCTCGATAAAGCCGGGTGCCACGGCATTAACGCATATGCCCTTGCCGCCGTACTCGCGCGCAACGGACTTTGTGAGTCCGATAAGGCCCGCCTTGCTTGCGGCATAGTTTGTCTGTCCGGCATTGCCGGTGATCCCGACGATCGATGTAATGTTTATGATCTTGCCCTTACGGCTCTTCATCATATCTTTGATCGCTGCCTTCGTGCAGAGAAACGCGCCCTTGAGGTTGGTGTCAAGGACTGCCTCATAATCGTCAAGAGACATACGGATCATAAGATTGTCGCGTGTGATGCCTGCGTTGTTGACGAGCACATCGACTGCTCCGAGCCGGTCTTTGACAGCCGCAAACATGTTGTCGACGTCCTCCTGCTTACTTACATCCGCTTTAACGCATATGGCCTTCACGCCCGCCGCTTCGCATGCCGCAACGCTTTCCTTCGCTGCCGCTTCGTTGCCTGCGTAGCAGACTGCGACGTCAAATCCTTTTTCGGCGAGAGTCTGCGCGATCACGCGTCCGATTCCTCTGCTGCCTCCGGTAACCAAAGCTACGCTCATTCTTCCTCCTGTCGAAAACGGTCAAAAACCGTTTCTGATCCCTTGCCGGACACACTTTCTTTTATCAAGTCCGGCGTCGGGGTTAATTTTTTAGTTCTGCAGTGACCGTTTTCAGATCCTCGGCAGTGTCGATATTAAAGATCCTGACATCGGCACCGAGAGTCTTCTTCACGAATCCGCTCAAAACCTTGCCGGGGCCGATCTCAACAAAAGTGTCGACTCCCTGCTGTGCCATAAACCTGATCGAATCCTCGAGGTAAACGGGCGACTGTACCTGCTTCTCAAGAAGCTCCTGAACAGTCTCGCCGGCGTTCTTCGCTCTTCCGATCGCGTTATAAACGACTTCAATACTGCCCTTGCCGAACCCGTAGTTCTTCATCTCCTGCGCAAGGAGATCTCCGGCGGGTTTCATAAGCGCTGTATGGAACGGACCGCTGACATTGAGCGGAACGATCCTTTTGGCTCCGGCTTCCTTAAGGAGCCCGGTTGCCCTGTCAACGCCCTCTTTGTCGCCCGAAATGACGATCTGGCCGGGGCAGTTGTAATTTGCTGCCGAAACAACCTTGCCTGTCTCGGCACCTGCCTTGGCGCAGCACTCTTCGATCACTGTGCGCTCTACTCCGAGTACGGCTGCCATCCCGACCGAAAGCCCCTCTGCCGCCCGGGTCATAAATGCCCCGCGCTTGGCCACGAGCTTCACCACGTCCTGCTCCGAGAGGATCCCGGCCGCAAAAAGCGCCGAGTATTCTCCGAGGCTCAGGCCGAGAGCGTACTCAGGGGTGATTCCTTCCGCAGCGAGCACCTTCGTCACTCCCACGGCAAAAGCAACCATCGCGGGCTGTGTGTACGCTGTGAGTGAAAGCTTCTCGAGCGGGCCGTTAAAGCTGAGCTCTTTTATGTCGAGCCCGAGCTCTCCCTTAAGAGACTCTGCCGCAGCATCGAGGGATGTGCGGAACACTTCGGACTCATCGTAAAAATCCTGTCCCATGCCGACACGCTGGCTTCCCTGGCCGGCATACATAAATCCAATCTTCATGATCTCAAACTCCTTACAGGAGATTTTTGGCGCGGCCTAAGATTTCCACCGCTCCATTATACAAATTTTTTAATATGTCTGCAACCGGTCTTACTTCCTTTAGCTGACCGCAGACCTGACCGGCCATCACGGAGCCTCTGATCATGTCTCCGTCGAGCACGGCACGTCTCAGACCGCCGAGGGTGATCTTCTCGAGCTCTTCCCTGTCGGCACCGGCCGCTTCGAGCTTCAGGTATTCGCGCGCCATCTCGTTCTTTATGATACGCACCGGTGCGCCCTGGCTGCGACCCGTAACGGTGGTCGAGTTGTCTTTGGCCTTGATAAGTGCCTGTTTGTAGTTGTCATGGATCGGACACTCCTCGGATACGAGGAGGCAGGTCCCGATCTGCACGCCGCATGCTCCGAGGAGCATCGCTGCCGCCATCTGTCTGCCGTCGGCGATACCGCCCGCACCGATCACCGGGATGCCCACCGCATCAACCACCTGGGGCAGAAGCGTCATGGTCGTCATGTCGCCGACATGTCCGCCCGACTCGCCGCCTTCGGCGATTACTGCGTCCGCGCCGGCTCTCTCCGCTATCCTCGCAAGAGCTACCGAAGCGACCACGGGGAACACCTTCGCGCCGATCGACTTCCAGGCCGCCATGTACTTGGCCGGATTACCCGCGCCCGTGGTTATAAACGTTACTTTCTCCTCGACGAGCATCTGTGCGATGTTGTCAACGTCGGGGTTGAGGAGCATGAGGTTCACACCGAAAGGCTTGTCGGTGAGGCTCTTGCAGATCCTTATCTGCGCGCGCAGATCCTCCGCATTCATGCCGCCCGAAGCGACGAGCCCGAGAGCTCCCGCATTCGAAACCGATGCGGCGAAGGCGCCTGTGGCGATATTTGCCATACCGCCCTGTATGATGGGGTACTGTGTACCCGTAAGTTCGTTCAATAGCATTTTATGTATCCTTTTTTATATGATCACAGTACCCCACGTACGTCCGGCGCCAAATGCACACAGCAGCGTCCTGTCGCCTTCTTTGATGCGGTTGGTCTTGTACGCTTCGTCAAGCGCCAGCCCGACGCTTGCCGCCGAGGTATTGCCGTACTTCTCGATGTTGACCACGAATTTCTCCATGGGCTGGTTCACCTTCTTCGCGATAGACTCGATGATGCGGAGGTTCGCCTGATGGAGCACATAGTGATCTATATCATCATACGTGAGTCCGGCCTTTTCCACAACCTTTTCTATCACTTCCGGAACAGTCTTTACCGCAAATTTGTAGGTTCCCTGGCCGTCCATGTGGATGTGACCGTCCGAAACCTTGATGTTGATCATCTCTTCATCGCCGTCAACGCCAATCTCAGAGAAATAGGGTCTCTCGTCAAGAGCCACAACCGCAGCGGCCGCACCGTCTCCGAAGAGCACGCATGTGGTTCTGTCAGTCATATCGAGCTTCTTTGAGAGCACCTCGGCACCGACGATAAGACCGGCTTTAGCGTTCCTGGCCAGCATAAGCGCTCTGATGGTCTCAAGTCCGAAGATAAATCCCGAACAGCCTGCGCTCACGTCCAGGGCAACAAGGTCATGAACAAGCCCGAGTCTACTCTGCAAAAGGCACGCCGTCGAAGGAGAATAATACTCTCCCGAAACGGTGCTCACGATGATCACGCCGATATCGGACTTGTCGATACCCGAGCGCTCGATCGCCTCGCGAGCGGCCATCTCGGAAAGATAGGTCATGTCCTCGCCTTCTCCGACATAATGTCTCTCGCTCATGCCGGTACGCTTCTGGATCCATTCATCGCTTGTTTCCACGATCTGCGCAAGGTCATCATTTGTCATAACACGGCTGGGTACGCAGCTGCCCGTCGAAAGAATCTTGATTCCGGTCATATGATTCTCCTCTCTTCTTTAGAAACGGTCTGTAACCGCCTCTGATCTCTCGTCCTACACTTCACTGAAGCAGTAGCTTCTTGTGACACTCGAATTACTTGTGCTCCTCGAGATAGTTCATGATGTCTGCCACGGTCTTGATGTTTACCATAGCATCCTGGTCGATCGAGATACCCGTACTTTCCTCGATAGAGAGAGAAAGCTCCACAGCATCGAGAGAATCGGCACCCAGATCGTCGAAAAGGTTCGCATCAAGCGTAACATTATCCTCTGTGCAGCCAAGTGTTTCAACAATGATTTTTTTAACGTCTTCAAACATAGTTTTTAACTCCTTATGATATAGTACTGTTTTCTGTAGGGAAAAATATTTAATTAAAAACACTTACTCTTTGTTGTCCCTTTGAATCATAAATGATTGAGTGTGAAAGTCAATAGACGCTTAAAAAAGTTTATTAATTTTTAATGAATATAAAAGATTCGGAGAGGACTTTTGATCCTCTCCAAATCTTTTTAATCTTCAGTTGTTTGTGCGCCCCCAAATGTGTACCCTGTGTCGGTTATGATCTTTTTGAGCGTCTCAATATCCGGAGCCTCTTTTGTCAGGAAAGTGAGTTCTGCCTTCTTGTGATCGGCGCTCACTTTCTTGGCCCCGGGGAAGGCATTCCTGACAGCCTCCTGAACGTGAGCCTCGCACATATTGCACATCATGCCTTCTACTTTAGCGGTTGTTTTATACATAGTGGTCTCCTTTTGAATGTTGAGGTCAAATTGCCTATGACTAACTATAGTGCAAAATCAACGAAATGTAAAGGTGGACCGGGGGGGGACGGGGGTTGGTGGACCATTGGGTTTCATGGTCCACCAACCCCCGTCCCCCCGGTCCACCAACAAGTCTCACTCATCCCACGCCGGAATGAAGTTTGCACCCGACGCATCGTCCTCCTGAACAAACACGTTCGTGATCCCCAGTTCGAGGCAGTGATCGATCACGCGCTCATACTCTCGCTTTGTCACCTTGCGGTGCAGTTCAGCATATGGCTCGAGCCGCTTTCTCTGCTCAGGGCGCAATGCACCCGGTACGTCGTAGAGCGGCGTATACTGATTCATTATGCTAATGTATATGCTGTCGCCGTACGTCTCTGACAGATAGTCAACAACAGCACAGGCATTCTTCACTCCCAGAGGTAGTACAAGATGACGTACAATGACGCCTCTTTTAATGAGATGCAATTCCCCATTTATATCCGGATTTTCGTTTTCTGTAACCGTTTTCATGATCTCACCCTTATAATGATCCGGGTTTTGGCTTTCCACAAGAGGCATCCCCACCTGTCTGAACATCTCAGCGATTGCGGTTTTTGCGACTTCGGGATAATCGGGAGCGTTTGAGTAGTTTCGCGCCTTCTTTTCGTCCATGTACTTAAAATCCGGGAGATAGACATCTATAAGGCCGTCAAGCATTCGGAGTGTCTCAACCGATTCATACCCGGAGGTGTTATATACAAAAGGAAGCGCGAATCCCCTGTCTTTCGCGATACGTATGGCATCACAGATTCCGGGAACGAAGTGAGTGGGAGTTACGAGATTGATATTGTGCGCGCCCTGATCCCTGAGCGAGAAAAAGGTGTCTGCGAGTTCTTCGGGAGTCACTTCCCTGCCGTTGCCGCCTTCGCTTATCGCTGCGTTCTGGCAAAATATGCATCTGAGGTTACAACCCGTAAAGAAGACCGTGCCGCTTCCACAGGTTCCGCTCACTACGGGTTCTTCCCACATATGCAGTGCCGCACGCGAAATCCTTATAGTGCTGCTTTCGCCACAGAAGCCATAAGCGTTAGATCCATGACCTCGACTAAATATGCCGGGTTCAGCTTTTTTTCTCCGGTCAGCCCCGCAATTACGCGGGCATAAGCGACATTCCGATGCATCCACGCAGCACCAAATCTCCCTTCCGACCGGCTCGCCATAATCAAATTCACCATCTGCAGAAAGCTTTCCGCCATACTCTGCGGCCCGTTCCTCAAGGGTTTTATGTCTGAACTGCTTCATGAGCATTATCCCCCCGTCCCAAGGTTCATCATGTGGTTTTGTAGCGCGAATTCTCCAGCAGATCCGTCAGGGTCCTCAGGAAGTTCTTTTCCCCAAATGTGTTTACCTTGAAAATCAGCGCCTGACTTCCTCCGGCAGTGATCGCAGACAGTTTTATGTCCTCATCACCTTTTTGAAAGAGAGTTATGTTCATGCTGAGGCGGTTTCCTCCGAGAAAGCTGTACCTCTCAAAGACGCGCACGCTGCACCTTGCGTCTCCGATCACGAAGTCGCTTTTATCTTCAAGCGATGCGGTGTCACTGCCGTTCATAACTCCATCTTCGATAAACTTGAGCAGACCGTCAAAATCTGCTTTAATTGATGTTTCATATTTAGCCATATTCTTTTACCTCACTCTTTTTTCTCAGCAACCGTATTCGCGCTTGCTTCTATCATCTGTGTTATAACATGATTCAGCTGCATAGCGGATTTACTTGTTATAACCGTTTTACCTGTCTCTTCTTCAATGGCTCTACGAGCGCTTCCGGCGATCTTCCCGCCTCTTTCGGCAACTCTTTTGTTCTCATCAAATCCTTCCGGACTTTCGGAATTTACAATTTCCCTGGTCGCTGTCTCGGCAAGCATGTTAAGGACAAGCTCTGTCGTCGACATGTTGTCCCTGAGACTTTCTTTCTTAAGTCCCTTAAGGTTTTTATACTGTCGTGTTGTCATGCCTGACCATGCCTTGGTTATCTCATCGGTGAGGATCGCAAATTCCTTTCCTTGTTCAATTCCGTGATCCCTCCACGTGTCTGTGAGCTCTTTCCGTGCGGATATGGCCATCAGACGCTGATTGATCCACTCGCGAGTATAACCTTTTCTTTCATATGTGCTCACAAGACGCTCAGCTATGAGTTCCGGATCAAGTGTTTCCTCTATTCTTTCTCTTCCGACCTCTGCAAGCCACATTTTGAAAGGCTCCGCCTTCTTTGACGGAATAGACTGGATGATACGAAGCAGTTGTTCGATGTTGGCTACGTCTGTATAATATCTTTTACCGTCTTTCTGTGACTTTAATCTCAGTTGGTGACAATTTGTCACCAACTGACTTCCCTCTTCTGTAAGCCTCTGTTTCAGCTTGTTCCAATACTTTCGCCCGTCAGCACTCTCAGTCAACACCTGTACGATATCCACAACAGAAAAGTACCACTCCTCCTTCTCCTCATCCCATGCGGCCCTGATCGGTTGATCCTCAAAATACTGAATGTTTTCTTTCCCCATACTCAACCTCACCTTTCCTTCTTCCAAACTCCCGAGCTTGATTCCCCATGACAGTGATTCCCAAATATACTCGTCCTACCGGTATATTACATACATTTTAGCATGCAAACAAACGTTCGTCAATTGTGGCTTGCATTATCCTCTCCTCCCATAAAAACTACACCCTCCCGGCCGTCAGGCAGGGAGGGTGTATATCACTCTATGTGGTCACATAATATGTTTGTCTCAGCTTTTTTGACAATGCCGCATCCGAGTGCGCTACTTTTCCATCCTTTAGCAATCTTCCCAAAACAATGCCCGGATCCCGATCAATCAAATCAGCGAATTCTTTGATGATAGATTCATCAAAATAACGGTTTCGGCTTATGAAACTCTCATACTTATCCTGCGGGATAAGTGTCCTCTGAGCATAAAGATCCGCTTCGTCCTCTTTTTCGTCTTTGAAAGAAACCCCGAGATCTCCATTTAGTACATGCCCTATTTCATGAAACAATGTGAACCAGAATGTATCAGCGTAATGCCTGCGATCGTTGACCATCAACATTACTTTCCCGTCCACCTTTTTGGAAGCACCGTTTACCCCTGAATTCTTCAGATTGGGAAGTGCCACAAGAACAACTCCGGCCTCAGCAAACGCATGTTTTATCTCCGGTAAAAAACTTGTATGGTTTTTGGTCTGTGTCAGTGCAAAGGACACAGCCTTTTCGAATTTCTTTTTGTTGTACTTTGGTGTTTTTTCTTTGAGTGCTTGATTAACGGCTATCTGTACCATAACATTGGCATTCACGGTATTTGATTGGCTCAAGTTTACGGAATAACTCCTAAAGTTTACGGCGAGGCTTTCCTCCTTTAATACCTGCAAAGTGGAAACAGCCAAAAACTCACGAACGCACTTTATCTGTTCGTCAACCTGACGCGAAAGATCCGGCAGTTTAAAATTGTCCCGAAAATACTTATAATCAATCAGCTTAAATACTTCTCTTTCCTTCTTCAGTTCCTTATCAGATTGTATCTCGGCCAGTCTCTCGTCATAGGCCTGCTGTAGGTTCAACCAGTATGTGATCGTGGTTCGAAGCATTCTTGATAACTTGGATGCAATGTCAACAGACAAATTTTGATCACCTTTTAACAATACGCTGAGGTTCTTAGGTGTTGTCCCCAAACGCTTCGCGAAGTCCTCCTGTGAAAGACCGCTTTCATCGACAATTTCTTTAATGTAATATCCGGGGTGAAAAGTCACCTTGTCATTGTACTCAATATAATTACTCATAATGTGCACTCACCTATAAATGATCTTCACACAATTCTCCCG
>JAEEGI010005655.1_pt1 | contig 28706 bp, 25 predicted proteins | sample 8958751 | NCBI WGS metagenome assembly JAEEGI01 (sample SAMN16246545, study PRJNA631951) | gut metagenome | biome: gut microbiome; feature: rumen; material: KS-attached | host: Bos | place: Iran: Karaj | collected 2018-10 | reverse complement strand
CCCATGCTGGGAAAACCTCCAGTTCGTTGGCATCGTTCTCAAGGTTTGTCACCTCTCCCTTGTCAATGTCGTAGGCAATCAGGTCGCTCTCAGAGTCATAGACTTCAATCTTGTTGTGATGGGAGGTATGGAAACTTTGGGCGGTCATGTTTGTAGAATAGACAATCAGTTTCAGCCAGGGATGCCAGGCGGGATAGACACCTGCAGAAAGGATAGAGTCATTGCTCATATTCACTTTCTTGATTTGTCCGTCATAGGCAATAACTGTTCCACCAAGGTTCTGACGGGCATGAAACTGCATACGCTCAGGATTATACTGTTGATAGTTATGACAGTTGATACACTGTCCCTCCTTTTCAATACTGCAAAGCATATTGTCGTAGATAACACTTTCGTCGTAGTTTTCCAAACAGCGTTGACTAATGGTTAGCGACTCGTAATTGATAAAAGAAGGATAGATAAGACGGTAACTCAGATGACTGTCTATGCTGTCCGGTGACACAAAGATACTGAATGGCTGATAGTGCGTCCAACGGTCACCCTTTCGGGCATAGACATCCACCTTGATAGCACCGCCCTTTGCTTTTTCCGTCAGCATCCGCCAATCGTCCAATGCCGGCTGTACTTTGTCAGCAAAGACAAGTTCCTCATCGCCTGCGGTATAACGGGCAATCATCTCGTCAGCTTTCTCGTCAAGTTCAAAGGTAAGCGGAGCGATATTTATTGGAACGGTTACGTTGGTATAGTCGGGATAGATGTCCGGCAACACCTTGGAGTCAGTATATACTTCTGGCACGGAAGGTCCCGAACAACCCATTATCATTAGGCAACATCCTATATAAACTAATTTTCTCATCGTCACTATTCAATTCTTAATACTCTGGTAACTTGTTCATGGCATAATAGTCATAATAATAGGTATCACCGAAGAGAGGGTACAATCCCTGACGCGCAACCTCTATTGTCTCTTTGTAGTAATTGGGAGCTACAGACATGAATCGTCTATAGGAATCTTTGACCTCTGCATCGAAAGGCATCGCCTCTACCTCTGCCCTTCCCTCCAGATGGCCGTAGAGATAAGCGGCTTCCTGATAGTAGCGGGGAATGGGACCTTGAGGATGTCGTGAGGCATACTCCTTGAAATGATACCAAAACTGATTGATATTCTTGGTCCACAAAGTGGCAAGCAGGCACTGTTCCTGAAATACTGGATCATCAACAATAGTTCTTGATGCCAGCTCTGTCATGAGGTATCGTTCCGTGTTGCCCTGATCACCACCAAGTGAATTCTTGTAATGGAGCATATGGGTGATAGGCTCACGCTCAGCATCTTTAGCTATCAGTTTTGGATGGTCTAAAAGCGTCTCAGCCTGTTCTGCCCAATCACGATAGAAGAGCGTCTGCTTCAAAACATGGATATACTTACGGGCAAGGGGCTTATCACCACTCAATAAGGCGCAATTTGCCAGCAACTGATAGTCTTCCAGACGGAAACCGAATAAGACACCCATTTCCATGCACAAACGGTTACAATAGTTCAGCATCCCATATTGGTAGTAAATTTGCGGACCGATAACCATCATCAAACGCATGGCAAAAGAAGCAGCATAGGCCTTGGATCCGTTTTTGTAAAGGAACATGTCATCCCCTTGCCTACCGATACGTGAGAGGGCAAGGTTCCGCATCATCACAATAGATCGTGTCGGTTCGTCCTTTTGGGTGACAGCTTCTTCCAATACCCCTCTCCAATCACACTGGGCGATACGATGCTGCATAACCAACTCATGGTGGAAATTCTCGTCCTTCATCCAAAAGTGATAAACGCTACCCACTATCAGAATGGTAACAATAGCCTGGCACCCCAGATATTTAAATCTCTTCATAGGCTTTACATCCTGATTCCCCGCATGATAAGTTACAGTCAGAAAGACAAAAAACAGTGCCAAAAGATAGAAAGGTATATAATAGGCATGGAACTCCTCGGTCGTAATGAAGACGGGTAATTCTGCCCATAGGACATTCGCCAAATTCGTTTGGTAATACACGAAGCGATAGTATAATAGAGGTACTGCTGCTATACTTAAAATGGCCATCAAACAACATACAATAGCTTCTGTACGACGGGCCGACAATCGCCACGTCCAAAGTCCCATCAACAGCGTGGCAGCTAATCCGTAGATACCTAAAAGAGGATAGCCTATGACGGTAGTGAGAACTAAACAGACAGCACGCAGGCAGTATTTGTCGGGGATGTATCGAAAAGCCCATAACAGAGCTACTACAGCCGTCGTTCCGATAGTCGTTACAAAGAAATGCCCTTTCAGTTTCAGAACATAAATCCAATATCCCATATCCATATTGGCAATCAATAAGATAGCAACGGGAATAAGCATTAGGATAGCCCAACGGTCGGAGATGCAGAATGTCTTTTTCGTTAGTGTCATCAGCAGAAGCCACCAGCTACAAAGCAACAAAACACCCAACCATGGATAGTATAGAAACTGCGTAAACCATGTACCCATCCATGTGAGCAGACCACCTGGCACTATCATTTGCTCCTTCAAAAATAACACCGAGTAAAGAAAGAGGTTTTTCTCCTGCACCTTCCAGAGTTGGTCACTCTCAAATATGAGCAAGGCTCCGGCAATGATTGCCAGAGCACCCAACCACATGACTACTGTCAGATGTTTCTTAAGCCATTTCATACCTTGTCATACTATTTTTTGTGCAAAGTTAGCGATTCTTTCGGATAAATCATTGTGGTACGAAGTTTTTTTGTTAATTTTGTCACTGGAAAGTATTGCAAATTGACATGAAGACAGCAATTATACTGATTAGTGAGGCTGGACAGGATATTGCCGACCTCCTGAAGAGAGAATTAGGTGCCCAGTTGATGAAGCGAACTGACGTTGGAAAACAATGGAAGAAATTTGACGCCTTCATCTTTATTGGAGCTATGGGCATCTGTGTACGCACCATTGCACCCTATATCAAGGATAAGCATGAAGACCCTGCTGTTGTCTGCGTGGACAGTCTCGGGCTGAACGCTGTTTCGGTCTTATCAGGACATATCGGTGGCGCCAACGACTTGGCACACGATGTGGCTGCCATCATCGGAGCACGGGAAGTCATCACTACCCAGAGTGACAATGCTGGACTATGGGCACTCGATACGTTTGCCGAACGCTTCAACTGGGCCATTGCCAGCGATGATGACATGAACGAATGTATTTCTGCTTTCGTCAATCGCCAACCCACAGCCCTGCTGATGGAAATCCGTGACGAGGGTACCGACTATCTGGAGAAGACACTGCCCCCTCACGTTACTGTTGTCAAGAGTCTGGAGGAGGTGGATCCCAAGAAATACAGTCTTGTCATCTTGGTGACACCCTACAATCTCTGTGTGCCATACGGTGTCCTCGAACTGCATTTCGTACCTATGATAGCTGCCTTGGGCTTTGGACTCGCCAATCATCCTGATGACTATGAATACATCTACGACGAAATTGACGAAGCGATGAGCCAGATTGGTGTATTACCTTGCTACAAACGCTATTGCACCATCGATGTGAAGGAGGACGAGGAATTCTGTGCTATGCTGGTTGATGATTTAAACGAGGAACTGGTGTTTTATTCCGCTGAAGAACTGGCAAAGGTGGAAGTACCCAATCCCAGCAAGACCGTCGAGAAACATGTGGGCACACCCAGCGTTTGTGAGGCTGCAGCCATCCTTGGCTCTAACCACGGAAAACTGATTGTACCCAAGGTTAAGGGCAGAAACTGGACTGCCGCCCTTGCCATCGACTACAAATATCTCCGTGAGGACAAAGGCCACATAGAGATTGTTGGAGCGGGGCCTGGCGACCCTGATTTGGTCTCCGTGCGAGGAAGGAAAATGTTGGAGCGTGCCGACCTCATCCTCTATGCAGGTTCGCTGGTTCCCAAGGCTTTGACGGCGTGCCATAAGCCTGGTGCCGTGGTTCGCTCGTCGGCTGATATGGCACTCGAAGAACAATGTATGCTGATGAAGGAGCACTACGATAAAGGACATTACATTGTGCGCCTCCATACTGGCGACCCCTGCATCTTCGGAGCTATCCAGGAGCAGATGGCCTTCTTCGATGCCAACGGCATGGACTATCACATCACCCCAGGCATCTCGTCGTTCCTCGCCGCTGCTGCAGAACTGCGCTCTCAGTTCACCATCCCTGAGCGCACGCAGACCATCATCCTGACTCGTGGCGAAGGACGCACACCCATGCCTGAAAAAGAACAGCTGCACCTGCTGGCTCGCAGTCAGAGCACCATGTGCATCTTCCTCTCTGCCGCCATTGTCGACGACGTGCAGCGCGAACTCCTGCAGGAATATCCTGAGGATACGCCCGTTGCCGCCTGCTACCATCTAACATGGCCCGACCAACGCATCTATCGCGGCGTGTTAAAAGACCTCGCGAAGATCGTTCACGACAACCACCTCACCCTCACTACGATGCTCGTGGTTGGTGAGGCTATCGACAACCGCGCAGGTCTCTCTGAGTTATACAACAAACACTTCACCCACCTCTTTAGGCAGGGTGAAGCATCATAAATCAAATATAATAAGTATATGTTAGTCAATACCGTTATTAACAATCGCGTCTGCTATGTGGAGATGCAAAACGCTGACCATTTTAACTGTCTCAGCGAGGTGATGTGTCAGGAATTGTGTAACGCCATTCGTTCGGGCTACGATCAGGAATGCGTGGCTGTCGTCATCAAGGCTCAATGCAAGAAAGGTGTCTGGAGCGCTGGTCACGACATTCGCGAATTGCCTCAGAATGGTGATGACCCCCTGGCTTACGACGTGCCTATGGAACGTCTACTACGTTGTGTACAGGAAACGGCTATTCCTGTCATTGCCTGCGTCGACGGTAGCGTGTGGGGCGGAGCCTGTGACCTGTGTCTATCGTGCGACATGATTGTCAGCACCGATATGGCTACCTTTGCCATCACACCCGCCAAGATTGGCATACCTTATAATGCTTCGGGTATCATGCACTTCATCAACCAGTTGGGCATGAACAAGGCCCGCGAGATGTTCTTCCTCGCACAGCCCATCACGGCACAGGATGCCCTGAACGTCGGACTCATCAATCGCGTAGTGCCTGCCGATGAACTGGACAACGTCCTGGAGGAACAGTTCCTGAATCCTCTGCGTCGTAACAGCGTGATGTCCATCAGCGCCATCAAACGCCAGTTCCGCATCCTCAGCAAGGCCGCTACCGTGCTGTCGTCAGAGAGTTTCGAGCGCATCAACGCCTATCGCACCAAGGTCTATCAAGGTGCCGACTATCTGGAGGGCATCCATTCGTTCCTCGAAAAACGCGCTCCCGAATACAAAGGCAAAGCCTCCGACCTCGACACCAGCAAGTAATAATGATACTGGTATTCGGAGGGACGACGGAAGGTCGCAAAGCAGCAGAGGTGCTGGAAGAGGCTGGCAGTCTCTATTACTATAGCACTAAGACGGGTGAACAGGAATTGGCCCTGCATCATGGTGTGCGCATTGATGGAGCGCTAGATGCTGAGGCCATGAAAGTGTTTTGCCGCGAGCACCAGATACGACTGATAGTAGATGCTGCCCATCCGTTTGCGTCAATGCTGCATCGGACGATAGCAGATGTGACGTCTGATAGGCCGATTCCCGTCGTTCGTTACGAACGCATCTATCCTCCGAGAGACCCTGACATCACTTGGATTGACGACTACTCGCAAGTACAGACAGAAATCCATACCCTTCTTGCCACCACGGGGGTGCAGAGTATCAGTAAGTTGAAGTGGCTGGAGGAGCAAGGAGTCAAGGCTATCTATAGAATCTTAAGACGCGAGAGCAGTCTTAAGATGGCTTACGAGCAAGGTGCCACCGATGAACAACTGTGCTATTTTGAGGATGGTCTCCTGCCAGAAGCAGATGCTATTCTATTGAAGGAAAGCGGACTCAGTGGCGGATTTGCCGAGAAGGTGGAAGAAGCGAAAGACAAAGGCATGCGGATTATCGTATTGAAGCGACCAGAGTTTCATTTCGACAACTGCGTCAACGGTCCTTATGGATTAAGAAGAATGGTAGAAAAGCTGTTGCCAGAGTTCTATCCATTGCATAGCGGACTGACAACTGGCACCTGTGCAACTGCCGCTACTGTGGGAGCTGTATTGCGACTGCTGAAGAACGAGTCGCCAGCAGAAGTTCCTGTTATACTGCCAAATGGGGAAACTATTCATGTGCCTGTGACTTATGGCGACGGCTATGTCTCAGTATTCAAAGAGGCTGGCGACGACCCTGACGTGACTGATGGCGTGGAGGTAAGGGTGAGCGTTGAGCAGTGTGCGGTTAACGGAGAGAGGCATGCTATCATCATAAAAGGGGGTAAAGGCGTAGGTCGGTTTACGTTGCCAGGGTTCGATTATCCTCCTGGTGAACCTGCCATCAACAAAGGGCCACGCGAGATGATCCGACAGAATCTGGAATCACTAACCATGAACCGTGTGCCATTAACCATCATTATTTCCGTTCCTCAGGGAGAAGAGATTGCCAAGCGTACATTCAATCCTCGTCTGGGCATTGAGGGTGGTATCTCTATTATCGGTGTGAGCGGTATTGTCGAACCTTTCTCCGAAGAGGCTTTCATCCAAAGCATCCACAAATGCATGGAGGTGGCAAAGGCCAGTGGTTCACAGCGAGTAGTTATCAATAGCGGAGCTAAGAGTGAGCGATTTGTGAAAGCCCACTATCCCACCCTGCCATCACAGGCTTTTGTAGAATATGGCAACTATATCGGTGAGACATTGAAAATAGCCAATGAACTGGGATTTGAGAGGATTACATTAGGCGTCATGTTAGGCAAGGCCGTAAAACTGGCTGAGGGACAATTAGATACACATAGTCGGAAAGGGACGATGAATCTGGCATTTGTCCAGCAGATGCTTGACGAAGCTAATTGTCAATTCTCCATTCAAAATACCCAATTATCGTTGGCTCGCGAATTATGGGAGAAGCTGCCTAAGGAAAAAACGGAAGCTTTCTGCCAAGTTGTTATCCGTTATTGTCTGAAGCATTGCAAGCCCTTGGTGCCTCAGGCAGAACTTACTCTTCTATTGATTGCCGACGACGGAACAATACACTCGCTATAATCGGTGCACCCACCAGTGCCGTTACACTGTTGACGGGTAAGGCTCCCTCGAATCCTGGCATCCGCGCTATGAAATTGCAAAGCAATGCCAGAACAGCGCCACAGAGTGCCGTGGCTGGCATCAAGATGCGATGATCGGACGAGCGGAAAATAGCACGCGCTAAATGAGGAACGGCCAGTCCGATAAACATGATAGGACCACAATAGGCTGTGACTATAGCCACCAATATGCCCGACGACAGGATGACCAGCATACGACTTCTGCGTATATTCAGTCCCAGGTTGGCTGCATACTTATCGCCCAACAACAATAGGTTCATCGATTTCACCAAGAGAAAACTCAAAGGTATCAATATGGCCATCAAAACTACAAAGAGTACCATCTCGTCGCCACTGACTCGCGAGAACGAACCCAATCCCCACACCACGAAAGCCTTCACGTCTTCCTCTGGCGACAGAAATTTCAAGACTCCAATGATGGCATTGGCCAAATAACCGATCATCACACCAATAATCAACAGGGTAACATTGCCTTTCACCCTTTGTGCTATCCACATAATCAGCAACATCACAGACAGAGCCCCCACAATAGCGGCAACCGACATGGCTGCCTCGCCCAGATAGCCTAAACGCGACAGAGCCACACCGCCCAATCTGCCCGACAACAATACGACGAAGGCTACGCCAAGGGCAGAACCATTCGATATGCCCAATACCGACGGACCTGCCAACGGATTACGGAACACTGTCTGCATCTGCAGTCCGCTTACCGCCAGTCCTGCACCTGCTACTATCGCTGTCAGCACCTGTGGCAGACGCGATTTCCAGACGATGTTATACCATATCTCATGACTGGTATCACCCACCAAGATACGACAGACATCATCCACTGGTATTTGGACGGAACCGATGAGCAAGTTGACAATAGCCAGGGCAGCTATTGCCAATACCAACACCAATATCCGAACAATTTTTTTCATCAGTAGTTTTTCGTTATTTCAGCAGTTTGTAGAATGTCGGCTGATAGCCGTCCTCCACCAGTTCTGGATGGAAGACGGCGACAAAGTCTTTCAGCAGCACATCTGGCTTTACAGGCGATATCTCATAGTAAGGAGTCTTTTTCATGTTGCAATAGATAACCTTGTGCTCCTTAAAAGCCTTGAACAGTTCATTACGAGGTTCCGAGGCCTTCAATGCCTCATAACTGAACTCTCCGTCGAAGCTGTTCAAGATGCGCCAATAGTCGGCTTTGGCAGCCAGTTCATACATCTTTTCAAACTCCAAGTTCTCGCCTGCCGTCTCGTCGTCCTTTATAACGTAGTCGGCACCAGCATCGCGGAATATCTGGGCCAGATAGTTCTTACCACCCACAGCATGCCACGTTCCGTAATGCATCTCACCACTAGTTACGGTAGGTTGCTCTTTCTTCTCCAAACGCTCAACTTTAAGCTTCAAACTATTATAGCGTTCTTCAATACCTGCAAAGATATCATAAGCCTCTTTTTCCTTACCGATAAACATACCGACAAACTTAATCCATTCGGCCTGGCCAAGCGGATCGAGTTCCTTGTAGCCTAAATGAGGAATGAGGGTGATTCCCGTTTCGAGAATAGCGTCATAACCACCACGCTTGAAAGGTGAAATGAAGATAACATCAGGATTGGCTGCCATCACCATTTCGGTATCGAAATTGCCCTCCATACCGATCTTCACGATACGACCATCCTTTACCCTTGCTAAAATATCCTTATTAAAGAGGTTTTTCGTTCCCGTCAGTCCCTTCACCACGTCATGGGCATCCAAGATGGTGAAGTTGGAGAGTTGGAGAGACGTCATGCAGATGGTGCTCTTGATAGGAACCTGCACCTTTGTATATCCCGAGGGAACATCTACATCCTCCTTAGCCACTAAGGCAAAATGATAGTCTTTTCCGACATCCACCAAACGAATGCCAGCACTGTCCTTCACCTGATAACCCGTAGCATAACGAGGTATTACCAAACTATCTGATACTGTATTCCCTGTCACACCGCCTTGTCCCTGTCGGCACGAACTGAACAGCACAACGATACCAACCAAGAACAACATCACTTTCTTTTTCATAACTGTTTTTTCTATTTTGCGCACAAAGGTACGAATTATTAATGAATTGTCAAAATACTGCGACAAAGTATTTCCGCCTCAGCTCGGGCTGGTTTACCCGTTGCCGTCAATGGAATCGTTTCAATATGCAGATACTGGCGGGGCTGCCAATAACGGGGAAGAACCTTCTGACAGACTACCCTTACAGCATCAACATCCAATGATGTAGTGAGCAGTACTACCTGTTCTCCGAGTTTCATATCTGGGGCTTTGCTAATCAGGAAAGGTTGACGCAAATGCGGATGCAGCAGTCGCTCCACCTCCTCTATTTGTATCTTGATACCACCAGAGCAGACCACATTATCTTTGCGTCCGAGAATGCGGAAGTTATGGCCTGACAGTTCTGCAATATCGTTGGTGACTAACGGGCCGTCATGAACAGCCGGAGCATTAATCACCAAACAGCCCTCTGGATTAAGCGATACATTCACCCCATCAAAAGGTGTGTACCACAGATTGCGCTCTGGTCCGTTCAGTCGGCGAAGAGCTATATGCGAAAGCGTTTCCGTCATACCATAAGTACTCCAAATGGCATTAGGCATATCCTTCAGGGCTTCTGCCAGTTCGTTGTTGATGGCCCCACCACCGATAATCAAATGACGAATCTGCCGAAGACGCTCAGGAGCCTGCTGGAGCAGATTCCATACCTGCAGAGGCACCATCGCAGCAAAGTCTATCGGCCCCTCCCATTCCGGACAGCCCTTCGGTTCGACGGCAATCAATCGAAGACCACAGGTCAAGGCTCTCACCACCATCATCTTACCAGCAATATAGTCGAGAGGCATGCAGAGCAAAGCCGTATCGCCCTCCTTCAATCCAAGAAAACTGCAGGTGATGCGAGCCGAAGCCTCCATGCGCCGTTTCTCTACAAACAAAGGCTTAGGCTTTCCCGTCGACCCACTGGTATGCACCAGCACCGTCTCTGAAGAATTGCTCCACTCCTCAAGGAACTCCGTTAATAACATATTTCAATTCTCAATGATCAATCTTTCACCTTGCATTTTCAACGGCATCGGGATATTATCTGTAAAGAGGAGACCTGTGCCTAAGCCTTGTGGCATACGGATATTTGGACCATATATGTCATAGGCCAGCCTGGCAATGGCATAAAGTCCCACATTACTCTCCAGAGCGGATGTAATCCACGAACCGATACCCATGTCGTTAGCTATTTCTACCCATTCGCGAACACCCATCATACCACCATGCAACGAAGGTTTGAGTACGATGTAAGCCGGACGGATAATATTCAGCATCTGGCGCTTCTGTTCGGGGTCGTTCACTCCTATCAGTTCCTCGTCAAGGGCGATGCGAAGAGGTGATTCTCGACAGAGCTCCGACATATTTGCCCACTGCTTGGCCTTAATGGGTTGCTCGATAGAATGCAGGGCATACTGTGACAGCAACTCTAACTTATACAAAGCCTCATCATAGGCAAAGGCGCCATTGGCATCCACACGCAACTCAATCTCACGCGGTCCGAAACGCTTGCGTATCTTCTTCAGCAGTTCCAGTTCTGCATCGAAATCGATAGCCCCTATCTTCAGTTTTATGCAATGGAATCCCTGATTCAGTTTTTGCTCTATACGCTGCTCCATCTCGTCATAAGAGCCCATCCACACCAGTCCATTGGTGGGGATAGAGATGGGCTCACCCCCCACCCTCTCCCTCTGAGAGGGAGCTAAAGACGTTTTCAGACCATCCAGCGCCGTCTCCATACCGAAGAGCATGGAGGGATAGTCGCGCAATGTCTCGAAGAATGCAGCTATTGCTTCATCACCCTCTTGAATGGCGGCAGCAAATTCTTCACTCTTCACTCTTAACTCTTCACTATAATCAGGAATGTCGTCACAACTAAGTTTGGGCAATGGCGCACACTCGCCTATCCCTACCCTTTCACCATCTATCACCTTCACGAGCCATATTCTGCGTTCAGTATATATGCCCCGAGAGGTACCTGCCGGTTGCTTAAAATGGAGCATCCGCTCCTCAATGTCTATCTTCATGGAATCTTTGGATATTGTTCGAAATCGGGCTTACGCTTTTCCAAGAAAGCTTTACCACCCTCCTGAGCTTCGTCCAGGAAATAGTAGAGCATGGTAGCATCACCAGCCAACTGCTGAATACCTGCCTGTCCGTCAAGTTCTGCATTGAGCCCGGCTTTAATCATGCGCAGGGCAATCGGTGAACGCTCTATCATCTCCTCAGCCCATGCCACACACTCATCCTCCAACTGTTCAAGAGGCACTACTTTGTTTACCATTCCCATCGCTTCGGCTTCCTTAGCGGAATACTGTCGGCAGAGGAACCATATCTCACGTGCCTTCTTCTGACCTACAATACGAGCCAGATAGCTACTGCCGAAACCTGCATCAAACGAGCCTACCTTAGGCCCTGTCTGTCCGAAAATAGCATTTTCCGACGCAATTGTCAAATCGCACACCAGATGCAACACATGACCACCACCTATAGCATAGCCATTCACCATCGCTATCACAGGTTTGGGCAGTCGGCGAATCTGCATCTGAACATCGAGTACACTCAAACGGGGCACACCTTCCTCGTCCACATAGCCTCCACGTCCCTTTACATGCATGTCACCTCCCGAGCAGAACGCCTTGTCGCCAGCACCCGTCAGCAATACCACCCGGATGTTTTGCATCTCACGGCACAGGGCAAAAGCCTGACTCAGTTCCAATGTTGTCTTTGGTGTAAACGCATTACGATATCGCGGACGATTAATGGTAATCTTTGCAATACCATGATACTCTTCGAAGAGGATTTCTTCGAACTTCTTAATCTCTTTCCATTCTCTTTGTACCATATTATTTCTTGTTTTGTTTTTGATTACAAAGATACGAATAAGTGAGAACAATACAAAATAAAAGCCATTTTATTTTTATTGTCGAACGAAAGTATCTTCGACCGCCAGGCCAAAGATACGAATAAGTGAGAACAATACAAAATAAAAGCCATTTTATTTTTATTGTCGAACGAAAGTATCTTCGACCGCCAGGTCAAAGATACAACAATATCATGACACTTCAAAGAATATTGAAAAAAACGTTCGTTAAGCCGGATAATGAAAAACCGCAGATCACAAAGACCTGCGGTTCTCTAGGATTTTTTAATCGTTTCTAATAAATTTACTTCAGACCACGATTTACCATCGTGACGTTGAGCAGCATAACGTACTTACGATACTGATCTCGGTTCAAAATGTAGTTCATGAAGCCCAGATCCTTCTTAATGGCTGCATCAACACGAGCATCACGCTCTTCTTTACCATACTGTGTGGCAAACATCATCTCAGAACAGAAGGTCTTGTGAATCTCAGCCACAGCCTCAACCTGGTCGTCTGCCAAACCCAGAGCCTTACTCAGCTGATTTATATTTACGCTCAGATTGTAGGCTTCTGCAGTGTTAACACTGTTCATGTTCTCGTTCTCAGCAAATGTGAGCGTCATGCTCAACATAGCTACTACGGTTAAAAACAATCTTTTCATTTTCGTTACCCTTTCTTTTTTTTTAAATTATACATTTGCGCCCCTCTTTTTTCACTCATATACCTTATTTATTATATAAGGGGCTCGTTATCCTTAGTCGCTCAGTTTTATCTGATTGACGATGCAAAGGTAGGACATTTTTCGGTACACACCAAACTTTTTTATTTGCTGTGTGCGCAAACAGTGCCTTTTCTTGACCTCAGTCAAAGAATTACGGTTTTATTGATTTTCTTGATTTTTCGCATTAATCAGGTTTATTTTTGCCTATTTCAAAATAAATTCGTAACTTCGCACCCAAATTATAAATTAAGGTAGACTATGAGTAATAATACGAATAAATACATTGCCGTGAGCTATCGTCTCTACGTGGACAGTGAGGACGGCAAAGAATTGCTGGAAGAGGCCACCGCAGAGAAGCCTTTCCATTTCATTACAGGTTTTGGTATCGCACTTGATGCCTTCGAAAGTAAGCTACTGGCTAAGCAGAAGGGCGACGACTTCAGTTTTGCACTGGAGAAAGAGGACGCCTATGGTGATTATCAGGAGAAACTTGTAACTGATGTCAGTCGCGAGATTTTCACTATCAATGGTAAGTTTGACTCGGAAAACATCTATCCAGAAGCCATTGTCCCCCTGCAGAATGAAGATGGCCAGCGCTTCTACGGCAAAATTGTAGAAGTAGGTGAACAGACTGTGAAAGTGGATCTGAATCACCCATTGGCAGGTGAGACGTTGCACTTTGAAGGTAAAGTGTTGGAGAATCGTGATGCCACGAATGAGGAGATTCAGAGTTTGATATCTCACATGAGTGGTGGCTGTGGCGGTTGTGGCGGCAACTGCGGCAGCTGTGACAGCGATTGTGGCAGTTGCGGAGGATGCAAATGAGCGTTGAGCGTTAAGAGTTGAAAGTGAGATGAGTAATACATTTGGCAACATATTTACGCTAACGACATTCGGAGAGAGTCATGGCGAAGCAATTGGCGGCGTCATCGACGGAATGCCTGTTGGTATCAGTATCGACCTGGACTTTATTCAGAGCGAACTGAATCGCCGTCGCCCAGGGCAGAGCACTATCACCACCAGTCGCCAGGAAGGTGACCAGGTGGAACTGCTGAGCGGTGTTTTCGAAGGTAAGAGTACAGGATGCCCCATTGGTTTTATCGTGCGTAATACCAACCAGCACTCGCAAGACTATGAAAATATGCGCCAGTTGTATCGTCCATCACATGCCGACTACACCTATGCCCAGAAATATGGATACAGGGATTATAGGGGTGGTGGGCGCTCGTCAGCCCGTATCACTATTAGCCGTGTTGTGGCTGGCGCCTTGGCAAAACTGGCTCTCCGACAGATGGGCATCCGCATTCAAGCCTATACGTCTCAAGTGGGCGAGATAAAATTGGATAAGGACTACCACAATTATGACCTCTCGCTAACTGAAACAAATATTGTACGCTGTCCTGATCCCATGAAAGCTGCCGAGATGATTCAACTGATATCACAAGTGAAAGCCGAGGGTGACACTATTGGCGGCACTATCACTTGCGTCATCAAGGGCTGTCCTCCAGGACTTGGCGAACCGGAATTCGGAAAGTTGCACGCAGCCCTTGGTTCTGCTATGCTGAGCATCAATGCTGTTAAAGGCTTTGAATATGGCGACGGATTCGACTGCGTGACAGCTCGCGGTTCACAGCAAAACGATGTGTTCGTCAACCGTAACGGCCAGATTTCGACAGTAACGAATCACAGCGGCGGTATACAGGGAGGTATCAGCAATGGCGAGGATATTTATTTCCGCGTGGCTTTCAAGCCTGTGGCTACCCTACTCCGCGAACAAGACACGATTGACATTTACGGAAATGCAACCAAACTGACTGCAAAGGGACGTCACGATCCATGCGTCTTGCCTCGTGCTGTACCTGTTGTTGAATCTATGGCAGCAATGACTATTTTAGACCACTATTTGCTCCATAAGAGTGTAAAACTTTGATTTTTTGTATTAAAATACTAAAAAAAACGACAAATCTTTTGCAGTTTAAAAATATTGTACTATCTTTGCAGTGCTATTGCAGGGTTTGTGAAAATCCCAATATGCTTTAGTTAAGTCTAGTTTAGTTTTTGTGTTGGTTGAGAGCAGTCACTTGACTGCTCTCAAATTTTTTAATCCAAACACCCAATTATTTCGGCTACAGAACGGCATCCATGCTGGTCAAGCCAATCGTTGATTCCATCGCGAACCTTGATAGTCACGGCTGGGTCGATGAAGTTGGCTGTACCTATCTCAATAGCTGTCGCTCCAGCCATCATGAACTCGATAGCATCACGGGCATTCATGATACCGCCCAACCCTACTACAGGAATCTTGACAGCCTTTGCTACCTGCCATACCATGCGAAGAGCTACAGGTTTTACGGCAGGACCGCTCAGTCCGCCCGTATTAATGCTCAACACGGTGCGACGCTTCTCAATATCGATAGCCATTCCCATCAACGTATTAATCAACGAGACACTATCGGCACCCTGAGCCTCACAGGCTCGGGCTATATCAGCAATATTGGTCACATTGGGCGAAAGTTTCACGATCAGTGTCTTGTGATAACGCTCTCGAACGGCTTTCACCACACTCTCTGCACCGGCACAGGTGACACCAAAGGCCATACCTCCATCCTTCACATTGGGGCAGGAAATATTCAGTTCTATAGCAGGAATATTCTCCAAGGCATCGATACGGGCTGCACACTCTGCATAATCTTCTGGTGAAGAACCACTGACATTGACTATCATATTGGTGTCGATATCCTTAATCTGGGGATAGATATGCTCACAAAAATAATCAACACCCTTATTCTGCAATCCCACACAATTCAGCATTCCTGATGGAGTTTCTGCCATACGGGGATAATCGTTACCCTCACGGGGCTTCAGGGTAGTACCCTTCACGATGATACCTCCCAAACCATCGAGAGGAATGAAATCAGCAAACTCCAGTCCATATCCAAAGGTTCCTGATGCCGTCATCACTGGGTTCTTCAGTGACAGACGACCTATTTTTACGCTTAAATCTGCCATAACAACTGTTTTACGTTAAACACCGGTCCTTCCTTGCACACACACAGGTTACCTTTGGTGGTTTTCTCAACACAACACAAACAGGCACCCAGGCCACAGGCCATCATATTCTCCAAAGACACTTCACATTCTACGCCAGACTGCTGGGCAAAGCGGGCAACAGCCACCATCATAGGTTTAGGACCACATGTGGCAATGCGGTCAAAACGCTCATTCTGCAAGATAGAGTGATTAGTCACAAAACCCTTCTGGCCCTCAGAACCGTCCTCAGTAGTAATAAACACCCTGCCATATTGGCGGAACAGGTCGAGTTCCAATAAATCGGACTTTGTACGAGCTCCCAAAAGGAATGTAGGCTCAATACCCAGTTTCTTCAATTCTGCGCCCATATAAAGTAATGGCGCAACTCCTACGCCACCACCGACGAGAAGAAATTTAGAATCAGGAGCGCTAGGCATCGTAAAACCATTGCCTAGAGGGAGCACACAGTTAAGGGTATCACCTGACAGCAACTTACCCAACTGGCGAGTACCATTACCCACCATAGCCACTAACAACCAAAGCTCATTGGCCTCCTTATCCACGAAATTAATGGAAATAGGACGACGCAGGAACGTAGAGTCCGCACCATCTACCCGAACCTCAACAAACTGTCCTGGCAGCATATCCGGAAGCGGTTTATTATCAGTCAAACGCAATAAAACATGCTTAGGACTGATTCTTGAAACCTCTTTTACGTTCAAATCAAGGATATATTTCTTCATTTTAACACCTTATTTAATATAAACGGTGCAAAAATACGAAAAAAAAATGAGAACACGATAATGTGTGCTCTCATTTTGACTTCATTGGAACAAAGGTTTCATAGGTCTGATCATCGTAATAAACTCTTATCTCTGTAACTTTACGAGGGTCTTTGTCAATTATTTTCAAAGTTTGAGGATTATTATCCGATGGTGTATTTCTTACACCCTGTGAAAAATTGCCAGTCGGATGCTCATTAAACGGTTGATCGAAATCTAACATTGGTTCACCTGGCGAATTATGAGTACCATCTTCCACATCAGAAGGTGTCGAAACATACATATTTCCGATGCCCATCAAGAGCCAATCTGTACTAATGGCAGGAAGTTTATTTTTAATCGCCTCGACAACATTCAGGGTAGGGCGGGTTCTTCCAGTAAAAACACTACTCAATGTCGCAGGTGACAAACCTATAAAATCAGCAAACACTTGTTGACTCATGTGCTGCTCTTCCATGATACGTTTAATTCTGTCTTTCATAACTAATATAGTCAATTTGGGGTAAGAAACCTATTTTTCTATGATTTTACAAAGGTAAAACAAAAATTTGAAACCTGCAACAAATACAACAATAATTTTAATTTTTAAACTTTAGCTATTAAATTTTGAATTTGTAAACTGTTGATGATCAAAAATACAATTGTATGGTTTGGATTTTAAAATACAAATTCAATCAGCTCGATACTATTCGCAATAAAATTGAGTTAATTAGCATAAATATCTGATTTTAAATATATTAAATCGCAAAAAATGCCTTTACGCAAGGGCGATATGCAGATTTTAGCCTCCTAAATGCTAGTATTCTCTTCGATTTTTACATTGATAAATAGGAATAACAGCATGGTTTTTAGGGATTTATAGTATATATTACAACGTGTATATCTTCTAAATGAAGGTATCTGGGCTATCTCTTTAATTTTTTAGTTCCGAATTTTGATTTAAAAACCTAAATACAATTGTAAATTTATCGCTTTTCGAATACTAAATGCTGACCACTCCTTTTAACGATTTTGATTTCTAAATCTACGAAACTGAATGTTAAAAGAACACAACTCTAAATATCTTTGACGAAAAATGGCGAAATTTTGAAGATTTCAGCGAATTCCGCACGAGCGATCAAAAGGCTGAAAATTCGCAAAAATAGAAGGGTTAAAAATGGGGAAAAACGCTTTCGTCATCGGGCTTTAACGCCCAAAATTTATGTCTGAGAAAATGGAGGAAATAGAAAAAAAGAGCTCCAAAAAAGCCCTTTTTTAGTGTAAAATGAAGAAAATTAGCTCCTTCATGAGCTCCCCTGGAGGGGTATTTGGGTTGTCTAATCCCTTACTTTTGGCATCAATTTCTCGTATTTTACTCAGAATCTGCATCACTTTCATACCCGAGTAGTTTCGCATGCCAGTCATATAGTCTTTAGCGAACCAGGCGTTCTTCATTTCCAACCACTCCGCTACCCTATCCGCACTGTTTTTCTGCGGACAATAATGGGCAATCATGAGGTTTTGGAAATAATTAAAGAGCAATGGGAGAAAAGAGTAGATACTTCCAGCCTTTGGATTTTCGTCAAAATATTTCACGATTTGATTAGCTTTGAGCACATTTCTGTTCACAATAGCATCTCTGAGTTCATATCCATTGAAATCTTTGCTGACTCCTATCTGGTCTTCCACTACTTGGGGCGTCACTACCCTATTATTTTCGGGTAAAGAGAGCAAGACCTTGTCTAATTCGCCCACCAAACGGCTTAAATCGGCTCCTACGGCCTCGGCAATGAGTTGGGTGGACTTTGGGTCAATAGAACAGTTTTTTGCCTTTAGGAAGCCTTCTATGAAGGTGGGCAGATCGCGATCCTTGAGTTTTTTGCTCTCAAAGAGCACGCCATTTTGCTGAATAGCCTTCACATATTCCTTTTTTCTGCCATCAACCGTACCGTTTTTATGGCACATCACGAGGATTGTTGATGGCATAGGCGACTTAAAATACTTCTCCAATGGCTCCGTATTCTTAATATTCTGTGCTTCTTTAACGATAAGAACCTGATATTTTGCCATCATGGGATAGCGTTTTGCCATATCCGCAATCTGCGAAGCCGTTACATCCGAGCCAAACAATGTGAGCTGATCGAAGCCTCTTTCCTCAGGCTGCAGCACGTTTTCAGCAATCCAGTTGCTAATCTGGTCAATATAATACGGTTCGTCCCCCATCAGATAGTAAACGGGGTGAAACTTGCGCTCTTTCAGTTCGCTGAGAATCGAATTATATGTCACTGTTGCCTGAGCCATGCTGCAAAGTTATCAATAACTGGTCAAACCACCAAACTTATCAGGTTATTTATTGGGAATTTTAAGGATAAACCGCGTTCCCTCCGTATAATTGTCGTCTAAAAGCAGGTCGCCCCTTATCATGCGTGCTATGCGCCTTGCCATAGGCAATCCGAGTCCCAGTCCACGTTTGAAGGAATCGACCTTATAGAATTTCTCAAAAATATGTTCACGCTGATCGGCAGCAATACCGATTCCTGTGTCTGTCACGCTGATTTCCAAGCTGGATTTATCAAGTGTCTGCACAACTTTCAGAATGACGCTACCCTTCTCGGTAAACTTCATCGCATTGTTGAAGAGTTGTTTCAGAATGCGTTCCAAAGCGCGTTGGTTACTGGTCACCGTCAGTTGGTTGTCAATATCCGTTTCGAACAACAGTTGCAGATGTCCATTATTCACGGTCTCTGCACTCTCTATCAATGATTTGCACATCAGATTGACGTTGACACAATCATTCATCGGATAGTTGTTCTGACTCTCGTTTTCCGAAAATTCCAGCAGTTCGTTGACGAAGTTAGTAATCTCGCGTGTATTCGTTTCAATGCTTTCCACGATATTTGCCCGCTGTTCGTCAGTCAATCGGAACGTGGGGCTAGCAATCACCTGCGAGAATCCCGTAATCACGTTCAATGGTGTGCGAATCTCGTGTGATACGTGCTGTACGAACGAACGCTTCATGCGGTCGCTCTCCTGTGCTTTGTCAAGTGCTACCGCCAGTTCCCTGTTCTTCTGATGCATGCGCCTCATGAAATATAGCACCTGCAGCATTATCAGCAACAAGGCTATAATAATGATAATCAGCACGATATAGATATGACGTGTATGAGCCCGAGCAGCTTCCTGTTCCATCTCGTCCACCTTGAAGAGTGTGTTAAACTCGTTCAGCTGGTTTTTGGCATCATGCAGATTGAGCGAATCAGCCAGGTAATACACTTGCTTGTATAGTACAGCAGCCTCATCGAAACGATCCGACTGAAGCATGATTTCCGCCCGCTGTTTCTTAAGCATCAACAGTCCAGAAGGGTCGTCATGCCCAGCATTCCCGATAATCCGGTTATTGAACTCGAGTGCTTTGCCATACTCACCCTTCTTCATATACAACTGGCCTAAATTATAAAACACAGTCAGTTGCGAATTATCCTTCACATCCTTTGTAGCCTCGTAAGCCAGCTTGAGCAGGTCCTCGGCCTCCTTCAGGCGTCCCAGTCCCATCAAAGCCGTTGCTCGTGAATTATAATAATAGGCATAGTATGACGAGCTAGCAGTCTTGCTATCCAGCCCTAATTCAGCCTTGTGCTGATCCAGATAATTGCGCCACAGGTCGGTAACCTCCAGCATTCGCTCATAGTTTTTCATCTCTGAAAGCACAGAGCAGTAATAGGGATAGACATCCAACAGTGTTGAAGAGCCCATTTTCGCCTGGTTGAGGATCTTGATGCAACGCTCATACGACTGTATGGCCTCCTCCTGAAAACCGATGTTCATATAGGCATTTCCCATTCCATAGGAAGCCAGTCCCAAGCCATAACTGTTGTCGCGTTGCTGGGCATCGTCGTACATCCGTTTCACCTCTCGCAGGGCCGTATTACTCTTACTGGTGAAAGTATAGTGGTTGACGATGAGCACCCAGATGTCGTAATACAACTTCCAGTCGCCATTTTTCCTCATGAATTCCAACTGTGCAGGATATTGCGCCAACAGCGAATCGTCCTGATCCGTATTGTAATAGTAGTAAAGCAATGCCGTGCGAGCCGTAGCCTGTTTTTTTACATTGCCCTGACGATCAGCCTCTTTCAAAAGGTCGTCGATGGCCTTTCTTTCAGCCTTTGTATCACCTGCATAATAGCAGAGATTATATATTTTATAGTAAGCCTGCAACAAGTCGTCTCCCTTCAGTTTGGGTAATTCCCGGCGCAGGGAGTCAACCCTTTGCTTTTCTGCCGATTGGGCCTTGACTGTTATCGAATAAAACAGCAGGAGCATCAGACTTATTGTTAGCCAAAGATATCGTTTTTTCATTATTTTTAGTTTAAGTACCTGCAAAATTACGAAAAAACGAGAGAAACGCAAAAGGAAAACAGATTTTTTTCATACCTTTGCACTATGTACGAACTCAATTTACCGAAATTCGAACTGCAATTAGGAGGAACGCGCGAGAAACCCGAGATATTCGATTTTCTTCGTCGCCGTTTTGTCAAACTGACGCCCGAGGAGTGGGTTCGCCAGCATTTCGTACATTGGCTGGTTGAGCACAAAGGCTATCCTAAGGGGTTGTTAGGCAACGAGATAGAACTCCGTGTGGGGGAAAAGAAACTGCGTTGCGATTCTATCCTCTACAACCAGTTTACTGAGCCTCGTATGATTATAGAATACAAGGCTCCCACCGTTGCCTTGACGCAGAAAGTGTTCGACCAGATATCGGCCTACAACCTGTTGCTTCACGTTGATTACCTGCTGATTAGCAACGGGGTGCAACATTTCTGTTGCCGGATGGATTACGAGCATCACAATTATATTTTCCTGCCCGACATTCCTGACTACGAAAAAATATAGGCGTGGGAATTATTTCCTCACGCCTATTTCAATGATATCCCAAATGAGATTAATCCTCTGACTCAGGAACGGCATCGTCAGCCTTCTTGGCGGTACGGCGAATGGCACGCTTGCGTGTCTTCTTCTCCTCTGTACCAGCAGGAGTAATCTTTACGCCAGCCAGTTCTGGGTCAATCATGATACGACCGCAATATTCGCAAACAATCACCTTCTTGTGCATCTTGATATCCAACTGACGCTGGGGTGGAATCTTATTGAAGCAACCGCCACAGGCGTCACGCTGTACATAGACGATACCGAGTCCGTTGCGAGCATTCTTGCGGATACGCTTGAAAGAAGTCAGCAAACGTGGCTCGATTTTGGCCTCCAAGTCCTTCACCTTGGCCTTCAGTTTGTCTTCCTCCTCACGAGTTTCCTGCATAATCTCGTCGAGCTCGCTCCTTTTCACCTCCAGCGCCTGCTGACGGTCATCCATAATCTCGCGATTCTCGGCAAGCTCCTGTTTTTTATCCTCAATGCGATACTGAGCCTCCTTGATTTTCTTGTAGCAGAGTTCAATCTCGAGCGACTGGAACTCAATTTCCTTCGACAGTGTGTCGTATTCGCGGTTGTTCTTCACCTCGTTGAGCTGGGCTTTATAGCGCTCTACGCTGGCCTTGGCAGTCTCGATATCACCTTTCTTCATAGAGATAGCCGACTCATACTCCTTAATCTCAGCATTGATGTTTTCGATGCGAGTGGTCAAACCCTCGATTTCGTCTTCAAGGTCTTGTACTTCCAGAGGTAACTCACCTCTCAATGCACGCTTCTCATCGATACTCGAGAGCGTGGTCTGCAGCTGATAGAGGGTCTTCAGGCGCTCCTCAACCGGCATTTCCATTGGGTCTTTCTTTGCCATAGTTTTTTTCTTTTTTTTTGTTATTTCGTTATTACGTTATTTCGAATTATAAATAATAAATCGGATTCGTGCAGGTTTCTGCCATTTCCGTTCTCACGCCGGGACATTCGCGCTGAATGATGTCTCGGAATATCTCGCTGGTGAATTGCTCGCTCTGATAGTGACCGATGACACATATCTGAATGCGCTGTTCGTAACCGAAGTACTGGTGATAATGCATTTCGCCCGTGATAAAGGCATCGGCACCCTGGCTTACAGCGTCGTCCAACAGGAAATCGCCTGCTCCACCACAGATAGCCACCTTGCTGATAGGACTGCGCAACACTTCGTTACACATAGCGCAATCCACGTCAAACTGCTTCTTCACCAGCAATATGAAATCGTCGGCAGCCATCGCTTCAGGCAACTGACCTATCACGCCACTACCGCATTCAATATCTTCCACGTTCTTCGATGCGAAAAATGTCGTCTCCTTCAGCCCTAAGTGCTCGGCTATCTTCCAATTCACACCGTTCATGGCATTATCCATATTGGTATGCATCGATACCACCACGATGTCGTGCTTGATGGCCTTGATGACGGTGCGCTGCACATCGTTGGCGCCGCTGATTTGCTTCAGTCCACGAAACAACAGGGGGTGATGACTCACAATGAGGTTACACCCTTTTGCAATGGCCTCGTCAACAATGCGTTCGTTGACGTCCAGACACAATAATGCCCCTGAAACCTCCGCCTCTGTTAGTCCTACTTGCAGGCCAGCATTATCCCAGCTCTCCTGTAAGGGCAGAGGCGCGAATTGTTCAAGGGCGCTCAGCACTTGCTTTATTTTCACGCTTCTACGAATTTTCTGCAAAATTAGTCAATTTCCTTCGAACATCGACTATTAGCTATCGAAGATTATTGTTTTTTAACGATATCAGGCGCGCCAAATGTCCGTCGTAATGTCGTTCGGACAATAAGAACTACCATCGAAACAATGGGTACAGAGTCGTTCCTTGGGAATACCAATCGACTCTATCAGGTCTTCCAGGGTGGCAAACTTCACGCTCGTCAAACCCAGTCGGCGCCCTATCTCCTGCACCATGCGCTGATATTCCGGTGTACCAGTTGTGGCATATTGCTTCAGATTCTTTGAATCGTCGCCCTCAAAGTCCTTGATAATGCGACGCGTTATCAGTTCCAAATCGCTCTTCGACGAGGTAAAACCGATATATCTGCAGCCATAGACCAATGGCGGACAAGAGATGCGCACATGCACCTCCCTGGCACCATTCTCGAAGAAAGTGCGCACATTGTCACGCAACTGGGTGCCGCGAACGATGGAGTCGTCGCAGAACACGATGCGCTGGCCTTTCAGAATGGCAGGATTGGGAATCAGCTTCATGCGAGCCACCAGGTCGCGACGGTTCTGGTTGCCGGGAGTAAACGAGCGGGGCCATGTCGGTGTGTATTTCAGCACAGCACGCTTATAGGGAATTTTCTTGCCATCGGCATAACCCAAGGCCATACCCACACCCGAATCGGGAATACCGCACACCAGATCTGCCTCCAGTTCGGTGTCTTTCTCTCCCATCCGTTGTCCGTTCTTCTCGCGGACAAATTCAGTATTGATTCCCTCGTAATCGCTGGCGGGGAAACCATAATACACCCACAGGAATGAGCATATCTGGCAACGGCTCAGCGGATTCTGCAGCACCTCGACACCAGTGCTTGTCAGACGGACTATCTCGCCGGGGCCTAAATCGCGCACAATCTTGTAATCAAGGTTGGGAAAACTGGTTGTTTCGCTCGAAACGGCATAGGCACCATCCTTCTGACCTATCACGATAGGTGTGCGTCCCAAGGCGTCGCGCGCAGCAATAATACCATTCTCGGTCAGTATCAGCATCGAGCACGACCCGTCAATCTTCTGGTAGACCTTATTGATGCCCTCCACGAACGTGTTACCCATATTGATGAGCAGGGCCACCAGTTCCGTCTGGTTGATGGTGTTGGCCGACAGCTCGCTGAAGTGCATCCTGGCAGCCAACAGTTCGTCGGCTATCTCGCGCTGGTTATTGATTTTCGCCACCGTCACCACCGCATAGCGGCCCAAGTGCGAATTTACGATAATCGGTTGCGGATCAGTATCGCTGATGACACCGATACCCTGATTCCCCTTGAACGAATCCAGCTCGTCCTCGAAGCGCGAGCGGAAATACTGACGCTCCAACGAGTGGATAGAACGGCTGAAACCCTTCTCCTCGTCGAAGGTCACCAGTCCGGCACGTTTGGTTCCTAAGTGCGAATTGTAGTCTGTCCCGTAAAACAAATCGTTTACGCAGTCTTTTGTCGAGATAGTACCGAAAAAGCCTCCCATATATTCTTACCTTGAATAAAATTAATACCTTTTAGGCGTGCAAAGATACAAAAAAACATTTTTTTTTCATCAACTCTTCTAATTTTTTTGTATTTTTGTAGCGCATTTTTGATTCATATCGGTATGACGGCACGTATTCAAATGGTCTTCGGACTCTTATTGATACTCCTCGGCGGACTGATTTACCTTTCGTTCCGCCCCACTACACTCCTACTCTTCCATACCCTGGACAGAATGGGTCTTATGCTGCTCATCACCGATTGGCGCGCATGGATGTCAGCTTACCAACCTACCGAATTTGTACTCTATTCACTGCCTGGCGGACTGTGGGCAGCTGCCTACATCCTCATCATCCTCAGTCTTACGGGGCGCACACCGCTCACTCAGCGCGTGGCCATTGCCAGTATGATTCCCCTGGCGGGCATTGCCTCTGAACTCCTACAATGGGGAAATCTGCTGCCTGGCATCTTCGACGCTACCGACCTTCTGTGCTACACCCTGCCACTCTTATTCCTTATTATATATGTAATCATTAAAAATTTTAGAATATGGCAAGTTTTTTCGACCGCTTCAGTAGTAAGCAACTGACTATTATTATTATCTGCATCACCGCCTGCTTCCTCATGATGGGCGGTTGCACCATGGTTCTTGGCAACGAAGACACATCCGACAAGAAGGAAAAGAAACTCGTCTTCGACGATGACGACGATGGCGACGACGTGAATGGACGCAAATATAAATTCGTCGACAAGGAAGATCGCGAAGAGGGTGTCAAGGACGACAGTCTCGTGGTGAACAAAGCCCTGGAGGGCGACCCATACAAAGAGCTCGACGAACTCATCGGACTCGATGCCGTCAAGGCAGAGGTGCGCTCGTTGGCCAACTATGTAAAAGTGCAGAAAGCCCGTAAGGAAAAGGGACTCAAAACCCCCAACCTCAACTATCACCTTGTATTCACAGGCAGTCCCGGTACCGGTAAGACCACCGTGGCCCGCATCGTAGCCCGCATCTACAAAGACCTGGGCATCCTGAAGAAAGGCCATCTCGTTGAGACCGACCGCTCGGGACTCATCGGACAATATGTTGGACAGACCGCTCCACGCGTCAACCAGATGTGCGACTCAGCCCTTGGCGGTGTACTCTTCATCGACGAAGCCTATGCCATCACCCAGAGTGATGCCGGTGCCGACTATGGCAAGGAGGCTGTAGCCACCCTGCTCAAGCGCATGGAGGACGATCGCGACCGACTGGTAGTCATCGTGGCAGGTTACACCAACGAGATGAAGAAATTCATCGACACCAACCCAGGTCTTGAGTCGCGTTTCAACCGCTATATCCACTTCCCCGACTATTCGGCTGAAGACCTCTACAAGATTTTCCGCCAGTATCTGAAGAAGAACCAGTACACCATCACCAAGGAGGCTGCAGCCTTCCTGCAGGAGCACCTGGAGCACAAGGTAGCCACCAAGGACCGCAACTTCGGTAATGCTCGTTATGTGCGCAACCTCTTCGAAAAGACCATCCAGGCACAGGCCAACCGCATTGCCAAGGCCGGAAAAGTGTCCGACGAAGAACTGGTAGAAATCACTATTGCCGACGTTAAGAAAGCAGTATAAAATAGTAAAGCAGAAGTATAAGTAATGCAAAAGAAATTTCTATGGATGCTGACCGTCATCCTATTTTACGGTCTTGTTCTGACATCGTGTTCGAACGACGATGCCGTAACGCCCCCTCCAGCCGAGGTAGAAGCCATGCTGAAGAAGATGACGCTACGCGAAAAGGTGGGACAAATGTTCTTTGTACGCGTAGAGTCGCTCGATCCATCGATAGAATGGACCACTTATGATGACTTGGCGAATCTCAAGAATCAGGAGATTACCATGAAAATGAGGAAGGTCAACCATGATTACCCCGTGGGCGGCATCATCCTCTATGCATGGAATATCGAGGACGAAACCCAGCTGGCCAGCATCATCAAGCAGGTTCGTTCGCTGAATGGCAGTCCGCTACTCTGCATCGACGAGGAGGGAGGACGAGTGTCGCGCATCGCCAACAACCCCAACTTTCACGTCAAGAAATACGAGTCGATGGCAGCTATCGGTGCTACCGGCGACCCGAAAAACGCCTACGAGTGTGGCAACACCATCGGAACCTACCTGAAGCGTTACGATTTTGACATCGACTTTGCTCCCGTGGCTGACGTGAATACCAATCCCGACAACATCATCATCGGTCCCCGTGCCTTCAGCGACGACCCTGCCGTGGCTGCCCCAATGGTGACCAACTATCTGCAAGGTCTGAAGGATGCGGGCATTACGGGCTGCATCAAGCATTTCCCCGGTCATGGCGACACGACTAACGACACTCACTCAGGCTATGTGCAGTCGCTGAAGACGTGGGACGAGATGAATCAGTGTGAGATGGTGACCTTCCGTGCAGGCATCCAGTGGGGTTGTCAGCTCATCATGACCGCCCACATCGCCGTGCCAAATGTCACAGGTACCAACATTCCCTCCACGCTGTCGCCAGTTGTCCTGCAAGACAAACTGCGCGGCGAGTTAGGCTATCAGAACATCATCATCACCGACGGTATGGAGATGGGCGCTATCACCAAGCACTATACCAGTGGCGAGGCAGCTGTGGGCAGCATCAAGGCTGGTGTGGACATCGTGCTGGGTCCTCGTGACTTCACCGAGGCCTTCGATGCCGTTATCGCCGCTGTGAATAGCGGCACCCTCAGCGAGGAACGTATCAACCAGAGCGTAAGACGCATCCTGACTCTCAGATTAGGAATGAACAGATAACAATATAAACGAATATGATATGACATCGACCTCAACAAAGGAGCTGGGGGCGACTACATCTACATGCACCTGACCACAGAGACAAAGGCCAACCGCCCGAAGACTGACCCCGCGGGAAGGGACGGACTGAAGTATAATGGCTATTATCAGCACCTCATGACCGTGAACTTGAGGGATGTCAACATTACTGGCTGTACGGGCGACGACAGTGGCGGCGGCATCGCTCATCGCAACCACCAACGACGAACAGTTCCTGCGTGACACGGAAGGTAACCGACGCTATCTGGTCATCAGCCTGAAAGAAACCGTCAACCTCAACGAACACCCCATCAACTACGACGGTGCTTACGCACAGGCAGTCTATCTGCTGAGCCAAGGCGAACCCATTAAACCCACCAAGGAAGAGAGCCAGCTCATCAGCGAACACAACAAGCGCTACCTGATGCCCAACGACTGCGAGGAAGTGCTGAAGACCTTCCTGCGTATTCCCAGCGAGATGGACAACACGCTTGCCATGACGGCTGGCGACATACTGACCGAGCTTGGTTGGAGAGGCCACAGAGGACGTATGTTCTGCACGTCGGAAATCGGTAAAGCCATGAAACACATGGGGTTCGACAGCCGCAGGTCGCACGGAACAACGAAATATCTCGTTGTCAAAATAGACCCTAACACCCGCAAACAAGAGAACATTGACGACGCCAAGGAGTTCATTCCCGACAGCTTCTGACCGCCATCAGGGTAGAGGTGGTAGAGGTGAAATCTTATACGGGTGACGAGAAAATCCCTAAATACCTTGTAAAAAGATGCAGGTGATTTAGGGATTTTCTCGTTCTCCTCCTTAAAAACCACCTCTACCACCTCACCCTCATCCTCCTCAAAAAGCCCTTCAAGCCAACCTGCCGTTATTGGACGATAAGTGTGCTTTACCCTAATAGTAAAGCCTCTCTAGTATGATACTAACGGGGCTCTGGTGTGACACTGGAAAGAGTGTCGTGTTAAACTAATTTTCTGGTGTGATAGTAACCTTCAACATTATGTCAAGGGACTGTCCCTCTGACATAGGGCCAACATCGGGAGTTCGGCC
>JAEEGI010005653.1_pt1 | contig 28711 bp, 26 predicted proteins | sample 8958751 | NCBI WGS metagenome assembly JAEEGI01 (sample SAMN16246545, study PRJNA631951) | gut metagenome | biome: gut microbiome; feature: rumen; material: KS-attached | host: Bos | place: Iran: Karaj | collected 2018-10 | reverse complement strand
CTGAGAATTTCCTTCTTTTCACTGTTGGACTTACTGTTGAATTCATCGGAATGTCCCTGCTGGATAAAGGCACTGCTGATAAACGTCTTGTAATCCAGATGAAGCAGGTCAGAAATGGCTTTTTCAGTCTGAGTTTTAGTCTGACCATTCAGTGAACTTTGTTTTTCGTTGCCATCATTGTCATATGATAGCCTCATGAAATTCAGCACTACGCTGCCGCTTGATTTTCCGTTTTTGGCTTTACGCTTGCGGATGACTCTGTATCTGTCATTGTTGAATTCAAAATCCAGCTGGACTTCGACGTCTTCCTTGTTTTTATGGACAATCGAGTCGACGTCGGTCATGGACATGGCGTTTTCCCATAAAGCCCAGGTTATGGCGTCGACAATACTTGTTTTGCCGGCGCCATTGTTTCCGCTTATGGCAACGGTATTCAGTCCTTCAAATGATATATCTTCATCTGCAAAAGACTTGAAGTTATGCAGTTTGAGCGCGACGGGGATCAAAGACTACTCCAGATAATCTTTAAGTTTCTTGCTTCTGGTAGGATGTCTCAATTTTCTGAGTGCCTTGGCTTCGATCTGTCGGATTCTTTCTCGTGTAACGTTGAATTCCTTGCCGACTTCCTCAAGAGTTCTGCTTCTGCCGTCTTCCAGACCGAATCTCATTGTCAGAACACGTTTTTCACGCGGGGACAGGGAATTGAGAATGGAATCTATCTGTTCTCTTAATAACTGTCTTGCTGCTACATCAGGGGGTGCAACTGCATTCTGGTCTTCAAGAAAATCGCCAAGATGTGAATCTTCTTCTTCGCCAATAGGTGATTCTAGTGAGATAGGAAGCTGTGATACCTTGATGATTTCACGTACTTTTTCGGCAGGAAGATCCATCTGTTTACCTATTTCCTGAGGAGTTGCTTCACGGCCGAGATCCTGTGACAGCTGTCTTCCGACTGAAAGAAGCTTGTTGATGGTTTCGACCATATGAACAGGAATTCGTATTGTTCTGGCCTGGTCTGCAATTGCTCGGGTAATTGCCTGTCTGATCCACCAGGTTGCATATGTGGAGAATTTGAAACCTCTGTGGTAATCGAATTTCTCAACTGCACGGATAAGACCGATATTGCCTTCCTGAAGAAGGTCAAGCAGAGGCATACCCCTGCCTATATGTTTCTTTGCAACACTGACCACCAGTCTTAAGTTTGCCTCGATAAGATGATCCTGTGCATCATTTGAATCCTGTTCAATCTTCTTGAAGTCTTCTTTTATAAGGATTTCACGTGATTTCAATGCGTCAATGAAGGCCTGATCCTGTACTACGTCTGCCAGACCTTCAAGTGTCACTTTCTTATCAATGTTTCCGATTGCAACATCGGGAAGAAGCGCCATGTTCATGGAAAGATTGATGATCTGATTTTCACCGATGGCGGTTTCAAGTTTGAGATCCTTGCTGATCTTATCGATGAATTCAAGGTTAAATTCACCTGTAATCTGTTCCCTTATGGTTTTGTCATTGTACAGTCTGATAAAGGAATCATAAGGTTCTATCTCAAGTTCTTTCTGGATAAATTCCACCAGTTTTTTCTGCTGGCTCAATTCCAGCATTGCCTCGATGACAATTTCTGACGGTGTTGGTTCAAAGCCGTTCTTGTCATTAAGTGATTTCTTGATCTCTTTCAGGCGTTTGCCGAGTTCCATCTTCTGGGCAAGTTCTTTTTCATCACTTGCTGTGAGCAGGGGAACACGTCCGATTTCATGAAGATACATTCTGACAGGATCATCTACTGCTCCGCTGTCATCAATTTCACTGAATGACAGTGAAAGATCATTGACTTCTTCCTCGTCACTGAGATCTTCATCGGTCGGAAGTTCATCAATGTCGTCCAGTTCATCGATGTCTTTGTCATCTACTTCTGCACCAAGATCATCAATATCCGGATTGCTGGCTGCTGCCTCTGCCGCTGCTTCGGCTGCAGTTTCATCATCAGCTTCTGTTATTCCATCGTCTTTGTTATCCTGCAGATCTTCAAGATCTTCTATTTCTTCTTTTTTAACTGCTTTCTTTCTGGCCATAGTAACTCCTATTACGTGATGCTAGTTTTTCTTTATCTGTCAAAAGTTTTTCCAATTCACGGCCTTCATTGACGGCAAGATCCGGTGCGGCCATAGCTGATTTCTTAATAAACTCTAAACGCAGCCGCAATATTACTTCTTCCAGCTTGTCTTCAACCAGTCCGTCTGCTTTGGTGTTTTCTCCCAGTTCTTCATAGTAAGGCTTAAGTAACGGATTGAGTTCTTCTATTTCTCCGCGGAGATATCTCAGTATCTCCTTATTCTCCGTGTTCACAAGATATTCTTCTTTTAATTCTTCCGCCTTATCTATTATTTCCGGGTGTCTTATTAAAATAGACAAACCAAAACTCTCAACCGGTCTTGAGGCAATCGACGATGATACCTTTTGCTTTTCCACCGGTTGAGTGGAATAACTTACAACTTTATTCTGATTTAGTCTGTTAATAATAGCATTTTTATCAATGCCTGTTGTGCTGGCTAATTTATCAACATAAATCATCTGCCTGATCGGATTATTGATGTTTGATAAAATCGGGCAGAGCTTATCTACTGCCGCACTTTTTCCGGCCACTGAGTTCATATCCAGTTGACTGAATGTCAGCGTGAAAATATGATCTACCAGTGGTTCGGCATGATCAATCAGTGAAGGCCATATCGATGAATCCTTAAGCATCAGTTCATCGGGATCTTTTCCTTCCGGAATCGTGACCATCCTGATCTCATTGTCTATATCATTTTCAAGGGGAACAGTTCTGATCATACCCTGTTCACCGGCCTGATCTGCATCCAGGGCAAGAATGATATTCTTGGTCAGTTTTTTGATAATGGAGCAGTGCATCGGACCGATTGCAGTTCCCATAGATGCCACCACGTTTGTATAACCGAACTGGTGAGGCATGATAACATCCATATATCCTTCGACGATCACAATCCTGTCCTGTTTTCTGATTTCATCCTTGGCAAAGTCAAGACCGTAGAGCAGGGACCCTTTGGAAAACACCGGAGTATCGGCCGAATTAAGATACTTCGGAAGTGAGCTATCCAGCGTTCTGGCTCCGAATCCGACTGTCTGTCCCTTTATACTTCTGATAGGAAACATCAGTCGCCCGCGGAAACGGTCGATATATGTTCCGTCGTCTTTCTTGTTTATAAGCCCAGCTGCAAGCATTTCTTCTTTTGTATAGCCGTGGTCTCCGAGGTATTTCTGAAGTTCTGCCACGCCTTTCGGACTGTATCCCAGTCTGAAGTGTGCTATTGACTGTGCGGTCAGTCCTCTTTTGGACAGATAATCCCTGGCGATCTGAGCCTCCAGGGAGCTGTTCAGCTGGTCATTGAAGAACTGTACTGCAAGTTCGTTAGCGGATATAATCCTGGAATTTGCCTCACGGTCGGAGACGGGAGCTTTACTGGGAATGACAACTCCGACCTGATCTGCCAGGAATTGAAGAGCTTCGGGAAAGGTCAGATTTTCTTTCTTTTCAATAAAGCTGATGATATCTCCGCCGGTTCCGCAGGCTCCGAAACAATGCCAGCTCTGCTGGTCAGGATATACGACAAATGATCCGTGTTTTTCCTCATGGAAAGGACACAGACCGGTGAATATCTTTCCTGCTTTTTTAAGAGATGTATAGCGTCCGATAACGTCTACTATATCTGTCTTCTGCTTGATTTCTTCAACTATATCCACTTTTAAACTCTGCCGTTTATGTTCTTGTATGCGTTAAGGGCATAGTAATCCGTCATTCCGGATATATAGTCTACTACATATCTTTCTGCGTCTTCCTGTCCTTTATAGTATTCGCCGGGCATTTTTTCAGGATGTTCCAGATAATAATCATACAGTGTGTATATTAGTTTTTTTATATCGATCGGATTGTTCACTTCTGAGCCGATACTGTAAACATTTTCAAACATGAAACTTCTCAGTTCATTGGAAGCTGCTTCTATCTCACTGCTCATTTTTATTGAAGGCTTTTCAGCCGTATCAGTTTCCCCTGTGACATCCCACGAGTTTTTTATGATATCGCACACCATGGTATTGATCCTCTCACTGCGGGTCTTTCCCAGCTTTTCCTTGCTGATTCCGGGAAGATCATCTTCCTTCAGTAATCCTGCACGTATTGCATCATCGATATCATGGTTTATATAGGCAACTGCATCGGAAATCTTAACGATATCTCCTTCATAAGTGCTGTTCTGTCCGAACTTGTTGTCAAACATATTGTCATCACTCTTTGAATGGTGAAGGATACCGTGCCTGACTTCATATGTGAGGTTCAGTCCTTTTCCATCGTTTTCGATCTGGTCCACGACTCTGAGACTCTGCTCATTGTGTCTGAACCTTCCGTACAGCTCGGCAAGAAGACGTTCCCCCAGGTGTCCGAACGGTGTATGTCCCAGATCATGCCCAAGTGCGATTGCTTCAACCAGATCTTCATTCAGGTTCAGGGCTCTTGCGATAGTACGCGATATCTGCGCAACTTCCAGAGTATGAGTCAGCCGGGTGACATAGTGGTCTCCGGTCGGCATAACAAAAACCTGGGTTTTATGTTTCAGTCTTCTGAAAGCCTTTGAATGGATGATTCTGTCGCGGTCTCTCTGGAAACAGGTTCTGACGGGATCCGGATCTTCAGGTATTACACGCCCTTTGGAATTAATACTCTGCACCGCATAAGGGGAGAGCATTCTTTCTCGTTCCTCTGTACGTTGTCTTATCTGATAATTCTCGATTTCCATGAATGATTCCCCAAATGTATTCATATATTATACAGTATGGGTGCGACTCTTTTTCACCAAAAAAAAGCGCCTGACAGATGCAGGCACTTTGAAATCCGTTTGCAAAAGGTCCGCTTTAATTCGAATCGGAATTTCCGAAGTCATCCAGGTTCAGACTGTCAAGGAAGTCGGTATAGGCTGACATTTTTCCGAGTTCATCCGGGCTTGTTTTGGTCTGTTTTGTACGAGGTGAAGACTCGGTTCCTTTGTCCTGAACCCCGGGCTGGATATTGATATTGGGTGAAGGATTGTCCTGATCAACAGGGATTGCTGCTTTTTCAAGGATGCTTTCTTCTGCATAGATGGGTACAGTATCTCTTGATCCCCAGGTCAGAGCAATGGCAAGTGCATCGCTGGGACGTGAATCAAGTTCTATTTCTCCGTCAGGAGTCTGAAGAAGAATTTTTGCATAGAAAGTATCGTTTCTGAGATCACTGATCACGACACCGTTTACAGAACAGCCGAGTGTTTCAATGATGCTGCATGTAAGATCATGAGTCAGAGGTCGGTTAATTGATTCGTTGTTAAGTTTAAGAGCAATAACCTGAGCTTCCGGCTGTCCGATAAAAATGGGCAGATATCTTTCGTTATTCTTTTCCTTCAGCATGACAATATAAGGAGTGCCGCGCTGAGACATTGTTGGATTCATTAAGCCTGCTCGGAGGCTGTCGATAATCATTTCAATCAATTCAATGACCCTTTCCCAAAAGGGAGAAATTATTCTGTTAATAAATTCTAGATTTAGCCATTTTCAGTGTCAAATAAAAAAGGTGTCAAATCGGGATTTTTCTTAATATTTTTCCAATTTGTACAAATCAGCCAAAATGTATTCATTGCCAAACAATTTGAATGAACTTATAATACTTTATACCCAAGTAAACCATATAAAGGAGTTCTTTAGGCATGTCTATGGACAAGAAAACTGTGGTATGGTTCAAAGAGGTTGGCAAGAACGACATCCCATTAGTCGGCGGTAAAGGTGCCAATCTCGGTGAAATGACTCAAGCCGGTATTCCGGTACCTCCCGGTTTTGTCGTTACTGCTGAAGCATACTATGAATTCATAGAATCAAGCGGTGTTCATGGTAGGATCAAAGATATACTCGAAAATCTTAACATAGAAGATTCCGCTGCTCTTCTGGTTGCTTCTCAAAAAGTCAAAGATATCATTATGAATGCTTCTATGCCTGCAGATATTGCATCGGCAATCAGAGCATATTACGAAGAGATGGGTGAGGGTTTTGTAGCTGTAAGATCTTCAGCAACCGCAGAAGACCTTCCCGAAGCATCCTTCGCAGGTCAGCAGTCTACTTACTTAAATATCAGAGGTTCGGAATCTGTTATCAATCATGTCCAGCAATGCTGGGCATCTTTGTTTGAAGCCCGTGCGATCTACTACAGAGAAGAACAGCATTTCGATCATTTCAAGGTAGGAATCGCCGTACCTGTTCAGAGAATGGTTGAATCAGAGAGCTCCGGAGTTATGTTCACTGTTGAACCCATTTCATCTGATACTTCAAAGATGACAATTGAAGCCATCTATGGTCTTGGTGAAGGTATTGTTTCAGGTGAAGTCACTCCGGATATGTATATCATTGACAAAGCATCACGAGCAGTTCTCACCAGAAATATATCTCATCAGGCAAGAATGCTGGCAAAGAATTTAAATGTTCTTCCCGGTGAAGATCCCAACAGCTGGCTGACTGTTCCTGTTGAAAATCAGAGTGTACCCAAGATCACACCGACAGAAATAGACTTGCTTATTGAAACTGCTCTGAATATTGAAAAGCATTATGGCTGTCCCCAGGATATTGAATGGGGCAAGGAAAAGGGAAAGATTTTTATTCTTCAGACCAGACCTGTTACCACAGTCAAGAAGAATGTTGAACAGCAGGAAGAAATAGATGCAACTCCTATTCTTGTCGGTAATGCGGCATCACCTGGTTTCGGTATCGGACCTGTTGTTATTCTTTCTGATGCCAATCAGATTGATCAGGTTAAGAAGGGCGATGTACTTGTTGCCCAGATGACAACTCCTGATTTTGTTCCTGCAATGAAACGAGCCGCAGCTATCCTGACTGATGAAGGTGGCAGAACCAGCCATGCAGCAATCGTTTCAAGAGAACTTGGTGTTCCGTGTGTCGTAGGAACCAAAACTGCAACAAAGGTCCTTACTCCAGGTCAGATCATCACTGTTGATGGTGCACACGGTAAGGTTTACGATGGTGCAATCAAAGTCGATGACAAAGATGCAGAAAAAGAAGCTGAATTAGAAAAGCTCCAGACTAAGACCAATGTATATGTCAATCTGGCCCAGCCTGAACTGGCTGAAAAAGTCGCAAAGAGACATGTTGACGGTGTCGGTCTTCTCAGAGCTGAATTCATTGTCAGCCAGATCGGTATGCATCCTCTCTATATGATCAAAGAAGGCAGACAGGAAGAGTATATTCAGAAGTTATATGAAGGTATCCTTCCTTTCGCAAAGGCTTTCTATCCTCGAAATGTCACTTACAGAACCACAGATTTCAAGACCAACGAGTATAAGGAACTCATTGGCGGTGCAGAATATGAAGGCAGTGAAGAGAACCCGATGCTTGGTTACCGCGGTGCCTCAAGATATATCCATGATCCTGAAGCATTCAAACTTGAAATCGAAGCAATCAAACGTGTCCGTGCTGAATATGATAACGTCAACGTTATGATTCCTTTTGTCAGAACAGTCAAGGAACTCAGAACAGTCAAAGCTATTATGGAAGAATGCGGACTTGTAAGATCTGATAAATTCAAGCTGTGGATGATGGTTGAAATCCCTGCCAACGTACTTCTTATCGAGGACTTCCTCTCAGTTGGTATCGATGGTGTTTCAATCGGATCCAACGATCTTACCCAGCTCACACTCGGTATTGACCGAGACAACGATCTTCTTGCCGATACATTCGATGAACGTAACAAGGCTGTCCTCAAAGCTATCAAACACACCATCACCGTTTGTAAGAAGATGGGAGTAACTGCTTCCATCTGCGGACAGGCACCTTCCGTATATCCTGAACTGACTGAAAAGCTGGTCCAGTGGGGCATCACATCTGTTTCAGTATCACCCGACATGATTGCCCGGACACGGGGCATCATTGCCGACGTTGAGAAGAAGCTTAATTCATAATCGGAAAAGAGTATTTTTTAGAGGCCATGAATTAGCTGTTCATGGCCTCTTTTACTTTTAGAAATAAACTATTATATATTTATTTACATTTACAGACAGGGGAATATTAATTATGGATAAAAAAGATATCAAAAAAGTTGTACTTGCTTATTCAGGCGGACTGGATACATCGATTATCATTCCTTGGCTTAAGGAAAACTATAACAACTGCGAAGTGATCGCGGTTTCAGGAAACGTCGGTCAGGCTGATGAACTTGAAGGTCTTGAAGAGAAGGCCAAAAAGACTGGAGCTTCCAAGCTCTATGTTCTCGATCTTACCGATGATTATGTAGATAACTATATCATTCCTACCATGCAGGCAGGAGCTGTATATGAAGACTATCTGCTGGGCACCAGCACTGCAAGACCATGTATTGCAAAAGGTCTTGTTGAGATAGCACTCAAGGAAAATGCTGATGCTATCTGTCACGGATGTACAGGCAAAGGAAACGATCAGGTCAGATTCGAACTGGCTATCAAGCACTTTGCACCCACTATGCCTATTATTGCCCCGTGGCGTGAATGGGATATCAAATCAAGAGATGAAGAGATCGATTATGCGGAAGCACATAACGTTCCTCTTAAAATAAACCGTGAAACCAACTATTCAAAGGATAAGAACATCTGGCATCTTTCACACGAAGGTCTCGATCTTGAGGATCCCAGAAACGAACCCCAGTATGAAAAACCCGGTTTCCTTGAAATGGGTGTTTCACCGATCGATGCTCCTGACACTCCTACCTATGTGACTATCGGTTTTGAAAAGGGTAAGCCGGTTTCTCTCAATGGTGAAAAAATGAGTGCCAAGAATATTATTCTGAAGCTTAACAAACTCGGCGGCGAAAACGGCATTGGTCTGCTTGATATCGTTGAGAACCGTCTTGTCGGTATGAAATGCCGTGGTGTTTATGAAACTCCGGGCGGAACAATTCTTTACAAGGCACATGAGACACTCGAGACAGTCTGTCTTGATAAGATGACCATGCATGAAAAACAGAGACTGTCTGTTACATTTGCTGAGCTTGTTTACAACGGACAGTGGTTTACTCCTCTCAGAGAGGCTCTCACTGCATTCGTGGACAAAACCCAGGAAAACGTTACCGGTACAGTCAAACTGAAGCTGTACAAGGGTAACATCATCAAGGCCGGTATCTGGAGTGACTGTTCACTTTACAGTGAAGATATAGCAACCTTTGGTGCCAGTGACTACAATCAGAAAGATGCGGAAGGTTTTATTAATCTCTATGGTCTTCCCATCAAAGTACAGGCACTTGTAAATCAGAACAAAAAACAGGGATAAGTATGGCTAAGGTATTTATTGACGGCAGTGCAGGAACAACAGGACTGAAGATTCTTCAGCGCCTCAGTTCCAGAAGTGACATTGAACTGATTGTGATTGATGACGAACATCGCAAGGATGCTGATGTCAGACGTGAATATCTTAACAGCTGCGATGTTGCTATTTTGTGTCTGCCGGATGATGCTGCCAGGGAAGCTGTTTCAATGATAGAAAATCCTGATACAGCAGTAATAGATACCTCGACTGCCCACAGAACATCTGAGGGATGGACTTATGGCTTTCCTGAACTGACAGGTCAGATGAAAAAGATCGCATCATCAAAGAGGATCGCAAATCCCGGATGTCATGCAATCGGTTTCATATCTCTGATCGCACCTCTGGTACAGAATGGGATCATTGAAAGTGATGCTTTGCTTTCGGCTTTTTCCATTACCGGCTACTCCGGCGGAGGAAAGAAGATGATCGCAGATTATGCGGAAAGGGGAGATATCCTTAAAGCTCCCAGGATGTACGGACTGACTCAGAAGCATAAACATCTTCCTGAAATGAAAGCTGTCTGCGGTCTTCTGAATGAACCTGTTTTCAGCCCGGTCGTTTCATCATACTATGCCGGAATGGAAGTCGTGGTCCCTGTTTTCAGACAGTATTTAAACTGTGGAATTGATGAATTAAAAGATTTTTACCGTTCATACTATACCGGTAAGGTAGTCAGGTACTCTGATGACAGTGAAGACGGATTTATGTCTTCTGGCAGCATGGAAACCCGCGATGACATGAAAATCAGTGTCTGTGGAAATGAAGAACGAATTTTACTTGTATCCAGATTCGATAATCTAGGAAAAGGTGCATCCGGATCTGCAATACAGAATCTTAATATTTTACTTGGTGTCGAAGAAACAACAGATCTTAATTTGAAGGAGGATTAAAGCGATGAAAAAAATCAATGGTGGGGTATGTGTATCAGTCGGCTTCAAAGCCAACGGAATTCATTGCGGAATCCGGAAGAATAAGGTCAAGAAAGATCTGTCTTTGATCTGCAGCGAGAAAGTCGGTACATGTGCCGCAGTATATACAAAAAACCTTGTTAAGGGTGCTCCTCTTCTTGTGACAAAGAAGCATCTTGAAAACGGTAAGGCTCAGGTCATTATCTGCAACAGCGGCAATGCCAATACATGCAATGCTGATGGTATTGAAATAGCTGAGAAGATGAGCAGTCTGATCGCCAAGGCCCTTAAGGTAAAAACAGATGACGTTGTGGTGGCATCGACCGGTGTTATCGGTCAGCCTCTTTCACTTGAACCTATCAAAGATGGTATTCCAGAACTTGTGAAAGGTTTGTCAGCGAAAAACGGAAAAGCTGCTGCCGAAGGTATCATGACAACAGATACTGTCTTAAAGGAATCTGCTGTTGAGGTCACTCTCGGCGGAAAAAAGTGTCATATCGGCGGTATCGCCAAGGGCAGCGGAATGATCCATCCCAACATGGCTACCATGCTGGTTTTCATCACATCAGATGCTGCGATTTCTGCCGAAATGCTTCAGAAGGCATTGTCCTATGAAGCTGACGAAACATTCAATATGATCAGCATTGATGGTGACACATCCACAAATGATATGGTCACAGTTCTTGCAAACGGAATGGCAGGCAATGCATCCATAGACAGTGTGAATGCTGATTACAGAAAATTCCGTGAGGCACTGGGAGTCGTAATGGCAGATCTTTCAAGAAAGATTGCCAAAGACGGAGAAGGTGCCACAAAGCTCCTCGAATGCAGAGTGGAAGGTGCATCAGGAAGAAAGGTAGCCAGAACGGTTGCCAAAGCTGTTATCTGTTCAAGCCTTTTCAAGGCTGCAATGTTCGGTGCCGATGCCAACTGGGGCAGAGTCCTGTGTGCCATCGGATACAGCGGAGCTGATGTTGATGTAAATAAAATCGATGTCTCATTCAGAAGCAAGGCAGGTCTGATCGATGTCTGCAAAAACGGAGCGGGCGTTGATTTTTCTGAAGATAAGGCAAAAAAGATTCTGCTTGAGGATGAAATCGAAATCCTCATTAACCTGAACAGCGGTAAAACCAGAGCAACAGCCTGGGGCTGTGATCTCACATATGATTACGTGAAGATCAATGGTGACTATCGTACCTGATGGAGAAAAGAAATGGACAGTACATTTACAAATAATGAACGTGCAGAAGTTCTGACCCAGGCCCTGCCTTATATCAAGAGGTACAACGGCAAGGTTGTCGTCATCAAGTATGGCGGCAATGCAATGATAGATGATGATCTCAAAAAACAGGTCATGGAAGATATTGTTTTGCTATGGCTTATCGGAGTTAAGGTCGTCCTCGTACACGGAGGCGGTCCTGATATCGATGAGCTTATGACAAAACTCGGTAAGAAGCCTGAATTCGTTGACGGTCTCAGGGTAACAGATAAAGAGACTGCAGAGATAGTTCAGATGGTCCTTGCCGGCAAAGTAAACAAGACACTTGTTACTATGCTTCAGATGTACGGCGGTCATGCGATCGGTCTTTCCGGTATAGACGGCGGACTCATCGAGGCAAAGGTTAAGAATGCTGAACTCGGATATGTCGGGGAGATAACCAAGATACGTGTTCAGCCGATCCTGGATCTTTTTGAGAAGAACTATATTCCTGTCATCTCGACAGTCGGATTTGATACTGAAGGCAATGTTTACAATATCAACGGAGATACCGCTGCAGCCTATATTGCCGGTGCTCTCAATGCTGAGAGACTGATAATGATGACCAATATTGCAGGCATTCTCAAGGATAAGAATGATCCCTCTTCTCTTATTCCCGAAGTTTCTGTGGAAGAAACAAAAAAACTGCGGGAGCAGGGCGTCATCTCAGGCGGAATGATCCCCAAGGTTGACTGCTGTATCGAAGCACTCAACCATGGTGTGAAGGTTGTTGTTATTATGGACGGCCGTGTGCCGCACTCAATTCTTATGGAGCTTCTCACTGATGAAGGTGCAGGTACAATGGTAACAGGAGGCAAACATGAATGATTTTGAACTTGATAAGCTTTATATTGCCGGAACTTACAAAAGATTCCCTGTTGAGATAGTATCAGGCAAAGGATCTATCGTAGAAGACAATAACGGCAAAAAGTATATAGATATGGGCTCCGGTATCGGAGTTACTGCATTCGGTATTGCAGACGAACAGTGGATAAAGGCTGTGGATGATCAGATTCATAAGATACAGCATATGTCCAATCTTTATTATACTGAACCCGATATTAAACTTGCCCAGATGCTGTGTCAGAGAACCGGTATGAAGAAGGTTTTCTTCTGCAATTCCGGTGCGGAATCCAATGAATGTGCGATCAAGGTCGCAAGAAAATATGCTGCTGAAAAGTACGGCAGTGACAGATACACAATTGTAACTCTGAAGAATAGCTTCCATGGCAGAACACTCACAACTCTGGCAGCAACAGGCCAGGATGTATTCCATAAACTTTTCCAGCCTTTGACTCCCGGCTTTGCCTGCATTGACCCAGGTGATATCGATCAGCTGAAAGCGATTCATGAAAAGACTCCTGTAGCCGGAGTTCTGATCGAATGTATACAGGGAGAGGGCGGAGTGATGCCTCTCGATAAAGAGTTTGTTAAAGCACTCTATGAATACTGTCAGGAAAAAGATATTGTGTTCATGGTTGACGAAGTCCAGACTGGAAACGGCAGATCCGGCCATCTTTATTCATATACGGCATTTGATGTAAAGCCCGATGTGGTTTCAACTGCCAAGGGACTTGCCGGAGGACTTCCCTTTGGTGCCACTATGATGGGTGAGAAATGCGAGAATATACTTGGCCCGGGCGATCACGGTTCGACATTCGGAGGCAATCCGGTATGTTCTGCCGCAGCATTGTCTGTCTTAAGCAGAATCGATGACGGTCTTCTTGCCGACGTCAGGGCAAAAAGCAAATATATATTCGATCAGCTCTCGAATGCTGAAGGCGTTGAAAGCGTTTCAGGAATGGGGCTTATGATCGGCATCAAAACAAAGAAAGCGGCTATTGATGTCGTCAATGAGTGTATTGAAAAAGGTGTTTTATGTCTTACTGCAAAGGATAGAGTAAGACTTCTTCCTGCACTCAATATTCCTATGGAAGTTCTTAAGGTGGCGGTTGAAGTAATACAGGATTCCTGTGCTGACTAGAGGCCGTTTATGTTAGACAAGAGTGTAAAAAAAGTTTTAGTTATCGGAAGCGGGCCGATCGTCATAGGTCAGGCTGCAGAATTCGATTATGCGGGAACACAGGCGTGTAAGATCGTAAAAGGTGAGGGGATCAAGCTTGTTCTTGTGAATTCCAATCCTGCCACGATTATGACTGACCACAATATGGCTGATGCCATTTATCTTGAACCTCTTACACTGAAGACTCTTGAAAGAATCATTCTTGAGGAAAAGCCGGATTCCATTCTTGCCGGACTGGGAGGCCAGACTGGTCTTACCATGGCAATGGAACTGGATAAGACCGGATTCCTTAAAGAGCACAATGTCAGACTGCTCGGAACCAATGCCGACAGCATCAGCAAGGCTGAAGACCGACAGATGTTCAAGGATACGATGAAAGGCATAGGTATTCCCACGATCGCTTCAGATACTGCAGAATCAGTCGAAGAAGCTGTCGAAGTTGCCGAGAAGATCGGATATCCGGTCATTATCAGACCTGCATTCACTCTTGGCGGAGGCGGCGGCGGTGTTGCACATACACATGATGAGATGCTGATTGCTGCACAGACAGGACTTGATGCTTCTCCGATCCATCAGATACTTGTTGAAAAGTATATCGTCGGATGGGAAGAGATTGAATTTGAGGCTGTCAGAGATGCTGACGGCAAATCTATCATAGTCTGCAGTATGGAAAATATCGATCCCGTCGGTGTTCACACCGGGGATTCAATTGTTGTTGCACCTGCGCTTACTCTTCCTGACAGGGATATGGAGATGCTGAGGAAAGCAACGATCAGTATCGTTGATGCATTGAAGATAGAAGGAGGATGCAACTGTCAGTTTGCATATGATCCCAAGACATCAGACTACTATGTCATTGAGGTCAATCCCAGAGTCTCCCGATCTTCTGCTCTTGCCAGTAAAGCCACCGGTTATCCCATTGCCAAAGTCACTACGCTTATTGCCCTGGGATACAGACTGGATGAAATAAAATTTGATAAGAATGCAGTCGGAACTGCAGCTACGGAACCTGATGTGGACTATATCGTTCTGAAGTTCCCGCGATGGCCGTTTGATAAGTTCACCAATGCCAGCAGACAGCTTGGCACTCAGATGAAGGCAACAGGTGAAGTCATGGCGATCGGAGGATCTGTTGAAGAAGCTCTCATGAAAGCAGTAAGAGGAGCTGAAATCAAACAGGAGACATTGAACAGAGTTCCGCTATCTGATCTTCCCATAGAGGAAAGACTCAGATCTGTTGATGATGTCAGGATATTCACTATCTTTGAAGCTTTGAAAAAAGGCATATCTGTTGATGAAGTCAGCAGATGTACCATGATCAACAGATTCTTTATTGAAAAAGTGAAGAATCTTGTTGATTATGAAAAGAGTATTGCTGACGGAATTACAGAAGCAAAATATATCGAAGGCAAAAAACTCGGATATACCGATAAAGCACTCGGCATATTGTCCTGCAGCACACTTCCTATGCATCTGAATGCCCATTACAAGGCAGTGGACACATGCAAGGGTGCATTCGGCCCGACCGCCTATTATTACTCTTATTTTGATGATAAAAATGCCGTCAGACCGGTTGAATCAGCGTCAGGAAAGAAAAAGATTCTTGTTCTCGGATCCGGACCTATCAGAATCGGGCAGGGCATTGAATTTGATTACAGCTCAGTCAAATGTGTTGAGGTCCTCAGGGAACTCGGTTATGAAGTTCTTGTTATCAATAACAATCCTGAAACCGTTTCGACTGACTATGATACAAGCGACAGACTTTACTTTGAACCTGTGACATTTGAGGATGTCATGAATGTCGTCAAAGCAGAAGAACCCTATGGAGTTGTCGTTGCATTCGGCGGACAGACAGCTATCAAGCTTGCGCTCAGCCTGGATGCTGAAGGTATCCGTATTTTAGGTACATCTGCGAAAGGTATCGATCTGGCTGAAGACAGGGAGAAGTTTGATGCTTTCCTTGAAAAGATAGGCATGATGAGGCCAAAAGCCATGGCTGTTGAAACCATGGAGGAAGCACTGCATGCAGTTGATGTGATCGGATATCCCGTGCTTCTCAGACCTTCATATGTTATCGGCGGACAGGGAATGAGTGTGGTCCGGACACATGAGGATCTTGTGAATTACATGGAAGCTATCCTTTCCGGAAAAATATCCAATTCGGTTCTTATAGATAAATATATGCCCGGAATTGAACTTGAAGTCGATTGTATTTCAGACGGTACGACAGTTCTTATACCGGGTATCATGGAACATATCGAAAGGGCGGGAGTCCATTCAGGTGACTCAATTGCAGTTTATCCTCCGTATAATCTGTCTGACGTCATGACAGAGAAGATCACTGATGCGTCAGTCAAACTTGCCAGATCCCTTGGAACACAGGGTATTGTTAACATCCAGTACCTTGTTCAGGAGAATGAACTCTGCATCATTGAAGTTAATCCGAGAGCAAGCAGAACTGTTCCGTATATCAGCAAGGTTACCGGAATTCCGATGATCGCACTTGCAAGCAGAGTGATGCTGGGAGAGAAACTCGCAGATCTCGGATATGACAACGGACTTGCTCCCAAAGCAAAGTATTATGCGGTTAAGGTCCCTGTATTCAGCTTTGAAAAACTCGTCGATGCCGACTCGATCCTGGGTCCTGAAATGAAATCAACCGGAGAAGTCCTTGGTATCGGAAGAACAAAAACGGAAGCTTTATATAAGGGTCTTACGGCCAGTGGAATTGATGTCCATGCTCCCGACAGAAAAACAAAGAACGGCATTCTTATTTCTGTCGAAGACTATGATTACAGTGATGCGATCAGGCTTGCAGAGAAGTTCACTGATCTCGGTATGAAACTGTATGCCACGCCTGATACAGCAAAAGCCATCCGTTCACGGGGAATGGAGGTCCAGACTGCCAGGAACGTTTGGGAGAACAATGATATCTACAACCTGATCGATAATCAGGATGTCAGATGCATAGTTTATACCGGAGCCGTTATGGACAGCTCTGTCGGTGATTTCAGAAAGCTGTACAGAAAATCGATGGACATGCATATACCGTGCATGACGTCTATTGATACGGCGCTTGCACTGGCAGATGTTATCAGTGCAGTTTATACTCAGGACAATACCAACCTGATCGACATTAACAGATAGAGGTACAATCAGATGGATTTAAAGGGACGAAGTTTTCTTAAGCTTTTGGATTTCACTCCGGAAGAAATTGAATATCTTATTGATCTTGCCGCAAAACTGAAGGCAGAGAAAAAGAACGGTATTCCTCATAAGATTTGCTCAGGCAAGAATATCGCTCTGATTTTTGAGAAGACCAGTACACGTACCCGATGTTCCTTTGAAGTAGCCGCCTCTGATCTCGGTATACATCCGGTCTATCTTGATTCAAAAGGTTCGCAAATCGGCAAAAAAGAGAGCATACGTGATACTGCCAGAGTTCTGGGACGAATGTTTGACGGTATCGAATATCGTGGTTACGGACAGGAAATAGTTGAGGAACTTGCAAAGTATGCCGGTGTTCCTGTCTGGAACGGACTTACCAATGAATTCCATCCCACCCAGATACTTGCGGATTTCCTGACCATCAGGGAACATTTCGGAAGGCTGAAGGGGATCAAGCTTGTCTTTATGGGAGATGCCAGATACAACATGGCCAATTCCCTTATGGTCGGATCAGCCAAAATGGGACTTCATTTTGTAGCCTGTTCACCTGCATCGTATTTCCCAAACCCTGAACTGGTAGCCGAGTGTCAGGCAATTGCGCTTACTACCGGGGCTGTCCTTGAGTTCAATGATGATGTTGCTTCCGCTACCAAAGGAGCAGATGTCTTATACACCGATGTGTGGGTTTCCATGGGAGAGCCTGACAGTGTATGGGAGAAAAGGATCAATGAGCTCCGCCCGTATCAGATAAACAAAGCAGTTATGGATAATGCCGGGGAACAGTGCAGATTCATGCACTGTCTGCCTGCCTATCATGACCTCGGAACTGAAGTCGGAAGAAGTGTATACGAAAAATTCGGAATGGACTGTCTTGAAGTTACAGATGATGTTTTTGAGTCGGACAAGTCGATAGTTTTTGATGAAGCCGAGAACCGTATGCACACCATAAAGGCTGTCATGGCATCAACCCTTTAATCACCCGTCAGAAAAGGGTTTATAATCCGTAATTTACGCACAAAAACGGAGTTGTTTTATGGCTCCGATTCCTTGACGTTACCCCTGTGTTTTACTATAATTTCCTAGGTTTATAACGCCTTTGAGAGTCCTATTGAAGGCATGGGACTGACAAAGGTGGAACTTTTTTTAGTCAATCCAGCTTTGCTGGGCAAACTCTAGGCAACTAGGGAATCTATGTAAAGGGGAATAGCTAGTGGCTAAGAAAAAAGGCTGTCTGGGCTGTTCGACGCCTGTGGCAATCATATTGGCAGTGGTGTTGCTGGCAGTTGTTGTTGTAGGTTTGTTGGCAGGCCCGATTGGTAAAGCTTTTGGCGTTAGCGGACTGCCGGAATGGATGTCATTGCAGACACCCGCACCGTCTCTTCCAGCTGAAGGCGTCTTCTCAGTTGGTGGTTTTGAGATCACCAATACCATCCTTGCCACATGGATTACAATGCTTGTTCTCATCTTGCTCTTTGTAATCTATCGCAAGAAACTTTCCCTTATTCCGGGTCGATTCCAGACTATGATGGAAGCCATCCTCGGATATGTCTATGACATCTGTGAAAGCGTTACCGGACAACGAAGCGTTGCCCGCAAATTCTTCCCGTTTGTCTGTACCATATTCCTGTTTGTTGGTTTCAACTCATGGTTAAGTCTCATCCCAGGATACGGGTCCATCACAATCGTCAACATGGAAGGTCACACTGTTGAACTGATTCGTGGTGCAGGCACAGATCTCAACACAACATTAGCGCTTGCAGCAATCACATTTGTAATTGCTGAAATCGTTTCTTTCAAAGAACAAGGCCTCAAATACTTACTTAAATACTTCAATTTCTCTGGTCTTATCGGTGCCTTCAAACAGTTATTTAAGGGTAAGATCGGTCCGTTCTTTATGGATTTAATCGTTGGTATCATCTTATTCATTACTGGTATCATCGAACTCATCAGTGAAATCAGCCGACTTATAAGTCTTACCTTCCGACTTTTCGGTAACATGACTGCTGGTGAAATCCTGCTTGTTAGTATCATGTTCATGGTTCCTTACCTGGTTCCTACCGTATTCTACGGACTTGAAGTCCTGGTCGGTTTCATCCAGGCCCTGGTATTCGCGTCCCTGGCAATTGTTTACATCTCGTTAGGTTACGGCACGGAAGCTGAATAGCCTCGGGATAATACTCAAAAACAAAAACAAAAATTAAGGAGATTTAATCTAATGACCGGTGAAGCAGCAAAATTATTAGGTGCAGGTATTGCTTGTATTGGTATGATCGGCCCTGGTATTGGTCTTGGTCTTATTGGTTACGGTACAGTGCAGGGTATTGCCCGAAATCCCGAAGCCGCTGGCAAGATGTTTGTTGATATGATTCTTATGGCAGGTCTTACAGAAGCTATTGGTATTTACGCTCTTATCGTAGCTATTATCCTTGCCATGGTTATCTAGTTTCATAAGAAAGAAAAATTTTTAAATGAAATCTAAACCTAGGAGGATAAGGTAATATGCTAGATAGTCTTGGCATTCATTTGCCACAATTTATAGCACAGGTAGTTAACTTCGGCGTCCTGTTCATAATACTTTATCTTGTTGGTTATAAGAGCTTCCTCAAGATGATGGATGAAAGATCAAACAAGATCAAGGAAAGCCTTGAAGCTGGTGAACGGGCAAAGCAGGAAGCTGCTGCATCCCAGGACGAAGTTGCAAAGAAATTAGAAGAAGCAACCCGAGAAGGACAGCAGATTGTTGCCAAAGCTGTTGAAGCAGCAGAAGAAGTTAAGAAGAACGCTACAGCAAATGCTAAACAAGAAGCCGCACAGATCATCGAAAAGGCTCAGATTGAAGCCAAACGAGAACAGGATGAGGCTCTCAATGAATTACGAAAAGACGTTGCAGATCTGGCTGTGGTCGTAGCAGGAAAAGCAATCGGTAATTCACTTGATGATAATACTCAGCGCAAACTTATCGACGAAGCGTTGAAGGAAGCTACTGCTTTAAAGCAAGCTTAGCCTAGAAACCAGGAGTGTTAAACATATGGCAATAGGCGTTGAATTACAAAAAACAGCACAGGCTCTTTTCGACATCGCCAAAGCTGACGGAAAAACAATCGAGATCCTTGATGACCTCCGAAAGGCATCCGATCTCGTAAATGAAGATGCAATCCTTGCAAAATTACAGGATTCATCAGTCGGCGGCACTGATAAAAAAGCGTTGCTTGATGAAAGATTAGGCAAGGTTAATCCTGAAGTCGTAAATCTGATCGCAGATTTAGCCGGAAAGGATAAGCTTGCCAGCATTGATGATATTACATTTGAATATCAGAGACTAGTTGATGTGACAAATGGTGTTGCAGGTGCTCAGGTCGCTGAGATCACAACTGCAATTCCTTTGGATGAGGCATACAAATTGGAGATCGGCAAGAAGCTTACAGAAATCGTAGGCTCACCTGTTGTTGTCAAAGCAACAGTAGACGAATCTTTAATCGGCGGCATTGTCATCAGAATGGGTGACAAACTCATCGATCATAGCATCCGACAAAAATTGGACTCTCTGAACAAGGAGCTTGCCTTATGACATCTGCAAACCAAGATATCATTGCAGCTTTGAAGTCACAGGTATCTGCCTTTGATGCAAAACCCAAAGCTGTAGATGTTGGTACTATTGTCACTGTCGGTGATGGAATCGCCCGAATCAGCGGCCTTTCCGGAGCAAGTTACAACGAACTGCTTGAATTCCCTGGAGATGTAATGGGAATGGCACTCAACCTTGAAACCGATGGTGTCGCAGCTGTTATCCTCGGTGATGACAGCCAGCTTAAGGAAGGCGATGAGGTCCGAGCTACCGGACGTGTCGCCGAAGTAAAAGTCGGCCCCGAACTGATCGGCCGAGTTGTTGATCCTCTGGGTCGACCTCTCGACGGCAAGGGTGCCATCAAATCAACCAAAACCCGACCTGTTGAACGAGTTGCACCTAACGTTGTAAGCCGTTCTTCAGTCAACCAGCCTGTCCAGACCGGTATCAAGGCAATCGATGCTATGATCCCTATCGGCCGAGGACAGCGAGAACTTATCATTGGTGACCGAGGTACCGGTAAGACCGCTATCGCTCTTGATACCATTATCAATCAGAACGGCGGCAATCTTATTTGTATCTATGTCGCTATCGGACAGAAAGCCAGCAGAGTGGCTCAGGTTGTAGCCAAACTGGAAGAACAGGGTGCCATGGATCACACAATCGTCGTGGCAGCCAACTCTTCAGATCCTGTTGCTATGCAGTATCTGGCTCCGTTCGCCGGTTGTGCAATCGGTGAAGAATTCATGGAAAACGGACAGGATGCACTTGTCGTATATGATGACCTTTCCAAACATGGCTGGGCCTACCGACAGATGTCACTGCTTCTCCGCCGACCACCTGGTCGAGAAGCCTATCCTGGTGACGTATTCTATCTGCACAGCCGATTACTCGAAAGAGCAGCTAAATTAAGCAAAGAATTAGGCGGCGGCTCACTCACCGCACTTCCTATCATTGAAACCCAGGCCGGTGATGTATCCGCTTACATTCCTACAAACGTTATTTCAATTACTGATGGTCAGATCTATCTTGAATCCGATCTGTTCAACGCAGGTGTACGACCGGCTCTTAACATCGGTATTTCAGTATCCCGTGTAGGTAGCTCCGCCCAGACCAAGGCTATGAAGAAAGTAGCCGGACAGTTGAAAATTGATATGGCTCAGTACCGAGAACTTGCTGCCTTTGCTCAGTTTGGTACTTCCGAACTCGATAAAGCTACCAAGGCTCAGATCGACCGAGGTGAAAGAATTACTGAAGTCTTCAAACAGCTCCAGTACATTCCTATGTCCGTCGGCAAACAGGTAACTATTCTCTATGCTGCCAACAAAGGCTACATCGATGATGTTCCTGTCAAATCTGTCAAAGATTTCGAAGAAAAACTGTTGAGTTATGTTGAGAATCAGCACGCCGATATTATTAAGGATATTAATAGCAACGGTCTTTTACCTGATGAACTTCAGGCAAAACTTGATGATGCTATCACCAGTTTCAAGAGAACATACATTGCTGAGTAGGGTGATTTAAATTGGCAAATGTAAGACAAATTAAAAGACGTATTAAGGGTATTCAGTCCACAGCCAAGATTACAAAGGCTATGGAAATGATTGCTGCGTCTAAGATGCGCAAAGCCCAGGAAAGAGGTATCCAGGGCCGTGACTATGCAGACAAGCTGACCCAGGTCATTTCAGATCTCGTGGGCATGACTGCAGGATCAGGCACATCTTATCCCTTGATGGAACAGCGTGAAAACATCGACAAGATCGGTATCATCCACATCTCAGCTGATCGTGGACAGACCGGCGGTTTGTTGTCAAATCTCAACAGAAATGCAGCCAAGTTCATAGTCGAACAGCATAAACCGACTCAGATCATCTCAGTCGGACGACGAGGCGGCGATTTCATGAGAAGAAATTCACTCGAAGTCATCGCTGATTTCACGAACTTAGGCGATAAACCTAACCAGGTCGATACACTTCCCATCTCCCGTATCGCCACACAGGATTTTATCGAACATAAGCTCGATGCTGTGTATATTTCGTATTCCAAGTTCGTTTCAACGGCAGTACAGCGACCTGTTATCGAACAGCTGCTTCCGATCATTCCTCCGTCAAAGGACGAAGTACAGCTCGTATCAGACTGTATCTTCGAACCCAGCATGGATGAGATCCTTTCGGAATTGCTTCCCAGATACGTTGAAATGAAAGTATATCATGCCATACTTGAAGCTATAGCCAGTGAACAAAGTGCCAGAATGCTTGCCATGCGCAATGCTACTGACAATGCAAATGAACTCATTTCTGATTTGACTCTGGCTTATAACAAGGCACGACAAGAATCTATCACCACAGAGCTGCTCGATATTATCGGCGGCACTGCGGCTATATCTTAGGAGGGTATCAGTGGCTACTGGAAAAATTGTACAAGTCATTGGTTCGGTTGTGGATGTAGAATTCCCTTCTGATAGCATGCCCGATCTGTTCAATGCCCTTGAGGTTGCGAATAGCGATGGTTCTAAGATGACATTTGAAGTCCAGTCTCATATCGGCAACAATTGGGTTCGATGCCTGGCATTTACCCCGACCGATGGTTTGAAACGAGGCGTGGAAGTCGTCGACACCGGTGCACCTATCAAAGTCCCTGTTGGTCATCCATCACTGGGCCGTATCTTTGATGTACTTGGTAATCCTTTGGATGATGGTCCCAGCATCGAGAATGCTGAACGATGGTCAATCCACCGAAAGGCACCTACATTCGAAGAACAGGAAAACTCAAGACAGATGCTTGAAACCGGCATCAAGGTACTTGACCTTATTACACCGTTCGCAAAAGGCGGTAAGGTCGGTACATTCGGCGGTGCTGGTGTAGGCAAGACAGTTCTTATTCAGGAACTTATCCGAAACATCGCTGCAGAACACAATGGTTATTCAGTGTTCGCCGGTGTAGGTGAGCGTTCCCGAGAAGGTAATGACCTCTGGCATGAAATGACAGATTCAGGCGTTATCAAAAATACAGCTCTGGTATTCGGTCAGATGAACGAATTACCCGCTGTCCGACTCCGAGTCTGCTTGACCGGTCTTACCATGGCAGAATACTTCCGTGATATTGAACATCAGGACGTATTGTTATTCATCGATAATGTTTACAGATACACACTCGCCGGTATGGAAGTGTCAGCCCTTCTGGGCCGAATGCCTTCCGCTGTAGGTTATCAGCCGACACTGGCCACAGAAATGGGTATGATGCAGGAACGAATTACCTCAACCAAGCAGGGTTCAATCACATCATTCCAGGCTGTGTACGTACCTGCTGATGACTATACCGATCCTGGTGTAGTTGCAACATTCGGTCACCTGGATGCTACAATCGCTCTTGAACGAAGTCTGGCAGAACAGGCTCTGTTCCCCGCTGTAGATCCTCTGGCCTCATCTTCCCGAATTCTTGATCCTTTAGTTGTCGGTGACGAACACTACAGAGTCGCCCGAGAAGTCCAGAGAATCCTTCAGAAATACAAGGATCTCCAGGATGTTATCTCAATTCTCGGTATGGAAGAATTGTCAGAAGATGAAAAACTTACCGTTGCCCGAGCCCGAAAGATCCAGAGATTCCTTACCCAGCCGTTCTATGTCTCTGAAGTCTTCACCGGCAGACCCGGCAAGTATGTACCTGTTTCAGAAACCATCCGTGGTTTCAAGGAAATCATTGAAGGCAAACACGATGATCTTCCTGAACAGGCATTCTACATGGTCGGTACTATTGATGAGGCTGTTGCTAAAGCAGCAGAGCTTTAATCGGAGTAAACGATTATGCCCAAAATTAGATTAGAAATAGTGACTGCTGACAGACTGATTTATTCCGAGGATGTCGATTCATTTATCGCTCCCGGTATCAGCGGAGAGTTGGGTATTCTTCCTGAACATGCCAATCTGGTCACTATTCTCGACACCGGAGTTCTGACGATCGTCAAAGACGGTGAAGAGGATTACATGGCCATAGCCGGCGGTTATATGGAAGTACAGCCGACACATGCAGTCATCCTGGCCGATGCTGCTGAACGCGATTCGGATATCGATCTTGACCGCGCTGAAGCTGCTCGAGCAAGGGCTGAAGAAGCTGCTAAGAATACAACTAATATTGATTCACAGCTTGCAGCCGAAGCTGCCTTGAAGCGATCACTTGTCCGAATCAAGGTCGCCAAGCGACGCACTAACCGAACTCGTAAACCGCCTACACAGTCAGCAGGCTAAACGAAGTTTAAAAATTTGATTGAAAGCCGAGATCAGTACACACTGGTCCCGGCTTTTGATTAAGCACAGGTGGTGTAGCAATGAATGATAACGATGAAATCAAACAGGGTAATGACGGAATTTACCGATGGGTATACGAATACAGTATGCTGAAAAATCCCACAATCCTGTTTACAGTATGGAAAGTCTTGCTGATTTCCGTATTCATTATTTATTTTTTTACTGGCATTATTAACCTTTTTGACGGTTATGATTCATTTTCCGAATTCTGGGATTTCACCAAGGTTTTCCTTTACATAGGTCTTGGCGCTCTGGTACTGGGATTCATTGCATATCTTATTGTTGCAGCAATGTACGGATGGAAGTACATGATCCTCTTTGAAATGAGTGAAACAGAAATCACTCACATTCAGATGAAGTCACAGTTTAAAAAGGCAGAGGCACTCGGCTGGCTCACTGCAGCTGTGGGTGCTTTGTCCATGAATCCGACAGTTGCCGGTTCAGGTATGCTGGCTGCCACAAGAAATACACTCACTTCCGAATACAAAAAGGTGAAAACGGTTACAGTCAAACGCGGAAGAAACCTGATCAAGCTTGATGGTCTTCTTTCTCATAATCAGATATATGCAAACAAAAAAGACTTCGATTTTGTTTTGGATTATATCTGTAAGAGGGTTGATGCTAAGGCTATAAAGGATCAGGGGCTCCGGGAAAAGTATCAGTAATTATTTATTGAACAGTCCTTTGACCATTTCTATGGTCATGGTTCCGTTTTCGATGTTGATTTCCTTTATGATATTGCCTTTTGCAGGTATGAGGGCCTCTCTGCCGTCTGATCTGACAACATAAACGTTGTTTGCGTTAGTTTCTATTATCTCTGATATTTCGCCGATTTTTTCGCCGTCTTCGGTTATTACAGTAAGACCGATTATCTGGTGGCGGTAATACATTCCCTTCGGGAGTTTCTGCAACTCGGCCTCAGTAACTTTCATCTTTTTGTTTTTGAGGGGAAGGGCGGCCTCGGGAGTATCGATTCCTTCCAGTTTCAGTACGATACCGTCGTTCAGTTTCTTTACGGTTTCGATATTGTAGCGTACGCCGTCGATCAGAAAAGACGAACCTTTCTTGAAACGTTTTGGAAAATCGGTCAGAACCCGTATTTTGATTTCCCCGTGTACGCCCCAGGTGGCAATCACTTCGCCTATACTGAATAATTCTTCATTGTTGTCAATCATGATAATCACAGTATATCAATTCACTGTATAAATAAAAAAGGTGCAGACCAGTCTGCACCTTTTCTGAATCGCCTTTAATACTTAAATTAGATGATTTCCATTGAGGCCTTGATACCGGCTTTGGCTGCTTTGACACGAACCAAAGTTCGGATTGCCTGAGCAATTCGGCCCTGTTTGCCGATTACTCGGCCCTTGTCTTCGTCGGCTACTGAGAGCTTGAGGACAAGTTCGCCATCTTCATTTGTATCTTCGCTGACGACAACTGCATCAGGATCGTTGACTAATGATTTGGCAATGTATTCTACTAATTCTTTCATATTAAACAAATCTCCTTAGGCTTTGACTTTGTCGTAAATACCGGCTTTTGTGAAAATGCGCTTTACGGTTTCGGTAGGCTGAGCTCCGTTCTTGATCCATTTGACAGCTGCTTCTTCCTTGAGGACAACTGTTTCGGGATTTGACAGAGGATTATACTGACCGATAATCTCGATAAATGCCCCGTTTCGTGAAGTTGTAGATTCAGCTACTACAATTCGGTAGAAGGGTTTCTTAGGAGCACCAATTCTTCGTAATTTAATTTTTACCATAATTATCCTTTTTTACATATAAAAGTAGTTATTGGTATTATCGCTTAATTACCTTCAAGTGTCAATTAAAAGTATTGAAGTTTAAAAGTATGCCATGATAAGCTTTACAAACAAGGATTTGCTAACGCCTTTCAAAGAATTACAGGGAACACATAAATGTCTGAATATTCAAATAAGATTGAAGACTTCGCAGGGCGAATAAACAGCGCTATGGTGCGTCTTTGACATCAGCGGCAAAGAAGCTAAGCTGAAGGAACTCGAAAAAGAATCTCTTGCTGACGGATTTTGGAATGACAATAACCATGCCCGTCAGGTCATGCAAAAAATAGCAGATATAAAAAAGGAAAGCGATATCTGGCATTCACTTAATGACAGAGTCAGTTATCTGCGCGAATATGTCGATCTGCTGAATGAAGATCCGTCTGTAGAGAATGAGATCAAACAGGAAACAGAAGCCATTGCCAGAGAACTTGAAGAACAGGAATTCAAACTGGCCTTCTCTGATCCGATGGATACACATAACGCTATTCTTTCCATACATGCCGGGGCAGGGGGAACAGAAGCCCAGGACTGGGCTAATATGCTTCTTCAGATGTATACAAGATATGCGGCCAGAAAGGATTTCAAAACAGAAATTCTTAATATCTCTCCCGGAGAAGAAGCCGGAATAAAAAGCGTCGATTTGTCGGTAAGCGGAGAGTATGCATACGGTTATTTGAGAGGTGAGTTCGGTACACACCGCCTGATCAGGCTTTCACCGTTTGATGCAGATCATGCAAGGCATACTTCATTTGCCCTGGTGGAAGTTATGCCTGAAATCGACGATGATGTGACTGTATCGATTTCTCCTGAAGATATTAAAGTGGAAATGTTCAGATCCTCCGGACCAGGAGGACAGAACGTTCAGAAGGTATCCACTGCTGTGAGGATCATCCATGTTCCATCCGGAATCGTAGTAACCAGTCAGAGTGAAAGATCCCAGTTCCAGAATAAGGAAATTGCAATGAGACTGCTCAAAGCAAAGCTGTATCATATTGAACTTCAGAAAAAGGAAGAAGAACTCGCCAAGATAAAAGGAGTTCATGTTTCAGCTGAATTCGGAACACAGATCAGAACCTATACTCTTCATCCATACAGAATGGTGAAGGATCACAGGACCAATTTCCAGTCGAACGACCCTGACGGAGTCCTGATGGGTGATCTCGATGATGTGATATCCGCATATTTGAGATCCGGGCTCAGAAGAACGGTTTAAACGAAAAGGCACTTATGACGAGCATACATAAGTGCCTTTTTTGGCTGACAAATAAGCGAAACGTTTATTTACAATTGCACTTGCACTTGGGCTTTCTTCGGGATGATTTACTCAGTGATTCCGCTATTTCAGGGGAACGCACAACCGATGTCAGACGTTTCAGGTCTTCCATACATACAGGCAGTTTCTTTATTTCTTTAGTTACGCCATTGATAAGATCTATATGAAAATCATCAGGCTTGAAACGTTTGATTGCATAGTTGGTATACAATCCGTCTGTACTCATTGACAGATATCCTGCGTCATAGAGTATTTTGAGATTTCTTGATGCTCTGGTCTGGGATATATCAAGTGCCTGCATGACCTCACATACACAGCATTCCTGTTTAAGAATCACATTAAGGATTCTCAATCTTGTTTCATCGGAAATTGCCTGTGTTGCTCTAAGTATCATATCCATATGAAAATCCCCTAAAAAAAAAGTGTTGACAGGCTTAATTATAACATCTAGTATTAGTCCAATCATATATGCGCAAAAGTGCATATAGTTGGGGTGAAAGAATGCTGAGAGAGATACTTCTTGGTGGATGGAACGGACTGGTGGATTATCTGTCCTTTCATGTGCTTACATGTCTCGTTCCTGCATTCTTTATTGCAGGTGCAATTGTGGTCTTTGTATCCCAGGGAACTGTTCGCAGATATCTCGGACCGTCTGCGAAGAAAGCAGTGGCGTATTTTGCAGCTTCCGTCGGCGGTTTCATATTAGCTGTTTGTTCATGTACGATTCTTCCTATTTTTGCAGGTATATATAAAAGAGGCGCCGGAATAGGTCCGGCAACTACATTTCTGTATTCCGGACCGGCTATCAATGTCATGGCCGTTGTGTATTCTGCACGCCTTCTTGGATATGATATCGGTGCTGTGAGAGCTGTCGGTGCAATCATCGGTTCTGTTCTTATCGGCTGGATTATGTCAGTGATATTCCGTAAGGATGATGTCCTGAGAGACGAATCTATGTTTAATAACTATGATGAAGCTCCCACTGTTAAATCGACCGGAGTTGTCCTTTGCCTTTTAGGATCTTTGT
>JAEEGI010005648.1_pt1 | contig 28730 bp, 26 predicted proteins | sample 8958751 | NCBI WGS metagenome assembly JAEEGI01 (sample SAMN16246545, study PRJNA631951) | gut metagenome | biome: gut microbiome; feature: rumen; material: KS-attached | host: Bos | place: Iran: Karaj | collected 2018-10 | reverse complement strand
CTCATAGCTTACGAAGGTGCGGTTCTCTATATGATAGGTAGTAAGGATCTCTCCTTCCTCGGCGATTACCTGGGTGGCCAGTTTGGTATCCGGGTTTTCCAGCTGCTCGATGGAGGGGATATCGGCGAAGGCCCATACCAGAAGCAGCAGCACCAGAAGGGCGGCCACCGGAGTGACCAGCAGGACCCAACACCATTTTACGATTTTTTTCTTCAGAGCCTCATGCATAAGCCAAAAAAAGCTTGCTTGTACAAGACCTTAGGTCTTGCCAAAATTTAACCCACAAAATTAATCAGAAAATTTGGATTTATCCCCGATTTCTCCGTTACTTTGCAGAAAATTTGAAGGAATGACTGGAACGAATCTCGTGATTGTGGAGTCTCCCGGAAAGGTGAAGACCATTCAGCAATATTTGGGAAAAGATTACCTGGTGAAGGCCTCTATCGGGCACATCCGTGACCTGGAAGAACACAAGCTCAGCGTTGACGTGGCAAACGGTTTCAAGCCGGAATACGTCGTGCCCTCCGACAAAAAAAAGGTGGTCGGGGAGCTGAAGAAACTCGCCGGTGAAGCCCAGACTGTCTGGCTGGCTTCCGATGAAGACCGCGAGGGAGAGGCCATCTCCTGGCACCTTCGCGAGACGCTGGACCTGCCCCGGGAAAAGACCCGCCGCATCGTCTTCCACGAGATTACCAAACAAGCCATCCTGGAAGCCATCGAGCATCCCCGGGACATTGACATGAACCTGGTGAACGCCCAGCAGGCCCGCCGCGTGCTGGACCGTCTGGTAGGCTTCGAACTGTCTCCCATCCTGTGGCGCAAGATCCAGCCCAAGCTCTCCGCCGGCCGTGTGCAGAGCGTAGCCCTGCGCCTGATTGTGGACCGCGAGAAGGAAATCATGGCCTTCCGCCCGGAGCCTTACTATCGTGTGGAGGCCCTTTTCACCCCCGAGGGGTCATCGGCCACGGTCAAGGCCACCCTCGACACCCGCTTCGCGACGGAGCAGGAGGCTCGCCGTTTCCTGGAAGACAGCATCGGCGCGCATTATACGATTGAATCGGTGGAGAAGAAGGAGGGTACGCGCATTCCCGCCGCCCCGTTCACTACCTCCACCCTGCAGCAGGAGGCTGCCCGCAAGCTCCGCTTCCCGGTTTCCACCACCATGCGCGTGGCGCAGGCCCTCTACGAGCGCGGTCTCATCACCTATATGCGTACGGACTCCACCAACCTTTCCAGCCTGGCTCTGGGCACGGCCAAGAAGTTCATCGTGGAGAACTACGGAGAACAATACTATCACTTCCGGAAATACCAGACCCGTTCCAAGGGAGCCCAGGAGGCCCACGAAGCCATCCGCCCTACCTATATAGAGAATGTCGGCATCGAAGGCACTCCGCAGGAGAAGAAACTCTATGAACTTATCTGGAAGCGCACCATCGCCTGTCAGATGACGGAGAGCCGCGTCATGAACACCACCCTGAAAGTGGCATCCGACAAGCGCTCCGAGAAATACGGAATCCAGTCCATGGAACTGCTCTTCGACGGCTTCATGAAGGTTTACCTGGAGGGACGCGACGAGGAAGAGCCCGCCGACAATGAAGAGGTGATGCTGCCGGAGCTCCACAAGGGAGACCGCATGCTCGAATCGGGCGTGAGCGCACTGGGTAAATTCACCGCTCCGCCGGTCCGTTACTCCGAGGCCACGCTGGTGAAGAAGCTGGAAGAACTCGGCATCGGCCGTCCTTCCACTTATGCCGCCACGGTGGATACGCTTACCCGCGGCCGCGGCTATGTGGCCAAAGGAGACAAGGAAGGCCAGACCTTCCTGGTGACGAACCTTTCGCTCAAGGGCGGGGTCGTCAAGGCTTCCGAGAAGAAGGAGACGGTGGGGGCCGAAAAAGGCAAGCTGCTCCCGCAGGAGATCGGCGTCATCGTGACGGACTTCCTGGTGGGCAACTTCACCGACATCCTGGACTATGACTTCACGGCCAACGTGGAGTCGGACTTCGACGAGGTGGCCGAGGGAAAGAAGGCCTGGGCCGATACCATCGACGCGTTCTACAAGCCCTTCCACAAGCACGTGGACGAGGTGATGCAGGACCGCGGATACAGCAAGGTAACCCGTGAGATAGGTATCGCGCCGGACGGCGACAAAGTGATCGCCGCCTTCGGCAAGTTCGGTCCCTATGTGCAGAAGGGCGAGGGAGAACGCCGTCAGAGCGCTTCCCTGGGGAAAGGCCAACTGATTGAAACTATCACTTTGCAGGAAGCACTCAAATTGCTGGAGCTTCCCCGCGTCGTAGGCCAGCTGGAGGGGATTGACGTGGTGGCCACCCGCGGAAAATTCGGCCCGTACTTAAAATACGGAAGTAAAAATGTGAAACTTCCCCGTACGGCAGACCCTCTTACCGTTTCTTTGGAGGAGTGCACGGCGCTAATTCACGAAGCATCAGGGGAAAAGGCTGCCAATGCCTACATTGCCGAATTCGGTGACATAAAAGTAGTAAATGGAAGATACGGCCCCTACATCAAGCAGGGTGCTAACAATTTTAAAATTCCCAAGGGGACAGACGCAACAACCCTGTCAGAAGCTGATTGTCAGGCAATTATAGCACAATCTGAGCCTACAAAAAAATTTAGCAGGAAACGCACAAAATAAAATTTTTTTGTATATTTGCGGTGGTTAGTTTTAAAATGTAAGTTGTATGTCCAGTTACCACATTGACCCCGTGGATCAGAAAATCCTGTCTTACCTTGTCAAGAATGCCCGAATGCCCTTTCTGGAAATCGCCCGTGAATGCGGGGTTTCCGGTGCGGCCATCCATCAACGCTACAAGCGTCTGGAGGCTGCCGGCGTCATCACCGGTTCCCGCTTGCAGGTAAAGCCGCAGGCCCTCGGTCTCAATGTGTGCGCCTTCGTCAGCATCACCCTTTCCGACAGTACCAAGTACTCGGAAGTAATTGCCAACTTGAAGAAAATTCCGGAAATCGTAGAGTGTCATTTCGTCACCGGAAAGTACGCCATCCTGGCAAAGCTCTACTGTCTGGATAACGACCACCTCATGGAGGTGCTCCTGAACACCATCCAGAAATTCCCCTACATCCAGTCCACGGATACCATGATCTCCCTCGACGAGCCCATCGAACGCCAGGTCTGGGTAAAGGACTTCAAAAGCACCAGCTATACGGGGAGGGATTAAGCACCCCGCCTCTATGATACCAAAACGCCTGGCCGTTTCCGACCAGGCGTTTTTTCGTGTGGGTATTCGAGTGAACTACTTCAGCACTTTCAGCTGAGCCTCGGCCTGGGCGGCGTATTTGGCGCTGCCGGCGAGTTTCTGGTAGTATTCCTTGGCGGTAGCCTTGTCGCCGGCCTTCTGGGCGGTGGCGGCGATGGTGAAGATGATGTCGTCTGCATCCTTGGCGCCGGGGTTGATCTCCAGATACTTCTTGTAAGCCTCGATGGCGCTGGCGCTCTTGCCGCTCTTGGTGTAGGCGCTGGCGATGAGCTTGTAGGCGTTGGCGCTCTCCACGTAGCTGTTGGATTTCTCCAGGGCCGCAATGGCGTCGGCGGCTTTGCCACCCTTGAGCAGGGCCTGGCCCTGTTTCAGGTAAGTGTTGGAAAGGAGTTTGGCAGCCTGGGCTTCACCCATTTCGTTGGCCTTCTCGAGCGCCTCGATGGCGGCGGCGCTTTCACCGTTCTGCAGACGGGCCTGGCCCAGCAGCAGGAAGGCGGTGCCATCCTCGGGGGTGAGCTTGGTCACTTCCTCCAGGGCCACGGCGGCACCGGCGAAGTCTTTGGCCTTGAGCAGGGAGGAACCCTTGCGCATATACACGTTGGGAACGAGGGAGGCAGCTTCCTCGGCCACGGCGGCGATTTCGTATTCCGTAGCTACGGTCTTGGTCTCGGCAAGGGTGGTGAGGGCTGCGTCGTAGTTGCCTTCGTTGATCTGCTCCTTGGCGATGGACATGAGCACGCCGGGGATGGCTTCCTTGCACTTGATTACAAGTTCGGCCGCTTCTTCCCCTTCAATGGCCTGTGCCTTCTCCAGGGCGGAACGGAAGTAGGCGAGGGCTTCGGTCTTGTTGCTCTCAAGCGCCTGTGCACCGGCGTTGAATGCGTCAACGGCTTCGTTGTAATCCTGAGCGAAGGCCATGGTGGCGGCCAGCCCGAAGGCTGCAATAGCTGCGAATAACTTTTTCATCGTTTCGTGTTTATTTTTGGGTTATACTTTACTACTAGCACGTGAGTTGCAAAAATAGCAAAAATGTTTGTATTTTTGCATCACCTAGTGTCGAAAATGAGGATATTCTCACGCAAATATTTTGTCGTTAGCGTCTTAGCTTTCCTGCTTGGTTCAATAACCGTGCCTGCGGGGGCGCAGCTGCCTCCGCTCCCCATGGATCCGGCCATCCGGAAGGGTTCCCTTCCGTGCGGCGTCGCCTACTACATGGTCACCGCCCCTGCCGAAAAAGGATATGCGGAAGTCGCCATCGTCCAGCGGGACGAGCCTCTTTCCCAGGACAAGAAGGACGGCCTTGACGCCGGCTTTTTCGCCCGCATGGGCATAGCCCCCGGGCCGGAGGGTTTCGTCTCCGACGTGGACGGATCCACCGTGTACCGCTTCTCCCGCGTTCCCTTCTACAAGGGGGAGGTGCTGGACTCCACCCTCCTTTTCGCCTTCGCACGCGTGGCGGAATCCCGCGCCCAGCAGGCCGTCATCGTAAGCGGCGACATCGACGCCGTGGAATTGAAGAAGAAGATGGACATCTTCTCCATGCTGGTTCCGCGCATGTCGCTCAAGGACGTCCATCAGCCGGACTATGTTTGGGAACCCTCTCCCGCACCGGTCGTCCGTTCCTCGGCCGAAGGCCCTTCCGAGGTGGCCGTCACGTATGCATCGGCCCGCATTCCCTTTGAATTGATGAATACGGCGCAGGCCGTGGTGACGGGGCTCTTCGGGGAAGAATTCCAGGAGCTGCTGCGGCATCGGCTGGCCCGCAATCTCAAGGAGGCCGGCATCCCTTATGGGAAAATCGGATTCCGCGTGCTCGACAGCGAGGAGTATGGCGGCGACGAGCGCTACACCGTTTACGTGCGCGTGCAGCAGAAACACCTGGACCGCGCCATGAGCGTCGTGGCCACAACCCTTGGCGAGATGGATGCCTTCGGGGTGAGCGTCCCGGAGTTCGTGGAGGCCAAGCAGGTGCTTTCCCCGAGGCTCCGCCGTCGCGGCATGTCCGTCCCCGGGGCCGATGAATATGTCACCCGCTGTGTGGCCAACTTCCTCTATGGAGCCCATCTGGCCCCGAACGCAGAGCCGCTCCGCTATTTCTCCCGCAAGAATGTCCCCGACAGCACGGAGGCCCGTCTGTTCAACAGCTTTTCGGGCGCCCTCCTGAATGGGCTCAGCTGCTTCACCCTCGAGTACTTCGGCGCGCCGGATTCCCTGGATCACGACGACGCCCTGTTCTACTATAACCTGGCCTACTTGTACGGATCTGTTGCCAAGTCCGGCAAGGATTACCGCTGGCACAGTGCGGACACGTCCGCTCTCCAGTCCGCCTGCCCCCGGGTGAAGCTGCGGTCGGAGAAGACCGAACCCGTTACGGGCGGCTCCATCTGGACGTTTACCAACGGCATGCGTGTCGTGTTCCGGCAGGTGAAGGGTTCCGGCACCTTCAGCTATGCCCTGCAGCTCAATGGAGGCCTGGCCCAGATTCCCGGCCTTAAGGAGGGGGAAGGCGGTTATATCGGCCCTCTTCTTTCCCTGTACGATGTGGCGGGCATTTCGGCGGCCTCCTTCCGTGACATCATGGCCTCCAACGGCATTTCCATGGAGGCGAAGGTTTCACTCAACAGCATGGATATCAGCGGCAGCGCGCCCTCGGACCGGCTGTCCCTGCTGCTGAAGTCCCTTCTGTCCATCGCCAACCGGCGCTCGCCGGATCCGGCGGAATTCCAGGCCTATGTGCGGCAGCAGAGGCTCTGCGGGGAAGACCTTCCCGCGGCGCTTTACCATCGGCTCAATCCTTCCTATGCATACAGTCCCTATAAACTGGAAAGCGCCCTCACGGAGGAAACCCTGCAGAAGGCTGTTCACTATTACGACGAGCGTTTCTCCCGCCTCAACGACGGCGTGCTCATCCTTTCGGGAGACCTCTCTCCCGAGGGCGTGAAGCGTCTGCTGCAGCGATATCTGGGCGGGTTCCGGACCCTGCGCGGAACGGCTCCCCGCAGGCCTGTGGATATGCATACGCTCAGTGGCGTTTCCACCGTGAACGGGACGGCTGGCGCTCCCGGTTTCTACCTGCTCATGGATACTGCTTACGCCATGACCACCGAGCATCTCTATACGGCGCAGGTGGCCGTTGAGGCGCTGAGGGATGCCCTGGCGCGGCGGTTGGCTCCGTATGGGGTGGGCGCGCAGGTGCAACTCCTGTATTGCGTTCAGCCACAGGAGCGTTTCCAGGTGCTCGTGAGCTGCCCTTCGGCTCCCATCGAGGCGCTTCCGGCCGTCCGTGCGGCCATTTCAGGCGTGAGCTTCGATGACACGGACCTTGGTGTATGGAAGGAGCAGGTGACGGCACGGGTCCGCGGCGACATGGCCACTCCGGACGGCTTCGTGGATATCCTGCTGGCGCGCTATTCCGTGAACAAAGACGTGGTCACCCGTTTCCGGGAGGCCATCGGCAATATGACGGCGGCCCAGGTGAAGGACTTCCTGAAGGCCCTTTCCGAAGGCGGCCGCATCGAATACATTTCCCATGAGTAAACGAAAAGATTTCGGAACCATCATAGAGATAGGGGACATTCTGGTCTCCGAGGACGTTATTTTGGAATATTTTGCCTGCGACTATCCGGTCTGCAAGGGAAAATGCTGCATCGTCGGAGACAGTGGAGCCCCTTTGAAAGAGGAAGAACTGGAGCCGCTGGAAGTCAATTATCCCATCTACAGCCCCCTCATGCGGGAGGAAGGCCGCGCAGCGGTGGATGCCAAGGGATTCTTTGAAATCGACCGGGACGGGGATCTGGTCACTCCCCTGGTGGAAGGCAGCGAGGAATGCGCTTTCTGCCATTTCGCCGAGGACGGCAGCTGCATGTGCTCCATAGAGAAGCAGTTCTGCCAGGGGAAAGGAAACTTCCACAAGCCCATTTCCTGCTCCCTGTACCCGATCCGCGTGGTGGACCTGGGCGGCGGCAAAGTGGGCCTGAACCTGCACCGCTGGGACATCTGCAAGGACGCCTTTGAAAAAGGGCGCCGCGAAGGAATCCGTGTGTACGAATTCCTCCGCGGGCCATTGGTTGAGGCTTACGGTGAGGAGTTTTATTCGGCCTTGTCGGAAGCGGCCAGGATGCTCATTGCCTCTTCGTAATCGTTTTCATTCACTTTCACTTCGATGGGCTTTGCAAGCGACAGGGAAGGGTAGGAGGAGTCTGCGCCGAACACGCCGGCGGGGACTCCGTTCTGTTCCAGCAGGGTTACGCACATTTCGGCCTGCATTTTCTCGTTGAATCTGGCAACGGTCTTGAATCCTTGAGAATCATTCATAACGGTTCAGTTTATGGTCGATGGACATAGCTACCCGTGCGATGTCGCGGCTCAGGCCTTCTGCCTGAAAACCGCCCAGCACGGGGGAAACGGTCACAGTGTCTTCCCACAGGCGGGCGGCCCGGTTCACGACACTGCGCAGGTGATAGCGACGGCTGCCGTCCTCTCCTTCGCCGGCTTTGATATAGCCCCGGGCTTCCATGGCCTGTTCCACGGAGTCCCAGAGCTGGGAAGGGTCTCCCGTTGAGGGAATGACGCGCTTTCCGTAGCCGAAGAGGGGATAGATGGCCGCCATGACGGCGAAGATACCCAGGATGAGCCAGATGGATTCCCATCCTTTCCTGAAGGCCAGGGCTACATCCAGGGGAATCATGCCGGCGAGCATGAGAATGCCCACCAGCACGGTAAAAATCAGCGTAAGCTGAATGAGATATTTGAAAGCTCTTCTGAGATAGGTCATATCAGTTGTCGGATAATTTCGTCTGATACAAAGAAGTGGTCTTCCGGAATGCGGTAACGCCGGCCCACTTTTATCAGCGCTCCTTCCTGAAGCAACTGCGCCACGCTCCCGGGAATGCAGTTGGCCTGGAGGAATTCTTCATCAACGCCCCTCGAGGTGCGAAGGGCCAGCATCAGGGTTTCCACTTTCTCGTCCTCGACGCTCAGGGATTCCTCCGAGTGGCCGTAGCCGTCCAGGGTGGACTCGTTCCAGCTGCGCCCCTTCCCGCTGAAGGAATGGGCTGCCGGACCCAGGCCGATATAAGGCCGGCGCTGCCAGTAGCCGCTGTTGTGGATGGCCTCGTAGCCGGGCTTGGCAAAGTTGGAAATCTCGTAGTGGTTGTACCCGGCTTTCCCCAGCTTGCGGCACAGCAGGTCGTACTGGGCGCGGCAAACATCGTCGGGGGCTTCCTCGTATTCTCCGTTTTCCAGCCGCATGGCCAGCACGCTGTCTCCCTCCACCGTGAGCTGATAGCAGGAAATGTGCTCCGGATCCAGGGCCAGGGCCTGGTCGATGGTCTTTTCCCAGACGGTGTCCGAGAGGTTGCTCAGGCCGAAGATAAGGTCTATGCTCACGTTGTGGAAGCCGGCTTCCCGTACGAGGCGGAAGGCCTGGATGGCGCGCGCGGCGTCGTGCCGGCGGTTCATCCAGCGGAGCAGTTCGTCGTCAAAAGACTGGATGCCCATGCTCAGGCGGTTCACGCCCAGCTGCCGGAGGCTTTCCAGGTAGGGGAGACCCTTTTCTGCAATGTCTTCCGGATTGGCTTCCAGGGTAAATTCTTCGTAGGGGCCGCCCGCGCCGCATTCTTCCAGGGTGAGGAGGATGCGGGAGAGATCCCCCAGCGGCAGCACGGAGGGCGTGCCGCCGCCGAAGTACAGGGTGTTGGGCTCTCCTTTCAGTTCCTTCCTGCGCCGGCGGATTTCCGCGCAAACCTGCTCGGTGAATGGACCGTAAAGCTGCTCCTGAGCGATTTCCGAGTAGAAATCACAGTAGGTGCAAAAGCTTTTGCAGAAAGGGACGTGGATGTAAATCATACTAACGGAGCATGCATTCCGCGCGTCCGAGGAGGGCTTGCTGCGTGTACACCTCCAGGGTATAGACGCCCTTTACGAATTCACCGGTGTCGTTGATGTAGATGGACATGTCCACCTCGGAGCCTTCGTAGTCCACTTCGCGGGAGGCGGTAGCCTGCAGGGTTTCCCCACCCACTTCGAATCCTACGGACTCGTTGTTCATCAGGAGCACGCCATCCGGGTCTTTCACGCGGACATACACGCGCACGGGACCCCGGTCTGCCAGAGAGTTCTCCACCAGGGAGAGGTTGGCGATCATGTAGCGTACGCGGCTGTGGCGGTCTCCCTGCTTGTCGTTGCCGTAGTAACCGGCGAGAGAGATGGCGCGGGCCCGCAGCACCTTGCCTGCCGTCACCTGGGAGGAGAGGTTCTCCACCTGGGCGCTGAGCTCTTCGTTGGCGCGGCGGCTTTCCGCGGCTTCGCGGCGGGCGGCCGCTGCATCGGCGGTGAGCCGCTTGTTCAGGGTGTTGAGGGAGTCAATCTGGACGATGTAGCCCTTCATGATGGTGCGCAGGGTGCCCAGTTCTTTCTCGTACTGACGGATTTTGGCGCGGTTGGTAGCCTGCGTCTTATTCAGTTTCTCGATGAGCATGGCCACCTGTTCGCGGGAGGTATCCAGCTGATGGTTGATGTTTTCGTAGTCTGAACTGAGGGAAGAGAAGTCTTCCTGAAGGGCGACCATTTGCTGGGCCAGTTCGGCCTTCTCGCCTTCCAGCTGGTTCACCAGGGTACTGCGCTGATACAGCATGTATCCCAGGATGCAGGCAAGGACGACGGCCACTACGGCCAGGATGGTCATAATGGTCTTGGGTCCTTTCTTTTCCTTTCTTTCACGCTCTTGGCGTTCAATTCTTTCGAGCGGGTCTTCAGTCATAGCTTACAGGTTTTTAATTCATACAAATATACTATATTTGTGCAAATATCGTACTATGGGAACAATCTTTTCCGGCCGTGTGGATGCCTTGCGCGGCCTTATGCGCGAAAATGAGTGGGACATCGTGATCCTCACGGGCAGTGATCCGCACGGCAGTGAATACCCCGCGGAACGCTGGAAACAGGTGCCCTGGCTGTCCGGTTTTACCGGCGAAGCGGGGGATCTTGTGGTCACCCGGGACCATGCCGGACTCTGGACGGACACGCGTTATTTCATCCAGGCCGTGCATCAGCTGGAAGGCAGTGGAATCGTGCTCCACAAGATGCGTGTTCCGGAGCAGGTTCCCATTCCGGAATGGATTGCGTCCCTGGGCATGGACGAGCCCGTGATTGCTGTCGATGGCCTTTGCCAGAGCGTCGCGGCTATCGCGGCGCTGCAGGCGGCGGTGCCGTCGGCCCGGATTGTCCCGGTGCCGGATCTGATCGGCCCGCTCTGGACCGACCGCCCCGCCATCCCCGTCTCGCCCGTCATCACGCTGGGCGAAGACCTCGTGGGGGAGAGCCGCGAAGCCAAAATCGGCCGTCTGCGCAAATGGCTGGTCCTCCAGGGGGCCGATGCCATCCTTCTCCCTTCCCTTGATCAGATCGCCTGGCTCCTGAATGTTCGTGGGGCCGATATCGCCTACAACCCTGTAGTCATCTCCTACCTCCTTGTCACCCTGGACGAAATCCTCTGGTTCGTGCGGAAGGATGCTTACCGGGATCCCGACTCGGAGACCGCCGCCAGCTTCGATGAGCTGGAGGCCGACGGTGTCCGGATCCGGGATTACGACGAGGTGGAATTTGTCCTTTCCTCCCTCTACGGAAACGGCGTGGACCGTATCTGCGTGGACCCTTCCGAACTGAACTGTTCCCTCCGCGGGGCCATCGAGGAAGGCGACCGCGTTCCGGACGTGCTGGAAGTCAATTCTCCCGTGGCGCTGTGGAAAGCCCTGAAGAATCCCGTTGAAATCGATGGAATGCGCGAGGCGCACCTGGAAGACGGCCTGGTGATGGAGCAGTTCCTGTACTGGCTCTCCCGCAATGCGGGCCGCGTGAACGAGTGGGAGGCTGCCTGTGAACTGGGCCGGCTGCGCGCCACCGTCTCCGGATATCGGGGAGACAGCTTCGAGACGATATCGGCCTATGGGCCCGGCGCGGCGCTGCCGCATTATATCACGCCCCGGGAGGGCTCCGCGTTGCTCCAGGCGCACGGACTCTATTTGGTGGACTCCGGCGGACAGTACCTGTTCGGCACCACTGACATCACGCGGACGGTTCCGCTCGGCCCGTGTACGGCCCTGGAACGGGAGGATTACACGCTGGCGCTGAAGGGCCATATCGGCCTTGCGATGGCGGTGTTCCCGCGCGGAACGGCCGGCTGCCAGATCGACGCCCTGGCCCGTGAACCGCTCTGGCGCGCCATGCGTAACTTCGGCCACGGAACCGGACACGGCGTGGGCTTCTTCCTCAATGTGCATGAAGGCCCGCAGGACATTCGCCAGAACTTCAACCGGCAGGCGCTGGAGCCTGGCATGATCGTCTCCGACGAGCCCGGCCTCTACCGCGAAGGCATGCACGGCGTCCGGCACGAAAACCTGCTTCTGGTGCGTCCGGTGGGGGACAACGAGTTCGGCTCGTTCATCGGCTTCGAGACGCTTACCCTCTGCCACTTCGACACCTCCTGCCTGGAGATCTCGCTCCTCTCGGCCGACGAGCGCGACTGGCTCAACGCCTACAACGCCCGCGTCTGCGAGGTCCTCTCCCCGCGCCTCCCCGCCCCCGTCGCCGCCTGGCTCTTCGCCCAGACCCGGCCGGTTTAGCGCCCATCTTGCCCGGTTTCAGCGCTGGCACCCTCGGCCCGTGCCATCGGTGCGCGAATGCCGTTTTTGCTAAAGATCTCATTATCAGCTAAAAACGAAATCTCCTCCCGCCGTTTTGAATGGGAGGAGATTTGATAAACAGTTGGTTATCAATAATATAGCAAAAACGGTCAAAGTTAAATGTTTATTGTTTGTTATTCTTCCTGACGTTTCCGAACTTCGCAATATGAAGAACAGGAGATTTATAAGGGATATTTTGAGCCACTGTTACCAACGTTCGGCCGACGGGGGTGTCTTGTTTTATTCCCGTATGGATCACCTTGTCTATTTCACGCTGTATTGCGTTCTGGCCAGGGAATATGATATCCAGGTATTGTCCCTGTGTCAGATGCCGGATCACGTCCACGATTCCGTCGTGGCAAAGTCCAAGTCGGACCTGGTGAAATTCAAGAGGGAACTTAACAGTCGTTTTGCAAAGCTATACAACGATTTTTGTGGAACGTCCGGGCAGGTGTTTGATTCTCCTTTCGGCAGCGCCCCCAAGCAAGGACCAAAAGCTGCCAGGTCCAATCTAATCTACGTCGCTAATAATCCGGTAGAAAGGCAGTTGGTTCGGTTCGCCGAGGAGTATCGATGGAACTACCTGGCCTATTTTATCGCACCGTTCCCTTTTTCAAAAGAGATTGTGATCCGTCGCTCGTCGAAGGCTCTCAGAATTGCTGTGAAAGCAGTCCGGGCTCAGTTCAAAGCCGGGCTTCCAATGAACTATACATTGCTGAAACGTCTATCGAAAGAATTATCCGCATACGAAGTCGATCAACTAACCGACTTCATCATATCAACCTACAACGTTATCGATTACAAGGCGGCCATCCGTTTCTTTGACGATTTCCCGGACATGATGAAGTCCATCCATTCCAATACCGGAAGTGAGTATGATCTCAATGAGGTCTTCCTGGGAAAGACGGACAAGCCTTATGCGACCATGACTCACATCCTAATGGAGCAGTGTGGTTTTGACGATATCCATCAGATCCTGTCCCTGAGCAAAGAGCGAAAACAGGAACTCTATACCATCCTGCGGAAGCACACCGACGTCATGGATGAGCAAATCTTCCGGTATCTCCATATTCCTTACACGGTTGTGCGCTAGTCTGGTACGAAGGCACCATCGGCCTGTTTTTGCTAATTCGCTCATTATTAGCCGATAAAGAAATCTCCTCCGGGCGAAAACGACCGGAGGAGATTGCATAAAACACTGATAATTAAGCGGTTGGCGAAACGGCGCGGCGGCGTGGCAGCGTGGCTGCGGGGGAGCGCCCTCCGCTTACTTGGCGGACTCGGCCAGGATGTTTTCGAGCTGTTCGCGGTCCATGTTGCCTTCCAGGGACATGAAGGTGAACTCGTCGCCATCCTTGGTGGTGAGGATGATGGAGCTGACCGTCTTACCGTTGCCGTTGGTGAACAGGCGGGTGACTTCTCCGTTGTCCTTTGCCTCGAAAAGCAGTTCGTACTTCTTGCCGTCGATCATGTGGCGGACTTCGGCGTAGAGCTTGTCGGCCACGGTGGCGTCTTCAATATCCAGCAGGTAGAAGCCGGAGAGGTTCTTGACGATGGGCGTGAGGTTGACCTTCTCACCGTTTTGGGCTTCCATGTCCATGTCGGGCAGTTTGCCGATCATGCGGAACATGGCGGGGGAGACATACACGGCGGAGACGCCCTTGAGGTCGGAGTATTTGTTGTACAGTTCCTTGGCGTTCTGGCCGAATGCGCTGACGGCGACAAGGAGGGATGCGATTATGATAATGAGCTTTTTCATTTCCAATAAGTTACTTTGTTAAACTCGGTTTCTTTCTGTTCTATGAGTTCAGCGCCACGGGAAACGGCATCTCCCATGCGGCTGAAAGCCTGCTCGACGGCGGCGTAGGCCAGGTACGGGTCCGTGAACGTGTCCTTGGGTTCGGGGGTGCGCAGGGTGGCGGTAAGGCCGATGCCTGCTGCCACGGCGACGGAAGCGGCGACGCTCCAGACGGCAACCGGACGGCGGTGGGGAAGGCGGACCTTCAGGTCCTCCGGCACGGGGATGCTTTCATCGGCCCCGATGCGGTCCCAGTCGGCCGCGGTGAGTTTTTCTATGTCTTGGATGCGTTTCATAGGCGTTGTTTGAGTTTTTTGCGGGCCAGGCTCACCTGGACCCTGATGTTAAGAGGACTGAGGCCTGTTTTTCGGGCGATTTCTTCGTAGGTCAAGCCTTTGAAGAACCGGAGCTGAAGCAATTTCTTCTGCGTGGGGGGAAGGTTCTCGATGAACGCTTTCACTTCCTTCAGCCTTTCCCGGTTTTCCAGTGCTTCGTCGGGCGGAGCTTCCAGGGCAACGGCCTCATCAGGCTCTTCCGTGGGCCGGGCCCTCCGGATGCGGTCGATGCAGAGGTTCTTCAGCAGCATCGTTCCGTAGGCCGATGGATTCTGTACCATCTCCAGGTGGTCCCTCAGGTTCCACAGCTTCAGGTAAAGCTCTTGGACGGCGTCCTTGGCATCGGCCTCGCTTTCCAGCATATAGAAGGCCATGCGGTAGAACCGGTTCTGGAGAGGAATCCATTCGGTATGGAACGCGTGCTCAGTCATTGGCGAGTGCCATTAGCTGTTTTGTGTCCAGGGAGCCCCGCACAACGATGAGGGTCCCGTCCGGGTCAAAGAGGATGCAGTCCTTCAGGCTGCCGTTGCAGTCTTCGGCGTAAATGCTCAGTTTGCTGCCCTCGTCCTTGGCTTCCAGGATCAGCTCCATGCCGTCCAGAATCGTGCGGACCTTGCTCACGAACCGGGCCTTGATCTCCTCGCCGGCATCCTCAAAATTCAGGATGCAGATGCGGCGGATCTTGTCGAAGGCGTGCAGGGCGGCACGGTCTTCCTCGTCCAGGTCGGAATCGCTTAATGCAAAGGTCCTCATCAGCGAGAGCCCCAGCGGGCCGAAGGAAACGGATTCGAAGCCGTCGTTATGCCTGTACTGGTTGATAAGCGTCTGTACTTTTGCCGGCTTCCCGGCCCAAAGGAGGGCCGTGATGAATAATAGGATAAGTGTGATGGTAATCTTTTTCATGTCAATCTTCAAGCGCTTGCAAACATAAGACGCAAAAACCCCTGAGATGTTAAAAACAAATCAGGGGAATTTTCATTAAAGGCTGAAATTGCGGCTGGCGAATGGCAGGGAAGTGCCGAGAGCCGTATGCCAGTATTCCCACGTGTGACCGCCGTCCCGGACGCGCAGTTCGCTGTGGATACCGGCCGCTTTCATCTTCAGGTGCAGGTCCACCGAGAGGGGAAGGAGCGCATCGTCGTCCCCGCAGTCCAGGTACCAGCGGACGGTCTGCAGCCGGCCGATGGTCTGGTTATCGGCATTAGCGACAAAGTCGATGGCCGAGTGGGCGCGGACGCTCTGGTCCGTGATGACCAGCTTGCTGCCGGCGCGGTCGGTGCCGCGCACTTCGCGGTGCTTGTTGTCCAGCCAGGCGCTCATGCCATAGGCGCTGGAGAACATATCGGGGTGACGCTGGGCATAGACGATGGAACCGCCGCCGCCCATGGACAGGCCCATGATGGCACGCCGGCCCTTGCAGCCGCCGCAGTTGTATTTCTTTTCGGCCGCAGGAAGGAACTCCTCGAAGAAGAAGTCCTCGTAAGGCCAGTTCTCTACATTGAAGTACCCGTTCTGATAGCCGTGCACGTCGTTGTCGCCGGCATTGGGCATGATGATGACGGCCGGGACCATCTCGCCGCTGGCGATCAGAAGGTCTGCCACATCTTTCATGCGACCGGTGCCGGCCCAGTTGGAATAGTCTCCGTAAAGGCCGTGTAGCAGATAGATGACGGGGTAGCTCTCCGTAACCTTGTAACCGGCCGGGAGATAGACATTATACTTTTGGGTGCAGCCGAGCTTTGCGCTCTCGATGCTGTCCGTGACAATCTTGGAGGGCTGGGCCGATGCCGCCGTAAGCGCAAAGGCCAGCGTAAGGAAAAGCAGGAGTGTTTTTTTCATGGGTTAGGGGTGTACAAGCGTGCCGACTTTCTCCCCGGAGAGAAGTCTGGTGAGATTGCCGGTCGCGTTCATGTCGAAGACGATGATGGGCATCTTGCCGTCGGAGCACAGGGCGTAGGCCGTCTGGTCCATGACCTTCAAGTGCTTGGAGATGGCCTCGTCGAAGCTGAGCTCGTCGTATTTGACGGCCGAAGGGTCCTTCTCCGGATCTGCGGTATAGACCCCGTCCACGCGGGTGCCTTTCAGGAGGGCATCGGCCCCGATCTCGAGGGCCCTTAACGCCGCGCCGCTGTCGGTGGTGAAGAAGGGGTTGCCGGTGCCGCCGGCGATGAGGACCACGCCGCCGCGCTCCAGGACCTTGACGGCCTCGTCGCGCATATAGTATTTGGCGTACGGCTCCATAGGGGTGGAGGTGAACACCACGGATTCCACGCCTTCCGCCTTGATGAACATGCTCAGAGCCAGGGAATTGATGACCGTTGCCAGCATTCCCATTTTATCTCCGTCCACGCGGTCGAAACCCTTTCCTACTCCCTGGAGGCCGCGGAAAATGTTACCGCCGCCGTTGACGATGGCAATCTGAAGGCCGGCCTTGGCTGCCGCCGCGACCTCCTTCGCATACTTTTCCAACCATTCCGTATCCAGGCCCTTTCCGGCGGGACCGCCGAGGCTTTCGCCGCTGAGTTTGAGTAAAACGCGTTTGTACATGAAAATTCGTGGTTAAATAATGTAACAAAAGTATCGAAATATTGGGAAACTTCCAAGAAAGATTCCTATATTTGCATACTTGAAACAAACCTGACTTATTTGTAATGGCTAATTTTTTAACCTCCTCCATCGGCAAGAAGTTTATCCAGAGCGTCAGCGGCGCTTTCCTTATCATCTTCCTGCTCCTGCACGGCACCATTAATTTCTTCTCCGTCCTCGATTCCCTTCACGGGAACTTCGGCAAGGTGGCAGACGACGCCTTCCCTTACACCCACGGAGACGGCTGGTTCCAGCTGGGCTGCGACTTCATGTCCTCCCCCTTCATCAAACTTATGGTTCCCGTCCTGGCCCTCGGTTTTGTGATCCACATCGTATATGGCTGCTGGCTCAGCTACGAGAACATCAAGAAGCGTGGCGGTGTCAAGCGTTACGAGGTTGCCTCCAAGGCCAAGTCCGACAGCTGGAGCGCCAAGAACATGGCCGTTCTCGGAATCATCATCCTGGGTCTGCTGGCCTTCCACCTCACCCATTTCTGGGCAAAGATGCAGCTGCAGGAATTCATGGGTAACGAGGCAGAGAATCCTTACTATCTGCTCATGGCCACCTTCCGTAACCCGGTTGTGCTCGGCTGCTACATCATTTGGTTCATCGCCCTGTTCCTGCACCTCAATCACGGTTTCTGGAGCATGTTCCAGACCATCGGCTGGAATAACAAGAAGTGGCTGGGACGCCTCAAGGTCATCGGCACCATCGTAGCCGCCCTCATCGTCCTGATGTTTGTGGCCACCGCCGTTAACGCCTACATTGAGGCCCACTGCGTAACCGCCTCCGCCCAGTGGACGGAAGCCATTATTGCAAAATTTTAATTAATCGCTTGCATTTGTCATTTCGATTGTTCATCTTTGCATCAACATGAGAAAGAACAACAATAACTGGTGGCGCACTTGCAGTATCAATCTGTAAGTCGCTTCGCCGTATAGTTATACCAGAATAGAAAAAGGCCTGCTGACTTACAGCAGGCCTTTTTTTGTGCCGTCCTGTGAGTACAAGGTAATAATCACTAAAAACATAAATACCATGAAACAGAAAAAGTACATGCTCCCGGAGAGCGAGATTCCCACTCATTTCTTCAACATCCAGGCTGTGATGCCCCACAAGCCCATGCCTTTCCTGCATCCGGCCACCCGGCAGCCCCTGAAGCCCGAAGACCTCTATCCCATCTTCTGCAAGGCCTGCGCCGACCAGGAACTGAACCAGACCGACGAGTGGATCCCCATCCCCGAACCCGTCCGCGAGCAGTACGCCGCCTACCGCTGCACCCCGCTGGTGCGCGCCTATGAACTGGAGAAGGCACTAGGCACTCCGGCCCACATCTACTTCAAGAACGAGAGCTTTTCGCCTGCCGGCAGCCACAAGCTGAACAGCGCCATCGCCCAGGCCTACTACGCCAAGGAGCAGGGCGTCACCAACCTGACCACTGAGACCGGTGCCGGCCAGTGGGGTGGCGCCCTCAGCTATGCCACCAAGAAGTTCGGCATCGACTGCGCCGTGTACATGGTGAAGGTGAGCTATGAGCAGAAGCCCTTCCGCCGCAGCATCATGCAGACCTTCGGCGCCGCCGTCACTCCTTCCCCTTCCATGAGCACCCGTGCCGGCAAGGACATCCTCACGGCCAACCCCAACGACCGCGGCTCCCTGGGCTGCGCCATCTCCGAGGCCATTGAACTGGCCATGAGCACTCCCAACTGCAAGTACGCCCTCGGCTCCGTGCTCAACCATGTGTGCCTGCACCAGACGGTCATCGGCCTGGAGGCCGAGAAGCAGATGGCTCTTACGGGCGAGTACCCCGACATCGTGATCGCCTGCTTCGGCGGCGGCTCCAACTTCTGCGGCCTGGCCCTTCCGTTCATGCGCCACAAGATTTCCGGCGAGAAGAACACCCGATTCATCGCCGCCGAGCCCAGCTCCTGCCCCAAGCTCACCAAGGGTAAGTTCGAGTACGACTTCGGTGACGAGGCAGGCATGACCCCGCTGCTCCCCATGTTCACCCTGGGTCACAGCTTCAAGCCCGCCTCCATCCACGCCGGCGGCCTGCGTTACCACGGTGCAGGCGTTATCCTCTCCCAGCTCATGAAGGACGGCTACATGGAGGCCGTGGACATTGACCAGCTGGATTCCTTCAAGGCCGGTGTGCTCTTTGCCCAGACCGAAGGCATCATCCCCGCTCCGGAAAGCTGCCATGCCATTGCAGCCACCATCAATGAAGCCCTGAAGTGCAAGGAAACCGGCGAGCAGAAGACCATCCTCTTCAACCTCTCCGGCCACGGCTTCGTGGACATGGCCGCCTACGACAGCTACTTCTCCGGCGAAATGCAGAATTACACCGTCACCGAGGAAGAACTGGCCAAATTCATCGCCAGCGCCGATGCCCTGAACAAATAGCCGTTTTTGTTAACGGTTTGATTAGTAGTGTATTATGCAATCTCCTCCCTGCCGCGAGGCCGGGAGGAGATGTTTTTATTAATTGATAATAAGTACTTTAACGAAAACGGGGCTTAGTTCACGCAGATGGCGGGAACCACGCCGACGCCTGTGCTGTTGACCTCCTGCGCACTGGGGGAGGGGAAGTCGTTCACGATGGCGGCCTGCTGGTCCGTACGCTCGACGGTGATGCGGTGGAAGTACGGAGGAAGGATGGGGGTGCGCAGCCACCAGAAGGTGGAATACTCGTCATCGAAATGGAGGGCGCCGTGGGCGCGGGTGAAATCCGTCAGCGGACGCTTCTGGCCCTTGTAAGTAGTGCTGGTGTCGGATGCCTTCCAGGTTTTTCCGGAGCTGAAGATTTTGAGCGCATTCTCCGGCGTTACCGTGGGAGGAACCTCTATGAAACCATAGTCCTTGCGGATGACATCGGCGGGCGTGAGCAGGAACACCTTGTCCTTGGTGTTATTGCTGGTGAACTTGGGGAAGTAGGTGCGCTTGTGGTTCTCTCCCTTTTCGTAATAGAGGTTTCCTTCGTAGATCTTGGCATCAAGCGCCGTGAGCTCCTGGACGATGGACAGGCCGGCGTTCTTGCGGCTGCTGTTATCCACCGTAGTGGTGGCAATCTTGCTCTGGGCTTCCGGCGAAAACGCGGTCTGGAGGAAGCCCCGGCCAACAAACTCGTCATTCGTACGAGTCACGGGCGGCGTTCCCTTGACATAGGCGTTCTCGTCTCCCTGGAGGTAGGCGATGCCGTTGAGGAAAGCGCGTATGCGGCTGTGCTCGTAGTTGTTGTGCTGGATGTAGCTGCCGTCCTTGAGCTGGCGCAGCGTCACGTCCAGTGTGAAGTAATGCTGCGTACCGTCGATGCCCTCGAACATGGCATAGTCTCCCCAGGTGTCGTTGAAGGGCTCGCAGGTGAGGGCGACCTCGGCCAGGAGAAGCTTCTTGCCGGTACCGTTGTAATTGGAGGTAAGGATGCGCCACTTGATGGGCTCCACCTTGAAGTAACGGTACGACTTTTTGTACTTGTTCTGTACTTTTGTGCCATCGCTGTAACGGAATCCCCTGGGACCCTCGTAGCCGCTGGCCTTGTTTTCCATGATCTTTATGTACCAGCATCCATCGCTGCCCTTATAATAGGTATGGGCGCCCACCACGGCGTATTTGGACTCGTTCACTGTCACATTTTCCGCCTTGATGGTCTGGGGCCAGTCGCCAAACAGGACATATTTGCCGCTTTTTCCTATCGATCCGTCCGTCCCGGCGGGAAGAACCGTATAGGGCGTGCCCGCAAATTCCGGCGACGGCATCGGTTTCGCGGCGGAGGCCGATGCCGTCGCGGTGGTGGCCGATGCCGCCTTGGTTGTCGCTTGAGGCTGAGTACTTTGCGGGTTCTCGGACAGGTTGGAAGCCAACTGGTCATTGATCTGGCTGATGGACTCCGAGAGGGCGGTCAGCATGCTCGAGCAGGACGTGCTGGCCGCCATCAACGACAATGCGGCCAGCAGAGTTGCAAAATGGGTTACATGTTTCATGGATGATATAATAGTTCGGTCAGATGTTTCCGTGCGCAATATTAGAAATTATGGGCGAATCCCGGATGTCCGAAATGTCATAAAATATGTACGAATCTTCTTTTTTGCCACTCATTTTGATTTTTTGGGAAGAAGCGTATAACTTTACATCGTGAAAAATTTTTTGAGCTGGAGTACATCAAAAAGTGACAGATTTTGTGAAATATCGGATACCGCATTTCTCAAAAAAAATGGCCAACTTTGAATACTAATTTAATTAAACTTAATCTATCATGGATATTCCTTCACTGAGTCCGCGCCGCGGAAAAGGAACAGTGCGCGTTGGAGATAGCGATGATATAGTACTTATGGAGCATATCGGCGCACTTCCGAAGGGTGCCGTCAAGCTTCTAACGCACGGAATATGGCTTCTTTGCACCGAAGGTCGGGCGCAGTCTGACTACGCCGGACAGAGAATCGAACTCAAAAAGGGAGACCTGGTCCTTTACTGTGCCCACAATGTGGCCGAGAATCTCCTTGCATCGGCCGACTTTGACTGCAAGCAAATCTGGTTCTCCCGTGTCTCCCTGTGGGATATGAACCAGCAGGGAGAGCAGACCCTCATGGATATGGTAACCCTTATCAAACACCCCAAAGTGTCACTTTTTGACGACGAAATTGCACTTTGGGAAGGATACTTCCGTCTCCTGAGTTCCCGTATGCAGGAATGTACTTCGCCTGCGAAGGGAAGTATCGTACATATGCTGTTCGGCGCCCTGGTGCTGGAATCACTCAGCATGCTCCGCCGTGCACATGAGGGTCTCAACCGGTCCGAAGACCATGGCACGATCAATACGTTACGGGGCCGCCGCCTGACCGAGCGCTTCATCCAGCTTCTGGAGGACTGCGACGGCAGGACCCGCCGGATTGACGATTTTGCTAAGCAATTGAATGTCACGCCCAAATACCTGGCGCGCCAGCTGAAGGAGGTCTCCGACCACACACCCAGCGAGTACATTTCCATGTACACGGCCAAGGCCATCGAGCGCCGTCTGCGCTTTACGGACATGACTATGCAGGAAATCGCCGATGATCTGAACTTCGCCAGCGCGTCCTTTTTCGGACGTTATGCGAAGGAGCATTTAGGTATGACTCCCCTGGAATATCGCAAAAAATTCCAGAAGGCTGGGGAGGTGTAGCCGAAAAGGACAGTTTGGTCATGTGAAATATTTTGGGAAAAATCGAACATTACTTTTTTTTCCAATCGTTGCATCTTTGCGGCGTTAAACCTTGTAACACGCAAATAAGCATGCCAAAACGTCTCTTTTCCCTCTTTGTGCTGCTTTCGATGTTCGAATTGGCACAGGCACAAACAGCCCCTTCCCACGAACCGTACTGGTCCGTAGAGTATCAGATGGGGCTGATTAATGTCAATGGAGAAGGAAACTTCTTCCGGATGACCTCCCCTTCCTTTTCTTTCAATGCGGAATACCGCTTTTCTGAACCCCTCGGTGTCCGGGCGGTCTTAGGCGGTTTCCAAGGAAAAGGTTATGTCATCCGTCTCAATGAGTACTATCGTTATCATTATATAAGGGGAGGGGCCGATGTCATGTGGTATCCTTCCTCCTTCCCGGTGAATAATATGTACTTTTTCGCCGGACTGGGCCTGATGGTGGGAACATCCAACGGAGCCCAAAACGTCGATGTCAGTTTCAAGCCTGACTATTTCGAGGGCCTCTGGAGCGCCCCCAAGGTCTTTGTGACGGGTCGCATCGGCGCTGGATATGCCTATCCCCTCACCGACAAGATCGCCGTTACCGGCGAGGCCGCCTTCTCCCTGTATCCTGACTCCGTCAACTCCAAGATGGGCGGAAACATGGACTGCAGCCTGTCCCTGATGGCCGGCATCAAGTATTCCTTCGGCCCTTGCCGGAAGAAGCAGAAGCCCCAGCCCGTTTACGTCCCTCAGCCCGCACCGGTACAGCCGGTCATCGCGGTGGTGGAGGAACCCGCTCCGGAACCGGCCCCTGTCGAAGTGGTTCCTGAACCGGTCGTGGAACCGGAACCTGCCGTCGAAGAAGAGGTGATTCCCGAATCCGTCCGCATCTATTTCACCAGCGATTCCGCTGTGATCAAGGACGAGTACAAATCCAGTCTGGCCACTCTGGCCCAGTTCCTCGCCACCCATCCGGACTGGTACGTCTTCGTGGAAGCCTACGGTGACAGCAAGTTCGGCTCGGCTGCGCACAATCAGGAACTCAGCGAGCGCCGCGTCGCATCGGCCGTCAAGCAGCTCAAGGCGGCCGGCGTCCCGAAAAGCCGGATCCAGACCGTCGCCGGCGGCGGTACCAACAAATTTACGGTAGGCAAGAACGTAAAGAAGAACCGCCTGGTCATTTGCCATCTTCTCCAGAATAATTAATCACAAATAATAATATGAAAAAACCTATTCTGACCATTTCGCTGGCAATCCTTGCCAGCGCGCTGACCACTGTGTCCTGTACCTCGGACCTCAAACCCGACATCGAGCGTATCGAACAGCAGCAGATCGAGGCCGACAAGAGACTCGAAGAAAAGATCGAACAGACGGAATCTTCCCTCCTGGCTTCCCTGAAGAAGACCAGCGATGACCTCGCCGCCGCCAAGGCCGAGCTGGAAGCCGCCATCGCCGAAAAGGTGAGCATCGCCGACTATCAGGCCGCCCTCACCGAATACAGCAACCGCCTGAACCAGATCGTATCGGCCCAGAAGACCGTGGACAACGAGCAGAACGCCGCCCTGGAGGATATCTATGAGAAGATCGGCCAGCTGAAGACCTACGTGGACGGCCAGATCGCCGACCTCAAGACCTACGTGGACGGCGAAGTGACCAAGCTCTACAATACCATCAGCGAGAAAGAGACGGCGCTGTACAATTATATCAATGCCGAAATCGCCAGGCTGCAGGCCCAGATTGATATCCTGAAGGCCCGCGTGCAGTCCATCGTCTTCGTGCCCCAGTACACGGACATGAAGTTCGGCTTGCCTTTCTCCGTGGTGAAGGACAACGCCCCCGCTCCCCACTACGCAGCAGCCGCCGTGGATACCGTGAAGAACATCGTCTATAAGGTATCTCCCGACTCCCTGGCCGGGAGCCTGGCCAAGAACGCGAAGGACATCTTCGGCTTCCTGGTCAAGGATGACCTCAAGACCCGCGCCGTCGCTGCACAGCCGGAACTGGTCATCCTGGAAGCCAAGGGCGACAACACCAACGGTGAAATCGAGTTTGTCCTCAAGCAGAAGGGCTTCGAGCCCACGGCCGTAAAGGGCGACTATGACGTGGACCTGGACCGCTACGCCATCGCCCTCGGCATTGTGGACAGCGACCGCAACCTGGGTATCACCTCTCCTTACACGCAGGCTACCCTGGCCCCCAGCTCCCTGATCACCGTGGACCTCTACAACGTTTATCGTAAGGTAAAGGCCTGTAAGGATGCCAACGGGACCATCGTCATCTCGCCCAACGAGGCCGTGGACGACAACAAGGGCGCCAGCCCCGAGAACCTCGAAATCAAGTACACCGGCGACGTGGCCAAGGCTCCTTCCTACAAGACCGGCTACAAGCCCTCTTACAAAGCAGTCAGCACCTTCCAGAAGGATACGGTAGTCCTCTATGAGAACACCTACCTGGCTGCCTGGGTCTCTTCCAAGAACGGTATCGCCATCGGTCCTTATACCTATGACCAGCTCGACTCCCTGGGCTACAACATCTCTGCGTACGTAAAGCACTCCGAGTCCGAGACCATCGAGACCTCCGTCCCCGGCTACGAGACCACTGCTGCCATCTCCGGTGCCAATGCCGTCGTGAGTGCCCCCGTCACCGAGGCCTTCTCTCCCATCTCCCTGTACTACGATGCTGCCACCAAGTCTTCCAAGATGAGCACCCGCAAGCACCTGGTAGGCAAGTGCGTGGCCAAGACCATCGTCTATAAGACAGGCATCAGCGACGACAGTTACCTCACCCGTACCGCCAAGGTGGATTTCATCCAGGCCGATGATATCTACTTCCTCTTCTCCCTGGATACCCTCAAGTGGTCCTACGCCCAGGATGCCGCCCAGGACAACGCCGCCTTCAAAGGCCTGGATCCCGTCTATGACCGCGCCACGCTGAAGACGCTCAAAGTGGAAGCCAGTGTCGATAACGGCGCTACCTACAAACGTTTCGTGGACGGCTCCGACGAGTTCTGGGGTGTGGAACTCAAGGACTTCGACGCCCTGACCCGCCAGCCCTACTATGCCGCTTCTGAGACCACCGCGACCGACTACGAGTCCGACAAGATTCTGAACCCGGTCAAGAAGGGCACCACCCAAGATGAAGCCACCTTTATCAATACCTACGCAGCTTACGACGCCGCTACCAAGGCCCTGACCTTCGGCCACGCCGCCACCCCCGAGAAGAGCAACTACGCCTTCGTTCACCGGGCTGCCTTTGACAACGGTACGGCCGCCAACAAGAGGACGGCCACCTACGTCCTGAACACCCGCGCCACGGACCTGACCAACGCCAACTCCGTCAACGCCGGCGCCTACATCCTTCCGAACACCTCCGGTTCCCAGTACATCGCCGCCAAATCGGCCTTCGCCGTGACTACGCAGGACCGCAAGCGTGACGTGATCTACGTAACGGGCCAGTCCGGCAGCACCATCCCGCAGTATCCCGCCACCGTCGTGCCTTCCGTGACCACCGCCTCCCTGAACCGCTTCGATGTCCTGGTGAACGGTAACCACTCCTTCACGAATCACGGTGAATACCTCCTCCAGTACGGATACAACGGCGGTACCAGCGTCGCTGAACACTATGAGATCCAGTCCGGTGATATCAAGGACGCCGTTTACGACGCCTTCATCGCCCAGGGCATCTTCACCACCGGCGATTTCGCCTCCTCCGCCGACGCCCTCACCGCCGAGATTGTCAACAACGGCAACATGAACCCCGGTACCGCTTACAATAGCGGTTATAACAGCTACTTCAAGCTGGTCTCCACCGCCAACGACCTCACCCTGCGTTCCCAGGGCGGTTACGGTGCCGACGATACCGCCGACAACAGCGCCGTCCTGCTCACCTCCGAGCGCCTGAAGAACCTCGTCCGCATCTATCCGGACTACACCGAGAAGCCCTTCGTCGAAGACGGCCGATTCATCGAGTACGTGTTCTTCACCTATACCGGCCAGGAGGTCCACGTGTTCTGGTCCCTGGGCTCCATCGCCGCCGTCTCCGGTACGTATGAGTTCCGCACCAAGGTCGCTCCCGCCACCTCCGGCAACCGCGACTTCGCCTTCAAGGCCAACACCGCCGGCAGCTACGCCAATCCCAAGTGGATGTACATGAGCAACATCGTGGGCATCTATCCTTCGGCCAGCTCCACCGAAATCGAAAAGTATGACGTGGACGGCAATAACTACTACTTCGGCACCTCCGTGGCTGATACGCACCTCGTCCCGGAATTCAAGTTGGTCCACAACGAGAACTACACCGGTACCGACATGTTCGGCCTCAATGCCAGCTACTACATCCTGGGCGGCACTTCCAACCTGCTCAAGTACGAAGGTACCTCCGCCAACGTAGAGGTGGCCGGCCAGCTGTGGATGTACTCCGGTACCACCAGCGTCCGCTTCCCGGTGACCGCCAAGATCAAGGTGAACGGTGCCAAAGGCGATTCCATCTTCATTCTCAGACCTTAATTAGTCATATGGATACCAATACCAACTTAAATGATGTAAACCGTATCGCTTCCGGTACGGTGTTTAAAGGCCAGATCATTTCTGCCAATGACATTCGCATTGACGGCCGTTTCGAAGGCCGCCTGGAGTCCAAGAAACGCCTGGTCGTCGGTGAGCACGCCGTCGTGAACGGTGATATCATCAGCAACAACGTGGATTTCAGCGGACGCATGTCCAGCGGAACGCTCTACGTGGAGGATACCCTATCCCTCAAGTCGGGCTGTACCGTCAACGGAGATGTCCGTTTCAAAAGTCTTCAGGTAGAACTGGGCGCCGTTATCAACGGAACTTGCCAGGTGATTGGGGACAAGGATACAAAACCCTTGTCCCCGGCCACCCCGGCAAAAAAAACAGAAAAACAGAATGACCATGGGAATGTGGAAGAGTAGTGAGTCTCGTACCGTACCGGTAGAGTCCGAAGCCAAAGTCATACCTGTATCGCATAGTCCCATTGTCGCCCGAAGCAAAAATTCTTCGGTCAAGGCCGACGAAGTCAACCGCATTGCAGAGGGAACCTGTTTCATCGGCGATTTTGCCTCCTGCTCGGATATTCGCATTGACGGCTCCTTCGAGGGCCGCCTTTACTGCGAGGCCCGGGTGGTCGTAGGGGAGAAAGCTACCATCAAGGGAGACATTTTCTGCTCGTACATAGACTTCAATGGTACCATGCTGGAGGGGAATTTCTATGTAAAGGATACCCTTTCCCTCAAATCCGGCTGCATGGTGAAGGGTGACATGAACTTCAACAAACTGCAGGTAGAACTGGACGCCAAGTTCACCGGTAAATGTCAAGTAATGGAGGCGGCAGACTTTGATAAAGCCGCCGCCTCCATGACAGACCTACTGGCAGAATAGTAAGTCTTATTCTATTACGAATTTCTTAGCGCCTTCCTGAGTGGGAGGCGTTTTTATTAGCGGTGTGTAAGCCGTGATGAACAGACAGCCGTAGTAGCGCTGGAAGAAGCTCTCCACCCAGGCCGCAGCCTGCAGTTTAGTGCTCATGTATTCCTTGGTCATGGGATCGTCCCCGCGGATGGCATCGACCTCTTCATAGTAGCTGAGCAGCTTCTTGATGTTGGCTTTTTCCCTCTCTACAAAGGGTTTCATTTTCGCCAACCAGCGTTTGGCCACCTGCAGGTTGTACGCTTCGACCTCGGCCTGTTCGGCCTTTCTGCCCTCGATGAACCACTCCGGGGCGCGGCGCGGTCTTTCTGCTTTGGCGCGCTCCACCAGCGGCGCATCCATCTGGGCAATCTTCTTGCAGCAGGCCGATGCGAACCATTCCTGGCAAATCTGCTTCCGAAGCGGCGTCATGGCCTTGTAGATGTCTCTCTCGGCGTACACGTTATTGTAGGAGACAAGGTCTGCGCAGCCGGGATCCGACACGACTTCGTAGGCCGAAACCGTATTCTGGGCCTTTTTCATGATGGGGCTCACAAAGGCGCCCATCTTTTTGTTCAGCAGATCCATGTAGCGGGAAGCCTTCGGGTCAAAGTGCAGCTCGGTGTCGTAGGGAAGACCCTTGGACGCGCGGATGGCGTTGTCCATCTGGGCCTTGTTCACAGAGTCCCGGAAATGCTCCAGCACATCCTTGGGCTCGTGCAGTTCCACGGCGAGCGTGTATTTGTTGAGCTCGTTGAGGTATTCCACTATCTTTTCTTCGGTGTCGATTTCCGAAGGGTCCGGAAGCGCCGGGAGGTTGTCGAAAGCCTCCTGATAACTGCTGAATACCTTTTCCTGGATCAGCGGCTTGTTCTTTTTCTTGGAATAATCGATGTTGCCCTCGTACAGGCTATAATCGTCCATGGAGTAGCCGCCCAGTTTCTGGGCGTAGTTCCTTTCGGAGACGGGAATGAAGAAGGTGCTCTTTTTCTGTGCATGGGATACCCCGTCCGCGCTTGCCATGAGAGCGACGACAACCAGCGTGGAGATGAGAAGTTTAGATGGTTTCATGGAAGGATATTGTGCAATTACAATATCCAAAGATGCAACGTTTTGAGAAAACACCGATGTCCGAATTCTCCCTAATTTTGTCACTCTACAGACCCTAGTCCACGATGACCAGTGCCGGCGCAGGGTGCGAGAAGTGCAGGGACACGATGGGGGCCGATGTCCGGTTGAGCGTGGCCTTCCACCAGGCGTCGAAGACAACCCCGTCCGTAGGCCATACCAGCCCTTCGGACGAGATGCGGACGGAATTGTCGGCGCAGAAGAGAGAGAAGCGGCGTCCTTCGCCCAGATGGAGGTCGCAGGAGTCGGTGATGGCAAAGGCGGTGCCGTAGTCGGAGACCATGGACACCTTGCGCTCTCCCAGCTCGAACATACGCGTATATTCCATGAGAAGCCCCAGGTTGCCGATGGTGTGGTCTTCCCGC
>JAEEGI010005647.1_pt1 | contig 28730 bp, 17 predicted proteins | sample 8958751 | NCBI WGS metagenome assembly JAEEGI01 (sample SAMN16246545, study PRJNA631951) | gut metagenome | biome: gut microbiome; feature: rumen; material: KS-attached | host: Bos | place: Iran: Karaj | collected 2018-10 | reverse complement strand
TCTGCATCAGGTAGCTGAAGAAGCGGCCGTTGCGGGAGTCGCGGAAGAAGACGTCGTTGTTGTTGCCCGTGGAGGAGCCGTTGGTTTCCATTTTGTGGTCGGTCTCGGGCTGCTGCTCACCGGGCTGGACTTTGTCCACGGTGCGTGCCTCCAGTTCCTGGCGCTCCTTCTCGGCGCGGGCCAGGCCGTCCAGATAATCCTTGTATCCTTGCTCGGACAGCGTCAGCCAGTACATCATGTAGCGGGCGTCGTGGATTTCGAAGAAAGGCTGGATTTCGTTGCGGATGGGATTCTCCATCTGGATATCCAGGGTATAGTGCAGCGGCTTGCCGGGGACGGGCTTCAGGTGGTCGGCGATCCGGTCGATATGGTCGTCGATCAGGATGGGGGCGCCGTCCAGGGGGAGCTTCGCACCGCTGGCGTACTGTCCGAAACGGCTGTCATCGGCGATGAGGTGCGCCAGGTCCTCCGTGCCGGTCTTCATGCCCAGCAGGATGGGGCCGTGCATCAGGGCCACGTACTTCGGCACGTTCGGCAGGTATTTTACGCTGCTGTGCATCGGGAAGTTGATGTCGATGACATCGCCCTTCTTCCATTTGCGGTCGATGGTGACGTAGCTGCCGGGGCCGGTGATGATCTCGACCGGCTTTCCGTTCACCTGGACGGTGAATTCGCCGGGTTTCACCCAGCCGGGGTAACGGACGAGCACGGGGAAGGTCCCCTTGCCGCCGGCGATCGTGATGCGGCTTGTCTCACCGTAAGGGAAACCGGTCTCCTGGCGGATCGTGACGCCCTTTTCGCGCCAGTTCAGTTCCGATGATACGAAGAGATTCACGAACAGGGCGTTTCCCTTGTGGGTATAGATGAACTGGCCGTATTTGCCGTGGTTTTCCATGCCGGTTCCCACGCAGCACCACATCGCCTCATTGGGAGCGGAGTAGTTGCGGTAGTGGCGCGGGCGGGCCGGGGTGAAGTACACGTAACCGCCGTGCCCGGGATGCTGGGTGGAGAGGATGTGGTTGAAGGTGGCGAGCTCGTAGTAATCGGCATACCGGGCGTCCGGGTTGCGGCGGTGGAGGTGTTCCGTGAGCCGCAGCATGTTGAAGGTGTTGCAGGACTCGGGGCCGTCGATGTCGTTGATGAAGTCCGTGCAGGCCTCCCGGCTGGGGAAGTGCTCGCGCCGGCTGTTGCCGCCGAAGGCCAGCGAGCGCTCGCCCGTGACGATGTCCCAGAAGAATTCCGCGGCGTCGTTGAAGGTCTCGTCACCGCTGAGTTCGGCGATGCGCGCGAAGCCGACGGCCTTCGGAACTTGCGTGTTGGCATGCAGATTGTCCAGGCGGTCCACCCGCTGCGACATCTGGTCCAGCAGCATCCGATGGGAGAAGCGGCGGGCGACGGTGAGATATTTTGCGTCGCCGGTGATGGCGTAGGCATCGACCAGGACCTCGTTCGTGCCGCCATGCTCGTTGCCCATCATCTGCTCCATCTGGGCGTCGCTGAGGCCGGCCGTCAGGTCGATGGCCCAGTCGCAGAAGCCCAGGAAGAGGGCCTTGGCCTGCTCGTTGCCGCAGTACAGCCACGCGTCGCGCAGGCCCGCATACATCTTATGCAGGTTGTAGAACGGAGCCCAGGCGCGGGAATACACCTGGAAGTCGCCCTTCTTGAAGTTGCTCCAGATGTTTTCGCTGTCCGGCATGCCGCCCACGTAGCCGCGGCCCCATTCGGGGTGGTTCTTCACGTTGGCGTCGGCGCATAACTGAAGCTCGGAAATCATGTACTCCATCCGGCGGTGGCACTCTTCATTGCCCGTCGCGGCGTTCATGGCCATCGCCGCCAGGTAGTGACCGCCCACATGGCCGTCCAGGCCGTCCCAGTTGGGGTAGGCCTTCTTCCGGGGCTCCAGCCCGGCCTGGATCCGGTAGGGGGCCAGCAGCCGGTCGCAGTCATACTGCAGCAGGGTCCGGATGTTGAGGTCCCGGGCCTTCTGCAGGGGGCCGTCCAGCAGTTTCACATCCCCCAGGGGAAACTCGTCGGCATACAGCCGGTCCTGGGCCTGGCCGGCCACGGCCCAGGCCGCCGCCAGCAGAAAGAGCGCTAATTTCTTCATCATACGGCGAATATACGAATTTTAATCCTTTGTCCATCCAAACCGGGGCCGATAAAAATCCCCAAAAATAGGGATTGCGCCGATTTTGGCGGGGGTGTAACTTTGCCACCCGAAAACAGAGATGCCATGAAAAGATTCTTCATCATCCTTTTCGCCAGCCTCGCGGCGCTTCTTCCTGCCGCGGCACAACGCCTGACCGTGGGCGGTTACGGTGAAGTCGCCCTGAGCCGAAACTTTTACAGTGACAACGTATACCGCTATTCTTCCGCCGCCTCTCACCAGGGCGAGCGGCACGGCCGTTTCGACATTCCCCATGCCGTCATCTATCTGGGATATGACTTCGGGAAAGGATGGTCCATGCAGACGGAAATCGAGTTCGAGCACACCGGGACCGGCGCCGCTTCCGAGAAGGAATTCGAGGAGGCCGGCGAGTGGGAGACCGAGGTGGAGAAAGGCGGAGAAGTGGAACTGGAGCAGTTCTGGATCCAGAAAAGCTTCCGGCCGGAGTTCAATGTGCGCATGGGCCATATGGTCGTTCCCGTGGGCGGGTTGAACAACGCCCATGAGCCCCTGAACTTTTTCACCGTCTATCGTCCGGAAGGCGAGAGCACGATTCTTCCCTCCACCTGGCACGACACCGGCATCAGCCTGTGGGGCCGGACGGCCTATTGGCGGTACGAGGCCCAGGTCATCGCCGGCCTGGATGCCTACCTGTTCAATACGGAGAACTTCATCAAGAACGGCGCCGGCTCCCCCTTCGAGTTCAAGGCGGCCAACCAGCTGGGTTTCGCCGCGCGCGTCGACAACTGTTCCGTGCGGAACCTGCGCCTTTCCCTGAGCGGTTTCTATGGACGCGCGTTCAACAACACCTATCCCTACGAGGTGATTGCCGAATCCTCCCGCTATGCGGGCGTCGTGGGCCGGACGGCCGTGGGCGCATTTGACTTCGAATACAAAGGCCGCCGTTTCATCGCCCGCGGCAATGCCGATTATGGCTATGTGGGCGATGCGGCGATGATCAGCTACATGAAGCGCAACCGGTCCGCCAACAACGCCCCGTACAAGAAATCCGCCGTGGGCAAGGGAGCGATGGCCTTCGGATGCGAAGCCGGTTATGACATCCTTCCCTGGTTCCGCCGGGGGAATCAGCAGCTCTTCGTCTTCGGCCGGTACGAGTATTACAATCCCTTTATCCCCGATGCGGGCGAGGAGCCGGCCGAATGGACGGTAAAGAACCGCATAGCCGTGGGTTTCAATTATTTCCCGATACCGCAGATTGCCGTGAAAGCGGAGTATTCGCACCGCTTCCTGAAGGCGGGATACAATCCCGAACCGTCCGTGAGCCTCGGCATCTGCTACATGGCTTTTTTCAACAGACAATAACTTAAACAAGGATCGATATGAAAACATTCAAACTGCTTGGCGTCCTGGCCGTCGCGGCCGTGACGCTCCTCTCCTGCAACAAGGATCCGAAGGCGGAAGCCGGCCTTACGGAGCAGGAGAAGGCTCTCAAGGCGGCCGTGGAAAGCTATGTTCCCGGCGTGGTTTACAAAGTCTACGGCCATTTGGCTGACGAGGCGGAAACCCTCTACAATCAGCTGGCTGACTTGAAGAAGAAAGATACGTATTCGCAGGCCGACATCGACCGGATCTGTACGACCTTCCTCTCCGCCCGCAAGTGGTGGGAGCAGAGCGAAGCCTTCCTGTACGGCGCCGCGACGGCTTATGGCATCGACCCGCACATCGACTCCTGGCCGCTGGACAAGGACAAGCTCGCGAAGAGCCTCTCCAACGCGGAAACGATCGCCGATCTGGACGAGGATGGCGCAGGCGCAGTGGATGAGGTGGGCTCCGCGTCCCTGGGTTTCCATGGGATCGAGTTCATCATTTTCCGGGATGGCAGGAACCGGACAGCCGCCGCACTCAGCGGGGTGGAGGACGACGAGGCTTTCGCCGGCCGCAACGTCACCGGCAAAAGTGAAGTGATTTTCGCCACGGCCGTAGCCGAGGACCTGCGGAACTACTGCTTCGAGCTCCAGGCTGCATGGGATCCGGGCTGCCCGGCAGACCGCAAGGCGCTGGTGGAGGATGAGCTGGAACTGAACACCGTGATGGACAGCGGCCTGACCTATGGCGAGAACCTGCTCCAGACCGGAAAGGCCGGCAGCACCTATCGGGGCTGGCCCGAAGCGGTCTCCGGCATCCTGGTCGCCGGCTGCTCCAACATCTGCAACGAAGTGGCCAACACCAAGATCGGCACGGCCCACTATGTGAACAGCAAGGATTACGACCCGGACTATATCGAGTCGCCCTACTCCAAGAAGTCCTATCAGGATTTCAAGGACAACATCCTGTCCATCCAGTACAGCCTGTTTGGCGGGCAGGGCCTGGACAAGGCCGCCGGCGCATCCATCATGCAGTTTGTGAAGGACAACGGCTGGGCGAAGGCCTCCTCCCTGGAGTCGGCCCTGAAAGACGCCGTGGCGTCCCTGGATGCCTGCATTGCCAGCGGCAAGGCTTTCGTGGATGATCCGACGGCCACTGTCGCCGAGACCGCCATCGTGAAGATCAACGCCCTGGACGCCCTCCTGAACGAAGCGGCGGACTGGATTGCAAAACTGTAGGCCTATGCGTACATCGAATTCTCTTGTGATGCTGGCCGTCGCGGTATGCTCCGTGACGGCTTGCGTGCGGGGTAACGACGTCCCCGTTTACGAGTCCGACGCGAAATACGTGGGTCAGGCCGTCGGAAATTTCACCGCGGACGAATGGTATCCCGGCGGACGGCTGGGAACGACGGACAATGTGTCCGAGGGATGCTATGAGGACGAGGCGCCCGCCGTCACCCTGCAGGGTCTCGACAAGGCTTTCAACCATGGCGAGATGTTCTTCGAGCGCAATGTGACGCTGAACACCGCCCCGTTCCGGGGCCTGGGGCCCGCTTCCGTGCGGAAGTCCTGCCTGGACTGCCATCCGGCTTACGGGCACGGAAAATGGCAGGGCGTGTATGAAGCCAATACGTCCCGCGCCTTCGGCAATGGCTATCTGCTGGTGGTCTATTATGCCAACGAACCCGGAAGCAATGACGGCGCCTATGTGTCCGAAGTGACGGGTATGCCCCAGACGATGGCGGCCGAGCCTTTCCTTCCTCCGATCGATGAAAAAGGCATCCACCTGAGCTGGATCTCGGTGCCCGCTATGGAAAGCGGCCTGCCGATGCAATTCCCCGACGGGGAGAAGTATGCGCTCCAGTATCCGGAGCTGACCATCGACAAGGCGGCGTTCAACACCAATCCGAACCCGTATGATACCGCGGCGGAAAAGGGCCTTACGATGGGTTTCCGTCTGGAATCCACGATCGGAGTCATCGGCGTCGGCCTCATCGACGCGATTCCGGAAGACGCCATCCGGGAGCAGTATCGCGCCGAGGCTCCGTACGTGGAGCTGAACCCGGCGTTCTGGGACAAGGGCGCCAATGACTTTGCGGCATCGGCCTTCTACGGCAACTGGCAGAAGGGTTCCCTGGGTGACGGTTATCTTGCCGACGGGACCTTCGTCGAGCGGGGAACCTATGCGCCCGTGAAACGCTTCACCTATGCGATGACGCGCGGGACCCTGCAGGACGGCGCCGGCGCCAACGCCATCTGGAACATCACCAACGTGTCCCGCCCGGACCGTCCGTATCTGTACACCACCGTCGCCTGGGCCCGGAAGATGTCGGAAACCCCGTCCGTCATCCAGGCCATCCGGAAGGAAGGGGAGGCTTCACCCTATTATGTCGATGTGAATCAGGACGGAACCGTGACCGATGCGGAGATTTCCGAGGCGGTCCTCGCGCTTCTGAGCCCGTCCACGAACCAGTTCGACAACCCGTACCACAACTTCGAGCCCGAGATGGCGGCCGACGATTTCTACGACTTCATGGTCTGGCACCGCGGTCTTTCCATTCCGCGCGCCCGCAACCTGCACGACAAGGATGTCCAGCGGGGCAAGGAACTGTTCAACAAGATGGGCTGCGCGGCCTGCCACAAGCCGTCCTGGGAGACGAAGGAAGACAACTACTGGTCTCCGGCGATGAACGAAGGGAAACCGCTGCCTCGGTATGCGAACCAGACCATCTGGCCGTACTCCGACTTCATCCAGCACCGTCTGTATATGAAGAACGACATCCACGGCACCTGGTGCCGCACCACGCCGCTATGGGGGCGCGGACTCTCCGCTGTGAATACCGGCGCTTCTGACCGCCTGCACGACTGCCGGGCGCGGAATGTCGTGGAAGCCATCATGTGGCATGCCTATTCCAAGAACAGCGACGGCTACAAGTCTGCCGAACAGTTCTACCATCTGCCCAAGGAAGATCGCGACGCGGTGGTGAAATTCATTGACTCCATTTGACGGACAATTCCGGTATTCTTTGTATATTTGCCGTTCAATCAACAACTTTTGACTGAATGAAACGAACTTGCAAGTATTTGTCCTTCGGCGCGGCGGCGGTCCTCATCGTCATGATGATGGCCGCCACCGTCGTCGAGAAACTCCACGGGACACCAACGGCTTTCCAATGGTTCTACCATAGTTCCTTGTTCATCATCCTGTGGGCCGTCGCGGCCGTCGCCGGGTTGATTTATCTGGTGAAGGCGGGAACGCCCAAGCGGGTGTGGACCATGGGCCTTCACATCGGCCTGGCCGTTATCCTGGCCGGCGCGCTGGTCACGCATCTGTTCGGAGAGAGCGGTGAAATCCACCTGCGCGAAGGGGAAGTCACGGCGGCTTATGAACTGGACGACGAGACCCCGGCGACGCTTCCTTTCAGCATCCGGCTGGAGAAGTTCGCCATCGACTATTACGAAGGGACCCGGCGTCCGCTCGACTACCGGTCCGACATCACCTTTCTCCCCGAAGGAAATGTCGTCCGGATCTCGATGAACAACATCGCCAAGTACCAAGGGTACCGGTTCTATCAGGCCGATTATGACGAGGACGGATTGGGCAGCATCCTCGCGGTGAGCCACGACCCTTGGGGCGTGGGCATCACCTATGCGGGCTATCTCCTGCTGCTTCTGTCCATGATCGGGTTCTTCTTCGAGAAGGAGACGGCGTTCCGGAAGGCCCTGCGGCGGGTCGCGACGATGACGGCGGCGGTGGCGCTCTTCGCGCTCGCCCCCGCGCCGGCCTCGGCCCAGTCCATGCCGGAAGGGATGGGTATGCCCAGGAAAGAGGCCGGCACGCCCGATTTCATGCTGACCTCGAAGGCGAAAGTGCAGGCCAACCAGTTGTACATGGCCATCGCGCGGCCGAAGGTGCAGTTCATGCTGTGCCTGACACTGGGTATCGTGTTGTTCGTCCTGGGGGCGGTGCTCATCAGCAAAAAGCGGAAGTTCCCGGCCTGGGTGCTGCATGGCGGTGCGGCTGTCGCCCTCCTGATGTGGCTGTATCTGACGCTGGTCATCGGCCTGCGCTGGTATATCTCAGGCACGGGGCCCTATGTAGGCCGCTATAATGTGATGATGCTGATGGCCTGGTTCTCCACACTGGCCATTCTGCTGCTGTACAGGCGCTTCCCGCTCATCGAGCCGCTGGGATTCCTCCTGGCCGGTTTCACGATGCTGCTGGCAAGCCGCGAGAGCGTGAGCCCGCAGATCATGCCGCTGATGCCGGTGCTGCGGTCGCCCCTGCTGTCCATCCACGTGGTGTCGATGATGATGTCCTACACCCTGTTCGGTCTCGTGGCATTTAACGGTATCATGGGCCTGGCCGTTCCTTCCCGAGAGGCGAAGGAAAGCCTCCGGGACGTGAGTCTCGTCGTGCTGTACCCGGCGGTGTTCCTCCTGACTTTCGGCACTTTCCTGGGCGCGGTCTGGGCCAATATTTCCTGGGGCAGCTACTGGGCCTGGGACCCGAAGGAGACTTGGGCGCTGATCACGATGCTCGTGTATGCTTTCACGCTCCACGGCGGCGCGCTGAAGCCTTTCCGGAACCCCAACTTCTTCCACGGGTACACGATTTTCGCGTTTGTCTGTGTCCTCGTGACCTATTTTGGTGTGAACCTCCTGCTGGGCGGGATGCATTCCTACGTCTGACGCTTTACAGCGGCAGACCGTAGCTGCACTTGATTTCGTTCATCACGAATGAGCTCTGGACGGAGCCCAGACTCTCGATGGTGCCGAGGGTGTTGATGAGGAAGTCATTGTAATACTGCATGTCCGGTGCATAGACCTTGAGCAGGTAGTCGAAATCACCGGAGATGTTGTAACACTCGGCGACCTCCGGAATGTTCTTGATGCGGTCCACGAAATCGTGGGCGATATCCTTTCCCATCCTCCGCAAGCGTACGCTGCAGAAGACCAGGAAGCCGCGTCCCAGTTTGGCGGCATCCAGGACGGCCGTATACCGGCGGATGACGCCTTCGTTTTCCAGTCTGCGCAGGCGTTCGAACACGGGGGTCGGGGAGAGGTGGACCTTCAGGGCCAGGTCCTTGACGGTGATGCGGGCGTTCTCCTGGAGGACGCGCAGCATCTGGAGGTCGGTCTTGTCAAGTGTTTCTGTCATAGTGTATTCTTCTGCAGAAGGGGCGTTTGTTCGTGTCAATGTGAATACTTCCCCTGTCGTTCGGTGCAAATTTAGTGGAAATCACCTATTTTTCAAAGATTCTTGTTTGAAAAATCCATCAGCAATAACTTTGCAAGCAGAAAAACACACAAATTATGGCTACGCGGAAATACCACTTCGAAACCCTTCAGCTCCATGTGGGACAGGAGCACGCCGACCCCGCTTCCGACGCTCGCGCGGTTCCTATTTATCAGACTTCCTCCTATGTCTTCCATAACAGCGAGCACGCCGCCGCGCGCTTCGGCCTGGCGGACCCCGGCAACATCTACAGCCGGCTGACAAACACCACCCAGGACATCCTGGAGCAGCGGATCGCCGCGCTGGAAGGCGGCGTGGGCGCCCTGGCCGTGGCTTCCGGCGCGGCCGCCATCACCTACGCCATCCTGAACATCACCCGCGCGGGTGACCACGTCGTGGCGGCCAAGACCATCTACGGCGGCACCTATGATCTCCTGCAGCACACGCTGGTCCCCTACGGTATCTCGACCACCTTCGTCGATCCCGCCGACCTGGCCAATTTTGAAAAGGCCATCCGCCCGGAGACGAAGCTCCTGTTCATCGAGACCTTCGGCAACCCCAACGGCAACGTGATCGACATTGAGAAAGTGGCGGAAATCGCCCATCGGCACCGGATTCCGCTTGTGGTGGACAACACCTTCGCGACGCCTTTCCTGCTCCGGCCCATCGAGCTCGGCGCGGACATCGTCGTCCATTCAGCCACCAAGTTCATCGGCGGCCACGGCACCACCATCGGCGGCGTCATTGTGGATTCGGGGAAATTCGACTGGAAGGCCTCGGGCAAGTTCCCGCAGTTCACGGAGCCCGAGCACAGCTATCACGGCATCGTCTTCGCCGACGCCGTCGGCCCCGCCGCCTACATCACCCGCGCCCGCGCCATCCTGCTCCGGGACACCGGCGCCACGCTCTCCCCGGTGAGCTGTTTCATCTTCCTGCAGGGGCTGGAAACCCTTTCGCTGCGGGTGGAAAGGCATGTCGCCAACGCGCTGAAGATCGTGGATTTCCTGTCAAAGCACCCCAAGGTGGCCAAGGTAAACCATCCTTCACTGCCGGACCATCCCGACCATGGGACCTATCAGAAGTACTTCCCGAACGGCGGCGGCTCCATTTTCACCTTTGAAATCAAGGGCGGGAAAGACGAGGCCTTCCGGTTCATAGATTCGCTGGAGATATTCTCGCTCCTTGCCAACGTGGCAGACGTGAAATCCCTGGTCATCCACCCTGCCACCACCACGCATTCGCAGCTGACGGAAGCGGAACTTACGGACCAGGGAATCTATCAAAGCACGATACGCCTGTCCATCGGCACAGAGCATGTGGATGATCTGACTGCCGACCTGGCGCAGGCGTTCGAAAAGATTTGATGCCGGATGACTACTTGTACTCTGTCAGGTAGTAGGTGAGGCTCGTTGTCATGCTGTGGGAGGAATAACCGGAGAAGAGCCGGTACCGCTCCATCGTCGTGTCAAAGGAACGGACGATGGTGCAGGTGGCGGGGTCCCCTTCCTCGACATCCACGACGAGGGAGCCGTGGAAGCGGTAATCCTTGAAGAAGGACTGGTACTGGTTGTTCCATTCGCACTTGAGGGAGCCGTCCTCACTGTTCTCCCAGTCCCAGGAACCGACATTGACCTTGCCGTTGTCAAAGAGAACGGCATAGGTGCCGGACTCCGTGAAGATGAGACCGGTGCAGTTCTTCTCCAGGTCCTGTTCACCTTCTTCGTCGCCGGTTTTCTGGAACCATTTCGAGAAGTCGCCGCCATTCACTTCGAACTCAAAATTCAGGAAAGGCAGGTCACTGAATGAAAGCGAGAAATAGCTCTTGGTGAACACCCAGTGGCGGCAGAGTGCCCGGTTGACGGCCGTTTCCTGAACGGTGGAAGCGACGTTGGCATGGACGGTGAAGGGATCCCAGCCGCCGCTTTCAATGAAGATTTCGGCCGCGCCGCCCTTCAGCATGTCGATGACGATCTTGCCGAATCCCTGCAGCATATAGCATCCGTCGACGAAGGTGAACTTGCCGTACACCCAGACATCGTCCAGATCCAGATCCTCGCCGGCCTTGGTGACGGCGGGGTTCTTGGTGATGATGTATTCGCCGTCGTCGGTGAGCTCGATGGATTTGACAGGGCTGGAGGCGTCGGTGATTTCAAACTTGCCGAGCGTTTTTTCGGCGTCTTTTCCGCCATTGTCCTTGTTGCAGGAGGTCAAACCTGCGAAAGCGACAAGAATTGCGCTTGCCAGGGCAAGCATTTTCATAGTCTTCATAACTATTCAATTTAAGGTCTGTCTATAAATTCCCGCAAATTTCGTACCCAAGTGCATTCCGCCACCTGTCAGAGCGCATGGTCCAAACCCACGTCAACCCCGTTCCAGGCCTTCCGGGAGGTCCAGTCAGCGTCGGGACGGCTCCAGAACGGGTCGGTTTCCGGGAGGCCCAGCGGCAGAAAGACCGCCATGCAGAGGTAAAGGCTGCCGGTATTGATATATTCCTCACCCATCCGGGGTTGATGGCCGGCAAAACCAACTGTCAGCCAGCCGTTTCCGTCGAAAGTCCCCGGCATGGAAGCCTGCCTTCGGATGACGCTTCCGAGGGCGCAGCGGACTTGGGCCGGGTCGATTTCTTCCGGAAGGATATGGAAGAAAGCCGCATCGGACAGAGCGTGGAAGGCACCGAAGCGATAGGCGATGGAGCGGCCGATGACGGGGAAGGCGCCTTCCGGAGAAATCATCCGCTCCAGCTGCGCGGCATAGCGGCCGTGACGGCGCAGTTGCTCCGGCAGAAAGTCCGCTTCCGGCAGACCGTGCTTGTCCAGCACTTGCAGCACCTCCGTGAGCATCGGGTGGATGACCAGGCTGTTGTAGTAGTCCAGGTGGAAGGCTTCGCCGTCTCCGTACCAGGCGTCTCCCTTGTACCAGCGGTAGCGGAAGCGGATTACGCCGTCATACAGCCGGTCCGGACGGAAATCACCGGTGAATTCCAGCAGCGCCGCCTCGATGATGGAGGCGAACAGGAGCCAGTTGCTGTCATACGGCCTGATTTCCCGCGAGGTTTTCCAGGCGTTGACCAGGTTCCGCCGGGTTTTCTTATCCAGCCGTCCCCAGATCTGCGTCGGTGCCCGGAGAACGCCCTCGGCCAGGAAGGCCGCGTCCACCAGCGGCTGGGTATGCCGGTTGTCAAACACCAGCCGGTCCGGCGATTCCGGGTCGACAGCGTGCTGGAACGCTTTGACCGTCAAGTCGATGTATCGGGCCCGAAAACGCCCTTCCGGGGTCTCGTCCGGCCCCAGCTCCAGCCAGGGCGCGATGCCGCACACAGTCCGTCCGAATGCCTCCAGATAGGACACCTCCTTCCGGAGCGGATCCTTCGACTGGGATTCGAACGGCATGTTCGCCTTCAGGGTTCCCCGGGCCAGGTTTTCCAGAACGGGCTCCGCGATGCGGGTCATTTCCTCCACCCAGCCGGCGCGGTCCTGCGCACGGACGGGCAGGCTAAGCAGCAGGATGGCAAAATAGAGGAGTCTCTTCATCAGTCGAAGCTCTCCAGCTGTACGCCGGGGATGGAGGACAGGGAGGAGAGAAGTCCGATTCCGTACTCCTTTTTGGGGACGTGGAGGACGAGTTCGAGCTTGTAGCCGTTTTCCTGCTTGGAGAGCGAGTAGTCCTTGACGCGGCGTCCCAGGCTGGTGAGGGCTTCCTTGATGGCTTCCTGGTCCGGCGAGGAGAAAACGGCGTTGACTTCCTTGTCCCCGAACTTGATGCTGCTGGAGTTCAGGACTTCCAGGCACACGAGCACCAGCACGAGGCAGATGCCGCTCAGCGCGTACATCCCGCAGCCCACGGCCAGGCCCAGCGAACCGGTCACCCACAGGCCGGCGGCCGTGGTGAGGCCGGACACGTGGTTCTTGGTCTTCATGATGATGCCGCCGCCGAGGAAACCGAGGCCGCCCACCACGCCGGCCGCGACACGGGCCGCATCGAAGCGAGGGGCACCATCGAAGCCGAACTGCGAAACAATCATGAACATCGCGGAGCCCAGCGCGACGAGCACGTGCGTGCGCATGCCGGCGCCCTTGGCGCGGACTTCACGTTCATAGCCGATGACGGCGCCGACGAAAGCGGCTGCCAGTACGCGGAGAGACAAATCAAGCAGAGGAGACATATCGGTTCACAGTTAATTTTGATTCAGTTGCAAATATAGTTTATTTCGGACAGATTCTCAATTGTGCTCCTTGAATAAGTCGGAAGGTGTGACGCCGAATTCCTTGGCGAAGCACCGGGTGAAATACTTCGGGTCGTTGAAACCGACCTCGTAGGCGATTTCGGAGATGTTCATGTCCCTGTTCGTGCCGTTGCCGATCATTTCCTTCGCCACGTTCAGGCGGTAGGTCCGGATGAACTGCGCAGTGGTCATGCCGAGCGCGTTCTGGATTCTTTCGTTCAGCGCGCTTCGGTTCATGCCCATCGCGTCGGCCAGGGCGTGGACGTCGAGATCCGGATCTTTGTACAGTTTCTGGATGGCGTTCAGCAGCTGGGCGGAGAAATCGGAGTCCCTGCCGGACAAAGAACTGGACAACAGGGTGTTGTGGCTGGCGATCATCTCGTTCTGCTTCTGTAGCAGCGCATTCTGTTCCGCCAGCGCCTCCGCTTTTTTCTCCAGCTCTTCCTTCTGTTCCTTCAGTTCCTGGGTCTGCCGGTCCACTTCCTGCTGCAGCAGGTCCTTTTTCCGGTTGATGGACCGCGTGTACCAGCGCACAAGCAGGTAGGCGACCAGGGCGAAGAGCAGCATGGCGAGGAGCCGGAACCATCTCCTGTTGTACAGGACCGGCTTGACGTCCAGCGTCTTTTCATCCTGGGACAGGACGTTCCCTTCTTTGTCCACGGCACGGATCTGTATTTTGTATTTCCCTCCCGGAATATGCCCGAATTTGATATGCGTGTCATTTCCGAAGACGGGGGACCAGTCCTTGTCCAGCGGCCAGATCCGGCTCTCGTAGTGGATGTCCGTCCCCGGGCCGTAGGACAGGTCCGAAAACTTTACGGTGAAATCGTTGTCTTTCTCGTCCTTGCCGATGGTGTCGGACAGAGAGAGATTGTGGAACTGGCCCTTCGCGTAGTAGCCGGAGATGGTCACGAGGGGCTCGTTTCCGGCTTCGGGACGGACATGACCGGACCGGAGGATGCTGAGGCCTTCCTTCTGCCCGAAATAGATGGTGCCGTCCTTTCCTTTCAGGGAGCTGTTTTCGCAGAACGCCATGGATTTGAGCCCGTCGCCCAGGCCGTAGCGGGTCATCTCTCCGGTCTGGGTGTCCAGGCGGGAGAGCCCGTTTTCGGTCGTGATCCACAGATAATAACCGTCAAGCAGCAGGCTTTGGATTTGATTGTCCGCCAGTCCGTCCTTCTCCGACCAGACCGTGATGTCCGGTTTTCCGGACAGGGCGTTGTCCACCCGGAGGAGTCCGCCTCCATACGTGCCGGCCCAGAGAGTGTCTCCGTCCGGAACGAGAGACATGCACACCGGAATCCCCTCCAGCACTTTGGATTCCAGCGTTTCCAGATCGATGACACTGAGCCCGTCAAATCCGCTCACCCATAACCGGCCCGATGCGATGCACGCTCCGAAGCAGGCGGCGGTCTTTCCGGGATATCTGGAATAGGCTGACTTGCCCAGGTCATAGATATACAGTCCGTTGTGGGCTGTAATCCAGATATAGTCATTGATGCTGTCGTAAGTCATTCCGAAAATGACATCAATGCTTCTCGCCTCGTCTGACGTATGTCCCTCCGGGATGCGGACGGTTTCGGAGCCGGACCGGCTGATATAGTTCAGGCGTCCGGTCACGGTGCCGGTCCAGATTCTGCCGCGTCCATCCTCGCAGAATGCCGTGATCGAATTGTCTGAGAGCGCGGAATTGTTCGTATTGTAGTTCCGGAACACCAGGTCCCCGACCTGCCGGCACAGACCGTATCCGGTGGTTGCCAGCCACAGGATGCCCTGGCTGTCCAGGAGCATCGCCCGGACCGGTGTTGACGGGATGAGGGAGGACGTGCTCTCGATATGCGAAAGATTGGTGATCCGCAGCGGTTTTCTCTGGAGGATGGCCAGTCCTTCCGCTTCCAGCCCGACCCAGATCTGCCGGTTCCGGGTGACGAGGCTCCGCACCATTTCTCCCGGCAGCAGGGAATTCCCATACTCATTGGGATGGGAGCCATACGTTTCGAACGACCGGTCGGCGGTATTGTAGATGCTGACTCCTCCCAGCGTTCCGACCACGACCTCCCCGTCCGGCGAGAGGCACAGTCCGGTGACTTCGTCATTCGGGAGGGAGTGACGGTCTGATTCAGAATGCAGGAAAACCGTGAATTTCCCGGAGGCGGTGTTCATCCGGTACAGTCCCTTCAGCGTCCCAATCCATACATCATTCCCGGTCCGGAGATAGGCGGTCGCCTTGTTGTCTTCTCCGATGTCGAGCCCCGGAAGGATCCCGGACATGGACAGTCCTTTGCCCGCTATATGCCGTACTTTGCAGAAATGCCCGCCCAGGGAGATCCACGCGGATCCGTCTCCGTCCACATCGTCGATTCTGGACATGAGGCTGGCGTTCGAGACGTCACAGCGCAGGGAGTCGATCAGGACGCTGTTCCCCTCGTCGGCGAACGCCACTCTGTACAAGATGTCGTCCGACACGAACCACAGGCATCCTTCGGCGTCCCTGTTCACGTCTCCGGGAGAGTGTGAGCGCCTCCACGCCCGGGACATTCCGGGGAGCGAATCCACCAGGGAAAGCGTCTTCAGGTCCAGGATGTCCATGCCGCCCGCCGTGGGGACCCACAATCTTCCGTAATCATCTTCGGCGCACTGGTTGACAAAGTCGTTGATGAACTCCGGGTCCGTCTTCGCCGTGAACTTGATGAAGGAGTCTCCGTCGTACCGGACCAGCCCCCCGCCGAAGGTGCTGATCCAGGCGTACCCCCGGCTGTCGAAGTAAATCCGGTTGACGTCCTGGTCCGGAAGTCCGCTCTGTCTGTCCAGCCGGTTGATTACGATATAGTCTTCTGCTTCCGTTTCGGCGTGAAGCCTTCCGGGGAGCAGCACGAGGCAGAAAAAAAATGTCAATAAAAAATCCACCCGCTTTGATAATTTGTCCGCCATATCTTCTTTTTTATCCACGATACCCACCGCAAAGATGATTAATTTTGCAAAAACGAGCAACCCTTACACTAAAAAAACCAAACTCCACACATCTAATAACTCTAATTTTATGAAAGTCTTCAACACTATTCGCTGCCTTTTTCTCGCAGGATTGTTGATTGTTTCCGGGGCGGAAGCCTTCGCCCAGAACGTCACGGTCCGGGGAAAAGTGACAGACCCGCGTGGCGAACCCGTCATCGGAGCCACGGTCATGCTCAGCAGTAACCAGACTGTTGGAACTCAGACCGACTTGGGCGGTAACTATTCGATCAGCGTTCCGTCCAACGCCTCCCTCATCTTCTCCTGCGTCGGCTATGCGACCCAGACGGTCGCGGTGTCCGGACGTTCCGTCATTGACATCGTCCTGGCGGAGGACACGGAATTCCTCGAGGAGACCGTCGTCATCGGTTACGGCGTCCAGCGCAAGAGCGACGTCACGGGCGCCATCGCTTCCGTCAAGGAGTCTGACCTGGAGAACCGTACGGCGACCGACGTCGCCCAGGCCCTGCAGGGAAAGGCGGCCGGCGTTCAGATCGTGAACGCGTCCGGTGCTCCTGGCGCCTCCTCCTCGATCCAGATCCGCGGCTACTCCTCGAATTCCAGGACATCCCCGCTCATGATCGTGGACGGCCTCAAGGTTAACGACATCAGCTATCTGGATCCGGAGAGCATCGCCTCCATCGAGATCCTGAAGGACGCCGCCTCCGCCGCCATCTACGGTGTCGAAGCCGGTAACGGCGTCGTGCTCGTCACGACCAAGTCCGGCCAGAAGGGATCCGGCCGCGTGTTCTACAATTTCCAGCATTCCATCCAGAATGTCGCCCACCTGCCTGAAATGATGAACGCGAAGGAGTACATGGACTACATGGTGCTTGCCGGCGCTTCGGCCCCGGACGGTTTCGGCTACGACGGCAAGACCGACACCAAGTGGACGGACTACATGCTGGAAACCGGTCACCAGAAGCGTCACACCGTGGGCGTGGAAGGCGGCAACGACAGGGCCAAGTTCTACACCTCCCTGTCCTATACGGATAATAATGGTATCGTCAAGGGTGACAAGGATATCTTCCGCCGCCTGGTCGGCCAGATCAACGCCGAGTATAAAGTCAAGGACTGGCTGACCGTCGGTGTCAACACCACCATCGACCGGAGCGTGCGCCGGGCTGTTTCCGAGAGCTCTTCCATTTCCGAGTCCGTCATGGGTGCCATGTTCGTCCACGATCCTACCACCCCGTACATCTATGACGACAATGCCATCCCCGCCCGCGTCCAGAGCATGATCAACGACAGGATCCCCCGCGACCCCAACGGCCATGTTTATGGTATTTCCGCTTTCAACGAGACCAGTTATATGTGGCATCCGCAGGCCATCCTGGACCGCTCGGATACGGAGACGCAGAGCTTCCGCACGCGGGGTACGGCCTATGCGAACCTGATGCCGCTTCCGGGACTGGTCATCACTTCCCGCTTCGGCTTCCAGGGCGGCTACAGCCACACCAATACCTACAACCATGAGGTCTACATCAGCTCGAAAACCAACCAGGCCATGTCCATCTCGGGTTCGACAAACGACCGCCTGTATTATCAGTGGGAGAATTTCGCCAACTACAACAAGTCGTTCGGCAAGCACGATTTCACCGTGATGGCGGGTATGTCCTACCAGCAGACCAACACGGACAATCTCCGCGGCACCGCCTACATCCTCTCCAGCGACGACCCTAATTTCCGCTACCTCGACAACGCCGTGAATAACGCGAACATGTCGGTCGGCGGACAGCCGGAGGTCCGGGCCAACATGTCCTACTTCGGCCGTCTCGGCTGGTCCTATGCGAACAAATACTTCGTCCAGGCCAACTTCCGCGCCGATGCCTACGATAGTTCCAAACTGGACAAGAATCACCGTTGGGGCTACTTCCCGTCCGTCTCCGCCGGTTGGACCGTCAGCAACGAACCCTTCATGGAGGGTGTCAAGCAGGCGCTCGCCCTCTCCTTCCTCAAACTCCGCGCTTCCTGGGGTGTGAACGGTAATGTCAATGCCCTGGGCGCGTATCAGTACGCCTCCTCCCTGGAAACCAATAAGAACTATGGTTACAACCTGAACGGTACGTTCGTGGTGGGCGTGCGTCCTTCCAAGGTCCTGCCGAACCCGAACATCAAATGGGAAACCTCCCGTCAGGTGGACGTGGGTATGGACCTGCGCATGCTCAACGAGCGGCTGACCTTCTCCGTGGACTGGTACAACAAGAATACGCACGACCTGCTCACCAGCACGACGGCTCCGGCCAACACGGGCGCTGAGACGGTCTATGTCAACGCCGGTCTCGTGAACAACCACGGTACCGAGTTCGAACTGGGCTGGAAAGACACCATCGGGGATTTCAACTACGGCATCAGCGGAAACCTCTCCACGGTCCACAACAAGGTCGTGAAGGGCACTTCCAAGGACCGCGTCCCGGGCCAGAAGATCTGGAGTTCCTATGACGTGACCTACTTCGAGGAAGGCTACCCGCTCTGGTACCTGCGCACCTTCATCGTGGACCATGTCAACCCGCAGACCGGCGAAGCCGTGTACAAGAACTTCGACGACGACCCGGCCATCACCCCGGCCGACCGCGACTTTGCCGGCAGCGGCATCCCTGATTTCACGTACGGCCTTACGCTCAACCTGGGCTGGAGGGGATTCGACCTGCTGGTGCTGGGCGCCGGTTCCCAGGGCGCCGAACTGCTCTACGCGGTGACCCGTGCCGATGCGCTGCAGCAGAATACGCTCAAGATTTTCCTCACGGATGCCTGGCAGAATGCCTCCTCCACCGGTTACAAGTATCCGAAGCCTGACAGCAGCGACAAGTTCTACCGTTGTTCCGACATGCGTGTCTATGACGCATCCTTCTTCAAGATCAAGCAGATCCAGTTGGGATACACCCTGCCGCGCAAACTCGTCAAGAAGATTGCGATGAGTTCCCTCCGTGCCTATGTCTCCCTGGATGACTGGTTCACGTTCACGAAGTATCCGGGCCTCGATCCGGAGACCAGCCATGTCGGCTCCTCCGCATCCGGTCTGGGCGTCGACTACGGTTCTTACCCGATTTCCAAGAAACTGGTCTTTGGTGTCAATGTTTCCTTCTAATACTGTACAGTCATGAAAAGAATATATACAGCCCTTTCGATTGCTGCGCTTGTCCTGGCGGCCGGCTCCTGTGAGAAGAATCTCGATATTCCCCAGAAGAGCGTCCTGTCCACCGAGGATTACTACACGAACGCCACCGCGGAAGATGCGGAGGCCCTGATCGGCAGCGTTTACCATCTGTACTGGGGCGGCCGTGACGTGACCTGCGTCAACGGCATCGAAAAGATCCTCTTCCTGAATTGTCTCGACGACGACCATTATCCGGGCGGCAGTTCCTTCTCGGATGCCACGAACCAGTACCAGGAGGCCGGCATTTACAACGTCACCTCCGCAGACTTCGCCCCGAAGATCGTCTATAAGGGTGTTTACAGCGTCATGTACCATTGCAACCTGATCCTGGAGAAGATCCCGGAGACCAGCGACCCCCGCATCAACCGGGTCAAGGCGGAGGCCAACTTCCTCCGTGCGCTGGCGATGTTCGACGCGGTCCGCTGGTGGGGCACCCCGCCGCTTCCCGACCACCTGCTCTCGCAGGATGAATACAACCAGCCCAACAACCCGACCGAGGACTCCATCAAGTGGATCCTCGCCCAGATGAAAGACGCGGCGGACAAACTGCCTGCCATCGGCGGAAAGGGTCAGCAGGAGGCCTTCGGTGGCCGTATCTCCAAGCACGCGGCACTTGCCTATCGTGGCAAGGTGGGCCTCTGGTACGGACAGAAGTTCAACGATAAGGAAGTGCTCGCCGAAGCGGTCAAGGATCTCAAGACCGTGATCGACTCCAACCTCTACGGCCTCGTCCCCGATATGTTCATCATCGAGCGCCAGGCGGGCGACTTCTGCGAGGAATACCTTTTCGAGCACAATTCCGGTGACAATGACGGTTTCCCCGGCGATCCGTCGAATGACCTTCGCCACACGTGGACCGGCTGGCCGAGCGGTATCAACCTCCCGAAAGAATTCTTCGGCGGCTGGGGCTGGAACGCCGTGTCCAAGGAGTTCGGCGAATTCCTTGCGGAACACGAAGGCAATGTCGAGAAGCCGCGCTTCAAGTCCACGATCCACACCTATGAGCAGGTGCTGGCCATGGATTATGCCCCTGGCGTGACCCCTGGCATGAAGGAGAACGCGATCATTTACCACAATGCCGGTTATTTCACCTTCCGGGGCCTCGGATGGCTCAGCGAGGCTTACGAGGGGACCAGCCCGCCCTTCTGGAAGTGGTATAAGGCCAATACCCCCATGCTCCGCTACGCGGAAGTGCTGCTTATGTACGCCGAGGCCAAGTTCCTCGTGGACAATGATGCCGACAAGAGCGGCCTGAAGGCCCTGAACGAGGTCCGCCGCCGCGCCCAGATCCCCGAACTTGCCACCATGACCTATCAGGACATCAAGGATGAGCGCCGCGCCGAACTCTTCTGTGAGCAGGAGCGTTACTTCGACCTGGTCCGCTGGGGAGACGCGCCTACGGTGCTCGCGAACAAGGGCAAGAAGCGCTATATGTTCAAGGGCTACAAGCCTGGCACCACGGAGTGGGACGTTATCGAGGAAGACGGTAAAGGCAAGGGCTGGCAGGACAAGTACAACCTCCTTCCGTTCCCGTTCGAGCAGATTTCCGCCAACCCCAACCTCAAGCAGAATCCCGGCTGGTAATAACAAACTTAACAGATAGGAATATGAAAATCAAGAACTTATCCCTTGTTGCCCTTGCCACCCTCGCGCTTGCGTCCTGTGGCAACAACACCCCCGCCCCGGTCGAGGCGGAACCGGTCAAGATCGAACCCGGCGAGCAGGCTCCGCTGGCCGACCCCGGCCAGAAGAATTTCGGCGGCATGGCCACCGGCGCGCCCCGCGACACCACCGGCATGGCCGCCCGCATGAAGGCCAGGATGGCCGAGATGAACAAGATCCGCACCGTCCATTTCAACGACCTGTCCATGAGCGATCCGTTCATCTATCCGGATCCGGTCACCAAGACCTACTACCTCACCTCCTCCGGCGGCCGTCAGTACCGCAGTAAGGACCTCGTGATGTGGGAGGGACCGTACAATGTCATCGACCTTTCCGGCACCTGGTGCGAGAAGGCTGGTTTCGCCGCCGCGGCGGAGATCCACAAGATCGGCGACTATTACTACTACGCCGGCACCTGGAGCGACCACAGCGACCTCATCCAGCAGGTCCCGCGCCGCTACAACGTGCCCCACAACCAGACCTACCTGCTCCGTGCAGACAATCCCGAGGGTCCGTTCGTGCCCTTCTCCGTTACGCCCGGCTATGATTATCAGCCCCATGAGTGGGACTGCATCGACGGCACCCTGTACGAGGAGGACGGCCACATCTATATGATTTTCGTCCACGAGTGGACGCAGATCATCGACGGCACGATGGACTATATCGAACTGTCCAAGGATCTCACCGAGACCATCTCCGAGTGGCCCGTGACGATGTTCCGCGCCAGCGAACTGCCTTGCTGCGGCGAGATGAACGGCCTGGGCGAGGCCACCTTCGGCCTCAAGATGCCCGGCTGGGTGACCGACGGCCCGCAGATGTTCCGCACGAAGACGGGCAAACTCGGCATGCTCTGGTCCACCTGGGGCAAGGAGCGCTACCTCCAGGCCGTGTGCTACTCCGAGTCCGGCAAGATCTCCGGCCCTTGGGTCCAGGAGCCCGAACCGTTCCTCGCGAACAACTCCGGTCACGGCATGCTGTTCCGCACCTTCGAGGGTGAACTGCGTTATGTGGTACACCACTCGGAAGGGAACGGCCCGCGCAAGCCGCAGTACTGGACCGTCGATGATTCCGGCGACAAGTTGGTGCTGGGCAAACAGATTATCGTACCCTGAACGTTGGTTTGATAAGAATTGGTTGGTTTCAATGGGACAGGAGACACCCGGGAGGGCGTCTCCTGTTGGTTTTTTCGGCCATTGTCCATATCTTTACAGGGATTTACCCGTTAACTGCTTGACAAGATGCGCATTGAATCACTTCTGTCGGCCGTGGTGCTGACCGTCGCGCTGGCGGGATGCCGTCCCGCCAATCCCGTTCTCGAGGTCGAGGGCGGAAAGATCCAGGGAGTCGAATCTTCCTCCGAAGGGGTCTATGTCTATAAAGGGATCCCTTTCGCCGCCCCGCCCGTCGGGGATTTGCGCTGGAAGGAGCCCCAGCCCGTCATCCCTTGGGAAGGGGTGAGGAAGGCCGATACTTTCGGCCCTGGCGCGATGCAGGTCAAACATGACTCCAGCAACCCCTGGACCAGTGAATTCTACTGGGAAGATCCGGAATTCAGCGAGGACTGCCTGTACCTGAATGTCTGGACGCCGGCACCCGGCAAGCCCGGGAAGAAACTGCCGGTGGCCATGTGGATCCACGGCGGAGCCTATACCGGCGGCTGGGGCTATGAGCCCGAATTCGACGGCAAGGCCTGGGCCGAAAAGGGCGTCGTCCTGGTCACCATCAACTACCGGCTCGGGGTCTTCGGTTTCCTGGTCCATCCGTTCCTGACCGAGGAGAGCCCGCACCACGTTTCCGGCAATTACGGTCTTCTGGACCAGGTGGCCGCGCTCAAGTGGGTCCATGCCAATATCGCCGCGTTCGGCGGAGACCCGGACGACATCACGATCCTGGGCCAGAGCGCAGGCGCCGGCAGCGTGAAATCGCTCGTTTCCTCGCCGTTGACCGGCAACCTGATCAAGAAGGCGATCATCCAGAGCGGCGGCGGCGTGAACGCGCTGCCGGCAGGAGCGCCCACCCCCGCGCAGCCAGCCGCTTCGCTGGCCTTCATCGGCAATGCCACGAAGGAACTGTTCGACTGGGCAGGCTATGACACCCTGGAGAAGATGCGTGCCGCTTCCACCGAAGACATCTTCACGCTGGCGGACCGCTATGCCGCCGGGACCGGCACTCCTTTCCGCCTCTCTGCCCGGCCCGTGGTGGACGGTTATCTGTCCTTGGAAAGTTTCGATTCCGCCGCCCAGGGAGGCCGGATCAAGGACATCCCCTACATGATCGGCTACACGCGGGACGACATGGGCAATCCGGAAGAAGGGATCCGCCGTTTCTGCAGCCTCCGGAATGCGGCCGGCAAGCCGGTCTATGCCTATCAGTTCGCCCACGCCCTGCCGGACGACGAGGCGGGCTCGCACGACATGAAGGGCGCGTTCCATTCTTCCGAACTCTGGTTCATGTTCAAGTCGCTGGAGCACAGTGACCGGCCGTTTACCCGGGCGGACTGGGACCTGGCCGAGCACGTGGTCTCCTGCTGGACCAATTTCGCCAAGACAGGCGATCCCGGCCTGGGCTGGAAGGCCTATACGCCCGAAGCGCCGGAGTTCATGGTCTTCGACCTGAGCGAGGACGGCGCCAAGGACGCCTCCGCGATGGGCACCCCGCTGAAACGTCGTTAATCCTTGCTTAGATTATGAAAAAGCTTTTCCTCCTGCCCCTGGCCCTCCTGCTGGCCGCGGCTTGTTCCACCAGGACGTCTCCGAACCCGGATAAACAGTACGAGGCGCTGGTCAATTCCGTCTATGACCGCCTCTCCGTGGAGGACCGGGCCGCCCAGCTCTTCGGAATCTACCCCGGTGAGCTGATGGTGGACGGCGTATTCTCCCTGGAGAAGTGTCAGGAATTGATCCCTTACGGCGCCGGCCATATCTGCCAGTTGTCCAGCTCCCAGAGCCTGAACGCCGACGAACTGCGCCAACTGATCGCCGACATCCAGGACTATATGGTCAACCATACCCCGGCAGGCATCCCGGCCGTCATCCATGACGAATGTATCACCGGCGTGACCGCCAAGGGTGCCACGGCCTATCCCCAGCAGATGGCCGTCGCATGCACCTGGGATCCCGCGCTGCTGTCCGTGAAGATGCGGCAGACCGCCCGCTCGATGCGTGACCTGGGCGAGGAGTTCGCCCTGTCGCCGATGGTGGACATCATCCGCAGTCCCCACTGGTCCCGCGTGGAGGAATCCTACGGTGAGGACGGATACCTCACGGCCACCATGGGCACCGCCTTCGTCAAAGGCCTCCAGGCCGAGGGGTTCCGCGAGGGCGTGACCGCCACCACCAAGCACTTCCTGGGCTATGGCGGCGGCTCTTCCCTGACGGAAAAGGAGATCTATGAGGAAGTCCTCTTCCCGCACGAGGCCATCATCCGGGAGGCGGGCAGCCGCAGCATCATGACCTGCTACGACAAGTTCCGTACGCAGTATGCTGTCTGCAGCGATACCCTGCTCAACGTCATCCTCCGGGATTATCTGGGTTACGACGGCATCGTCGTCAGCGACTACGGCGCCGTCCAGCAGGGCAGCCGCGACCGCAGCCCGGAATTCCTGAAGCAGTGCGCCGTCGACGCCATCAACACCGGCAACGACCTGGAATTCAATTCCAATACGTCCTATCGCTACCTACCCGAGCTGCTGGCTGAAGGCCGTGTGAGCGAGGCGGCGTTCGAGCGCGCGGTCAAGCGCGCCCTCACGGTCAAGGCCCGCTGCGGCCTGCTGGATTCCGCCCCCGTTTACTTCAAGGAAGGTCCGATGGACTTGGATCCCGCGGAAAGCCGTCAGACTGCCTACGACCTGGCGTCGGAGTCCGTGGTGCTGCTCAAGAACGACGGCGTGCTCCCGCTGGCTTCCGGCAAGCATGTTGCCGTGGTCGGCCCGAACGCCAATTCCGTCTGGAGCATGCTGGGCGACTACACTTTCCCGTCCATGCAGCTCTTCTTCTTCCGCAAGGACGTAGATCCCGCGGATCTGTATATCCCCACTTTCTTGGATTGTTTCCAGAAGAAGTATGACGGTAAGGTCGAGTACTCCCGGGGCGTCGACTGGAGCACCCTGGCCGACATGGGCCTTACCCAGGGAGGCGACCAGCGCGTGCGGGCGCTCAATGTAAGAAAGTTGGAATCAGACGATTACACGAACTGGGATGATGCCGTCAATGTGGCAGCCCGGAACGACGTGATCGTCGCCGCGATGGGCGAGAACGTTTACCTGTGCGGCGAGAACCGTCGCCGTGCCGGTATCCGGTTGCCCGGCGACCAGGAGGCCTTTGTCAAGGCCCTCATTGCCACCGGCAAGCCGGTCGTACTCGTGATGTTCAGCGGCCGCCCGGAAATGATTGCCGACATCGCCGACGGCTGCGCCGCCATCCTGCAGGCGTTCTACCCCGGCGAGGAGGGCGGCAACGCCGTGACCGACATCCTCACCGGAAAGGTCAATCCGTCCGGTAAGCTTTGCATGACGATGCCTGCCAGCGAGACCACGGAGCAGTACTGCTACAACACCGGCGCGGACGCCGGCCGGGAACTGTATCCGTTCGGATTCGGGCTTTCCTATACGACCTTCGCGTATAGCGACATGAATGTCCAGCCGGAGGCCCGGACCAGGAACGGTCTCATCCAGGTAAGCTGTCAGGTGACCAATACCGGCAGCGTGAAGGGCGACGAGGTCGTCCAGCTTTATGCCTCCCCGAAGTCCGGGCAGCCGCTCAAGCCCATCCAGCTCAAGGGCTTCCAGCGCGTGTCACTGGAGCCGGGGGAGAGCCGTGAAGTGACCTTCACCGTGGGCGCGGACCAGTTGGCCTGGCATTCCGATGCCGGCTGGACCGTCTCCCCGGGGGAGTACGCCTTCTGCGTCGGCTCGTCCTGCCGCGACCTTCCGCTTGAGGGCGTCTGCACCCTCAAGGGAAAGCCGGTCGTAAAGAAGCTCCGCGATGTATATTTCGCGCAGACGGAAGTCCGGTAATTTCCGTCCGTCAGCGCCGGTTGAATTCGTCGAGCTGCTTGAAGCAGCAGTCGTTCAGGATTCCCTGCAACGTCCGGTCGAAGTTGTTCCGGACGCGGCATTCGTAGTCGAAGATGAAGCACTCGCCGTTGTCGGGGGTATAGGACTGCCAGGCCGGCAGGCCCTCGACGTTGGGATTTCCGGTCGCGGCGAAATTCGCCCAGCTGCGGCTCATGTTCTCTGCCATCTTCCAGTCATCATCGGACGGCTCGGGAAGGACGCGGCCGTGGAGGTTGGGCGTATTGAAACAGAAGTTCAGTTCATAGCCGTGCACCGAACCCTGGTCCGCCGGGGATTTCCAGGTGAACATGTACAGGTAGGTGGGCGCCTTGCGCGTTGTGGCGACGGCATCGATGGTGATCAGGGTCTTGGGCCTGAACATCATGTCGATGGACAGGAGGTCCTGCGGGGTAAAGTCCGGCCACGCTTCGGCGAAGGCCGATACATATTCCTCCACCCGGTCGCCGAAGGTGGGAATCAGCCGCTCCTTGGCCTCCTCCAGTGTCATCTCCGTGCCATAAGCCCGTCGCTGGAGTTCATTGAAAGTCGTGCCGATCATCAGCGGGATGTCCGAGGAAATGTCTGCGAAACCGGGCTGGAAAGGCTGTTGCAGCAGCACTTCCCCGTCCGGCGCGGGGCCGAAGCCCCACATCATCGGCGTCCCGGGCGTCCGGGTGCCGATGCTCGCGGCCATGGCCCGCTGGCCCGCCGCCACCAGCTCGCCGTAAGGCACGTCAGCCAGCTTGTCCAGCTCGTCCTCTCCGAGGCCCAACTGCTCCACGACCGCGCGTCCGAGCTCCTCGGTCATCGCCTTGGTATTGACATTGAGGATGGTGCCGCTCATGATGATGGCCTTGTGGAAGAGCCCCCGGGCGGCCGGCATGCACATCAGGGTGCCGACCTTGCCGCCACCGCCAGACTCGCCGAAGATGGTGACATTGTTCGGATCACCGCCGAAGGCCTTGATATTGTCCCGGATCCATTCGAGCGCCTGCACGATGTCCAGCATCCCCACCATTCCGGAGTGCCTGTACTTTTCACCGAAGGTGGACAGGTCCAGGAAACCGAGGATGTTCAGCCGATGGTTGAGGCTCACGACCACCACGTCCTGCTTGGCCAACCCCATCCCGGGATTCCCGGCGGCCGAACCCGAATCGAACCCGCCTCCGTGGATCCACAGCATCACGGGCTTCGATGCCTTGGTATCCGTGGTCCAGACATTCAGCACGCAGGAGTTCTTCTCCGACATCACGTTCTCCGGCATTTCACGCCGGCCGTTTCCCTGCATCACCTGCGGACCGAAATGGTCGCAGACCATCACGGTATCCCATTTCGCGACGGGCTTCGGCGGCATGAACCGCTCCACCGTGGCATAAGGAATCCCCTTGAAGGCCAGGGTGCCTTCCTCTTCGATCCCCCTGACCAGTCCGGCCTTTGTCCGGACAACCAGCGGATCGGACGGCGCACAAGCGCAGCAGGCGGCCACCGCGGCCACCGCACAGAAAATCGAGATCAGGTGTTTCATGGTTGGTTCATTTCCCTACGAAGATACGCATTTTTGGGGTCTTTGTGCTATCCCCCGCCTTTCCGGATGAACCAGGACATCCCCACGTGCACGTCCGTCGGCAGCATTTCGCCCTTCCCGACGCGCCAACCCTTCTTCGTCTTTTCGACGGAGAGGACCTCGGTCTCCAAAAACAGTTCCACACCGGCCTGGCGTAGGGTTTCCTCCGCTACACGGGCATAGACGACCGGATCGACCCGGACGCAACTTTCCATCCATTTGTCCGGTTCCTGCCTGGAGAAGTCCGGCAGGGTCCCGCCCGCTTCGGCGACGGCTCGCCGGACCATTTCCCAGCCGGGACCGGTGATAATCGGGCGGCGCCAGGCATAGAACAGGCCCATGTCACAGACTTCGGCCTGGACGGTCGTGCCGCCAACGCGGCTGTCGCGCTCGAGGAGCGCGGTCCGGGCGCCGGTCTCCGCGGCGGCGAGCGCCGCCCCGATCCCGGCCGGCCCGCCGCCTACCACAACCACGTCATACACGGGCGTTCCGCCTCCCGTTCGGCAGCCGGTGGCCAACAGGGAAAGAATCCCGGAGAGGAGAAGGAATGGCCATTTTTTCATATCGATGTAAAGATAAATCAATTGGCCGAAAAGAAAAAGGGCAGAGCCCCTTTCTCCAATATCCCTCATTCGACGACTTCATACAGATCAACACCGGGTATCAGTGCAAGTCCGGTCTCAACGAGGTGTATCTGTCCGGCGGAGTCTATGAAGCGATGTACAAGTCTCGCTTGTGCATCGAGATGCGCTTCCTGCCGCGTTTTTCTGATCAAGTCTTTCGGAATCGGGTCGATAATCGGCTATATCAGCGAGACTTGTACAAAGGAGCGCCGTTCTGCCGATGTTTTCCTGTACAAGTGAGGCTTGTACAATGGGCAGGGGGCAGATTCATCGTCCCACACACAAAAACGCCCCGCAGGACTGCGAGGCGTTTGGAGCGGAAAACGAGACTCGAACTATTTCTTGTAATATATTGACAATCAATGATTTATGCAAAACCAAAAAGATATCAGGTGAAACTTTCGTGGCTTTTCAGGACGTATAGGGGAAGCGACTTGTACGGCCACCTATCACCCATAAAGACGTCATCTACGGAATTAATCAGACAGGATATCCGTCACTTGATTTTCAGGAATTCCTTTTCCAGATAATCCGGGTCGATGCCTTCCGTTGTTTTCACAAGGATGCCCTGTTCGTCAATATGGTGGCAGGTCGGGGTCGTTTGGTCGTTGTAGATTACGTTCAGCGTGCCCAGGTCTTTTTTGAACTCGCTCACTACGTGGAAATCCTGCAGGCCATACTCTTCGATGGATGCCTTGAGATCTTC
>JAEEGI010005646.1_pt1 | contig 28731 bp, 23 predicted proteins | sample 8958751 | NCBI WGS metagenome assembly JAEEGI01 (sample SAMN16246545, study PRJNA631951) | gut metagenome | biome: gut microbiome; feature: rumen; material: KS-attached | host: Bos | place: Iran: Karaj | collected 2018-10 | reverse complement strand
AAATAATATTTAAATCTAATGCTTCTTCAAATATTGTTTCTTATAATAATACTTTTAGGAAAATAAATAATAAAGAAAAAGTTAATAATATATTAATTCAAAATTATCAAATTAATAATAATAAAAAGAAAGAGAATAATAAAAATAAGAATTTTATTAATACAATAAATAATAAAAGTAATAATATATATAAAAAAAAAGAAAAGAATCAAGAAAAAACAAAAAAAAACAATAATTATGAAAAAGAAAGTATAAATTATGCAACAACTTTAAAATTAAATAAAATAGAAAATAAAGAAATAATAAAAGAAGGAAAAAATAAGATAATAAATAGCAAAAATCATCATAAATATATAAATAATTATATAAATAAAACACCATCAAAAATTCCAATAAGATTAACACATAGAAATTTTAATGAAATATTAAATAAATCAAAATCAAATAATATAAATTATAAAAAAATAAATTCATCGTTTAATTCAAGTATAATGGTATCTTCTTTAAAAAAAAATCTAAGCTCACAAAAAAAAATAAATACTAAAAAACATAATGAAAACTTTTCAAATTATTTTGACAATATAATAGATATATTTAAAAATAGTCTTTCTTCAGATCAAATGCCAAAAAGTCAAAGTTTAGTAAATATAAATAATAAAAATACAATAAATATCATGGCAGAAAGTTTAATAAAAATAAATAAAAATATTACTAAAAATAATAATAATAATTATCATCATTATAGATGTAATAGTTTATTTGATGAAGATTCATTTTCAAAATATAAAGAAATATTTAATTTTTTATATGATGAAGAAGAAAAAAATATATGTAAAACTGTAAGACAATATAATAAAATTAATGACAAAATGAAATTTGATAAAAATGTTTCTTCAATTAAAAGAGAGAGAAATAATAATAATAATTCTAATATAAATTTTAAAAATAATACTTCTAGAAATAGTCAAAATAAGACTAAGAGTAAATTATATAATCATAAAAATTATATTGAAAATAAAAAAAGTAATTTTGTAGGTTTGTTTAAAAATAAAATTTATGATTGTTCTAATTATAATAAGGAAAAAAATAAAAAGAAAAAATCTAATTCACAAAATAAGAAAAAATATAATTATAAGAATAAAATGATTTATCCTTATTTTAAAAGTAAAAATTATAATTACAAAGAAAATTTCTCTAAAGCTGATTTGTTAATGAATAATTATTTGTTTCTTATAAAATCAAAGTGACAATTTAATTAGGCTTTAAATATTTTAATATATATTTTTTTTTAAATATTTTTCAATATTTGTATATTCTATATTTATAATAGATAAATCAATATATAATATTTCAATCTTTTTTTTTTCTTTTTAATTAAAAGTAAAAGATTAATTAATTCATTATTATAACAGAAAATATAATTTTATTTTTTAAAAACAATATATAATTGTTCAAATAAAACCAAAAATATTTCTTTAAACAATATTTTAAGAAAATCTAAAAAAAAAAATTAAAAAAAAATATGAATGTTAACGAAAATGACGAAGACTACAAATTAAATATAAACTCAGCAATATCAAAAAAAGTTATATTTGAAATGAATTCTGAAAGAGCGAAAAAAAGAATGCTTCAAATGAAAAAAAGAAAAGAAATGTTAAATGAAACAGATTCATTAAAATATGAAAAAAGTACTTTTTCATCAACGGTAACTCCACTTCAAAATGAAGATTCTCAAAATAAAAATATCAATTATCAAAATAATGATATAATAAATAAGAATGAAAAAATAATATTAAATCCTTTTTTAGAAAACGAAAAAAGTGAAAATGAAAATAGTGAAATAGAAGTAAATATTTCTGATTTAGAATGCAATATAGAAATAGAGAAAAATGACGAAAAAAAGAATAATAATATAATAGATATTTCTTCAAGTGAATATGCTAAAAATTATTGTCATTCATATTGTAAATCTTTTATTCATTTAAATAATAATTTAGTTGCAAAAGCAGCTCTTCAAAAAGAAAAAAACACTCCTTCTTATATTTTAGCTTTATGTCCTGAAATTTTAAGAAAAAATATTAATAATAAAGAAATTATTTGTGAAAATTATGCTGTTGATGATGCAATTAATGAAGAAAATGAAATTGAAACTCCAAATAAATCTAAATTTATTAATTATAATTCTGATAATTTTAAGAGTAATAATAGTAAAAATAATAGTGTTGAGTTAGATAAAAATATTAATAATAATAAAAATAATAAAAGAGGTATTAATTATAAAGAATTTAAAATTAAGGGAGTTCATAAAAAATCAAAAAGTGGTTTTTGTTATAATAATATATTAAGAACAAATTCTATAGAATATAAAAAAAATCCTGTATTTAATAGAATGGGAAATAATTCTAATAATAAAAATAATAAAAATTCTCATTTAATTAATTCTCTTTTTGATAATAAATATTATAATACTATGAAATTCCCGAAAAATAAAACTTCAATAATATTTAATTCAACAAGAGAAATTGAAATGAAAAAAAATATAAATAAAAATATTCAATGTAAAAATGATAATAATAATTTGAATAAAAATATTAAAAATAATAAATCAATTTCTATAAATTCGTTTCATAAAAAAAGTAAAACTGTTTTTACTAATCCTTCTTTTGTAAATCCAATATTTAATTTTAATACTTTAAGAAATAATAGTTCTTCTAATAAAATTAGTCCTGAGAAAAAAAATAAAAATCAATTTAATGAAGTTAAAAAAGAAATAAAATATATTAAAAGTTTCAATAAAACTTATGGTATTACTTTTCCAAAAAATTTAAATAATAAAAATAATAATAAAATTAATTTTAATATAAATAATTTATTAAAATATAAATAAATATTGATGTTGATAATTAATAAGAATTATTTATTCATAAAATTATTTATTTTTTACAAATGATAATTTAACACATTTTATTATTTTAAAATATTAATTAATAATATATTTTTCAAATATATATAAACAAAAATAATATATAAATGTTCAAAAATTCTTTAATATCATATTCAATTCCATCAATTATATTTTCTAATAATAATATGAACTTTATTTTTTACATTCATGTTATTTATTATTAATTAATTTTAGAATATTTGGAATTAAATAAATTTTTTAATTTTATTTTTATTTATATATGATATTTACTTTTGTTTTATTTTTTGATGTGTCTTTTGAGATATTATGATATTTCTAATTTAAGAAGAATTACTTTTTAAGTTTAATTTTTTGTTTAATATTTAATGTGAAACATTTTTTTTAAAAAATATATAAATGAATATAATAAATTAATTATAAATAAATTTTTCTCATTTTTTTTTAAGTGATATGAAAGTAAAAACAAAAAAAGAAAGAATTAAATTAGTAGATTTACCTTCAGATATATATATTCAACCAAATAAATTATTATTAACAGATAAGCCAATAAAAACAAAAAGAAGAATAAATATCTTATCAATTCCAAAAAAAGGAATTTTAACATGTGTAAATGCTGATGTATTATCAAAGAGAGAAATAATACCAAAATTATCGAAAGAAATAGATTATTTAATTGACATTCAAAATAAGGAAAATTTAGAAAGTAAAAGAAATTATATTTTAAGTCCTATTAAAAATATCACTAATGATGATTATTATTTTAAAAAATATCCTCCTGTTAGTTTAAATATTCTTATTGATAATGTTTTGAAAAATCAACAATATAAAAAAAGTGATATTTTTAGTAAAGATTTTGATTATGAAAAACATAAAATTAAAGAAAAAAAAAAGAAATTAAATAAAAATGAAGAATTATATCACCATATTGTTCAGAAAAATTTGGAAAAGAAAGATCAAAATATATTTGAAAATTTTATTAAGTTAAAAACTCTTGAAGAAAAATATAATACTGTTTTGAAAAAAAGTATTAATGATATTGAAAAGTGGGATACTATAAGTTAATTTTTGTTTATTAATTAAACATTTAAAAGTTTTTTTTATATTTAATTTTAAATAAATAATAAGTTATTTATCATTTAAAATATATTTTTTTTTAAATAAAATTCCAAAAAAAAAAATGAATTTTGAAATTAAAAAAATAAAACTTACTATAAAAAAGGAAAATCAAACAATTCCAAAGCAAAAATATATAAAAATATTAAATAATTTAAACGAAGATGAAAGAATGAATCAAAACACAAAAGTTAATATAAGTTATATAGGAGATATAAACAATAAATTTGGGATTTACAGGAGAAATATTCCAAGAATTAAAAAAGAAATAAATTTAAGTCCTTTTAAAAATAAACTTTTAATTTCTTTATGTAATAAATCAATTGAAAATCAAAAACCCAAATTTTATTATGATAAATTATCTTTAAAAAGAAATTTACCAATTAGATTAAATAATTTTGATACTAATATAAATAAAAAATTTCAAAATAAAAAAGATAATATTTTTAAAACTCCAAAAAAAAAAGAAAGTAAAATATAGAAATGATAATCATTTAATTAATTTAAACAATTATAATAATTTTATGAAAAGTGATATTTTTTCTGATATGATTAAAATTAAAAAAATTAATTTTAATAGTATATTGAAGAATCAAAATATGAATAAAACTATATATAGATCTAAAGATAATCAAATAATTTTTCCTTATTTGAATAAAACTTTTGGTGAAAAAATATATATTTTAAAAGATAAAAATGTTTAAAAAAAATTTGAAATTTTATTAAAATAAATAAATATATTATTAATAAGTGATGTAATTTAATAAAACTTTATTTGTTTCATTTAAAAACAAAATAAATTATTTAATATACAACTCATAAAAAAAATTAACTAATTTATACTTTTACTTCTTTGTTTAGGTAATTCAATTTCTCTTTTATCATAAATATAATTCTCAGATAGTTTTCGTTTAGATAATTTAATTTTTAATATATGATTATTTAAAGAATGATTTGTTTTTTCTTCTACATCAAATAAATTATCCAAAAAATCAAAACTACTTTTTCTTCTACTTAATCCTTTAGGAATATTATTACCTATTATTTTATTTTTATTATTTGTATTATTTTTTTCATATGTATAATTATTATTTGAAAATTGATTTGTTTGAGTTAATTCTTCATCTATTATATCTTCAGTTATAATATATTTTTTATCAAATTTACTATTACCACAAATTTTTTGAAATCTATCAATTTTAAAATTTAATTCTTTTAATTCTTTTAAATCTTCATTTACTTTTATTTTTAAATCTTTATTATATTGTCTTAATTCAATAATTTGTTCTTTTAAATTTTTTTCTACTTCTTCAATATCTTTTTTATTACTTATTATATATTCTCTATTTTCTTCTTGAAAATAATCTGTTTTTTTTAAATAATTTATTTTTTCTTTTTTTTGCTCACAAAGAAAATCAATCTTTTGAATTTCATTTTGAATAGAAAAATTTAAATTTTCTAATTGTTTAAGTTGATAATAATTTTTTTCAATTTGAATTTCATTTTGTTTTAAATCTTCATTAATCTAAGAAATAAAAAAAATATTTAAAATACTTTTGAATTAATAAATATTTTTTCTTTATAAGCTCTTTCTATACATTTATTTAATATATTTTTAAAACTTTCAAGTGAATTTATTATTTTTTCAAAGTCATTTTCATCTTCATTTGAAGAAAGAAATTCTAATTGTCTTGCTTTTACCATTCCAGATAAAACTTCCAAATATGAAATTTCAGAATTCTTTATATCATTTTGATTAAAAATTCCTTCTTCAAATAAATTAGGACTCGAATTATTTTTTCTTTTCTTTTGTTTTACATTTTCTTGTTTCATGAAATAAAAAAAAAAATTAAATTTAATTCTTTTTTAATTAAAAATATAAATTTAAATAAAATAAAATAATAATAAAAAAAAACAACAAAAGAGAATTTTGAAAAAATAAGTTTTATTAATTTTAATTAAAATAAAAATTTTATGCACCAAAACCATAAAGTGATCTTCCTTGTCTTTTCAAGGCATAAACAACATCCATTGCAGTGACTGTTTTTCTTCTAGCATGTTCAGTATAAGTGACAGCATCTCTAACAACATTTTCTAAAAATGTTTTTAAAGTATTTCTTGTTTCTTCATAAATTAAAGCAGAAATTCTTTTAACTCCTCCTCTTCTTGCTAATCTTCTTATTGCTGGCTTTGTAATTCCTAAAATTACATCTTTTGTTGTTTTGTGAATTCTCTTTGCTCCGAATGATTTTCCTCCCTTTCCTGCTGCTTTTCTTTGTTCCATTTAATTTGAAAAATTATTTTTTTTAACATTTTTATATATTTTATTTTTTAATACTTAAAATTTATTGGATAAAAATTACCTTTTTGGATTTTAATAAGGATAAAAAATTAAAAAAAATTGAAACTTTATGCAAAAAAAATCCAAAAAAAATAAAAAAGAGCCAATAAAAATGGATAAAAAATATAAAGTTATATATATAATGTTGAAAAAAAAATAAAAAATAAATTAAAAAGTAAAAAATGGCAAGAACAAAACAAACAGCACGTAAGCAAACAACTCCAGCAGGTAAAGCTCCTCGTAAGCAAGTAGTAGGAAGTAAAGCAGCAAGAAAGAGTGCCCCAGCAGTTGGAGGAGTGAAGAAGCCACATAGATATAGACCAGGTACTGTTGCTCTTAGAGAAATTAGAAAGTATCAAAAAAGTACTGAATTATTAATCAGAAAATTACCTTTCCAAAGATTAGTTAGAGAAATTGCTACTGTCTTTAAAAGTGATTTAAGATTCCAATCTTCTGCTGTTTTAGCTCTTCAAGAAGCTAGTGAAAGCTATTTAGTTGGATTATTTGAAGATACTAATTTATGCGCTATTCATGCTAAAAGAGTCACTATTATGCCTAAGGATATGCAACTTGCTAGAAGAATTAGAGGAGAAAAATAAATATTTTCCTTTTAGATATTTTTTATTAATGATATCTCTTCTTAATTAATAATATACAATTTTTACTATTTTTTTAATTTTTTTACTTTTTTTTGGAGGTAAAGGCTTTTTCGGCTAATTTTTTCAGGACTTTTATTATTTTTAATCATTTATTTTTCATAATATTTTTATTTAATTATTTTTTTTTATATATTGTACAGTTAATTTTAAAATATATTATTGATTTTATTGTTTAAAATAAAAATATTATAATTAAGTAATTGTAGTATTTAATATTGTATTACAAATAAAAAATTATAATAATTAAATATTTAAAAAAATAACAGCTAAATCATCTCAAAAAATAAAAAAATAAAAAAAATGAGTAATTCAGCAATAAGCAGAACAAAAGCCCAAGTAGAGCCAGAAAATAAGAATCCTCCAAAATTTGAAGAAGATGAAACAAAAGAATACGAAGGAGACGTACATATAGGAATAAATACAGAAGAAATTGATAGTAATGGAATGATGGAAATTAAACCAAGAGAAGAATATTTACAGAAAAAAATAGATGAAATGAATTTTGATGATAATGTAATGAATGGTGTTACAAGAGGATTAGGATTATCATTAGATTTTATTAGGAATGATTTAGATGATGATAAAATATTAATCACTGAAGTCACTAATAATAATTTAATTAAAAAATATCTTGATGAAAATGAAGAAAAAGAAAAAATTCATAAATCTGATGAACAAAACATTATTAGTAAGAAAAATTTAAAGAAATTAAGAGATTATAGAGAAGAAAAAGAATTTTTAAATAAAAAGATTAAAATGTTAGAATCAAAAAAAAAATTTATTGAAAGTGAAGGTATGATGAATATTGATGAAGTTGAACAAAATATAAAAAATAATGAATTGAGAAAAATTAAGAAAGATACTTCGTTTTTAAATACTAGAATTAATGAAATTGATTATCAAATAAAAAATATTATTGCTGAAGAATATTCTATGACAAGGAAAGAAAAAATAAATTTATTTTTAAGTAATTTTGAAAAAGAAAAAGAAAAAAGTGAATTGCAAACAAAAGAATATTATAAGAAATTTAGAGAGAAAAGAAATCAAATAAAACAATTAGAAAAAGAAATGAAATTAAATTCTGAAAAAGAATTAGCAATAATAGAAGAAAATAAAAAGAAAGAACAAGAATTAATTTTAGAGAATGCAAAAAAAATAATAGAAAAAGAAAGAGAAACAAGAGAAAAAATGAAGAAAAAAAATGAAGAAAAAGAAAAAGAAAGAATAGAAAAATTAGAAAAGCATAATGAAGAAAAAACAGAAGAACAAAAAGAAATAGAAAAAAAATTTATAAATAAAAAACAAAATGAATGTATATATTTTAAAAAACCAAAAATTTTTCTTCAAAATGAAGAAGATTATTTGAAAGCAGAATTAGAAAAAATAAAAGAAGCACATCCAATTATTTCATTGAAAGAAATAAAAGAATTTAAAACAGAGAAAGTTAAAAATTATAATCAAAATAAATTAGAAATAGATGAAAAATATAATAAAATAAAAAAAGATTGGATAAAGAATAAAAATGATTTACCCAAATTTAAAAATCATTTATTTAAAGAAGCAGAAGAAAGAACAAAAAAATTAGAAGAAGAAGAAAAAAAGAAAAATGAATTAATTTCACAAAGAGCAGATGCAAAGAAAAAATATGGAGAAAGTGTTCAAGACAGAAAACCAGAAATATCAGAAAAAAAGAAAAAAGAAAGAGAAGATATTATAAAAAAATTAACTGAGAAAAATACTGTTAAAGATACTTTATACAATTATAGAAAAAAAAGAATTCTTTTAGGTAAAAGAGACCCTAATAAACCTTCTAAATTTAGTTGGGAATTAAAATTAGATAGTATTGATGAAAAAGATGTTGAAATTAATAAAGCTTTAGTTAAAAAACCAAAAAATCATATTTTATCTACTTCATTAGAAAAAATTAAAAGAGAAAGTTCAACGAAAAAAAGTGATGATTTACAAAAAGATTTCAATAAAAAAAGAAATCACACTGAAATAAATAGTGATAATGAAAAATCAGTTAAAAAAGAAAATTTAAAATGGGAGAAAATGATAAAAAATAAAAATGGTTCTATTAAACAAAATTTACAAAATGTAAAAATTAAAGCTGAACATTTAGAACAATTAGCAAATGAAAAAGAAAAAATATTAAAAGTTAGTGGTGGTATTGAAAAAAATCCTCAATTAGGACAAAAAGTTTCTGATCTTCTTATTGATTCTATTCATGCTAAATTAAGTATTTTAAACTCTATTGGAGATAATTAAAGTTTTCATTTTTTTTTTTTTGTTATTTAGGGTTTATCATTATTATATATTTTATTTGATTAGATTTTTATATTAGGGAAAAAATATAAGTTTTTTATCATAATAATAATACATTTTTTATATTCTCAAAATAAAATAAAAAAATAAAGTTAAAAAAATAAAAAAATGAATTCTTATCAATTTAATTCTTTAAAAGTATATCATCCACAATCAGGGAAAAAAAAATATGAAAATACATGGAATAAAAGACTTTATCCAATAAATAATCCAAAACCAAATCAATTAAATCTTAAAGAAACAACTTTACCAATAATAAATATTAATAAAAATAATTTTATTGAAAATAAAGATTTAAAAGAAGATAATGAAGAATTAAGTCTTATTCAAATTATTTGGGATGATTTGGGAGTAAGTGAAGAATATCAAAATCAATTTTTGCAATTCATGAAAAATTTAAGTAAAGAAAATAAAAGAGAATTTTTTGAAATGGAAAAAAAATATTTAAAAAAATTTCGTGATTCTTTATTTAAATTATCAAAGGAAATTTCAAGTAGAGAAAAAAATATAGAAGACTTAAAAAAATTTGATGAAATAATAAAAACATCTTTTCCAGATAAAGAAAAAAAATTAAATGAACAAATATTATTAGATATACAAAATTGTATAAAAATATTAAGAGTAAATTCTGTTAATATAGTAAATTATATGTATAAAATAAGAGAAATTTCAACATATTCTTTTCAAAAGGGAAAATATAATTTAGAAAAATTAAATCCTGCTTATTTATATAATCCTAATTATTTAATTGAAATGGGAAATGATATGGATTTTTTAAAAAAATCTTCTTTAAATAATTATATTGATATGACTAATGGTGAATATGATGCTTTTTTAAGTAATTGTCATCCTAAAAATGAAAAAAAGAAAAATAATAAAATTTATGTTCCTATTGGAAATGATTTAATGAAAGCAATTAAAAATGCTAAATATATTATTATGGAAGATATTTTGTTAAATAAAATTCAAAATAAAGATCAAAGTAAAATTATTATCTTGAAAAAAAAAAGAAAATTCAGAGGAATAAGTGCTGATATTAGAAGTATTAATAAAAGTAATCGTTCTTTGATTAAAGTTAAAAGTAATGCTGATTATAATAATTTATTTATAAAAAGTATATATACTAATCTTAAGAGTAATCAAAATTATCCAAATGAAGATTTAGGTAATTCAATTCAGAAGAAAATTAAAATTGAAAGAGATAATATTCCTTATTTAAGTAGAGATGAATATTTGCAAAGATTAGATAAATTAATGAAAAAAAAAGAAGAAAAAAAAACTTTTGATGATGATGAAGATGAAAATTCTATATGTAATTATATTAGAGAAAAAGAAGAAGAAGAAGGAAAAAAAAATGAAATATTGTTTAAAACCAAAAAAAAAGATGAAGAAGAAAGAAAAAGAAAAGAAAAAGAAGAAGAAGAAAAAAAAAGAAAAAAAGAAGAGGAAGAAAAGAAAAAAAGAGAAGAAGAAGAAAAAAGGAAAGAACAGGATCAAAAATATGAAATAGTTGAAGATGATTTTCAGAAAAAAGGAGAAGAAATTGAAGTCATAGAAGATGATTTAGAAAAAGAAGAAGAAGAAAGAAAAAAAAGAGAAGAAGAAGAAAGAATCAAAAAAAAAGAAAATGAAGATGAAAGAAAAAGAAAAGAAGAAGAAGTAGAATTAGAAAAACAAAAAAAAGTAATTTTAGATGAAATTGATAAAGAAAAAGAACAAGAAAATCAACATAAATATAAAGAAGAAGAAGCAATAATAACAATAAGTCCACTTGAAAAAGCAAAAACAATGATAGATACAATTTTTAAAAAAGTTGGTGAAGAAGTTAATAATGAAGGTTTTAACATTCAATTTTATAAAGGAAATATAAATGATTTAATTGAAAAGTTAAATAATAAAAATTATATAGAAAATATTCCAGAAAGACAAAAAAAGACTTTTCAAATAGAGCATTTAGAAAAACAAAATTTAATAAAAGGTTATGAACCAAAAATTTTAATTTGTTATCCTAAAAATAAAGAAAGTGAATCAATAAGTGCTTTATGTCAATTTTATTATGAAAATGAATTTAACAAAAAAAAATTAATAATTAACCATTTAAGTTCTATTAATAGTGAAAATAATAATAATGATTGGATTGATCAAATTGAAAATATAATTAATTATATTAAAATTAATTTATCCTTTAATGAAATTTCTCTTGTTTTAACTTATTTACATGAAGAAAATGGTGCTCAAGTAATTGATAAAGATATTAAAAATTTATTTGAAAATAAATTAAATTTTAAATGGGCTAATATACAAAATTTAGAAAATAAAAAAAGAACACAAACTATACTTTTTATTAATAATGATTCTTCACCAAATTTAACAAACAGTTTTATTAATATTGATACTTTATCTATTGTTACTTTTTCTAATAATTTTGTTTCTTCTGTTTTGAAGAATGAACAATATATTAATATTTTTTCTATTTATTCTCTTCTTGCTGAAAAAAGTTATAAAAATGAAATAAAATTAGAAAAAGAAAATGAAAATGGAATTTTATTAGATAGAATGAAAATAAATCAAATTTTAAAAGATATAATAAATTATAATTTAAATATTGAAAGTAAAGATGATATAGAAGATTTAATTAAAGAGAATTTTAATTTAGATAATTTATTTTATAATAATGAAAAAGGAGATATTATAACAATGAAAATTCATCCTGATTTAAATAGTAGAATTACTTTAAAATATAATTCATATTATTACAACAGAATAGAATCTGAAATTGGTATTTTATCAGAACCAAATACAAATTCTAAATTCTATTTTATTCCTACAAATAATATACTTATTTCAATTATGATATGTCAATTAACTTCTGAATTAAAGGAAAAATTAGATAATAATAATTTTTATGAAAATTTTTATTCTTTTTATAAAAATTTAATTCAAGATTCTGGAAAAATAAATACAATTTATATTCCTTGTTTTAATTATGAAGGGAAATTCAGTTCAACTGGTTTAAATTCTGTTAGGAAAAATGTGAAAATTTATGATGAAAATAATAATACTTTATATTTTAATACTATTGATGAGTTATTTAAAATAAACATGGATGTTGATTCTAATGTTGAAAATAATTTTAGTATTAGTCCAAATAATACTAATAATGAAGTTATTATAAATAATGATTTCTTATTAGGAATATGTAATGTTGATATTTTAACAAATACTCATATTCCTCTTATTCAATTGTTTATTATTACTCAAGATCATTGGATAAGTCTTTAAATAATAATTTATTTTAGTATAATTTTTTTTTTGTGTTATTATATTTTAAAATTTAATTGAGTAAAGAAAAATGGATAATTATAATTACAATGATACTGAACCAATTAATAAAGATTTATTAGTTAAACAAGTTAAAGGACATATTTTAGAAATGGAACAAAATGAGAAAATTTTACAAAGAATAAATAGAAAATTTTTAGAATTACAAAATGAGTAAATATATAATAATATAAAAATATAGTTTTATCAATTTAAATCAAGAAAAAACAAATATTGAAAATGAACTGAATACAAAATTAGAAAACGCAAATTCATCAATTTTTGAATTACAAAATGATTTTCTTGTAATTCAAAAACAATTAGAAGAAAAAACAAAATTGAATAAAAAATTATTAGAAGATTATACAAATTTAGAATATCTTTTAGAATCAAAAATAGAGAAGATAACAGAATTAAAAACTCAATTAACGGAATATTTAACGACAAATAAAGAATTAAAAGAAGAGAAAATAAACAATGAGAAAGCAATATTAGATTTAAAAGATATGAAAATGCAAAATATGAAAGAAATAGAATATTTAATGAAACAATCAAATGAATTAACAGAAGAATTAAAAGAAGAAGAAAAAGAAATATCTCATTTAGAGGAAGAAAGATTAAAATATACGAATAAAAATGAAGAAATGAAATATGAAAATAAAACATATTCAAATTCAGTGAAACAAAATGGAGCAACAGTAAATTATTATATTAAACAATTAGATGATTCAAATGAAACAATTTGGAGAATGAATAATATTATAAGAAATTTAGAAGATGAAATCAGTAATCTTCATAATGAACTTGATATTGAAAGTAGAAATTTTAGAGAAGGTGAAAAAATAAAATTTGGTAATGATTCTAATTATAAAAAACTACAAAATGATTTAGAAAGTAAAGATCAAGAAATTAAGGAATATTTAGCTGCTTTAGATGATTTAACTGAAGAAAAAAATAAAGTATATGAACATAATAATAAAATGTTTAATGATATTTATCATTTACAAGGTCATATTTATAAGTTGGGAAATCAAAATAAGAAATTAAATGAAAAAATTGAAATGTTAAAAAATATTGAAGATAAAATTAATATTCATTTTATGAGGAAAAAAGATATGTTGGATAAAATTAGAGAACATAAAAATAGAACTAATAAATTATTAGAAAAAGAATTAATTCCTCAAAGTGAAAATCCTGATGATTTTAATACTTTTGGAAATTTGGAAGAAGAGAATAAAAAGGAAAGTAATGAGCTTATTCCTGAAAATAATCTTTAATTATTTAAATTTTTTTTTAAATTTTTATAATAAAGAGTTTGAAAAAAAATTCAAATTAATAAAAAAATTTAATAATAATTATTGCTGTTGTTATTCGTATAATTCATATACATATTATTATTATTATTCATCATATTGTTATTATTCATATTAAAATTTGAAATATTTGAAACATTTCCCATTATTTTTGAACTTGAATTACTTTTAACAATCATATTATTTTTATTATTATTACTTTTAAGCATTTTCAATTTAATAGCATTAATTCTCCATTTAAATAATTTTTTCTTTAAATTTATGTCTTGATAATAAGAATAAATTCTAACGAAAAATTTCACACTTTTAATAAAATTTTCATCATCATTTTCAACATATGCATTAAATAAATTAGTAGACATATCCATATAATCTTTATCAGAAGCGTTTTGAAAATAATTTGCCATAATCATTTTTATATCATTTTCAATATCATTATATTCATCAGGTGATGTTCCATTTCTTAATTTTTGTCTTAAATATCTTTGAATTTCCATTCCAAGTGAAGGAGAAATTAAATGACCAACATGATTAGCAAAGTTATTAAATAATTCTTCCATTAAATCTCTATATTATAATTCAATTTAATTTAAGAATTTAATTTAATTTGGGAAATTATTATTTTTTTTATTTTTTTCTAGAATAAAAACTAACACATTTTAAATATTAAAAATATCATGAACAAATCAAAATATTTAAATGATATATTAACCTCATTTGAAAGTGAAGAAATAATATCAAAAAGATTAATAGAAATAAAATATGATATGATAGGTTCAAAAGATTTTATTTTACATCATTCATATATAAATAAATTAAATATGCAAGAAGTAAAAAATATATTAGTCACAGAAGGAAGAGGAGAAGACATAATAATGACTCAATTTATAGATAATGAACAATTTAAACCTTTAATAAAAGAACTTTATACAATAAATACATTTAAATATTCAATTTATCCTAAAATAAAAGAAAAAATAGCAAATTATTCTTCTATCAAAAGTTATCTTATATTATATCATGAAGCTTGTGTTGTTAATTTAATAGAAAATTTCCTTTATTCAATTACTGCTTGTCAAGCTGCAGAAGATTATATTATTGATATAATTGAATATGCCTATAAAATGATATCCAAATATGTTAATTATAAAACTCTTCATCCTAATGAAATTATTGGTTATAAAGAACCTTTAGATATGAAATCTTTAGAAGAAAAAATAAAAAACCCAAATAAAGAAAAAGAATGGGAAGAAAATGTGAAAGAATTAGATGAAAAATTTAAAGAAATAGATTTTGGGATTGCAATGTGTTCAATTAATATATTAAGATATATATCAGATCATTTAGAACAATTAGAATTTCCAGTAAGACATCATATGATGAATGTAAAAGATGTTCCAATGTTATTTGTAACTTTAATGGAAATGAAACCATGGATTAGAAAAATAAAAAAATACAATTCAAACAGTAAAAAGGAAGAAGAAATAACTGAAATATATGAGAATAATAATTGGATAAATTCTTCATCTCTTCAATATAAATTACCAAAATTAGAATATCAAGTATGGATAACAATATATAATTTAGTAATGAATCAAGATAATAATAAAAAATATGAAATGACAGAATATCGTCAAAATCAATTATTACGTTTAAGGAAATTTTTCAGTGATACTTTATACGATAAAATACCACAAATGTTAAATTTATATCGTTCATTAGAACAAATGTCATTAATGACTTATGGTAATTCATTAACAGTAAATCCATTTATAGTAGAAATGATTCCAGTATTATCAAATAATAAATTATTTAAATTATCAGATGAAGAAAGTACTAAAATTGGGAATGAAATAGTTAAAAAATATTTTGAAAATTTAAGTAAAGAAGAATTAAGGAAAGAATTAGAACCTATTAATGAAATCTATAATGTTGATAATATGGAATATTTTATGGATGATCCTAAATGTGCAAATTGTGGGAAAGATGCTAGTCAAAGATGTAGTAGATGTAAAAGTGAATGGTATTGTTCAAGAGAATGCCAAGTTAAAAGATGGAAAATTCATAAACAATTATGTAAAACTTTGGAAACTTTATTTAAAGAGGAAGAAGGAATGAAAAATAAAAAAGAATTTAATTCTATTAAAACTAAAATTGATAATAATTATAATAATGAGAATAATGTAAAGATTGATAATAATGAAATAAAAAATAAGAAAGTTCTTGTTGAAGAAATTAAATCTGAAATTAAGAAAAAAGAAGAAGAAAAAAAAGAAGAAATTAAAGAAGAAGTTAAAGAAGAAGTTAAAGAAGAAGTTGTTGAAATTAAAAATAATGATTTAGATGATCTTGATTAATTTATTGTTTCAAAAGAAAAATTAACATTAATTAATAAATATTAATTTTATATTTTTTTTCCTTTTGAATTACATTTCATAGGATATTTATTTAAACTCATATTTTTATCATATAAATTGTTTTTGAATATCTCCTTTTTAATCTTTGATGATTTTTCCATCATTTTAACAGCAAGAGAAGTGATTGGAGCAATTGTAATATGTTTAATATTATTTTTGAAAATTTGAATATCAGGTTTATTATATTTTAACTTATTTTGAAAATCAATTAATTCTTTAGTAAATTGTTTAAATTTATTTTCATTTTTATGAGTAAAAAATTCATTTCTAATTTTAATTTCTTTCTTATTTATCTTTTTCTTAACATTTATTGGTTTTATTGGTTTAATAATATTTTTTTCTATTTTATTTTCATTGATTGATGGTTTACTATTAGATTTTCCAGAAGTTGAACTAATATTTAATTGCTTATTTCTTCCTTCATTCTGAGAAGAAGCTCTACAAGTTAAACTTCTTTTATTAAATGAATCTGTTGAACATCTTTTATAAAATGAATCATCCTTATTAAAATTAATTGGTTTTTGTATTTTTATTTTCTTATTAGGGATAAAATTTTTAGTTCGAGTACTTTTTGGAATATTATGTTGAAAATTAAATTCTGTTATTATATTATTATTATTATTTATATTATTATTATTATTGATATTATTATTATTATTAAAAGAATTTTTACTTAATTTTTTTGAAGATGAACAATTGGTTAATGCACTTGTTGCTGATTCTTTATTTCTATATTTACTTTTAAAAGAATAATTTCTTTTCACAGTATTTGATATGTTTTTTAAAGAAGTATTTTTATAATCATTATTTATTTTATTCATTAATGTATAAAATCCTTTTTTATTATTTGATTTTTTCACACTATTATAAATTAATTTATTTTTTGTTAAAGGCTTATTTGATTTATTTATTGTATATTGTTCAGAAGACTTAATATTTTTTGAAGAATGAGATATCATTGAATTTGATTTATATTCTTTTTTATTTTTCTTATTTTTATTCATAAATTCATGTTTATATTTTTGAATTTCTGTATGAACTAAATTTTCTATTGTATTAAATTTTTTCTGGTTCTGTGTTAAATTTGTTTGATTTAAATTACATTTTTTTTCAAAATATTCTTTTAAATTTTTTTCTAATTCTTTTTTAAAATCCTTCCCTTTACTATTATTATTATTAATATTTCTAACTATTTGTTTATTTTTTTGAGTGTTAGAAGAATTCAATTTTATATCTAATTCACTTACTTGAACATTTTTATTATTTGTAGATGAATAATTAAAAACATCTGGAATTAATTCAACTTTTTTTGTATCTTTCTTTTTTGGAGTCTCAAAATCACTTTTTTTATTTTTATCACAATCTTTTTTTATTCCATTTATCCTTTCAAATAAAGTAACCGAATTATCATTTTTATCCATTGAATGACTTATTCTTAAACTTTCTAAAGAATTATAATTTAAGAGTTTATTTTTATTTGAAATTTCCAAGGCGGCATTATTATCATATGACTCATCTATATTTTCTTCTTCTTCATTTTCTAAAGATGAAAAATCTATTTGATTTGAAGTTTCATTATTTGAAAATTCTGAATCTTTATAATTTAATTCTGTTTGTATTGGTTTATATTCAAATTCACTTTTATTTGTTTTCTTCATGAAATTTAAAATTAAAAATTAATTATTTCAAAATTCTTTTTATATAAAAATTTAATTATAAAGGAAATAAATATTTCATTATTCTATATATCAAAAAATTTATTCATACTTAAAAATAATTATCATTTTTTTAAAACATTTATATCATTATCAGTTTGTTCACTATTTCTTTCTTCATTTATAATAATATTAATGTTATTAATATTACTTATAAAATTTCCATTTTCACTTTTTTCACTATCACTTTTTTTTTTTTGAATAATAATAGTTTCAACATCTCCACTTAAATTAGAAACAAAATCAGAAGAAACTTCTTTAACTCTTTGTGTTAAAGTTCCTAAAATGAAAGGATGTCTAAGTAATTGAGTAACATTTAGTCTTTCAATTGGATTAATTTTTAAACAACAAGAAATAAAATTAGATAAAGTATCAGAGCAATTATTTGGTATTTCAGGAGGTTCTAAAGAATTCATAATTTGAAATAAAATTTTATAAGGATTTTTATAATTAGACCAAGGAGGTTTCCCAGTAATCATTTCAATAACAGTACATCCTATACTCCATATATCTGAAAATCTTGTTGTTTCATTATTTTTTATTACTTCAGGAGCCATCCAATTTGGAGTTCCTTTCATTGAATAATTTCTACTTTGATTAAATTCTTCATCTTTTATTATTTTGGCTCCACCAAAATCACTTAATTTACATGTTCCATTTCTATCTACTAATATATTTGCTCCTTTTATATCTCTGTGAATTATATTATGTGCATGTAAATATTCTAATCCTTCTAACATTTCTTTTGTATATTTCCTTATTATATTTTCTGTAAATGATTTATAGTTTAATAACATTTTTGCTATTGAACCTCCTTCACAATATTCTAAAAATATTTTTAAATGGTTTTTACTTTGTAAAGAACCATAATATTTTATTATGTTTTTATGGTTTAATTTTGATAATATTTCTATTTCACTCTCTATTGATGATAATGAGGAATTGGAATTTGATGAAAAAGAATTTAATCTTTTTTTATCTATTACTTTTACTGCAATTAATTGACCTCTTTCTTCATCTAATGCTTCATATACTTTTCCATATGAACCTTGTCCTATTAAATTCCCTATTTTATATCGCCTTATTTTTATTTTTTCTAATTTTATATTTTTTTCATCTTCTAAAATTTTATATATTTTAATTAAATCATCATTTGAAAAATATGGGTTTTTTTTTTGAGATAAATTTATAAAATTATTATAACCATTTATATAATTATTAGGTACGTTTATATTTCCACTATTAAGTGGTGTTTTTTCTGTGTTTTTTGTATCTATTTGTAATGTTTCTTTTTTTACTATTCTTATACTTATATTTGCATTATTATTATTTAATATAGATGGATTATTAGGATTTGTATCTTCATTTTCTAAATTTATTGATTTTTTAAAACAAGGAAAAATATTTTCCAAAACACAATTTTTTGGACATTTTCCTCCCATTAAATATTTAATTTAATTTGCTTTTCTTTATTTTAATAAGATTACGTATTTTAAAATTTTATTTTCATTAATTTTAGGATTACCGGAAATTTATTTTGAATTTTTTTTAATATATAAATGAATTATAATTTATATAAATAAATGAGTAAATTAAATAAAAAAGTTGGTGAATTATTAAACAATGAAAAAGAATTTGAATCAACTGCAAAAAATGCTTTTTTTTCATTAGACAATAATAAAAATGGTTTACTTGATTTTGAAGAAGTAGAATCTCTTTTACATTCATTTTCAAAACAAAATAATCTTCCAAAACCTTCTAAAAAAGAAGTTGAATCAGTTTTTATAAGTTTAGATACTAATAAAGATGGAAAAATCAATTATGAGGAATTTAAACAATTTTTTAAACAATATTTAGTTAGTTTAAAATAATTATTTATTATTTTTAAAAAAATGAATTGTTAAAGTTAATATTTATTATATTTTAAATATATTTTTCTTCTGATATATTACTATCACTTCTATAATCATCATTTGAAGAAGAATTAAATTTAAAATTATCTAAAAATGTCTTATAAAATTCACTTTCTTCTGTTCTGAATTTATATATTTCCCATATTTTATAAAGCAAAAAAAATAAAAGTAATAAATTAAATATCCAATAATATGCTTTATTGAATGCATTTAAAGTTTCCATTTTCTCATCAAACATTTTATTAATATATTTATTTTCCAAATAATTTTTATTTTATTTTGAATGTCAGAACATGAAGAGGAACAATTAAATAATGAAGAAGTCAAAAAAGAAGAAGAAAAAGTTGAAGAAGAAGCAAAAATTGAAGAAGAAAAGAATGAAGAAGAAAAAGAAGAAATAGAAAATAAAGAAATAAATATAGAAACTGAAGAAATAGAAAATAAAGAAATAAACATAAAAAATGAAGAAAAAGAAAATAAAGAAATAAACACAGAAAATGAAAAAGAAGAAAATAAAGAAACAAACATAGAAAATGAAGAAGAAGAAAATAAAGAAATATCAAAAAATGAAGAAAAAAAAGAAATTCCAAAAATAAAAACAATTCCTCCTCCATCAGGATTTCCAGAAATTCCAAAATCAACTGAAATAGAGAATTTATATATAAAAACAAAAGAAAACAAAGAAATGGATACTCAAACTTTTTTCCTTCAATCCCGTCATTATTTTATAATGTCAGATGGAGGAACTCCAATATATTCGAGATATGGAGATGAAATGCAAAATTGTAGTATTTTAGCAACTTTCAGTGCAATAATAACAAAATTTACAGTATTCAATCAATCAGAAAATTTTGTAGAAAAATTAAATTATATCGCAAATGAAAATTCAATAGTTGTTTTTTTAAAAAAAGGAAAAATAATTTTTATAGCTTTAAGTAAGAAAGATGATAGTATTAGTTTATTATATTCTCAATTAGAATATTTATATCAACAATTATTATCTATTGTTACTAGTCAAAGAATTCCTATTTTAGAAGAAAAACCTTCTTCATGTTTAGGAGCTTTACAAGATACAGAACAATTATTTGAACAAATGATTGAATTTACTGGTTATTCTTTAATAAGTTTATTAGGAGCTTATGAAGTTTTACCTATTGATAATAGAAATAAAATTAATGATATTTGTTCAGCTAATCGAGGAAGTGCTTTATTATGTTGTATTTTATCTAAAAATGCTACTGAAGTTATTGCTATCAGTAAAACTGATTTAATTAATCTTTCTCAAAGTGATATGATTTTAATTCAAAATTTAATTATTCATAGTGATTCACTTAAATCTTCTGAAAGTTGGGTTCCTATTTGTTTACCAGGAATTTCTGCTGAAGGATTTTTACAGTTATATTGTAATTTTAATCATGAAAGATTAGGAATTATTTTTGTCACTGAAAATCAAGAAAATGAATATTTTCTTAAGTTTTCTTCTCAAAGCGAAAAAATTTTTGAAGAAATTGATAATAGAGGATTAAAGGAAAATATCTTAAAATCACTTTATGTTAAAGATTTTAAAAATAATTATGTTAAAGTTAATGAAGTTGATAATAAGAAAATTGAAGTATTTTTAAATAAAATAATGCATGATAAAAAAATTAAAAAAACAAATTTGGAAGTAAATAAATCATTATCCAATCAAGTAACTTATATAGACAAATTAGGAAACCCAAAAATGAATAATGGAACAAATCATATTAATAATATAAATAATAACATAGAAAATAACAAAGCAAATTTAGAGACAGAAAAAAAAGATTCTCTTAATCAGTCAAATAGACAAAATAATAGAAATAATTTAGTTAATCTAAGAAATGATCCTTTAGCAAAAATGAAATATGGAATAATTAAACACAAAATTTACAATCAATTTGTTTCAATTAATTTTCATAGATATGACAGAATTACAAAAGAAGAAAAAAGAATATTTAAAGTTTATGGTAGATTATATGACATGTATAATTTACAAGATTCTTCAACTATTAATTTAAATAATTTCTTTCACTTTGAAAAAGATGAAGAATATATTCATACTATTTTAGCAAAAGGAAATTTAATAATTTTAGCTTCTTTTAATATATTTAAATCATATGATGAAATAAATAATATTTTAAGTGATTTATCATATATGATTAAAGGATATGAGAATAATTTCTTTATTTATGTAAAATAAATAGTAGATTAAATAATTACAAATTAATTTAATTAATAAATTTTTTTTGCTTAAACATTAAATGAATGAAAAAGAAAAAATTGAAACAAATAATTATCAAAATGTTAATTTAGAATCTGATCTTTCCATAGAAAAAGAAATTGAGGTTGTTGAAAAAAAAATAGAAAATTCATTAGAAAATAATAATACTGCTTTATATCTAAATATTGAAGGAAAAAATAATATATTAGATGAAGAAATAGAAAAAGAAGAAACATTTGATTTGAATTTAAAAAGAAATTTCGGAAATACTTTTTCATTTTTATTTATAAGAAAAGAACCTTTAATTGTTATTGGACCAGATTTTAAATATTTTATAATCAATTTTGGAATCGTATTATTTTTTTATCTTATAATATTGTATTTAAAAGTGAATAAAAAATCAGTTATTTTTAAATGTATTTTTAATTTTTGTTTCTCTCTTTATGCAATTCCTCATTTAATTTTATTATTAATGAATCCTGGAATACCAAAAGAATTTAATATAAATAAAGAAAAAAAACCAGAAGATTATAAAAAAGTTTATAGACAATGCTCTTATTGTCATAATATTATTTTTAGAGATAGTGAATTTATTACTTTTCATTGTTCTGATTGTGATATTTGTATTGAAGACTTTGATCATCATTGTCCTTTTACTGGGAAATGTATTGGGAAAAATAATAAAATTATTTTTCATATTTGGTTATATGGATTTGCTATTTTTTTTGTTTGCTGTTTTGTTTATATTTTTATTTAAAAAATTAAATGTTCTTTAGGTTTATAACAATTAATTCATTTGTATATTTATAAAATCATTTAAACTTTATTATTTTTTTATTTGATTCAAATAATATTAAAAAAAATTATTATTGTGTTAAAAGAAAAAATAATTAAAAAAAGCAAATGTTTTATTAAAGATAGATTTATCCTTTCAAATTTTTATTTTATTCTATTTTTTTGAATATAAAAAGAAGAATATACTTCTCTTTATTCTTGATCTCTTCTCTTTTGAACACCTCCTCTCAATCTACCAGTTCTTCTTGCAGCAATTAAACCAACTTTTCTTCCAGCAGGAATATCTCTTCTAACAGTAGAAGGTTTACCAAGATGTTGTTGATTACCTCCACCGAATGGATGTTCAACAGGGTTCATACAAACTCCTTTAGTTCTTGGCCAAACATGTCTCTTAGCTTTATATTTATGATATTGATTTCCAGCTTTAAGAATAGGTTTATCAATTCTTCCACCACCGGCTACTAAACCAAGCATAGCTCTAGCATTACTAGTTACAGTTTTCTTTGCTCCTGAAGGTAATTTTAATTTAGTTTTATGATCTTCTTCAGAATGAGATACTATAATTGCATAAGTACCAGAAGTTCTTGCAAATGATCCTCTATCACCCATATATTGTTCAACATTGCATACTAAAGAACCTTCTGGAATTGAATGTAATGGTAAAACATTACCTACTGCAATTTGTGCTTTTTTACCACAGAATATATGTTGTCCTGAATGCATTCCTTCTGCTGCTATAAAGTATTCGGTTCTTAATTTATATCTATATGGATCTCTGAATACTACTTTGGCTAAGGGAGCTCCACGACCTGGATCATGAATTATGTCTTTTACTACTCCTTTAATATATCCTTCTTTTTCTATGTAATCTAATTTACGAAGTTTTGCTGGGGCTATTCTTTTTGAAGTGTGTGCTCTAAATACACTTCCTTGACCTTTACGACATTTACGGATTACTTTACCCATGGATCTATTAAATAAAAAATTAATTTTTTTTTTTATTTTTTAATTAAAAAAATTATTTTTTTTTTTATATTTTTTTTTTAAATTATTTGTTTTATAGTATTGAACTTTTTTAAGTTTAAAAAATGGAAAATTTTGGGAATTATACGAATATGCATCTTCGTAATATAGAACAACAACTATTTCAATTTTTTAATTATGAAGAGCCAAAAAAACAAGATAAAAAAAAGATTATTCCAAATACTGACTTATTTGAATTTAAATATACAAAAATTAGAAAACCTTACACTACTTTTTTAAACAAAAACAGAAAATTTTTGAAAGATGGGTATTCATTTTCAGCTCAAAATTCCAGAAAAAACACAGAAGAAAATTTACATTTTAAACCAGAACTTCAAGTAAATCTTCCATATATTACTCAGAAGCAATTTTATAACAACCAAAAAAAGAAGGTTCAAGAAAAAGACATTCACTCATATTTTAAAGACAAAAAAAATTTATTTAATTATAAAAATGTATTAAAACAAAATAAGAAGACAAATATAGAAGAAAAACAAGAGAATGTTACAAACATAAAAAAATCTTTCAAAGAACCAAAATTCAAATTTAATAATATTCACATAAAACAAGAAATTCCAGGACAAAAAGAATTAATAAATTCATATTATACAATATCAGTTGCAGGAGGAAAAGGAATGTTTAAAAAAATAAATCAAGATAACTATTTAAACTTATCTAAAAAAGAATTAAATTATCCAGTTCAAATTTTTGGTGTTTTTGATGGTCATGGTCCTAAAGGACAGTTAATATCAAAATACTTAAATAATTATTTTACAAATTATTTCACAAAGTCTGAAACAGCAAAATATTTCCAATTAAATTTTCCAAAAAGAGAAAAAGATACTTTTACTTATTTTAAAATTAGAAATTATGAATCAATAAAATCTTTATTCAATGCTTGTGAAAAGAATTTACATTCAGAATTAAAATATCCAACATGTGATTTAAGTGGTTCAACCTGTAACTTAGTATTTATATTTGATAGTAAAAATATAATATGTGCAAATATAGGAGACACTCGTTCAATAATGATAAAAAAAAATAATGAAATAATTCAATTGAGTAGAGATCATAAACCAGATTTACAAGATGAAAAAGATAGAATTTTATCAATGGAAGGTAGAATTGAGAGAAAACCAAAAAATGCAAAATTTGGTCCTTTAAGAATTTGGTTGAAAGGACAAAATATTCCTGGTTTAACTGTTAGTAGAAGTTTTGGAGATTTAATTGCGAAATCTATTGGAGTTATTGCTGAACCTGAAATTAATGACTGGGACCTTTCTGTTGATGATTGTAAATGTGTTGTTATTGCTAGTGATGGTGTTTGGGAATTTGTTTCTAATGAAAAAGTAAGAGATATTGTAATTAGTAATGAAAACAAAGATAATAAAGAAAAAATTTGTGCTGAGGAAATTATGGAATATGCTAAAAAAGTTTGGATTATGAATAATGAAGCTGTTGATGATATTACTGTTACTGTCATTTATTTTAATTGATATTTTTTATCCCTTTTATTTCTAAATTTTTATTTATAAAATGAATACAATTTATAATAAAATTACATTAATATACCTTCAATATATAAATACAATAATTTGTTTTCAAATTAATTGATTTTAACAATTACATCCTTCTTGACCAATATCATAATTCTTAAGATAATTCTTTCTGTAAATATCATTATTATTTAATTGAACACCTTTTTTCACTGAATTTAAACTCAAATAAACATCTTCAATAATTTTTCTCATAAAATCATTAATTCCAATATTGTTTTTAGCACTTGATTCAAAAAATGGAATTCCATATAAATTAGCTAAATTTTTTCCTTGTTCAGTGCTTATTCTTTTTTCTCTATCAATTTTATTACCAACTAAAACTAATTTTATTTTTTTATCACTATCTTTATATTCAAAAATTGATTGAATCCAATCATGAACTTTTTCAAAAGAATAATCATCAGAAACATCATAAATAATAATTACACCATCAGAATTTCTAAAATAATTTTTAGTTAAAGATTTATATCTTTCTTGACCTGCAGTATCCCAAATTTTAACTTGGATAATATTACCATTTATTTTTTCTTCTTTGATAAAATATTCTAATCCTACTGTTGCTAAATGTTGATCCGTGAGAATCCCTTCTGTCCATCTATATTTATATTTTTTTATTTTACTTATACAGGAGAGAAGTTTTCCCTACATTTGATTCACCTACTATTATTAATTGAATTTTTTGTTTATTCATTTTTTTTTTATTTTTCTTTCTTGGAATTATTTTTTTTATGTCATGTTTTTATTATATTTTTAATTGAATTTTTAATATAATTAATATATTTAAATTATTATATTATTTAATTGTAAATCAAATTTATATTTGATTTATATATTAAAGTAGATATATCTTATATTATATTTAAAAAAAATTATTTCTGATTAAAGTTTTCATTTTCTTTATCAATTATTTTTCTTCTTCTTCTTAAAGGATAATTTGGAATTATAAAATCAGCTAAATAACTTTTAGAATCTGAATTATGGCTTGAAAGGCATTCATATGCATTTTGAAAAGCCAATATAACTTTATCAAAATTAAATGGATTTTTTGATAAATTATCTTCTTCATCAATTGGACTTTTTACAAATATTTTAACATTATCTTTTAACATTGGTTTAAAAAATCCACCAAATTTATTATTTATTTCTATTTTATTAAACTGAAATTTAAATCCAAAAAAATCAAAAAAACCAAATAATAAACTTCCTAAATTTAAATTTTGTTCTGTGAATAAATTCATTTTTTTAGTATATAAAAGATAAGCATAAACTAGATTTAAAATTAAGACAGAACTTATTCCTCCTTGATGAACATCATTTAATTTTCTTTGTCTAAGATAAAATTTAATAAGTAAAGTTAGATATTGAATACATGGATTAGTTTTAATTAGTGATTTTACATTTGAATTACTTATATAATTACATTTCTTATTTATACTAATATCTATTTTAATTCCTGTATTTTTATGAAAACATCTTATTATTGGAACTCTTGCTGAAATTAAATAACTTTTACAAAATTTTCTGCTTTCAATTATTGTTTTTAATATATTTGATAGTATTTGTAGATTTTCATTTCTGCCACTTGGACAATTTTTAAAATGTAAACAAATATCTAAATCTGAATTTGGTAAACTTAAATCTTGAGAAAAAGAACCAAATATTTGTCCTTTACAATTTGGAAATTTGGAATTTATAATTTCCATTATTTTATTATAAGCTTTATATCTCAATTTTCTTTCACTTTTAGTTAATTTTATAAAGTTATAAAAATCAATTATTTCAAAATGTAATTTTAAAATTCCTTTATGTTTATTTGTTAAAGAATTTTCGGTTATCCAAGGAATACTTCCATCATTTGATTCTTCATCTTTCATCATATATTTCTTATTTATTAATGGATGATTATTATTTTCGTTTTCATATATAACTAAAGGAGGAATTTCTATGATATTTCTTTTTAATAAATTTTTTAATTCCTTTTTTTCCTCTTCTGATAATTGATTATTTTTATCTTTTTCAAAATGAATAAATGGACTTTTTAGATTTTTTTCTGGAAATGAAATAGGAGTTTCATAAAATATAAAATTCGGCGAATCAAGAGAATTTGAATTTATATTACTAATTGTAGGAGATAAAGATATGTCAGTACTTTTTTGAGAATTTGGGATTGAATTATACATTTTTTCATTTTTTAAAGTTTCTTCCATCAATTTTATTTCTATTTTTTTAATTTAAAAATAAAATATTGACTTTCAAGAATTAATATGAAAAAATATTTAAATTTCAGAATATGAAATTTATCTAATAAAATATTTTAATCTTTTTAAAAAATTTTTAATTTAAAATTATTTTTATCTTTTGAGATTTATTTTCATTTAAATAGCAAATTTAATATTCAATTAAATATGAAAAAATATACTTTAAAAGAAAAAGAAGGTAAACAACAATGTCAAAGATGTCTTCAATATGGTCATTGGACTTATGAATGTATAAATGAACCAGTATATTTATATCGACCAAGTAGAACTCAATTATTTAAAAATAAACAATACACATTACCTTTAATTATAAATGAAGAACCTCCAGAAAAAATAAAAGTAAAAGGACCTGAAATTAATATCCCAAAAGATAATAATTCTTTTTCTGGGTCAAAATCAAGTTCTTCTTTTTCTTCTAGTTATTCTTCTAATAGTAGTATCAGTGACTCTTCTTTTTCCTCTGAATCTTTATCAAATGAAGAGGATAAGGGAAAAATGAATGCATTTTATACAATGATTCAAAATTATAAAAAAGATAAAGATAAAACTCTGAGAAAAGAAAAACAAAATTCAGCTAGAAATAAAAACAATTATAGATATAATAAATCAAGATCCAGATCAAGATCAAGATCTCGTTCTAATTCAAAAAATAAAAGAAAAAACTATAAAAGAAATAAGAAATGAATATTATAAATAAACATAAATTAATATATTTAATAAACTTCAAAAGTATTTATTTATAAAAGATTCATAATAATAGTTTGGGGATGGGGGATGGGGGATTGGGGATTGGGGATTGGGGATTGGGCCC
>JAEEGI010005644.1_pt1 | contig 28733 bp, 21 predicted proteins | sample 8958751 | NCBI WGS metagenome assembly JAEEGI01 (sample SAMN16246545, study PRJNA631951) | gut metagenome | biome: gut microbiome; feature: rumen; material: KS-attached | host: Bos | place: Iran: Karaj | collected 2018-10 | reverse complement strand
CTTAAATCTAATTTTTATTGTTAATATGTTTTGTTGTCCCTTTCTACTTGGAGCTGTTATCGAGATTTGAACTCGAGACCTCTTCCTTACCAAGGAAGTGCTCTACCACTGAGCTATAACAGCATGTGCATCTTGCCTCTCATAATGCGTGGGCACAGATGGATTCGAACCACCGAAGGCGAAAGCCAGCAGATTTACAGTCTGCCCCATTTGGCCACTCTGGAATATGCCCGGGACATCCGCTTTTTCACCATCGTGAGTTAAAGCGGATGCAAATTTATGCATTATTTTTCAAATGCCCAAGTTTTTTGAGCTTTTTTTTTATTTTTTGCTCAGTTTTTCTTTGTATCGGGCGAGCTGCTTCTCCAAAGCAGGCATCCCCTGGTCGATTGCTTCTTCAAATGTGTCGCATGTTTTCTCGACAAACATCTCCTCGCCTGGCAGCAGCACTTTGATGCTCGCCTCCTTGTTAAGGGCGGTTGCCGGCTTCACGACTTTCAATGACACCTCTACCTTTCTTATATCGTTACAAAACTTCTCCAGCTTCTTCACTTTCTTCTGGATGAACTCCTGCAACTTGTCCGTTGCATCAAATTTGATCGTTTTTACACTTACTTCCATAGTCGCTTATTTTAAGTTTAACTTACCGGGGTGTGAGACCTCGGATGAGATTTTTTATAAGTATTCTTCAACTCTTCAAACGACAAGTGTGTGTAAACCTGGGTCGTCGTCAGGCTCTCATGGCCCATCAGGCGTTGGATGGACTGCAAGTCAGCGCCGTTGTTCAGCATGGCTGTGGCAAATGTGTGGCGCAGTACGTGCGGACTCCGCCGCTCCTGATTCGTCACCCGGCTCAGATTCTCTTTCACAATCTTCTGAATCTCGTCGGGGCGCAGGTCCTTGCCGTGGTCGCCGATCAAAAACCGGGTGCCCACATAGCCGTCGGGGAAATTCTCCTCACGGGCTTTCAGGTAGTCTGCGATGTGTGACGATAGGGTGGGGCTGATGGGTATGAGCCGTTGCTTGTTGCGCTTGCCAGTCACTTTCACCAATCCTTCCGCCAACCTCAAGTCTCTGTCGGTCAGATCCAGGATTTCGGCACGGCGCATGCCCGTGGAATAGAGCAGCTCGAGAATCAGATGGTCGCGCACCCCGCTGAAACCGGGGGCGTATTCGCATTCGTCGAGCAGGCGCTCCATATCGTCCTCGCGGACGAAGGCGGGCAGCTGCTTCGGCTTCTTCGGGCCCGTCACGTTCGACAATGGACTTTTCGAGACCTTACCGGTCAGCTGCAGATAGTGGTAGAAGCTGCGGAGGGCACTCAGCGACAGGTTCACTGTCGTGGCCTTCTTGTCTTCCTCATCCATCATGTGGATGACCCACTCTCTCACAACGTCCGAATCGACGGTTTCCCAACTGAGGCCTTCACCAAGACTCATGAAGAAGGATTGGAATGAACGCAGCGCCACTTCGTAATTTCTTACAGTGTGCTCCGAACGGTTCCGCTCCGACCGTAGATAGTCTAAGAAAGACGCTAACGGCATGCGCTGATTGAGCTCTTGCGTAACACACGCTTGTTTCATGCCACTAATTTAGCGATTTTTCTTTAGAACAACCAAATTTTGATGATTTATTTCATTCTTTTTCGCAAAATTTAATCCCTTTTCTGTTTTTTCACCGCTTTCACGGGGAAAACGAGGGGGATTAGTCCTCCTGCTGGTGAAGCTTGTTCACGTAGATGGCGTGCTGCATGGCCTTACGCTTGGTCACGCTTGGCTTCTCATACTCTCTGCGCTTTCTTACTTCTTTGATGACACCAGTCTTTTCTGCTTTTCTCTTGAACTTCTTGAGAGCTCTCTCAATGTTCTCACCTTCTTTTACAGGTACGATAATCATTTCGTTTTTTTGTTAATTGGTTTTTTTGATAAATAATAATATATAATGTGTGGCTGACGGCGATGACCGAATTTCTGCAATCCAAAAACCGCTTTTAGCCAACGAATTGCAAAATTACGGCTTATTTATCAAAACTCCAAAAAATCAGAGCCTTTTTTGATAAATAAGCCGTATTTTCATGGTTTTAACCCCTTTTTTGTCTCCTTTGACTCTCAAATGCCTCACTGTTGGTGAAAACAACAGAGATTTGTGCATTTAACGATTACGTGAGAGACGGGGGTGGGTGACCGGGAGTGGCTGAGGATGAAGGGGTTACTTGTTCTTGATGTAACCCACAATCCATTCGCCCACTTCTTTCGTGCCGTAAACGTCGCCACCCTCAACCTGAATCTCTGGGGTGCGGATGTTCTGCTCAAGACTTTGGTCAACGGCCTCACGGATCAGCGCGCCTTCTTCCTTCAGGTCGAAGTACTCGAACAGCATGGCCACGGACAGAATCTGCGCCAGTGGGTTGGCGATGTTCTGGCCTTTGGCTTGTGGCCAGGAACCGTGGATAGGCTCAAACACTGGGGTGTGCTCTCCTGTAGAGGCAGATGGCAGCAAGCCCATGGAGCCAGTGATGCACGAACCTTCATCGGTCAGGATGTCGCCGAAGGTGTTCTCTGTCACCACCACGTCAAAGAATCTCGGGTCTTGGATCATACGCATCGAGGCGTTGTCCACATACATGTAGTCGGTGGTCACCTCTGGATAGTCGGGAGCCATCTCTTGGGCAATCTGACGCCACAGACGGCTGGAAGCAAGCACGTTGGCTTTGTCAACCACAGTCAGGTGACGGTTGCGCTTCATCGCATATTCAAAACCCACCTTCAGAATGCGCTCAATCTCAGGACGAGTGTAGTAGTTCGTGTCGTAGGCCTTGTCGTTGTCTTGGTATTTCTCACCGAAATACATGCCGCCAGTCAACTCGCGGATGCAGATGAAGTCAGCACCGCGCACCAGCTCATCTTTCAGTGGAGATTTGTGAACGAGGCAGTCGAAAGTGGTCACAGGACGGATGTTGGCGTAAAGACCCAGTTTCTTGCGCATGGCAAGCAAGCCCTGCTCTGGACGAACCTTGGCGTTAGGATTGTTGTCGAACTTCGGGTCGCCCACACTGGCGAACAGTACGGCATCGGCATCCATGCAAACCTTGAAAGTCTCTTCAGGGAATGGGTCGCCTACCTTATCGATGGCGTCTGCACCGCAAATCGCATATTCATAGCTCAGCTCGTGGCCGAATTTCTCGCAGATGGCCTCTGTCACTGCCAACCCCTGCTCCATAATTTCTGGTCCGATGCCGTCGCCCGGCAGAACCGCTAATTTCAGTTTCATGTTTCTGATGTTTTTTGTTGTTTACTTTCCTGCTGCAAAGTTACGAATTATTTTCCGTTTTCCTTGCATGTGGGAGGTGGATTCCTCTTATTTGCGGGTGGCACCGGTCACACCGTCGGCTTTTTTATCCTTTTCACCCTCTTTTTTCTCATCTTCACATTTGCCCATGCTGCATTCTGCTGCAGGACCTTTGGCCTTCTTCATCTTTGGGGCTTTCTTCACTTTCTCGTTGCTCACGGTTTTGCTGGCGTAGCCAATCTCTGTCAGCGTGGCGAGCAATTTGGAATCGTCCACCTTGCCTTCATCGTAGTAAACAGTGATCTGATGGGTGGAAAGATCGGTGAAGATGCTTTTCACACCATCTACCTTCTCAAGACCAGTTGTCACACGTTCTGCACATTTTGCGCAGTGCATGCGCTCTGAACTAACCACAAGCTTGTGGATGTCCTTGGCGAATGCTGTGAGACTGAGCATCAGCAACATCGCCGTCATCATCATCTTTTTCATATTCGTTCTGGTTTTTTATTAGTTGATTTTTTTATTTTTTCTAATCTGGATTTTGGTGAGAAAGATAATTGCATTATTTGCTCCTCACCTGCCCGTTGCCTTTGATCAACCATTTGTAGGTGGTGATTTCTTCCAAAGCCATCGGACCGCGGGCATGGAGTTTTTGGGTGGATATGCCTATTTCAGCTCCTAAGCCAAACTGGGCACCGTCGGTGAAGGAGGTCGGAGCGTTGCTATAGACGCAGGCGGCGTCAACCTCACGGAGGAAGCGGTCGGAAGTGGCGGTATCTTCCGTGATGATGCACTCGCTGTGGCCGGAACCATGGTGGCGGATGTGGATCAGGGCATCGTCAAGTCCCGACACGGTCTTGATGCCCATTGCATAGTCTTGATATTCCGTGTCGTAGGCATCCTCACCGCTGATGGGGTGAAGCAGGGCTGACGGATAGCGGCCGTTCAGCATGGCAAAGGATGGCTCGTCGGCATAGATTCTCACGTTGCTGGCGATGAGCGGCTCGCAGAGGGCTGAGAGGTCGGGCAGACGGTCGGAATGGATCAGCAGGCAGTCGAGGGCATTGCACACACTCACGCGCCGGGTCTTCGCATTATCCACAATCTTGCGGCCTTTCTCCAGGTCGCCTCCCTTGTCGAAATAAGCGTGGCAAACGCCGGCGCCTGTTTCAATCACCGGCACGCTCGCCTCTTGCCGGACAAAGTCAATCAGGCGCTTTGAGCCGCGTGGGATGACGATGTCAACGTAGCCGTTGGCATGCAGCAACTCACCTGTGGCTTCGTGCGTGGCAGGAAGCAGCTCTATCACATGCTCGTCAACGCCATGGCGTTTCAACACGTCTTTAATCAAGCCCACGATAGCGCGGTTGGAGTCGTCGGCATCCTTGCCGCCTTTCAGCACACAGGCACTCCCAGCTTTCAGGCAGAGGGAAAACACGTCGAACGTCACGTTCGGACGGGCTTCATAAACGATGCCGATCACACCGAACGGCACGCTCACCCGCGTCAACTCCAATCCGTTGGGCAGCACGTTGTGTTTCAACACTCTGCCGAGTGGGGAAGGGAGGGTGCTCACTTTGCGGGTGTCGCCTGCAATGCCGTCAATCCTGTCACTGGTCAGTTTCAACCGGTCGTACATCGGGTTGGACGGATCCATGCGCTTCAAATCCAGCGTGTTGGCTCTCAATATCTCGTCCTTACGGGCTATAGCCTCATCTGCCACATCGGTCAGTATGGCGTCGATGGCGGTGGTGTCAAGACTGGTCAGCGAGAGGCTGGCTGTCTTCACTTGCTCAAAGATTGATTGAAGTTCCATATCTTCTGAGATGTTCTTATTCGTTTTTTTTAGGTCAAAGGCTGACAGAATCTTCAGCTCAGTTATCGATGAAGAGATAGTCGTAATGGACAATCGGTTTCATGTCGCGTTTGCCCAATGCGGCGCGGGCCTCGTCGGCGTCATAGTCGCTGCGTCCGACTCCGATTTTCTGACCTTGGTCGTCGTAGATGCTGATGATGTCGTGAGCCTCGAAATTGCCTTCCACCTTGGTCACGCCAACGGGCAGGATGCTGACGGCCTGTTCCCCCAGCACTTTCTCTGTGGCGCCGCTGTTCAGGTAGATGCCGCCTTTTGAGAAGCCGTCGCTGTGGGCTATCCATTTCTTCACGCTCGACACCGTTTCCTCTGAAGGAAGAAACACAGTGAAGGGAACGTCGGGCAGGGAAAGACTGGAAGAGAGGGTGGAGGTGCTTTCCGCCTGGAACATCGGAGCCAGCTTCAGGAGGATATCCTCACGCTTGCCGTTTGCAATCACAACGGCGATGCCCTCTTGTGCCACTTTCATTGCAATGTTGCTCTTGGTTTGCATACCGCCGCGGCCGAAACCGGATTTCGCAGTGCTCACATATTCGCTGATGTCGCGTCCAGGAGCCACCGTTCTGATTAAAGTGGATGATGGGTCGGACGGATTGCCGGTGTAAAGACCATCAATGTTCGATAAAATCACCAGTGCGTCGCAATCCATCATGGTGGCAATCAGGCCTGAAAGCTCGTCGTTGTCGGTGAACATCAGCTCGGTCACACTCACCGTGTCGTTCTCGTTGATGATGGGAATCACACCGTTTTCAAGCATTACACTCATACAGTTGCGCTGATTCAGGTAGTGATGGCGGGTGCCGAAATTCTCTTTCATCGTCAGCACCTGCCCCACAGCGATGTCATGGTCGCGGAAAAGTTCATAATAGCGGTTGATCAGCTTGGCCTGACCGACGGCGGAGTAGAGCTGACGCTCATCCACGGAGTCCATCTTGCCGTGAACCATGCCTTTCAGTTCGCTGCGCCCTGAGGCCATCGCACCCGATGAAACCAACAGCACCTCAATGCCTGCCTTGCGCAAAGATGCCACCTGGTCCACTATCGACGACATGCGCGTCACGTCGAGCGAGCCGTCGGGGCGGGTCAGCACGTTGCTTCCTATCTTGATTGTTATTCTCATCGTCTCTGCTGTTATCCTTTTACCTTATATTTTTCCTTTTATATAAATGTGAAATGCAAAGTTAGTGCATTTATTTTATTTTTCAAGCACTTTGGCTCTTTTTAACGTCTTTTCTTTACATTTTGCCATCAATCAGGTTTGACATTCCACTTTCCCGGCGCACTTACCCCTCCATCTCTTTCAACAAGTCATCCCGCCGCGCAGATGCGGGGCGGGATGAAAAACTGGTATCGGAGAGTGGTGGTCAAAGCGTGAGTGGTGTGTAAGGAAGTCCCCAAACCTTAGCCACGGCTTCAAAGGTCACCTTGCCGTCAACCATGTTCACCCCTTTGAACAGAGACGGGTCGTCCTTGCAGGCCTGCTGCCAGCCTTTGTCGGCAAGCGCCAGCACATAGCGGAGAGTGGCGTTGGTCAGGGCGATTGTAGATGTGTTCGGCACTGCACCTGGAATGTTCGCCACGGCATAGTGGATGATGCCGTCAAGCGTGTAAACGGGGTCACTGTGGGTGGTAGCGTGGGAAGTTTCAAAGCAACCTCCTTGGTCGATGGCCACATCCACCAACACTGTGCCTGGCTCCATCAGCTGGAGCATGTCGCGTGTGATGAGCTTTGGAGCAGCATCACCTGGAATCAGCACCGAACCGACCACGATGTCCACGTCGGCAAGCTCCTTGCGGATGTTGTGCTCGGAGGAGTAGAGAGTGTGGACATTGGAAGGCATTTCCACCTGCAGCTGCTTCAGACGAGGAAGCGAGATGTCGGTGATGGTCACGTCGGCTCCCATACCTGCTGCGAGCCTTGCGGCTGCTTCGCCTACGGTGCCGCCACCCAGCACCAGCACACGGGCAGGCTTCACGCCGGGAACTCCGCTGATCACCTTGCCTTTCCCTCCTTGGGTCTTCTGAAGGTAATAGGCGCCATTCTGAACCGCCATGCGGCCTGCCACCTCACTCATCGGTATGAGTAGCGGGAGCGAGTGGTCGGATTTCTCCACAGTCTCGTAGGCGATGCACACGCCACCGCTCTTCTGCATGGCGAGTGTCAGCTCGTGGTCGCTTGCGAAATGGAAATAGGTGAACACCACCTGCCCATGGCGGATAAGGGCGTATTCGGGAGCGATTGGCTCTTTCACCTTCACAATCATGTCGGCGGACTTATATACATCTTCTATCGTCGGCAGAATCTCCGCTCCGGCTTCTTCATAAAGTTGGTCAGAGAAGCCGCTGCCTTCACCGGCGCTTTTCTGAACATAAACGATGTGGCCGCGGCGGGTCAATTCACTCACGCCCGACGGGGTCATGCCCACGCGGTTCTCGTTGTTCTTAATCTCTTTTGGAATTCCTACTTTCATCTTGATTCTCCTTTCTTAAATAGTTGGTTAGTTATGATTTAAGGTGTACGGAATGCAGGAAGGAAACTTTGGTTGCCGATTCTTTGGGGAGTCAGTCTTTTGAAAGACTGACTCCTTCTGAATCAGAATTTAACCATAGCTTTCTTTGCTCTCAGTCCGTAGATACAGATTATCACAAAACACAAGAGTGGCAGCACAAATGACACATTTACGGCTGGATGGCCCATGATGGTGCCGCAGTCGATGATCATGCCCTGGAGCGGCGGCATCAATGCCCCACCCACGATGGCCATCACCAGGAAGGCGGCACCGAGGGTTGTATCGCGGCTGTCCACGCCTTCAAGGGCGATGCCGTAGATTGTAGGGAACATCAGCGACATGAAGAAACTGATGCCCACAAGGCTGCAAAGGCCGACCTTCCCCACAATCAGGATGGCGCCAAGCGTGCAGACGGAAGCACCCACTGCGAAGACGGACAGCAGCACGCGTGTGTTCACATAGCGCATCAGGAACGTGGAGATGAAACGGCTGCTGAGGAAAAGCACCATCGCCACGATGTTGTAGGTCTGGGCAGTGGCTTTGTCGATGCCCAGGTTGTCGGCGTATTGGATGATGAAGGTCCACACCATAATCTGAGCTGCCACATAGAACATCTGTGCAGCCACACCCTCGCGGTAAACCACGTTCTTCCACAGGTTGCGGAGCGTCTCACGGGCTGTGTGGATGTTGCCTTCCATCTTCTTTTGTTCAGAGTCTGTCTTCGGCATCTTCATCAGGGCGATGATGATGAACACCACGAGCACCACAAGGCCGATGGCGACGTAGGGGTTGCGGATGATGGCGAGGTCATGCACGCGGATGTCGGCTTTCTCAGCTTCCGACAGTGCGCCGAACACCGTCTGACCCATCGCGTCGCGCTTGTCGGAAATCAGCTGAGGCAACACGATGAAAGATGCTACGGCCATTCCGCAAAGCGAACCCATCGGGTTGAATGCCTGCGACAGGTTCAAACGGCGTGTGGAGGTTGATTTGTCACCGAGCGACAGGATGAACGGATTGGCGGTGGTTTCCAGGAAAGCCAGTCCGAAGGTCAGGATGTAGAGTGAAAAGCAGAAGAACATGAAGCTCTGCTGAGATGCTGCGGGAATGAAGAGAAAGGCGCCTGTGGCATACAGACCCAACCCCAGCAGGATGCCGCTTTTGTAGCTGAAACGCCTGATAAACAGTGCGGCGGGAACTGCCATCGTGGCATAACCGCCATAGAATGCAAACTGAATCAGGGAGGCCTTGGCGGCCGATAATTCCATCAACGTCTGAAAGGCTGCCACCATCGGGTTCGTGATGTCGTTGGCAAAACCCCATAAGGCGAACAGCGAGGTGATGGCAATAAACGTGAGCAGATACTTCTTCTCTACTAATTTCTTCTTTTCCATTTTCGTAAATTAGGTGTTGGTGATGCAAAGATAGGGAAAAAAACAAGAATAAGTCAACGTTTTTGTAACACATATTTTAAATATTCAAACAAAATTTGTAATTTTGTGCCTGACTTCTTTGTATATGGTTTCTGATTGATTCATGCGGCATGACATGAAAATCAAGCAAGAAAACAATTGTAACTGACTGTAGCACCCAGCGGAGAACCATCTGCCGGATATCTTTTTTGCGTTATGAAGAAACTCCTTTCTCTTCCACCACATATCGTCAACTGCTTTCATCAAATCACAGAACTGCCTGAACGGGAGTTCTATGCCACCTGCGACCCTGTCGGCCATCGGCTCGGAAGCGGTGGGGGTACTGCATGGCTGCTGGAACAATGCCATGGCAGCGAGGCTCCTGATGTCTCTTTCGACGAGTGGCTCGCAAAAGAGAAACGCATCCTCATCCACGGCGGAGGACAGAGCCGCCGATTGCCGGCCTACGCACCTTCGGGAAAGCTCCTGCTGCCGATGCCCGTCTATCGATGGGAGCGGGGACAGCGGCTCAATCAGAACCTTATGGAACTCCAGCTTCCGCTTTTTCAGCGCATGATGGAGAGTGCCCCCGACGGGCTCAACACCATGGTGGTGAGTGGAGACGTGCTCATCCGCACTGACCAACCACTCCAGCCCATGCCAGAGGCGGATGTCGTGTGCTACGGACTCTGGCTCGACTCCGAGGTGGCGAAAAACCATGGTGTCTTCCTGCTCGACCGCCATTCTCCGGGAGTGCTCAAACGCATGCTTCAGAAGCCGTCGGTCAGAGAACTGAAGGAACTGCAGAAAGACCATTTCTTCCTCACCGACATCGGGTTGTGGATTCTCTCCGACAAGGCGGTCGGCGTACTGAGGAAAAGGTCGGAAGACGGCTCTGGCAAGAAAATACAGTACGACCTTTATGCCCAGTTCGGTGGAGCGATGGGTACTGACCCGCTCGCCGACGATGAGGAGGTGGCGGCACTCAAGGTGGTGGTATTGCCGCTCAATGGTGGCGAATTCTATCATTTCGGAACCAGCCGGGAGATGATATCATCCACTTTGGCCGTGCAGAATATCGTCAACGACCAACGGCGTATCATGCATAACGACCGAAGGCCTCATCCTGCCATCTTTGTGCAGAATGCCAAGGTGGACCTCACTTTTTCCGAAAACAACAAAAATATATGGGTGGAAAACAGCTGCGTGAACGCTTCGTGGACACTGACACAGGACAACGTGGTCACAGGTGTGCCGGTCAACGGATGGAAGCTGAGGCTTGACCCGGGCGAATGCATCGACGTGGTGCCGGTGGACAATGAGATGTATGCTGTCAGGACTTACCACATCGATGAGAAATTCGCCGGCGAGGAACAAAACGAAAAACGTTTTCCTCTGCTAACCCAAGAACTGTTGATGCGCTATCCCGACATCGACCTGACGGAAGTGGAACTGCTCAGTGCAGAAGAAATCACCCAAAGGGCCAACCTCAAGAGGCTTTTCGAACAAAGAAAGGCTTTCCAACGGGAGAATTGGAGCGAAATCGCACGCAACTGGAACCATAGCGTGTTCTATCAGCTCGACCTTCATGATGCCGCCTGCCAGTTTGAAAAGCTTGGCATCCCCATGCCGGAGCCGCTCCCTGATTCTGCTCCGCTGATGACACGCATTCACGACGCCATGTTTAGGGGAAATGGCCAGCATGCTTTCGAACTGCTACGTCAAGGACTGATTGAACCGGTCATGAAGCAGAAGATGCTGCCACGCATGTCGGTCTATTCCGACCAGATTGTGTGGGGACGGTCGCCCGTGAGAATTGATATTGCGGGTGGATGGACGGACACGCCGCCTTATTGTCTGATGGAAGGCAGCAATGTGGTGAACCTCGCCATCGACCTGAACGGACAGCAACCCCTGCAGGCTTTCATCCGACCAGCTGAACAAAGGCACATCGTGCTGAGGAGCATTGACCTCGGCGACCGCGAAATCGTCAGCACATACGAGCAGTTGGCGGACTTCAAACATGTGGGAAGTCCATTCTCCATACCTAAAGCGGCACTCGCACTTGCCGGATTCATGCCCCAGTTCTGCGCCGAGCGGTATGACAGCTTGGAGCAGCAACTCGAGGATTTTGGTTGTGGTTTTGAGATTTCGCTGCTCTCTGCCGTGCCGAAAGGAAGCGGATTGGGCACCAGCTCCATCCTCGCAGCCACCGTGCTCGGAGCCATCAGCGACTTCTGTGACCTTGCATGGGATAAAAATGAAATATGCCGACGAACCCTTGTGCTCGAGCAGCTCCTCACCACGGGAGGTGGGTGGCAGGACCAATTTGGAGGTGTGCTTGCAGGTGTGAAAAAATTGGAGACCGAAGCGGGATTCTCCCAGCAGCCGGTGGTCAGATGGCTGCCCGACAATGTGTTCACTCAGCCTGACTTCAGACCGTGCCATCTACTCTACTACACCGGCATCACCCGGACAGCGAAACATATCCTGGCGGAAATCGTCAGGAGGATGTTTCTCAATGAAAATGCGCAACTCAGCCTGCTCCGACAAATGAAAGAGCACACCCAGGACATGTATGAAGCCATCCAACGGCAGGATTTCCAACGGATGGGTACACTCGTCAGGAAAACTTGGACTCAGAACCAACAGATTGATGCGGGCACAAATCCGGAGGCGGTTAGGGCAATCACCGACCGCATCGACGACCTCTGCCTTGGCTACAAACTGCCGGGAGCTGGTGGGGGAGGCTACCTCTATATGGTGGCCAAAGACCCGCAGGCTGCATCACGCATAAGGCAGATACTCAACGAAAATCCACAAAATCCGAGAGCCCGTTTCGTGGATATGGACATCTCTGCCAACGGCATGCAAATCAGCAGAAGCTGATGGCTGGAGACTGACAGGACTGAAAAGTGAGCCTTAGTAAAAAAAACAACTGTATTACAAGATAATGCCTGATTGGTGTGACACATCGGCAGATATTATATTTAAACTACTGACTAAACTGATATGAAATCATTTGCTGTTTTTATGGCTGTCCTTCTGCTGACGGTATCGTCGGCCAGTGCGGCACTACCAGAAAGTAACAAGGAATACTACATCTGGCTCAATATCTATGAGAAACTCCTCGGCTTCAACGAGGACGATAATTCACCAGCCATTTCGGCTTTTGGGGTCAAACTACCTGAAAGCTATGTGTTTGTGGCGGAAAACTCCGGGAAAGACGGCTATGTTCTCCTCCGCCATAAGCGATCCGGTTGGTATCTCGCGGCAAGCTCCTCAAGCTCTTATTCCGTGGTTTTTGAACAAGCCAAATCCTCAGATGACCGGTTCTGCTGGAAGACTGACGTGGGCACTTATTCCTATCTCATCAACAAGAAAAACGGCAAATATCTCGGTGTAGATGGAGCAAATAAAGGGAAGGACTATGTCAGTGTGTATTACGACAAGCCGAAAGGCAGCCATTCGCAGTTCTCTGTCATTCCTGTGGCAGGAAGTACGTGGGATGAAGCTCGGACAGCATGGAACTCAGATGTTTATACGAATGCCCAGGGAGTCCGTGAAATTGACTATTGCCTGGTGAAGGATATGGCCATCGACCGTGATGATGCCGTTGATATCCATATCACAGCCAACACAACTCCTATCAGTGGTTCTTCGAAAATCAACCTCGGAAGCGACCGCACCTGGCTCATCATCGATAACATTCCGCCGAGCCAAGTCATCAGTTCCTATCTCAAATACGTGACCATCAATGGAAAAGCGGCGAGGAACGGCTCTAACTGCCGGGTGGCGGTGTTCCTTAACGGAGCTGTGATCATTCCAACCCCTGCATCGCCTATGACATGTCAGGGAACCAATGGAGAATTCCAACTCTCCGCAGGTACGCACACCAGCCTCGGAACAAACAGCAACACCATGACTTCCTTCGTGCTCCGACGCGGATATATGGCCACCGTGGCATCGGGCAACACCTATGGAGGGCACAGCCGGGTCTATGTGGCAGACCATGCCGATCTCAGCGTCACCCTGCCTACTGCCCTGGCCAAGCGGGTGAGCTCGGTCTATGTGAAGCCGTGGCCGTATCTCAGCAAGAAAGGATGGGGTGATACGGGTGGAGCAACCAAGGGACCTCAGTTGAGAGCTAACTGGTTCTGGTCTTGGAGCGCCGGCTACAGCTCAACCAACGATATGGAGTATGTGCCATGTCGTCAGCACCGTTATTGGCCGTCGGCATCAGATGTGAACAATAAGACAGCTACGGCGGCGTTCTCCATCAACGAGCCGGAGCACCCGGAGCAGCATACCAGCGACAAATGTTCGTGTGGCGGCACCATTGATGTATGGACCGCGTACACTTATTCTGATGACTTCAAGGCAGGGGCGGGAAGAATAGGATCGCCGCAACCTACCGACCTCAGCTATCTCACGCAGTTCTGCCAGCATGTGGACAACAATGCCAGAAGATGTGACTTCACCGTAACCCATGCCTACTGGGACATTGAAGGCAGGAGTGAGAGCAGCTATGCCTCCTGGTTCGCCGACAGGTGCAAGTCGGTGTGGAACAACACGGGACGTCCGCTATGGATAACAGAACTTGAAATCGGCTCGTCGTGGGGTGAGAGCTGGGACAAATATTCCGACAAATACGGCACTTACCGCAAATATCTGCAGGTGCTGCTGCAGAAAATGGAAGAATGCCCGTGGATTGAGCGCTATTGCATTTATAGCTTCGACAACTATTGGGCATGGATGTTCTATAAAGATGGGAGTATAACCCCAGCTGGACAGGTCTATCGCGACCACCGCTCCACATTCGCATACGATTCCAAATACACCAAGACACCTTCATGGTGGGCTCCGTCGGCAAAGACCCCGGCTCTTGAGACCAGATACAACGAGGTGGACCAGACCATCTCTTTTGTCATCACCAACCCGAACACCGACATGACAGACCAGCTCATCATTGAACGTCAGAATGCCGATGGATCGTGGGAGACGTTCGCTGAGGTCACTGACCGCTGGAAGTTTGAGAACGAAAAATTCAACATTCCTGCCATGGAGGCAAAGGGAGTGGACATCAATCAGGACCTGTTCAGAGTGACTGTGGTCACGCTCACCGGAAAGACCGTGTCCAGCTCGTCGGCTTCAAGCGGATATATCAAAAACCCGCTGATTGAGACTGATTCCAAAGACGCTGTCGATAAATGGATTTGCGTGAAAGAAGCGCAGAACGGATATACCAAAGCCACCGGCGATACCTATTTAGAAGTGTGGGACCCGAATCCTGCGATTATCAATTTCAACTATTATCAGGATGTGGAGGAACTGCCTGACGGAATCTACCGTCTTCAGGCTAACGTGTTCAACAGCTCCAACGATGTGGAAGGCGCCTTGGTCAATGATGCAGTCGGACTCTATGCCCAGACTGCTGACCAATTCTACTTCTGTCCGGTGAAGAAGGACTCGAAGATGGAAGATGCCGACATGCTCACCATCGACAGCATCATCGTAGATGGTGGAACGCTGAGGGTGGGTGTGCGAAACCTCGGGCAGATGAGTGCCAGATGGGCAGGTGCCGACAACTTCCAACTCATCAGACTTAACGATATCAATGACGCGGAGGTGCAGCAGCGGAAAACAATCAACGACAGGAAGCTCACACAACTCATGCCTGAAATCGAAAGCACTCCTGATGATACTGACGTCAAAGCCGATATAATGAGGGATGCGACAAGGTTTATCATCAATCCTGAATGCAACAATAAGTCAAGTTACGGATGGACGGTGTCCAACATCGACTACGACACGGCCAACCCATACGTGACGAGCGCCACCAACCCGTATTGGAACAAATGGAAGAGCGGAGCTTTCTCTTCTCAGCTCAAGCAGGAAATCACAGGACTTCCTTCAGGTGAATATTCACTGTCGGCACTTTTCAGGGCGCAGGACACAGCCAACATCAAACTCACCATAGCCGCGGGTGAGGAACAGGTGCAGTCGGCTGATTTTAAGGGTAAGGGAGCTGTGGCTACTGAGACCGACCAATTCCCGAGTGGTTGGAATCAAGTGACCACTCCGACCGTTGAGCTTACCCATGGTCAGACCCTCACCATCAGTATGGACATGTCCTCTGCCGCCACGGCATGGTGGAGTGCTGACCATTTCCAACTCATCTATCATGAAAACTCCACTCCTGTGGCTGTCGAAAGCATTGAAATGGATAAGAACGCTGAATTGTTGCAGGAAAACGGCGACGGAGCAGTTTATGACATTGCAGGAAGAAGAGTGGAGGGCAACCTCAAACCAGGTATCTATATCCGAAACGGACGAAAGTTCCTGAAAAGGTGAGACACGCCACAATTTAATGAAGCGATAGGGCAATCTATAAATATTTTTCATTTCCGCTTGCATAATTCCTTTTTTTGTTTTAATTTAGCAGATGAAACGAACTCCCTGTTCTCTTGCCGGTCATATCGAAAGAGATGACCGACGAGGGATTGGAGGGGGCTTGATGTCTAACTACTGACTTTTGGAACAACCCTCTAATATATGAACGACAACAACTATTGCGTGATACTTGCAGGTGGGGTGGGACTAAAGCTCTGGCCTGCCAGCACACATCACAAACCAAAACAATTCATCGATTTCCTTGGTAACGGGCAGACACTTTTGCAAGCCACCTTCAACAGGATAGCAAGGTTTGTTGATACAGACAACATCATTGTTTCTACCAATGAGGAATATAAAGACCTGGCCTTGCAGCAACTGCCTCATATCAAACAGGAGAATCTTCTTCTCGAACCGATGAGGCGCAACACGTTGCCAAGCGCCACATGGGCCACGCTCACCATTGCTCACAGAAATCCGGAGGCGAGGGTGCTTGTTGTGCCGTCAGACCAACTCATTCTTGATGAGGATAAGTTTGAGGAGGATGTCATGAAAGCATTCGATTATGTTTCTGAAACAGGAAGAATCCTCTCGTTGGGTGTCATGCCTACAAGGGCTGAGACCAACTTCGGGTACGTGCAGATGGGTGAGCGGATGGGACATGATATCTATCAGGTCAAGTCCTTCACCGAAAAGCCGGAGATGGAGTTCGCCAAGATTTTCATGGAGGACGGAGAATTTCTCTGGAACACAGGACTCTTCGTCTGGAAAGCGGATGATTTCCTCCGGTTGGCTCACGAACATGGAGAGGCACAGTTCCCGAATTTCAACAAGACGGCAAACATGATTGAGAACGGACTGAAAATGACGGAAATTGTGAAAAACTCATTTTCTATGTGCCCTAACATCACTATCGAGCGGGTCTGTCTGGAAAAAATGGAACATACGGATGTTATGCTCTGCCATTTCGGATGGACAGACCTCGGCACATGGCATTCGCTCTACAATGTCATGCCGAAACAAAACGAGAACGTGGTCATGAAGGGAATGGGAATGCTCTACGATTGTAAAGGTTGCATCGTCCGTACTCCGCAGGATAAGATTGTCATCCTGCAGGGACTCGAGGACTATGTGGTGGTGGAGGAGAACAACATTCTCGTCGTATGTAAGAAAGAAGACCAGAATGCCATCAGAAAATTTGTCAACGATGTGAATATCAGTCTTGGTGATGAGTTTATCTGATACGTACCTTCATGATGTTTTATGTATAACCTATTAAAATGAATATTCTATGACTCCTCACAATTCAGCACCCGAAGGTGCTTTTGCAAAAACGGTTCTCATGCCGGGCGACCCGCTGAGAGCAAAACTGATAGCCGACTCATTTCTTTCTGATGTCTCGCTGGTGACTTCTGTCCGAAACATGCTCGGATTCACTGGAAAGTACAAAGGAGTGCCTGTGTCGGTCATGGGAAGTGGAATGGGCATGCCGAGCATCGGAATCTATTCTTATGAACTCTATAAATTCTATGGGGTGGACAACATCATCAGGATTGGGTCGGCGGGAAGCTACAAACCGTGGCTCAACGTGAAGGATGTGGCTCTCGCAAAGTCGGCATTCAGTGAGTCTTCCTTCGCATTCGTGCAAAATGGATGTGAGGACAAGACACTTTATCCAAACCCAATCATCAACGACGCCATCTTGAAAAAGGCGGAGGAAATGGGAATTGACTGCAAGCAATGCGTGGTCCATTCTTCCGATGTGTTCTACACCGACCCGGAGCGTGAGTCCTGGCAGCAACTCTCTGAGCGCACAGGCACCGACTGTGTGGAAATGGAAAGTTTCGCGCTTTTCCATAACGCCAACTACCTGAAGAAGAATGCGGCGTGCCTGCTCACCATCTCCGACTCGTTTGTCAGCCATGTGGAACTCTCTGCGGAGGAGCGACAGAACTCATTCACCGAAATGCTCACGCTGGCATTGGAGACGGCCATCTCGCTTTGATCGTCTTTGTCAGAACTACAAAGCAACCAAATCCGTAAATCGAGTTGGTTGCTTTTTTTTTGTGCTGTTTTGACACAAAAAACAGTGAAAAATCAAAAATCTTCTTTCTTCTTTATTTATTCTTCATGATTTTTTTGTAACTTTGCAATTCTTTCGGGAAATGCTTCTAAATCAGCCGCATTTTCCAGACTTGACGAGAATGAAATAATTATCAATAAAAAAACGTAAGACGCAAATGAACATTACATTGCAGACGACCGACAAACTCAACGGAGTGGTTACGGCCGTGGTGGAACCTGCCGACTATCAGGAGAATGTTAAGAAAGCTATCAAGGAGTTCAGAAAGAACGCCGACATGCCGGGATTCCGAAAGGGAATGGTGCCGGAAGGACTCATCAGAAAGAAGTATGGCACATCCATCCTCGCTGAGGAAATGAACAAGCTCCTTCAGAGCAAACTCTACGAATATATCCGTGAGAACAAAATCAATATGCTTGGCGAACTGATGCCTACTGAAGGTAATGACAAGATTGAACTTGTCGATGGAAATACCTTCACTTTCACTTTCGATATCGCCATCGCACCGGAAATTAAGGTGGAGCTGTCTGCCAAAGATAAACTCCCATACTTCCAGGTTGAAGTAGAGGATAAGGTGGTTGACGCTCAAGTGCAGATGTACAGGCAGCGTGGTGGAAACTACGAGAAAGTGGATTCCTACGAGGACAACGACATGGTCAAGGGCGCTGTTGTGGAGGTTGATAAGAAGGGCAACCCTGTGGAAGGCGGTGTGACTGCTGAAGGCGTGGTGATGCTTCCGAAATATTTCAAGAACGACAAACAGAAGAAACTTTTCGAGAAAGCCAAGACCAACGACGTTATCACCTTCAATCCAGCTGAGGCTTACGACAACAGCGAGGCTGAGTTGGCTTCCCTCCTGAAAATCGAAAAGGAGCAGGTGGCTGAACATAAGGGCGACTTCCAGTTCACCATCAGCGAAATCACACGCTATGTGCCAGGGCCACTCAATCAGGAACTCTTCGATCAGGTGTTCCCTGGTGGCGAAGTGAAGTCGGCTGAGGACTTTTCCGCCAAAATCAAGAGCCAACTCCAGGAGCAGTACGACAAGGATGCTGACTACCGTTTCCTCGGCGACCTGAGAAACTACCTCTTCGAGAAAGTGGGCGAGGTGGAATTCCCAGACGAGAAAATCAAGAAAATCATGAAGGCCAACGCCAAGAATGAGGAAGAGGTGGAAGCCAACTACCAGAAGAATATCGAATCCCTCAAGTGGCACCTTATCAAGGAACAGCTCGTTGAGCAGAACCAAATCAAGGTGGAAGACACGGATGTCATCGACATGGCAAGGGAGGTGACAAAAATGCAGTTCGCACAGTATGGTCTCATCAACATCCCTGAGGAGTATATCAATAACTCAGTGAATGAGATGCTCAAAAAACGTGAGACAGTAGATAACCTCATCGACCGGAGCATTGAGATGAAGCTTGCCAAGGCGCTCAAGGAGATTGTCAAACTCAATGTGAAGAAGGTGTCAGTGGAGGAATTCAACAAGATGCCGTAATTGAAACTGCTGACACAGGAAAAAAAAGTTGCGGACTTGATCGGAGTTTGCAACTTTTTTGTTTCTTCTCTTGCTGCTGGCATTATTTTTGCTGCTTAGGTCTGGTATCAGACTACATTTAAAAAAAGGTGACAACACACCAGAAAACACATTGATAATATGATTAACGACTTTAAGAAATTTGCAAGGGCTAACGCCGGCGTCAGCAGCATGGTGCTCGACGACGTCATCAAATCGCAAGCGGGATACCTCAACCCTTACATCCTTGAGGAACGACAGCTCAACGTCACACAGTTGGATGTGTTCTCACGACTCATGATGGACCGCATCATTTTCCTTGGAACGGAAATCAATGACTACACGGCCAATGTGCTCCAGGCGCAGATGCTTTACCTCGACTCTGTGGATCCAGAGAAGGACATCAGCGTGTATGTGAACTCACCGGGCGGCAGCGTCAGCGCCGGACTCGGCATCTACGACACCATGCAGTTCATCAACTCCGACGTGCAGACCATCTGCACGGGTATGGCGGCTTCCATGGCTGCTGTGCTCCTGGTGGCAGGTCAGAAAGGAAAGAGAGCGGCGCTTCCACATTCCAGGGTCATGATCCATCAGCCGATGGGCGGTGCGCAGGGACAGGCCAGCGATATCGAAATCACAGCGAAGGAAATCCAGAAATACAAGAAGGAGCTCTACAACATCATCGCACAGCATTCGGGACAGCCTTTCGACAAGGTGTGGGCTGATTCTGACCGCGACTACTGGATGACCGCTGAGGAGGCGAAGGAGTATGGAATGATCGACAATATTTTCACAAGGAAGAAATAAAAGCTGATGGCTAACAACAAACGTACTTGCTCTTTTTGTGGACGGAGCGACAAAGAAGTGAGGCTCCTGATTTCAGGACTCGACGGGTTTATCTGTGATGAGTGTGCTGAGCAGGCTCACCAGATTGCCACGCTCGACAAACCGGATACGGGTAACCACTTCAATCTTGAGAAACTGCCGAAACCAAAGGAAATCAAGGCTTTTCTCGATCAGTATGTCATTGGGCAGGATGATGCAAAGAAAGCGTTGTCGGTGGCTGTTTACAACCACTACAAACGTTTGAAATACAAAGATCAGGACGACGACGGGGTTGAACTTGAGAAATCTAACATCATCATGGTGGGAAATACTGGTACGGGAAAAACGCTGCTGGCCAGAACTATCGCCAAGATGCTCGTTGTTCCTTTTACCATCGTTGATGCCACGGTCCTTACGGAAGCTGGATATGTGGGCGAGGACGTGGAAAGTCTTCTTTCAAGACTCCTGCAGGAATGCGACTATGACCCGAAGGTGGCGGAGACGGGTATTGTCTTCATTGATGAAATTGATAAGATCGCAAGAAAAAGCGACAACCCGTCCATCACACGTGATGTCAGTGGTGAGGGTGTGCAGCAGGGATTGCTCAAACTTCTCGAAGGCTCTGTCATCAATGTTCCGCCATACGGAGGACGTAAGCATCCTGAGCAACAGTTCATCCAGGTTGACACCAAGAACATCCTCTTTATCTGTGGCGGTGCATTCGACGGAATCGAGAAAAGAATCGCTAATCGCCTCAACACCAATGTTGTGGGATTCGACGCGGTGGAAAACTCTGCAAAGGTGGATAAAGCCAACCTGCTCCAGTACATCGCGCCTATGGATCTTAAGGCTTTCGGGCTCATACCAGAAATCGTGGGACGTCTGCCTATCCTCACTTATCTCAAACCGCTCGACAAGAAGGCGCTCAGGGATATCCTCACTGAACCGAAGAATTCCATTATCCGTCAGTATGTGCACCTCTTCAAGCTCGATGGGGTGGAACTTGTGTTCACCGACGACGCACTCGACTTCATCGTTGATAAGGCGGTGGAATACAAACTGGGCGCACGTGGGCTGAGATCCATAGTGGAGTCGGTCATGACAGAACCGATGTTTGAAATACCGTCCACGAAAAAGAAAATATTGGTGGTCGATAAGGAATATGCGAAAAAGCAAATCGAAAAGACCAATCTCAATATCTTAAGCAATAAGATGAGCGAATGATTCGCTCATCTTTTTTTTCTTTTGTTTGCAAATAAAATTGCAAAAATATTTGGTTTTTTCAGTAAGGAGTATTATCTTTGTTAAACTAATGCGACGTTCTGAATAAAACACAATGGAGAACTTAGCGGTGAGTAAAGACGAGAATAAAGTCTTGATGCCATAGAATATCTCTTTATGGAATCAGGCGGCAACTTTTGATTAACACATTAACCAATACCGATGAACAAACCAGCAACCCTCAAGCAAGCCCTGAAATATTATTTCGGATTCGACCATTTCAAGGGACAGCAGCAAGACATTATCACCAGCCTTATGGAGGGTAATGATGTGTTCGTGCTTATGCCTACGGGAGGGGGAAAGTCGCTTTGCTATCAGTTGCCGGCATTGCTCATGGAGGGAACTGCTATCGTCATATCACCACTCATCGCACTGATGAAAAATCAGGTTGACGCCATCAAGAACTACAGCGAGGAGGACAGCGTCGCACATTTCATCAATTCTTCGCTCAGTAAGGCTAACATCGATGCCGTGAAGGAGGATATCGTCAATGGAAAGACAAAGCTCCTCTATGTGGCGCCTGAGTCGCTTACCAAGCAGGAATACGTGGATTTCCTTAAACAGGTGAAAATCTCGTTCTATGCCATCGATGAGGTGCACTGCATCTCAGAATGGGGACACGACTTCAGGCCTGAATACAAGAATATCAGACCGATTGTGGAGAAAATAGGACGCGCGCCAATCATCGCCCTCACTGCCACCGCCACCGATAAGGTGAAACTCGACATCAAGAAAAATCTCGATATCCTCGATTGCGTGGAGTTCAAGTCGTCGTTCAACAGGCCGAACCTCTATTATCAAGTGAAACAAAAAATCGCCAATTCCACCAATAAAGATATCGTACGCTTTATCCGTAAGAATGAACATAAGAGTGGCATCATCTATTGCATGAGCCGTAAGACGGTGGAGGAATTGGCGGCGTTCCTTGTTGCCAACGACATCAAGGCTGCACCTTACCATGCAGGACTTGATTCCAATCTCAGGAGCAAGACCCAGGATGACTTCATCATGGAACGGACTGAGGTTATCGTGGCCACCATCGCATTCGGTATGGGTATCGACAAGCCTGACGTTAGGTTTGTCATTCATTACGACATTCCAAAAAGCCTTGAGGGATATTATCAGGAGACAGGACGTGCAGGACGCGACGGCGGAGAGGGACAGTGCATCGCGTATTACAGCAAGGAAGACCTCCGAAAACTGGAAAAACTCATTGCCGCAAAAAACGGACGGGAGCAGGAAATCGGACGGCAACTGCTCCACGAAACAGCCAACTACTGTGAGTCGTCGGTGTGCCGGCGGAAGCTGCTGTTGCATTATTTTGGAGAGGATTACAACGAGGAGAACTGTGGAAACTGCGACAACTGCCTACATCCTAAGAAAAGGGTGGACGTGATGGAGCAGCTGCAGTTCATGCTACGCACCATCCAACTCACCAAAGAGAACTTCAAGGCGGAATACATCATCAATATCCTTAGGGGCAACGAGACGGACGCCATCACAAGCAGGGGACATGAGAACCTGGAAACCTTCGGGGAAGGATGCGACACCGAGGAGACCATGTGGAACGCCATCGTCAACCAGGCCATCCTCACAGGGATGATCTATAAGGATGTGGATAACTACGGCATCCTCAAACTCATGCCTGAAGGCAAGAAATTCATCAAGAAACCTTATGCTTTCCTCGTGACAGAGGACAATGACTTCGAGGAGGATGGCGAGCAGGAAGCGGCTAACGTGAGTGGAGGAACCGACCAGGTGCTCTACAGAATGCTCATCGACTTGAGAAAATCCATCTCAAAAAAACTGCAGCTACCGCCGTATGTCATCTTCCAGGACGGCTCCATCGATGCCATGTCCACCCTCTATCCCATCACTATCGATGAGCTCAAAAATATTCCGGGAGTGGGAGAAGGAAAAGCGAAACGATATGGAAAGGAGTTCTGCGAACTGATCAAACGGCATTGTGAGGACAATGAGATTGAACGTCCGATGGATATCGTCGTCAGGTCAGTGCCCGACAGGTCGAAAAACAAACTGGCCATCATCAAGAGCATTGATGCGGAGAAATCGCTCGACGAGATGTCGAAGATGCTCGGGCTCTCACAGGATGAGGTACTTGATGAGATGGAAGCCATCGTCTATAGCGGAACCAAACTCAACGTTGACTATATGCTTGAGGAACTGGAGGTGGATGAGGATGTGGTGGAGGATATCTACGACTATTTCAGACAAAGCAAGACCGACAGTCTTGATGCGGCGATGGACGAACTCGACGAAAGCTACTACGAGGAGGATATCAGACTCGTCAGAATCAAATTCCTGTCGGAAATGGCCATCTGACCATCTGCTGAAAGGAAGGGATAACATGAAATTATAAACTCCATTTGGCAGAATGGGGGATTTCTGTCGCTATACCCGGTTTTATTGGGTGGCATCACCCATTTTTTGAACCTTTAGTTTCTGTTTTCAATTTTATTTCGTATCTTTGTGCGCAATAATAAAAACTCATCCCTATGTCTTCATTTATTGCAGAAAAAGTAATGATGGAAGGACTTACTTTCGATGATGTGCTGCTTGTGCCCGCATATTCTGAAATCCTTCCACGCGAAGTTTCCCTGTCAACAAAATTCTCTCGTAACATCGAACTGAAAATTCCGTTCGTCACAGCGGCTATGGACACTGTGACGGAGTCGTCCATGGCTATCGCTATCGCCAGGGAAGGAGGAATCGGTGTGATCCACAAGAATATGTCGATTGAGGAACAGGCACGCCAGGTGGCTATCGTGAAAAGAGCGGAAAACGGAATGATCTATGACCCTGTCACAATCAAGCGTGGATCAACCGTGGGACAGGCGCTCGGCATGATGGCGGAATACCACATCGGAGGAATTCCGGTGGTGGACGACGACATGCACCTCGTGGGCATCGTCACCAACCGTGACCTCAGGTTCCAGACTGACATGAACTGTCTGATTGATGAGGTCATGACTGCCGACAACCTCATCGTCACACACCAGAAGACTGACCTTGACCAGGCGTCAAGAATTCTGCTGCAACATAAGATTGAGAAATTGCCAGTGGTGGATGACGACAACCGGCTCATCGGACTCATCACCTATAAGGACATCACCAAGGCCAAGGACAAACCGATGGCCTGCAAGGATTCAAAGGGACGGCTTAGGGTCGCTGCCGGTGTGGGTGTGACCAACGACACCCTGCAGCGCATGGAGGCACTCGTGAAGGCAGGAGTCGATGCCATCGTCATCGATACGGCGCACGGACACTCCGCTTCCGTCATTCAGAAGGTTAGAGAAGCCAAGGCCGCATTCTCCGACGTTGACATCGTGGTGGGAAACATCGCTACGGGTGAGGCCGCCAAGATGCTCGTTGAGGCTGGAGCCGATGCGGTGAAAGTGGGTATCGGGCCAGGCTCTATCTGCACCACACGTGTGGTTGCGGGTGTGGGTGTTCCTCAGCTCTCTGCCATCTACGACGTGGCGAAAGCGCTCGAGGGAACAGGCATCCCCCTCATTGCCGATGGTGGCCTGCGCTACAGCGGCGATGTGGTCAAGGCTATCGCAGCCGGTGGCACTTGTGTGATGGTCGGCTCGCTTGTGGCAGGCACGGAAGAGGCACCGGGAGAGACCATCCTCTTCAACGGACGTAAGTTCAAGTCCTACCGTGGAATGGGCTCGCTCGAAGCGATGGAAAACGGATCGAAAGACCGCTATTTCCAGTCGGGGGTGGCCGACAACAAGAAGCTGGTGCCGGAAGGCATCGCTGGACGTGTGCCTTACAAAGGAACCGTGCAGGAGGTGGTGTTCCAGCTCGTAGGAGGTCTGCGCTCTGGCATGGGCTACTGCGGAGCCAAAGATATACCAGCCCTCAATAAAGCTAAGTTCGTGAGAATCACCAGCGCAGGTGTGCTCGAAAGCCATCCGCACGAGGTCATCATCACCAGTGAGGCTCCTAACTACAGCAGACATCAGTAAGATTCAGCACTGTAATTAGAAAAGAGCATTTTTATAATAAAAAGTGTTAAAAAACACCTTTAAAAAGTGGACGCAATGGCTTTGCGTCCACTTTTTTCTCATTTTTTGCGTTTTTTTATGTAACTTCGCATCGAATTATGCGCTGAAAGATGGGAACGATGGTGGATAACACGTTTTTCAACCATTGGTGCGCATTTCCATTTTCATGTAAAATGATTAAATAATCACAATTATGAATAAAGCTTTTATTTTTGCTGCAGCGATGGCGCTTACTCCGTTTGCCTCTGTCAATGCACAGGACAACGACCCGGTCATCATGAAAATTAACGGACATGATATCAGAAGGTCTGAGTTTGAGTATTCATACAACAAAAACAATTCGGAGGGAGTCATAGACAAGAAAAATGTGCAGGAATATGTGCAGCTTTATGTCGATTATAAACTCAAAGTCGAGGCGGCTAAGGATGCGGGGCTTGACACGCTTTCCAACATCAAGACCGAACTCCAGGGCTACAGGGAGCAAATCGTGTATCCTACCATCGAGAACCCGGCTTTTGTGGAAGAACAGGCGTACAAGACTTATCTCCGCACCAAACAGCATTTTGGAGATGAGGACCTGCTCAACTGCCAGCATATTCTCATCCTCATGCGTCAGGATGCCACCCAGGCTCAGCAAAACGAGGCAAAAGCCCGAATCGACTCCATCTATAACTGCATCAAGCAGGGACAGGACTTCGCTGAACTGGCAAAAAAACATTCGCAGGACCCAGGGTCGGCACGCAACGGAGGCACGCTGCCGAGATTCGGAAAAGGACAGATGATTCCTGACTTCGAGAAGGCGGCTTACGCACTCAAGGTGGGACAGATTTCCGAACCATTCAAGTCGGCTGCAGGATGGCATATCGTCAAGATGAACGAAAGGAAGCCGTTCGAACCGTATGCACACCATCACAATGACATTGTCAACTTCCTCAACCGCCAGAACGGATTCAAGGAGGCGGCTGCTGAAGCGCTTATCGACTCACTCGCAAAACAAAGGGGAGTGGAGAAGAATGTGGTGTTCGAACAGCTCTTTAACGATATGATCGCTAAGGACAGTGAGGCCAGGAACCTTGCTCAGGAATACTACGATGGAACGCTCATGTTTGAGGTCAGCAAGACCCAAGTGTGGGATAAGGCCGCCAACGACACTGAAGGTCTGGAGCAGTATTTCAAGAAGAACAAGAAGAATTACAAATGGACCGAGCCGCATTTCAAAGGTATTGTGGTTCACACCAAAGACGAGGACACGTTTGACAAGGCCAAGGCGCTCACCAAGAAAATGGACCCGGAACAGTGGGCTACGGAAATCGTGAAAACCCTGAATACCAATGAAGAGAAGGTGGTTAGAGTGGAGAAGTTGGGTGTGTTCAAGAAGGGCGACAACAAGTTCATCGACAAATATGCCTTCAAGAGCGATGCAGAAGTAAAGGAACTCAAGGACTATCCGTTCTCTCAGGTCATCGGCAAGATGATGAAGAAGCCGAAGTCTTATGCCGATGTCAACGGTAAGATTGTGGCTGACTATCAGAAGGAAAAGGAGGACGAATGGGTAAGAGGACTCAGGGCTAAATATCCAGTGGAGGTTTATCAGAACGTGGTAGATACAGTCAACAAGCATTGAACAGCACGGTCCGATTCGACACTTAACTTGAAGATTTGTACGGATTGCTGACGTGCACCAATTATAAATACCCAACAAACAACAAGATATGAAATTCAATCTGTTTTATATTATCGCCTTGCTCAGTATGATGCTTCTACCTGAGGCAAAAGCCCAGCGAAATGTCATCGATGAGGTAGTATGGGTGGTTGGCGATGAGCCGATACTCAAGTCTGACGTGGAACAGGCACGGCTCGAGGCCATCTCTTACCGGATGAGGATTGAAGGCGATCCATATTGTGTCATTCCTGAGCAGCTGGCTGTGCAGAAACTGTTTCTGCATCAGGCTGCAATCGACAGTGTGGAGGTGTCCGACAGCGAAATCATAGGCAAGGTGGATGAGCAGCTCGAGGAATATGTCACAGTGCTCGGTTCCAAAGAGAAAGTGGAGGAGTACTTCGGCATGACCTATGCGCAGAAGCGTGAACAGCTCACAGAGAACTTCAGAAACGAGCGGATGATTCAGGAGGTGAGACAAAGCCTTGTGAAGGACATCAAGGTCACACCGGCAATGGTGCGCAAACATTTCAAGGACATGCCGGAGGACAGCCTGCCGTTTGTGCCGACTAAGGTGGAGGTGCAGATCATCACTCGAGAACCAGTCATCAGCCCTGAAGAGATTGAACGGGTAAAGGCGTTGCTGAGAGATTATACGGAGCGTGTGAAGTCGGGAAGCACCAAATTCTCCACACTCGCACTTATGTACTCTGAAGATGGTTCGGCACAGAATGGTGGAGAGATAGGGTGGAGCTATAAGGGACGCCTCGCTCAGGAGTTTGCTGATGTGGCGTTCAAACTCACTGACCCGAACACTGTGTCGAAAATTGTGGAGACAGAATTCGGATTCCATATCATCCAGCTCATAGAGAAACGTGGCGACAGAATCAACTGCCGGCATATTCTCAAGAAACCGAAAGCTTCGGAAGAAGCCATCATGAAGGCCTTCGCCGACCTCGACTCCATTTCCGAGGAACTCAATAAAGGACTTTACACCTTTGAACAATGTGCGCAGTTTGTGTCGCACGACAAGGACACCCGAAACAATTACGGAATCATGAGGTATGTCAACAATGAGACAGGCGAAGTCTATACCAAGATGGAGATGAAAGAACTCCCGGCGGAAGTGGCGAAGCAGGTGGGAGGACTCCAGGTGGGAGAGCTCTCCAAGCCGTTTCTCATGACCAACAGCAAGGGCAAAGAGGTTGTGGCCATCGTCAAACTCAAGGATAAGACCGAGGGACACCGCGCCACGATGAAGGACGACTACCAGACTCTTCAGGATGTGGTGCAGGCCAAGATGGCGGAAGAGAAAATAGAAAAGTGGATAAAAGAAAAGCAGAAGACCACCTATGTGAGAATTAACGAGGATTGGAGAAACTGCGATTTCAAATACGACGGCTGGATCAAGAAATAAATAGAAGGAAGAGCCTATGAACCGAAAAATGAGAAAGTTTCGCTTCATCAATCATCACAAGGGAAGAACAGTGGCCGTGCTGTTCTTCTGTTGCTTATTGACGGCTGCTGCTGCGGCAGTCGGGGTGGCGGATTTTTTCTCATTTTTGACCACGGAAAGGGCGGACGACGACCCGCAACCGGCATCAAAAATTGAAATACTCCATTCCGACGTGCTCTTCAAGAGAGCCAACGACCCAAGGGCTGACGTGCTGGTGGGCAACGTGAAACTGCGACATGAGGGAGCGCTGCTCGATTGCGACAGCGCAAGATACTATAAGGACAACAACTCTTTCTATGCATTCGGAAGAGTGGTTCTGCTGCAAGGCGACACCCTCAAACTCTATTGCGACACCCTCGACTACTATGGCGACTCCAGGGTGGCGAAAGCGAGAGG
>JAEEGI010005635.1_pt1 | contig 28755 bp, 6 predicted proteins | sample 8958751 | NCBI WGS metagenome assembly JAEEGI01 (sample SAMN16246545, study PRJNA631951) | gut metagenome | biome: gut microbiome; feature: rumen; material: KS-attached | host: Bos | place: Iran: Karaj | collected 2018-10 | reverse complement strand
TGTTGCCGTTGAAAGAGGCAGGGGCAACGTGATAGATGTTGATCCCGACAGATGCATAGCATGCGGAGCGTGTCTGGATGCATGTGATCATAATGCGAGAGAATACGAGGATGACGTTGAGAGCTTCTTCGCAGATCTTAAGAAAGGAGTTAAGATATCGGTTCTTATCGCGCCCGCATTTTTGGCCAATTACCCTCGCGACTATGAAAGATATCTGGGAATGCTTAAAAAATCCGGCGTTAACAGATTTATCAGCGTTTCATTCGGCGCAGATATAACAACCTGGGGATATATCAAATTCATTACAGAGAATAAGTTCTACGGCGGGATATCGCAGCCCTGCCCTGCAGTGGTCGGATATATAGAGAGATACATGCCGGAACTGATATCACGGCTTATGCCTGTTCAGTCTCCGATGATGTGCGCAGCGATCTATGCGAAGAAATATATGCATATATCGGATAAGCTTGCATTTATCAGTCCGTGTATAGCCAAGAAGAACGAGATAGACGATCCAAACAACAGAGGGTATGTATCTTACAATCTGACATTCAAGCATCTGACAGAGTATCTTAAGAAAAATCCCGTGAGGGGAGCTTCATCCTATAATGATGAGATAGAATACGGACTCGGCTCCATCTACCCCATGCCCGGCGGTCTTAAGGAGAATGTGTACTGGCTGCTCGGCGAAGACGCCCTGGTGCGTCAGATGGAAGGCGAACATCATATGTATGAATATCTGCAGCGCAATAAGGATATGCTCAAGTGCGGAAAATCTTCGTATCTGTTCATAGATGCATTAAACTGCACCAACGGATGCCTGTACGGTCCCGGAACGGAAGCTCGTTCGGACATGAAAGAGGATGTGTACATGGCTATCCAGAAGATCAAGATAGACAGTAAGAATTCCTCCAAAAAATCAGCCTGGGGGAGAAATCTTACTCCTAAGAAGAGGCTGGATGCGCTTAATAAACAGTTTGCGGATCTTAATCTGAATGATTTTTTGAGAAAATATACTGACAGAAGTAAAAAATGTGCGTATAAAATACCAAATGGCATCGAACTCGAAAGAATCTACGACAGTCTTAAGAAAGACACTAAGGAGAAACGTTCAATAGACTGCGGGTGCTGCGGATATGAATCGTGCCGTGAGATGGCTATCGCCATATATAACGGATTCAATCATATTCACAACTGTGTCCACTACATCAAAGACCGTGCATATGAGGAGAAGGACAAGGCGGTTGAGCTTTCAGAAGAAGTAACCAGGGCCCAGGAAGAACTGAGAGATAAGAAGATGTCGCTTGCGGATGAGATAAGCGGGAATTTTGATACGCTTAAGGATTCCATAGACCGGATAGAAGAGACGACTGAGGATAATTCCGGTCAGACCTCCGGTATCTCCCTGGAAATGCAGGAAGTCGATACTTTTGCAACAGATCTGACTACAGTGCTTAATTCTATTGAAGTATATCTTAACAAACTGGATTCTAATAACACTGCGGTCATAGGCATTGCGTCACAGACTAATCTTCTTGCTCTTAATGCTTCTATCGAAGCGGCCCGTGCCGGTGAGGCAGGAAGAGGATTTGCGGTCGTCGCCGATGAGATCAAGAAGCTTGCGGAAGATTCCAAGACTACGGCAGATGACAGTAATGTCAACAACAGGGATATCAGGGAGACTATCGAGCATCTTATCGAAGAGGCCGGGAAGCTTTCGGAGATCGTTTCGAGAATTAACGGCAGAACCGATAATCTGGTTGAGTCTTCCGACCGGATAGCAGAATCAGTCAGACTTGTGAAGGATATGGCTGATAATGTTGAAGACTCATTAAAACAGATTCTTGAGGAATGAGAACGAGGATAGGTTTTATGATCCTTTGGTTATCACAGATTTATAATACCAGCTGATAATATGGCAGTGTGTCCGTATGGTACGGGCATGCTGCTTTTTGTATATTAACAGAAATAAAGCAGAACATTTCATAATCCATGGATGGACCCAAATGTGTTTTTTTTGAAAGGAAAAGGAGGAACAGCAATGGAACTAAGGGAAATATCTTTGTATGAGGCCAGGTATAATGATCTGCCTGCAAACACCACGGGAGAAGGAGAGGTTAGCACCTGGTATGCGCTTGATGATGATGAAGATCATAAGGGATTTATGGAGATAACCCGTAATGATGAAGAAGATGTAAGCGAGATCAGTTACTTTATGATCCCTGACATATATCAGGGTCATGGGTACGGCGCATTAATGCTTGAGAAGTTCTTAGATAAGTATATCCCGGAGTCTGAGCCCGATTCTTCTCTTATTGCCCTGTTTGACTATAACGGTGCCCACGGAGAGCAGTTTTCTGAACTTTTTTCCGACCACGGATTTGACATAAGCTATACATCTTTCAGAGAATGTGCTCTTCCTTTTGAAAAGGTATATAAGAAACTTTCTTCAAATAAGGAGTCCTCATATAAGGGCAGGATGATGAATCTTGCAGAGGGCATGGAGATCGCGTTTTTCGGAATCAGAGATCAGAAGGACTGCCCCATCACATTTAGGGACTTAAGGGAAGCAGACCATGAACTCAGCGTTGTTGCAATGGATGAAGAAGGCAATCTGGCCGGACTGCTTCTTGCAACCGATGACGAAGACAGAAGGGAAGTGACCATCGCAGATCTTTATATCCCTTCGGATGATAAGACTCTTATAAGATCAATCCTCGATTTTGCGGTCAATAACGCCGCAACAAGTAATGAGGTGCCTGAACTTATCGTCTTTGCGGCAGCAAATGAAAAGCTGGAAAAACTGATGCATAAGTTATTTGGTGATCCGAAAACATCAGAGTATGTTGTTGCGGAGGCGGAGTTTAATCTTGGTAAGTATGTAGAGCAACTCAGAATTCTGGAAACACTCGGGAGGTAATGTAATGGACGGATTTAATACATATAAAAAGAATTTAAAACAGAAAGAGATAAAGAAGACAGAGAATCTGTTGGATAAGGGAAAGAAGAAAGGTGTTATAGCCACTGATCTTATCGATAACAATAAGAAACTGGATAAAAACCTGCTGCTTAACAAGCAGACGGTGAAGACCGGTTTAAGAGATATTGATGCCGAGTATCTTCAGGGAGTTATAGATGCAGACCTGAACAAGGAAGGTATAGTTGACTTTGAGAACCTTCCTTTTGTCAGACTTGCCGAAGAAAAGACGATCTTAAAAAGGGGTCCCGGGCATATTAAAGGATGCGGAGCCAAAGCAGCCAAGGCAAGATGGAAAGCAAAACAGAATAAAAGAGTAAGAAAAGCAGAAAAGCTTGCGGCCAAACACCAAACGCTTTTGGATAAGTTCGCGGAGTATAAAACTCAAAGAGAACTGGATATCGATAATTATACGGAGGCGATCGAATCTTATTTCACGAGAGAAAATGAGAAAAAGGCCTCAGAGAATAAACCTCTTGCAACGGAATCCGAGATGCTCACTGAGATAAATGATAACCTTACCAGGAATGCATTCTTTGATCTGCGCCAGACTACCAATGGCCCCATGGGCAAGATCGATACCATCCTTACCAACTATCTTCTTGAGACTAATAATAAGTCGGAAGAGATTAAAAATGAAAACAAGAAGGCCCAGGATAAGAGAAAAAAGAAGGCTGAACTGACCGGCGTGGAAGATGCTGATGAGGAGATACAGGCCAGGCGTGAAGATCTTGAAAACGAGCTGTTAGCTCATGGCGAAGATGTCAATATTGAATTGGAAACCAAGGTAATGGATCTTGACGGCAAGCAACCCATGCAGCTTTCCGATATGACTACGCTGTTTAAGAAGGTGATCTCTTATTCAAAGAAAACCTATGAAGGAAAGAATCCCAAGGCGATAAATCTGCAAAATGAGGAAGTAGAAGCGCCTGAAGCAAACATTATAAAACCCGCAGGGGAACAGACCGCCATAAACTATGTAAATATCAGCGCAGATGCGAAGAGAGTTTTAAGATTTGCCCAGAATCTCAGTATTACTGTGCCTGAAGAACTGTACTACCTTCTTGATCTGGAAGATAAGGTCTTCCTTAAATCAGCCAAGGAAAAGTTCAAACCCGAAGAGCATGCTGAAGAGGCATACATTCTTCTTATGTCTGCCATATCCCAGGTTTATTACGGCGCACTCAGCAGATTTGCCGGGTACAATGTAACAGACGGAATACAGACCTATCAGTTCAGCAAAGACCTTGAAAGGACTGCGCAGAATTACGATATCTTTAATATCGAGATGATGACTGCTGTCAGAAACCTCAGAGACATGACTTCAGCCTATGCAGGGCAGATACGCAAAAACAGGCTCAAGATCAACAGAGCCGGCGTTTCCAGAAAAGATATAGCAGATGAGATATTAAGAGACAATATCGAACTTGTCCAGGGCGCCCAGCCCACCGGCATCTCTGAAGAAAAAAAGGCTGAGGTCATAAAAGATGATAAGCAGGAAAAGATCTATGAGGAGTGGAGGACACTTTTAACCCAGGATATAAGAGGAACCGTAGAGACTGATGACAAGGATATGAAGCAGGCTCCATGGGTTCTGAGCGAATATGCGGATAAGGTTTTTGAGATCATGAAGAACAATCCTGATTGCAAGAACCTTACAGGTCAGGCTCTGAAGAGTTATCTGATAGCGATCAACGATAACTTAAACGCTAATCTGCTTCAGCTTACGGATGAACTGCCCAAGTCTTCCATCGGGGAGAAGTTTTGCTATATCCCGAGGCTCAGGGATGATTTCATCGAATATATTAAGAGAGATAAGTTCGGTATGCTCCTTCGTCCCGATTTCTTTTACCGTAACGAGTTAAGGAATACCTCTGTATTGGACGATTTCTTCGAAGATCCGAAATACAAGGCCGCTAAGAACAGACAGCGGGAGATCATGAAGGCTATCAATACGGCTCTCGGTACCAATCTCTATACGAATGCGATCCATCTGTCAGACTTATGGGCCAACGAAACCATACAGGCACTTCTTATGAGCGAGCCTCTTGATAAGGAAGAACAGGAAAAGCTTGCTCTGGAAGAATCCAAGAAAAAAACGGGCGGGAAAAAGGACGAAAAACCTGTTGAGGATCAGGCTGAAAAGAAGGATGAGAAGGAAGAAGAAAAGGAAGAAGAAAAGAAAGAAGAAAAGAAAGAAGAAAAGCCCGCAAAGGTTCAGGACGGCGTTGTTAAGAACGTGATCAACAGGATCTTAAGCAAGTCAGATAGTTACGGTGTAACAGACCAGGGCTTCAAGGATACATTAACCAAGATCCGTGCCACCGTACATGATAATGTTGCGATCGTTGACAGACAGATAAGCCTTATGGGTATCTGTGATACTGCAAAGGATGTTCTTAAAAGGAATCTCCTTAAGAAAATGGGCGGTGAGTATCTTCTCGGGTACAGTATCATAACTCAGGATATGGTGGAATATACCATCGATAATCTTATGGTTTTTGATGGGTCTGCCGCCGAAATACAAAGAACCTGGGACAGGAAATTTAACCGTACGAAACTGCCATCCAGACTCAGTACCAAGATAGAGAGAATGGTTGCGTCCAAAGTTAATGCGCATGGCCATAGGGATGAGTATTATCTTCGTCCGAAGGGGTTCAAGGTCAGCGCAGAATGCAAGAACAAGTGGGAAGATACCAACGGTAAGACCAACAGTATCATCAACAGCATTAAGTGGATACATGAAAAACACATAAAGAAGTTCCTGAAGGATTATGTTACTTCAGAGGAACTCAGAAAATCATTAAAGTCCGGCGACAAGCTGTATAAAAACGACTCTCTTAAGCTCACAAAAGCCCAGTGGGAGAAGATCGAGGATTATTTCGAGGACTCATGGCTGACAGCCTTAAAGGATTATTATTTAAACGGCGAGTTTCCTAAGGATATTTCAGCCAAGATGGATCCGATCAAAGATAAACTTGTAGAGATCTTCGATACCCAGCTGACCGAGAACTACAACCTCAGCAAGAAACTGGATGGCGACTTATCCGCGAAGGCAGATTATGAAGCTTCGCTTATTACCAGAGAGCAGTTCACTGATGGTCTTAAGAATAATGCGGTGATCGTTCCACGTAAGACCATAGTCAGCACCGATATCAGCCAGCATATCTATTCGGATCCCGCGCTTAAGAACATCTTCAAGAAGAGAGAGGATAAAGAGATCTTTACAAAGGTTTTAAAGGAACAGCTTAAGAACGAAAAGAGCGGCCTTCATGTCAACCATCCTTATCTCGAGGATGTAATGAGCATAGAACAGCTCGCTAACTTAAGTCTTTTGGATTATACCCAGTTCTTTGCAGACTTAAAGGCACTTTTATGTGTTGTAAGCCTTCCGCAAAACGTTGGTAAAAAAGCAGGCGCAGGTGCAGGTGCCAATCAGAGACTTCTTCTTGATGAATGGAGAATGAGTGGCCAGGCAGGCGGCGATATCTATGGTATTAAGGAAAAACTGCTTGCGGATTTCTTCGCAGGCGGCATGAACGATCAGGTATTTGCCGAGAAACTTGCACAGTACAGGACTGAAGCCCTTAAGGCTGAAGAGATTGACAGGATGCGTTTTGACGCTATTCTTGCTGATGAGACTGAGGATAGTGACAGAGGCATTAAGTTTGATTATCTCCATGTCATAGGAGGACAGGTAAAACAGACTGACAGAATTAAGAGACTGGGCTATTCACAGAAATTGTGGAAGAGGCTAAGAGACAATAAGGATGCCCGGGATGCAGGCTTGGAGGACAGTTTTGCTGATCTGATCAAGGCGTTCTTAGAGTATATTCGTGTCGCAACGGATAAGAAGAATCCCCAGAGCAGTAAGATCGCGGTCAAGCAGGAGATCATCAAATTCGGAAAACTCTTTGATCAGATAAAGATCAATGAGATCATCGTGCCCGGTGAACCGGTGCAGCTTGATATAGATAAGAAATCAAAAGACGCCATGAAAAAGAGCGGCTTCTTTGAATCCTACACCAAAGACGGCAAAATAGTCTTATCCGAAAGAGATATAAGGATGATCAAGACCGTAAAAGATAATTTTGCGGAGATCGCAAAGGAAGATCCTTCAAAGGTGAAAATGACGTTTGCAGACTGCATGGGCGAGATCCTTCTGTTCGGCTATGCAAGGGATTATTTCGACGCCGGCGGAAGAGGAGAAGAGGCGTTCCGTGATTCCAATGATGATGCATATTATGCAACCATCATTAAGAAGAGTAATGACTTCTACCGCAGGACGAAAGAAGTATCCATGGCAATAGCAGGACTTAATCTGAAGCCTGAGGAGAAGGAAAAGCTCTTCAACAGGTTAAAGCCCGTTATAGCCGGTATCAAGGATGCAGAGGATAAGCAGAATATTGCTCAGAATATCAGTAAATTCGGCGTCAGCAGTACTCATGACATGATTGAGAGACTGATCGAACTATATGGCCCGGGTCAAAAAGCCGCAGAGAAGCTTGCAAGGAGCAAAAAGCAGGGCGAGATATATAAGGCAAGAAAAGAATATATCGACAATTACGGAGAAGGTGAAGAGAAAGGGAAGTATAAGATCGTCAGGGAATACATGATGAAAGATCCCGAGACATGGCGGAAGATCATGACTCTTTCCGATGATGAATTCGTCGATTTTATGAATGAACAGGAAAAACTGTACGGACTCGGTCTTAAGTTACTGGCAAGTCCCGACTACGCAGGTTCGAAGCCCATCTATGAGCTGTACATTATGAGACAATGGGAAGATTTCAAGCGTCGTGAAGCATGGAATGATAAGTCCTGGCGTGATACGCTTGACTATTTCTATGATGTGTATATGAAGACACGCGTGGGGCAAAAGAGCGTATTAGAGATAATAGGTGCCGTTCAGCAGGAGATGATAAAGAAGGGCATAGACAAAAACGAGAAAAGCGGTACTGCCATGTTTAAGCTCTACTATCTGCTTAACGGGGATCTTGATGCGTTCAATCTTCTGTACTCTCAGAAGGATATGTTTAACGCCATCGTGAGACTTGATACGCAGTACAAGAAGAATGTAGAGACCTTTGACGATACTATCAATGAGATTCAGGCCAAGCAGTTCAAAAAAGAAAAATGCGCCGATACTCCGGAAGATGAAGAACTTCTCAAAGAAATAGTGAATATCTGCACTGTCGGCGATATGGTTGAAAAGCAGAGGAGAGCTTTAGGAGCCGATAAAGTTCTTTATGATATGGATGAAAAAGCCCGTAAGGGTGGTGAGCCGACAGAAGAGGACAGGATCTACGCTGATTATAACCTTCTGATGCAGATCATAAGACAATATGCTTTCTCGGTATCCGAGGATAAGTTTCGCGACGGTCTTTTAGCGAAATTTAAGGAGTTCAAGGGAGCGCAGCAGCTTGAGAGAAACTTAAACATCTATTCTGACAGGAGTGTCTTGGAGACCAAGGACGCTGTAAGGCTTGAACTGGAGATCAAGAAGAATCAGGGTAAGATGCTGGAGAAAGAAACCTTCAGAGAATACCTGGATTATGTGGATAAAAGAGCCGTTCTGGGTTCGGTTGCATTTGTTGCCTATAATGCAGATCCGAAGCTTGATACCAAGGCTATGTCGGAGGCAGCAAAGTATGTTTCGGAAAACATAACGGGAGATTTTGGTCAGGCAGACGAAGAATTCATAAAAGGACTGCTTACGGAACGTGCCGCCGCCTTTGGCATGAAGGATACAGAGGCCCTTAAGACAGCGCTTAAATCAGAAAAGCAAAGACTGTTGAGTCTTGATAAGGCACTCAGGGCTGATGGCCGGTTTACAACTGAAGATGAGATCAAAAAAGCCATCGTATTCGCATTTGCCCAGAATGCGTCAAGGATCAAGCTTCCCCTTGACGGAACCCATGAGGGTGATGTGGATGAGATCTTAACTGAGCTCGAGGACAGAAATGCGGCCGTTAATATAAACAAGCCTGTCTCAAGGATAGCCCAGAGGGATTATGAAGAATTCATTGAGGAGATGGATATAGCCCGCTTTACCATGACTAAGCCTCAGTTCATGGATATCTGTGATAAGAAGAGAAGATACTTTGAACTTGTGGATATATGCGTTGAGAAGATCAATGCGGTATCTCCTGATATTAAGGTTCAGGTGGGACTCTATGATTACTTTAAGAAGGATATCTTTGAAGCGCTTAAGGACGAAACCGGTAAAGAGCAGTTTGCAAACGGGATCGCAGATCAGCTTGATAAGCTTATAGGTACTAAGGTCGAGGGCAGAAACGACTTAAGCGCTGATGACATAAAGCAGATCACCTTAGGTTATATCCCCGATTCGAGCCTTCTTATGCAGCAGGTTTCTTATAATATGGTGACGGCAGAAGAGAAACTCTTCTCTTCGGACAGATTCACCCGCGCCGATGTGGAGAAGATGATCAGTCAGTCCGGTAAAGCTGATATCATAGAGCAGTACAACGCCTTAACCGTGGAGGAACAGAAGGTATTTGCAATAGCGCTTACCTTCCCGGATATCGGTCTTACCGACATTGAAAAGCTTCCGTCAAACGAAGTATTAAGAGACCCTGAGAAGGAATACAAAAGAGAACTTGAAATCCAGGAAGAACTGGCTGCGTTTATCTACGATAAGGATTTCCAGCCTAAGATCGACTATAACGTAGTCATGAGAAGGCTTATGAAGACCGACTCAAAGACCGGATACAGAAGAGTATCGAAGACTATTTTCGATAAGGCCATTAAGTACACCCGTTTCTGTATAGACAAAAAGAACGAGATGAGACCTAAGGACATAAGTCTTCTTTCGGACGGAGGTTTATCCGGAGAAGTCGCAAGAGGTTTCGAGGGTAAGGATGACGAACAGGCAGCGATCAAGGAGGTGCTTGAAGGTAAGGATTACTACGGCGAAAAGACCTTTAAAGAGCTATTCAGTGGGATCGCAAAAGAGGATGCGGTTAAGGATAAAGATATCGTCAAGATAGCGCAGAGATTTGACAAATATAATAACGTTCAGCTTAACATGCTCCTTCATGTGCTTCAGGACAGAACAGCGGTGGATTATACAACAAGTCAGGGCAGGTGGTTAAGCGGTCTGCTTCTTCAAAAGGCGCGTTTTGTTAACGAGGAAAGACGTGAGAAGCTTAAGAATTCCTTCTTATGTCCTGACGGATCTGATAAAGAATTCATAGCAAGACTTAACGGATCCATATCTCAGGATATGTTTGAAAAGGCGGCTGAAACACTGTTTGGCTACCAGTTAAGAGATGATATAAGTCTGGCAAATAAGACGATCACGGTAGGAGATTTTGCGGAGAACGCCCTTAAGCGTACGACCAAGGTTGACTGGAAGCTGCTTGAGAGAGCTATGGATCTTGTTGAGGAGATAGAAGATAAGAACAATACCATACAGTTGTGCAGACAGACAGTAGAACACACCACAGATCCTTCGGCTGTAAATGTCAAGTCCAGAATACTGGGGCAGGAGATTGAAGACGTCTTCAGGGAGAAGACCACCAATCATACTGATTTCTTCAATGATTTCCTTGTCAGAGAAGCCAAGAAGGATCCCGAGATCGCGATGCCTCTCATTCTGGCATATTCAGGTATGTCCGACAATGAGAAGATGCTTGTCATTCATTCATTAAAGAACAGGGATATACTGGATGTATCCAAGGATAACAGATTTACCACAGCCATAGGAATGAATGAGAACGAATACGTCAACGAACTGGGCAGAGACAGACTTGCGGATTATTATATCAGCCATCTGGGCGTGCCGGGAGCCAAGAATATCCTTGCAACAAGCCAGTATGATACCCGTGCCGCAATGAAGAGTCTGGTTTCAACACAGATCGACGATTCCAGGAATTCTGAAAGCAGGAAGACTTTTGCCGACATGATGGAAGGCAAGAAGGTCTTCAACTGGAAATACATCGGCGGGTCAAGAGATACAGGCGTGGACTGGATCCTCTTCGGTAATGCACTTAAGTTCGTTAAGCGTACAGAAAACGAGAGAAAGCTGCTGATAGGAAATGCGGAGAGATACCGCTCTGCAGGCGACATAGACAAGTATGGACGCTTTAAGTACAACTATCAGTTCATGAGGAAGAACCTGTACCGCTCCGGCAACAGATTCACCAGATTCTTAGGCAGGAGGATCAGGGCAGAACTCGAGGCTGCCATACCCGGATATGGCGTGGGACAGAGAGTACTGATGGCGTGCTTAAGCCCTCAGATGAGAAACAAGATGCTTGATGCAGGATTCGTTAAACCCGGCACCAGCACCAGCAAGAACGCCGTGACTGATGCTCTGGGATATGCAGGCACAGGCGGTATGGTTGTCTCAGGAGCAGCTTCGGCTCTTAAGATGGTCAATGCAGTAGCAGCAGCCGGAACGGCCATCGCAGGAGAGGGGTTAGTCCAGGCAAGTTCTGCGCTGTCGGGTCTCATAAACATAACTACCAATCTGTATAATAACAAACAGGTTGAGAAGCCTCTGGAGAATGAAGCAGAGCTTAAGGCCCAGTCAGCTAAAAAACTTGCAGACGCTCAGAAACTGCAGACGGAAGAACAGAAGCTTGTTACCAAGGATAACCATCTGAATACGGAATGGATCTTGGGAGAGGTTTCAACCATAGCAGCGCAGAGTGCCAACAGACAGGATATTCTGGATACTCTGTCAACCTGCGTTAATGTTCTGTCCGGAAGCAGCTTCGGCGTACAGGCCTTTACCAACGTCTTTGTTGGCGGAATAAGAGCAGGTATCGTAGAGGTTATACATACGGCGCGCTTTATTACGGCAGTATGTAATGACAAGGCTATGATGGACAGATACTTTGCGGATAACGGTCCTCTCGGAAAAGAGATACAGGCGTTAAAGAATGAGAATGTTCAGAAGATCATAGATGATCAGAACTTAAGGAAGAATACGGGCACCAGGAAGATTCTGGCCGACTGCTCACTCAGAAGGAGCGAGACGGAATTCATGGGCAAGATGAGCAACAGCGAACTTTTCAGAAAAGCCTATGGATTCAAGGATTTCTCGGAGCAGGCTGCATATGTGGGATGGAATATAGTTCAGACCCTCATGCAGAGCGCAAGTCCCTTTGCTACAGATCCCGCGCAGTTTGTAAGAGCCTCACTTATTCTTGCGGCGATAGGATGTAAGGATGTTATAGGAAAGCAGGACAATGACAGCGCGCAGAGAGTATACAACAAGCTTATGAGACAGGATGTCAGATAAAGAAAAGGAGATACCCCATGGCACGGATGACTCAGGAACAGAAAAAGAGAGAGTTTCAGAATAACTTCAGAACCATGAAGGATTCTGCTGCAGGGCAGCAGGCATACAGCATGGTTTTTGCAGATCAGAATGATGTCTCAAACCTCTTAGCTTCGGGAGGCGGTGAAGAATTAGGATCCTTAGAGGAGGAACTTGCGTCGCTTTCGGCTATGAATGCGATCCGTGAATCGGAGCGCAGACAGGCTTTTACCCAGGATATGATCTTCGACCAGGACATTCAGCTTGGTATGCGGGACGCATCCTACGTACAGGCGTCTTCCGAGATACGAAGGCGTAAAGCCATAGGCAGCCACAGGTGGGATAAGACAAGAAAGAAACGCATGAATACCAGCCGCGAAACTCTCCTTTCGGCTAACGATAAGATACGTTCCATCAAAGCAAGGCTTCATCCGGCCCAGGGGCAGGCTCAGATGACGGTCACTCAGAGGGTGGAGGCCATGCAATCTGTTTATGATCAGATCAAGGCTGCCGACAGAAACTGTGCAGAAGCCATGGCGCTTAATGCAGCCGAAGAGAAAAGACTCAAGGATAAAGCTGATCTTACATACCTTAAGAGTATGATGCGCATGCTTCAGCGTGAGATGGGAGCACTTGAACCCGGAAGCCGTGAACACGCAAAGCTAAACAGGATATATAACTTAAATCTCACGGCTTATAACGAACTCAGGCTTCCTTATCTGGAGCAGCAGGCCAGAGATCAACAGGATGAAGATCTTCGCGACTTAAATCATGGCAATATCATTGAAGAAGAGCAGCATGCTCCCGAACTCATGGATAAAGAGGCAGAGGATCATGTGAGCGCCAATATCATCGTATTTGAGAATTTTAAGGATACGCTAAACGATGAAAAATACGGTAATACCTTAGATCCGCTGTGGGATCAGATGAAAACAAAAGCATCCGACCTTATAAACGGCTGGGAAGAAAAGAGTGATTTTGACCGTGGTGATGCGCTTGCTGATGTCCTCATCGCAGCTAACAGGCTCCTGTGTAAGGAAGGCGAGAAAACCAATACGGACAAGGCAAGAGAGGCTGCTGCTAAACAGTTCAGATCCTTTTTTAAGTCCGTGCTGGAGAGCATGTCCATGAACTGCCGCGTGCTTGCGCTTGAAAGGATATTTAAGAAGGTCGACGAACTGGATGATGATCCGGATACCTCTGAAGCAGTTAAAAAAGCCAATGAATCAATCTTTTCGGAACTTGCAAAAGAACGGTACTTAAGCGCACATCCCAATATCAGTGAAACTGATGATTCACTTAAGGTGATAGATGACATGCATTACCGCATAACATATGCATATGAGAAGCAGCAGACGCAGGTAAAAAATTTTGAGCGGCAGTTCGGGAATACTAAGGAGTTTGCGTTAGCTGACCTTAAGTATGATTTTGACAGGGGCATGTCTGAAGGTCTGCTTGCAGATGATTTCAGGGTTGACCGCTTCGGCAATGTGATAGCAGAGGATATCCACAAAAAGGAGCAGTGGACCACATTCTTTAAAGAAATCATCGAGGCTGATAATACACAGAAGGCAGTTAAGATACTCCAGAAATTATACGCACGCGTAGTAGATAAACCGATAAATCCCGAATGGTTTTCCGAAAAGGGGATCAAGAGAAATGCTTACGAAGTTAGATCGTTTACAAGGAAAATGACCTGTCTGGAAAATCTCGCGAGCAACTTCAGAGCCTTCAACCGGGGCACTTTAACACAAAAGATTACAAGGTGGAATGAGGCTCATCCGCAAGATCTGATATCCGAGGATCTTATCAAAGATTCCGGGATCAATGTGGCTGAACTTGAAAAAGAGGGAAAAGCGCTGCAAAAAATGCCGTCGATCCAGTCAAGATATGAAATGCAGATAGATCTTGATTTTAACTATCTGTCAGGGCTGTTACGGTCAAAGGGGAGCAGTTGGGGAACACTTTTGGAGTTGAAGGGGCCCGGGGAAACGAGGGCCCGCTATAAACTTAAGAAGTTCTTAACAACCCCTGGACAGTCATCCCGCCATGACCCCTTAAACGATCTGGTACCGATCATCCATCAGGATGGCACGGATTTTAATATGGAAGAGGATATAAACAACAGGGGCATGCTTGTGTACAATGCCGAGAATCCTCTGGTATACAAGCATGAGAAGATCCAGACGGATGTAATCGCAAAAGCCCGCAGGCTTAAAAACATCGGCTATCTGAATGGTTCGGATAAGCATGGTGACGTAATTAAACGCGTCGATGCGAGAGTAAGTAAGACCACTAAGGCTGAAGAAGAAGCCATGGTGAAGCTCAGGGGTCTTACAGAAGGCAAGGGAGATCCTGCAGAGCGTGCCGCGTTAGAGAAGCTTTATAAGGATTATCTGGCTGAAATGACCGTTCAGGCAAGTGTTGCCGAAACACTGTTCCAGGCAGATATAGACTGCGACCTTAAAGAGGGCGAAGAAAGGAGCGGATACTATAAAGAGGCGCTTAAGTATTATAAGCAGAAGAATAAGATAAACAAGCTTTTCGATAATCTGGAGAAAGCAAGGGAAGACTTCATTAAGAAAAATGTCTCTGAGGAAGCATATAAAACCTGGAAAAAAGAACTTGAAGACTTAAGAAAGCAGGCCCGTGACGACATAAAGCAGATCGAGAATGAGGATACCACAGCGCTTGACAGGATCAAAAAGGCCTTTGTTGATCAGGCTGCCATAGGCAGATCTGAAAGCTTTACGGATGAAGAGTATGAATTGATCAAAAATAATAATCCGGGTCTTGTCTGGAGCGGTCAGGAGAAGGAACGCATACTCGAGCCCTTCATCCTGAATGTAAACAGGGACTTCAGCGGAGCATATCTTACCGAGCAGGACAGATATAACGCAGATTTTAACAAGCGGTTTAAGGAGGCTATGAAAAACGGTGATGCGGAAGCGATCAAGAACCTGAGCAGGGAATTTACGGAAAAGATCCTTCCTCTGGTGGATTATGTCGATCCTGAGGGCCTTGAGAATACTGATGCAGAAGGGATCGAGCGCAAGTATATCAATTCGGGAAATATCAATTACCGCAGGATCAAACTCTGCATGTTAAGTAATGTGAATCATGCTTCCAATACCAATTTCCCGCTTCTTAAGGTCGGTCTTGATGAACTTAAGGAAAAAGATCCGCTTAAGTATGCACAGATCACGGGCAAGCTGTCGGTTTCGGATGATCCCGTAATCGATAGTCTCATGCTCGAAAACGGCTATAACACGGAAAGCATGATCCCGTCGCCCGAGGCGCAGGATCTGGCAGGATTAAAAGTATCAACCGATGCTTTAACCCAGTTTGCCAAGGACAGGGTGCGTGAGGCAGAAGAAGAGATTGCCAAAGGAGAACATGCAAAGCGCGAAAAGGAACTGACAGATACCAAAAACAGGATCACGGCAAAGTCTGCCCAGAGGGCAAGGAAGCTGGATGAAGAGGAAGACAAGAGAATAGAAGCGATCAAGCGCTCTGAAAGGGAGAGGATCGTTAATGAGAGGATAAAACAGACGAAAGAAAGACTGGAGCGTGAGAAGAAGGAACAGGAAGAACGCGAAAGGTTAGAGCGCGAAAGGTTAGAGCGCGAAAGGTTAGAGCGCGAGAAAAAGGAAAAAGCAGAACAGGAAAAGAAGGAACGCGACAATAAGAATGAGATCATAGAGGAAGAGGCGATCAAGGCCGGAAACGAGATAGATGATAAGGTAGCAAACGACGAGGAACTGCTCCTGATAAAAGATTCCGGGTATTATGAGTGGGAAAACTATGAGCCGGTTTCCGAAGAAAAGAAACGCGAACTGTTGGATCTTGGTAAAAAACTGGATTCTGACAAGGTCAGACAACAGGAAATGGAGAAGATCAAACAAAAGCATAATGACGATTATGATAAGATCGGGATGGAGTGGGAGAAGCGCAACCTGCATGACAAGGCAGCCAAGATCTACGAAAAAGATTTTCAGAATTACCTGGTGCCCGTTCGCCAGATAACATATAACACGATATTGGAGTTTATTGACAAGCGCGATAAAACCGAAGAAGACTATAACAGGCTTTATGATGAGTTAGCAACTCTGAAAAGATACCGGTCACTGATCGAGTCAGACCTTAGTACGAAGGAGAGAGCAGGATATGAAGACATGCCTCTCTCGGCGCTTTACAGCAAAGACAAGATCATTAAGAACGGTAAAGAAGCTGCTTCAACAACTTATATCCGTGAGATGTTGACATGGCAGAAGGATCTGAGACAACTGGATGATATCATAGAGCAATTATCCAACAGGATCACAGTGATCCGGAAAGATGCAAGCTTAAAGGAAGGCGAAGGCAGGATAGAACTGGATGATCGTATAGAAGAAGAAAAAAAGGATCTTGAAAACAGGGTAAAGATCCGGGATAAAAAGATTTCTCTGGTGAAGAAAGCGGACGAAAAGTTTGAAAAACTCTCAAAAGAAGAACAGGACCGCAAGATAGAAGAAGAAGTATCAAAATTCAAGAAGATGTATGATGAAAAGATCACTCCTGCATACATGAACTATTTTGATGCCATAAATAAGTATTACTACTATCTTGAAAGGAAAGAAAAGGAGAGCAGTTTCTTTAAAGACAGGATCGAACTGTTAGATAAGAATATTACACTGTATGAGGAACTGTTAAGCGGAGAGGACGAAACTTCCATGTCGGTGCGCGTATCGCACGGATTTAACGAAGATCAGACGGTTAAGGCTATTAAAGCGGAATTGGATAATCTGTGGGAAAGGCAGGAGGAAGAGCAGCAGTATCTGAAACACGCTGTAGCACAGCACACAGGCGTACTGCAAAAAATGAAGGATAAACTCTATGATGAAAGCGAACTCGAATTCCTGAAGGGAAAACAGTCCAAAGAAAAGACGGCCCTTATTCAAAAGCTTATCGATGCAGGCGACGCCTATCTTGATAAAGCATATGAGGCCATTACTGAAGAGGAAAAATATAAAGGACTTAAAGCTTTATCTGATATGACAGATAAGATTATGCAAGGGGGCTTAAAGCTGGAGGATCTGACCAAAGAGCAGTACACCACACTGAAAAGAAAATGTCCCATGGCTGAAAGAAAGTTGTATACAGACTACATCAGCAGGCATCGCTATGACCTTAAAAAGGAAACCATCGATACGACCGATGATCCTGATATGGTACAGGCTGTTCTTGATGTGAAAATGAAGTTGAGTTCCGACGATAATACTTCAAAGATTGAGATCACCGGCCATAAAAAAGTGGATGAATCCAAGTTTTTGCCGGGATTTAAGGGCAATGTATATCGGATCAGATTCCCGTACGAAACAACAGAGAGAGAAGGATTCATGCTCCGTAATCCCGAATACATGAAGACCTTTAACAACTTAAAACAGGGTGGCCCCGAGAATAACTGCCGGGGTTACAGAGGCGTCTGCGGTTCATCCAGTGCTTCGCATGTGATCAACCAGTTATATGGGATGAATATCTCAAACGAGAATATCAATGTTGATCTGATGACAGGTCACATCTATCACAGTACGAAATATCTTCCTGTGAGAGATGATAAGGGAAAAATAGTTGCAGGCGTCGAAAGCGACAGGCTCGATGTCAGACACTGTGGAGGAGCTGACGCAGAAGCTGTTTCGGCTCTGTATGATTTCTATAATATCAAAAACGAGGTACACAGAAGAGAGCATTCCAATGACGAAGATGATAACACCGATAAGGAAGGTGTGGATCTGGATATCATTAACATGGCGGAAGAACTCGACAAGGGTAATGTTATACACGTTACGATCAACACCCATATGTTGTACAAGACGTATACCGACCCGAGAGATGACCCCAGATTCTTTGAAAACAGAAAGGTAAAAAAACACAAGACAGACTGGATAAACGGAAAGGTGTGGGCAAATCACTGGATATGTCTGTGCGGAGCCGTTTATGATGAAGATGACTGGCATAAGGTCGGCACCGGAAGGACGACGACTGACAGGAAGCGTCTTAAGGGCTTCATGATGAAGGATACCGGCAGCGGCAATATGGTATACATATCACGTGGACAGCTGCAGGAAGCATATCGTGGTTTGTATCGCGGAGGTATGAACTATACATCTGATATCATTATTAAGAATTCCTCTTATATCGTATGTCATAAGCCCGAGTATGATAAGACCCTGACTGAAGATATACAGAAGCACAGTGATCTTGTTCTGGATAAGTATAAAAAACAAAAGGAAGAAGAGAACAGGCTTAAAGAGAAAGAGGAAGAAAGACTCAGAAAGGAAGAGGAGGAAAAGCGCAGGATCGCAGAAGAAAAGCGCAAAAAAGAGCAGGAAGAAAAGCAAAAGAAGCTCGACTCTTATATGGATGGTTTAAGAAACGCTCTTGGTCAGCTTACCGATGTGGAAACGATAGGTGCATTCTACGATAAAAGTCTGAAAGAATTTGATGCAGATAACGAAGAATGGATCGATGAAATCGATAAGGAGAGGCATATATATTTAGACCAGAGGTCAGCTTTTGACAAGGCTTTTAACGGTAAAAAGAAGGAATATGAAGAACTTAAGAACGCCCTGAAAAATAATCCGGAGTATATGGAGATAACGCAGAAGTATAAGGTGTGGGAGGACAACCTTGGTAAGCGCGAACCGGAACTGTATAAACGCTTTGCACGTGAGTATGCACCGGCGACACAGGTTCTTAAGGATGTTAAAGCCTCAGAAGTCTTAAAAGAGATCAATAAAGAATCGATAGACCAATATTTAAAGGGTTTCATAGAGGCGACCGGAAAGTACATAAACGGGGAAGATGCTGCATATGATGCCAATAAATGGATCACCGGATTTATGGAAAAGTATGAAAAAGTGTACAGTGATTACATCAATATAATGATCGAGACGGAAAAGAGGTTTAAATTCGGTATCAGAAGACGCGCTGTATATGAGAGTGAAGTATTCCGGGAGATAAAAGATTACCTGAAAAAAGTTATAGGTAAACAGTATTCGGATGCGTATAAAGAAATCATCAAGTTAAGAAAGGACATTCCGAAACAGATTGACGCTCCTATCGAAAAAGCATTTGTTGATCATAAAAATGATATAACCACTATACATAATAAGTGGAATGCAATATGGAAAGGGGCCGGGAAAACCGGTTCCGGGAATGAGGTGAAGAAATAATGAAAAAGGATTTCGCATCTGAGAGTTTAAGAGAAATGGTATACGGTCTGAAAGAATTCAGAAATATCGGGGATGAAGAACCGGGCCTGTCAGTGCCGCTCTTAGCTAAGATTGACGGCGAGTATTATGTGGTGTTCTTTGTATTTACTGTGACCGATGAGATGCCCGGGGCTTTCGTATTCTGTAAGGACGGGCAGGAACCTGAATACCTTAAGTACAGAGAGGGTCTTGATAAGCTGGGTATCATTGAGAATGAGATTGGGATCCTGGGGATACCGCAAGACGATGACAACGTTTTTGGGATTTCAGGGGATGGTGATGAGTATCCGGATACCCTTGATTCAGAAGTGCTCCCGACACAGCTTTTTGAACGCTTTGATAAGGCCTGCGGGAAAGGCAAACCCGATATTGAAGCATACAGGGAGTACCTTGATATTGTCATGTCTCAAAGCCCGTATGAATTGCGTAAGTACCTGTTACTGTTCAGGTAATGTATAAGACCACAAAGAAGCAAACGGAGGAATGTATGAGCAGATTTGTTAGGATCGATAGAGCAGATACAGATGAGAAGACCTCGTATTTCAAAGACCTGCTGTCTGATGAACTTGCTGCAGATAAGAACTGCCGGTTGATCGGAGCTGTTGATGATAGCGGTGTTCCGGAAGGAGTCGTTGCATTTAAGATAAGCGGTAATATGGTGGATATCCTTCATATAGAGGTTTACGAGGCTTTAAGGAGACAGGGGATAGGTACGGCGCTTATCAGGACTCTTCTTAAGTATCTTTCACAGACTGAGCTGCCTTTTGTATTACAGGCGGTATATTCTGTCAGCGAAGAAGACGACAGAGTAACAGAATCATTTTTTAAGAGCATACCGGATTTTGAAGCGGTGAGCGGAGGCCGGTATTATACCCTTACGCCCGGTACTATATGGAATTCTTCGAGACTCGATTTCATATCAGGATTTGAGTGCTCCGTGAAATCCTATACCGAGCTTACCAAAGCTGAGATGAACAATCTGATAAACGATCTGAAAGAGAAAAACCTGATGGCTTTCCTTCCGGGAGAAGAAGATGTCCTGATACCCGAACTGTCCTTATGCCATTTGGAGAATGAACATATAAGCTCGCTGATGATATTCAGACAGTCAGATCTTCCGGATACGGTGGAGCTTTCGTTTATGATGTCAGATCCGCATAAGGAAGAATATCTGGCCGGAGTCTTAAACGAAGTTATCAAAAGACTGAGGACTTCATATAAGGATCAAAACATCATATTCAGTATAGTGAATAAGGAAGCGGAGCTTATTGCAAAACGCTTTATCTCAAGCGACATGAAGGTGAATGAGATTCTGACAGCCGTCAGCTTCGGAGAGGTATAAAAGGGGGATAAACAATGTCGATCTTTCATAATAAAACTGCGCAACAAAATATCATAGTGACTGAGCAGGAAAAAAAGCAGCCTGATATGATCGCCGGACAAAAGAAAAATGCTTTCGGTGAAAGATCCGGTTCCGGAAATGTCAATAATCCATTGCATAAGAATAAGCCTGCAGTACAGGAGATCTGGGATGAGCGGTTTTATCATGAAAATGACGAAATATACCGTATTATCGGGAATAAGACAATATATTCCGTAGGTGATAATGAAGATGCCTGGACTAAGCATGCAAAGGAACCAGTGGAGTATGGCTTTCCGTCCGGATTATTAGAGAGCATATCAGAAAAAGACATTGCGGATATGTGGAAAGGAAAGGCCGGAATCCAGCCTGAGGGTTATATTCCCGGTACTGATGACCTTAGCGGCATCAGACAGTCCTATCTTCTGGAGACGCTGTCCCCACAGGAAGTCAGGATGTATACGGACAGCATATTTGAGGGAGAATACACCGGCGAAACATTTAAGCTATTAAAAGAGAAGGGATTATGGGATATATTTTACCTTCTTGATCTGACACGGGAATACCTTGCCTATAAGCAGCACAAGGATCAGTATCGTATAAAGGAAATGGAGAATTGTGAACTGCGACGAAAGGTGATGCAGACATCCAAACTGCCCTCTAAGGATTACTCCTATGAGAAACAGGTCAGTTGCAACTGTTATGGCTGCGCAGGTTCCAAGATCATCAATCATCTGACGAAGACTAATCTGCTGAATCAATACAAGGTCAGAAGCTTTGTTCCCAGATATTTAAGCCGCACTGAATTCCTTGCCGGAGGTAAAGATTTCGGTTATGACCAGAGCAAGCGGGATATTAATCTGTTTGCCGGGATAGGTAAGGGCGATTACGGGAATTTCTTCGCTATCTCAGATGTTGTTTTCGATAAGAAGAACGGGGGCTTAGGCAGACGGGATATAGCCCTTCATAAATGTACATTCGGTATTAATAAAGGGATGAAACCCAATCTTAATGCCAATATGATCGAAGCGATGAAGTCTAAGATCCATAAGGTTCTCAAGACCGGAGAGCCGGTAGCGTTTCTTTCAAAAGGACACTATGTCACTATCGTCGGGCTTTCCGGTGATAAGATATCTTATCTTGATTCCATGTCCCTGAAACCGGAGATACCGATAACAGAGGAAGTCAATAGTTTCCTGTACAATTTCAACGGTCAAAAGGGATTGTCGTCGGTAGAACTTACCTGGGCATCGAAGATCACCAAAGAGTCATATCAGGAAATCAAAAACGAATACGACGGACTGGCTGTGAACGAACAGACAGGCGAAGCGATAAGCTTAAATCCACGTCAGGAATTCGAGGATGTAGCCCACCGTGCGGGTATCGCGATCCGTAAGACCAATGCAAAGATCGAAGAGGAGGGCAATGAAGACATAGCTCACTATATGACTGAATCGATCTGTCTTCACCGCGCATCATTCATGAGTGATGAACAGTTTGCGCAGTGGGAGATCCGCGATAATGAGGCGTGGACTTTAGCTCAGGTGGAAGAACAGCAGGAAGAGCTTAATAACGCAGAAATGAATAAGCGGTATGAGCAGGAGAAGGCGCTTAAGAGGCAGGAACAGCTGAAGAATGAGAAGCTTAGGGATGAGCAGCAAAAGAACGACCAGCAGAAGGTAAATGAAGATAAGGCACAAAAAGAAAAACCGGTTAAAGAACAGCCGGATAAAGAAAAAGCAGTTAAAGAACAACCCGTTAATAAGCAGGAGGTAAAATATACAGATCCGCAGGAGCATCTTAAAGAACTTAAACAGCAAAATACGGTAAAGCAGAATGGGTGGATGAGCCGCATAAAGAAGAAGCGGATAAATCTCTACGGAGACCCCGGCAGCGGCATACTCACAGCAAAAGATCATAGTTTTATGTCCGCTCTTCGTTGCATGCAGATGTTTGATCCTGGGCTTACTGATGAAGAACTTGCCACCCGTTTTGTTCAAATGGGACGGGTAGAAGGAAAGGGTACTGCTATCAGACAGATAGAACGGTCTAAGAAAGCCTGCCTGATGGAAGGTCTGATCGGTAAGATCCTTTCTTTTGATATCTGTAAGGAACTGACCGCAAAAGACCCTGCCGGGATGACAGAACTGTATTTTAAATTCGAGCCGCTTTTTGCCTTCGCTTCGGATCGTAAGCAGTTCATGGATACTTTGGGCAGAATGCAGGGTAGAAAAGATACTCCCCTGTCGCTGTCAGCTGAGGATATCAAAAACGTAAACGAATATCTTCAGGAGATAGACAGATATGGGAAATATTATGCTTCTTTTATAGAACAGGATGAACGGACACTTAAATCTAAAGCTCCGGATCCTGAGCAGAAACTGATCTCAGCTGACATGCGCGCAAAGCTTTCTGATACCATCTCAAAGAAATGGAGCGGTTTTGATGAGAATGCTTCGCCGGTACTGCAGTATGTGAGACACACAGATTCATACAGTACCCGGGATGGCGTCTTTGATGACCGTATGAAGATCGCGCTCAGGGATCAGGCTATCGCATATGACAAGGCTCTGGGGATCACAGTGATGAAGGCTTCATCGGTCTTAGGATATGATGATGCTCAAAGCGCAGATCTGTATCGAAGCCTGAAATTTGAGGGAAAGAAGACCGATATAAAGAAACTGGATGAAAGAAGCCGCGAAGCATATATTAACGCTGCAGAGAAGGTATTTGGAGCTGTTCTTTCCTTTGATGCAAAATCCCTTTCAAAAGAAGGAATAGGCGCTCTGATGGCAGATGTAAAAGCTTTCCGGTCGCTTAACGATATAGCGGGGATCACGCTTGAAGTCATGAAGATGACGGAAAATTACCGTAATATCGATTCCGATAAAAAGGCCCTTGGCGCAGAGCAGCTGGCTACGGTCGAGAAACTGTGCACGCTTGCATATGACATCAGAACCAATTTGGATGAGCAGATGGTTAAAGCGGCAAATAAAGAGTTCATATCAGAGAAAGATAAGAATGAAAGCCTGAAAGCATCGGAAGCAGCTTATGTCCGGTTCCTTGAGGAAATGGGCAAGATATCGGCAGAGGATACTCAGGCAGCGCTTAAAGCTATTGAAAACAAGGATAAGCAGGCAGAGCAGACACGCCGTAAGACAGCCGGGGATAAGCTTAACGACCGTATTAATGCAGGACTTGCGGAGTTTGCGCCGGGCCTTGTATCATCGAAGTTCTTCGATGGATATGCCGGGTACAGCGAAAGGAAGGCTTACACTCAGACACGCCGCGAAAAGGAGATGAAGACCAAAGGCACGGATCTGTTCATTAAGAACAGTCTTGCTGATCAGATGATCAATTCCGCAAACCGTACTAAGGACAGGATTGCCCGCGCAAGACGTATGATCAGCTTTAACGTACGCAAGGGTATAACGGATGCGCAGTTTAAGGCGCTTTCGGCATTCTTTAGCGGAAATATCTCAGATGACAGCAGGCTTGTACGCGGTATGGGCACAGAAACCATATATCGTGAACTTACTACAGGCTTTCTGTCTATGAGTGCGGCAGGGCTGGATCTGTCCGATGACAGGAGTCTTTCGAAGAACGCAGAACGTCTCGAAGATATCAGTCTGAAGGTTCAGGCTATGAAAACTCTTATGGATTTGGATCCTGCCTTTGTGAAGATGCTTATGGATCAGACCATAAGCTCATCTGACGGGAAGGAGGCGGAGTCTTTATATGACCGCGTAATGCTTCAGATGGACCGGATGGGCAGACTTTCGGACCATTACCGGATACGTAAGCTTGTAATGACTGATTCATATTACCTGTCTCACTACAATGACGAGATCGGATTAAAGGCGGGTAAGGGCTCTAACTCAGAGCAGGAGAGGCTCTCAAGGCTTCTTATAAAGTGCAAGGATACAGCTGACATATTAAATAAACTTAAGACCGGCAAAAGCAAACCGGACCAGTGGATGACTTCAGGACGTACCGAGACCATTGCGGCTTTGGAAGCAGAACACAGGATGCGTCCTTTTGCCGCAAACAGGCTGGACCTTAACCTTGTTTCGAAGGAGTCGGTTAAGTCTCTTGCCCTGGAGATAAAGGATTTCATGGCAAAACATCCGGGGATGGATATCAAATTAGAGCCGGATAGAGCAAAAACTTTTGCAAAGGGTTACTCAAAGCTTTTTCAGGATATGATCCTGCAGATAATTGAATGTTCGGAACCTGCGAATTGTGAGAGATATCTGAAGAATCTGATGCCCGGAGTGCATGAAAGACTTAAGAGTCTGGCTAAAGTCAGAAGCGATCACAACCGTTTGAACGGTTATAACTCGAAGATGAAATTCGATGATCCGAACACGGGAGAATCTTTTGAGTACGGCTCCGATATGAACCGTGACATGGGTTATCTGATCCAGGCAGGATCGGGCCAGATGAGTGAGGAAGAGATCCTGGAGATGTTTGAAGGCTTTAGCGCATCTAAATGGAAGGATATCGATTTTACCGATCCTGTACAGGCAGTGGCAGCTAAGGATATGTATCTTAGGAGCCACGCCAGAATATATCAGATATTCACAGACGAGCAGACGCGTCAGGTTAATACCCATGGGATGATCCCTATGCAGCTGCCGCCCCTGGCTTATATAGTAGCCATGAACGGCAATCTGGATCTTGTACACCGGACGGCTCTCGGTAACGCAGTGCTGGATATGATGTCGAACCATAGTGCCAAATTTTTGGACGGACAGAAACAATCGATGCTTGACTATATGGTTGCCAAAGGATACCTGTCCGGGGAATATGTGGAAAACAGGAAGAATATCAGCGATCATCAGTCCGGATATACGGCATTGACAGGCAATATTTTCCCGCAGATCAAGGGATTTATGATGGATGATGCCGGTTCTGAGGATTATAATCTGGATCCGGTAATGTCGGACACCAATGCCGATCAGATCAATTTACATCGAATGCATCATGATGGTCCTGAGATGAGCGTTGATAAGGAAAATAAGATATGGATAGACTGTTCTCAGGCTTTAGCTGAGGCAGGCATGGCTGAGCAGGGTAAGCTCCAGTTTGAATCCAACATGCGCGCGATAAGGACCGAGGAACAATATACACGTTCCATGGCAACGTTAAAAAGATATATCAACAATCTTACCGCGGTGGATACATCAGGTCATTCCAAAGAATACAAGTATTTTGACAGCTGCTTAAAGAAGCTTATGGAATGCTATTCGGGTATTGCGAAAAAGTGCCCTGCCGACGGGAAGAATCTGGATCCGGAGAGCATGATCGATCTGCGCAGGGCCTATGATAAAGCCATCCGTGCAGCCACCGCATATCTTCGTCCCAAAAACAGAGAGCACAGAAACGCTATCTACCGCAGAAGATACGATATCGTGGGTGAACTGATCACGACCATGGAAAAGGATTATCGTCTGCTGGGAGAAAAGAGTCCCGATAAAAGTTACAGCCTTGAGGAAGCATTGGAAGAAAGCCGTGCCGTGGTCGTTGACATTACGGGAAAGAAACTTAAAGAGGTGGGAGCCCGCTTAAGTAAGCGCAAGGTCATTCCCGAAAAGATAGACGGCGTAATGCGAAACTGGGTATTTACAGAGCGCAATGCTGTCGGTGATGACGAGATGTATAAGAAATACGGTATCAGTCCGGGATCGAATCTTGATATGCGTAATGTAGCCATGTCCATAATGGCAAAAGAGCTGGGCACCCAGGATAACATCGCCCACTCCGAGATCTCGAAGCTCACCATTCAGGAAAGCGGGAGAGATAAGAAGCTTAACGGCACCATTATGGAATATATCGAAGGCTTAAGCATTGATGAAGTAAAGAGGGGATTATTATTCGGTGATATCATCGCTGATAATGAACCGGAGCTGGTTAAGCAGTTAGCGGATATTCAGGTTACGGATTACCTGTGCGGAAATGTTGACCGCCATATGAACAATATATTGTTTGTGATGGAGGATACCGGCCAAAGAAAGAAAAATACCAGAAGAGCGATCCGTCGGATCAGGCGTATCGTCGGCATAGATCACGATCTGTCTTTCGGGAAACTGCTTGCTTCAAACATTAAAAGGCAGACGAACAAAATGAGTATTCCGGAAACCATGCAGCTCATAAGCCGGTCTGTTGCAGATCGTGTGCTCGCACTTGAAAAGGATAAGCTCTTCCTTACTCTCGGAGCTACAGTGACTCAGGCTGAGAAGGAGGCGATGTGGACGAGAGTGGAGCACTTACAGATTGCGATCATGAACGCTTCGGCAGAAGAGACCCATGGAGGCCTCTCAATCGTTGACAGTTTTGATAACTACAAGTTAAGCGATCTTGCAGGAGCTAATCTTGAGCGCGGCAATATCTATAATATGTTCTACAGGGCAACGGATCAGCTGGGCAAAAAGAACAAAAAAGCAAACGCAGATATGGTTCCGCACAGATTAAACGCTGAGGAAGTACGTATGGATATCAGAGCGGATAAGAATAAGGAAGATGCATCCGGAGATACCTCAGCGACCATGTGCGCCATCATACTGTACCTTGGCGATATGAAGATGTCAGCGTCCAAATTGCGTAAGATGAATACGAATAAGAAGAAACAATACCTGGAGAATCTGTACTATGCGTCAGGGGAGTTTAACAATACCGTCGGACGTTTCTTTGACAAAGTGAGTACGCTTGACGATTACGGAAAAGATATGATGCCGGTCAATGAACGAATGAATCTGTTATCCAATGAATATGCAAGAAACCATGGCGTTGACAGTATACTGGATATCATTTTTATTGACGGCAGACCGGCGTCAGAAGTACTGCCGCCTGTAGACGATATAGTAAAGGGGCTTGAAGCTGATCCCGTGATCTTAAAAAGCATGATAGGCGGACTGGATAAGTCAAAAGGCGGATCAAAACCTGCGACAGCTGAGAACCGGCTGGCCTTCAGGGATATGGTGGCAAAAGCCTATATCATGGCGCACATTGTTTCGGGAAAGAAACAGGTTACAATCGCGAACTATCAGAAGAATACGAAGGGCGAAGATGAACTTGTTATTACGGACTTAAATGCGTATGTGCACGGAGAAGAATTAAGACCGCTCATATCGGGTAAGTTTGCAGGGTATAATGATAATGCAAAACTCATCAATACGAGCAGGAAAAATCGTAAGGAACGCTTTACGGCGATACGTAAGCAGATAGAGGCACGTCGTAAAAAGATCAAAGAATAAAAGGATCGTGAATAACGGTCAGTGCGGGATTAGGGCGGCTTTAGTACAGGCCGCCTACTCTGTCTCGATCCGTTCTCCGGATACGGCAGGTTCCCCATGTTTATCGGGGAAAAGCTTTCCGGAGAGGGCTTTAACAGAATCATTTCTTCTGTGGACACGGATAATGGTGTCTCCGGGATAGATCTCAGCGGCCTTCCTGATCGAAAAGCGCATCATTTCAAGAAGATTGATCTTCGCATCTGCTCCCACCGCAAAGTATAAAATGGGGATCAGAACACCCGAAGGAGTGGCGTGCACCAGCAAAAATCCGGTGACCTTGCCGTCTGTTTTAGTGTAACAGGAAACGGACTGCTCATACCATTTCCGGGGAAGATATGCAATATCTTCAAGTGCCGGATCGTCGAATTTGAACAGGATGTTCATAAGACCCTGATAGAATTCCTGGTTTTCCAGGAAAATAATGCTTTGTACATAAGCCGGAGCATTTTTCCTGGCAACGGATAACTGTCTGAATTCTTCTACCGTAACATTGATATCACGGCTTTCCATCTCTTTTACGGAAAAGCCGCAATCGCTTAATTCGTTGATCGTGTCCTCCTCCATATAGGAGTCTTCACAAA
>JAEEGI010005627.1_pt1 | contig 28786 bp, 23 predicted proteins | sample 8958751 | NCBI WGS metagenome assembly JAEEGI01 (sample SAMN16246545, study PRJNA631951) | gut metagenome | biome: gut microbiome; feature: rumen; material: KS-attached | host: Bos | place: Iran: Karaj | collected 2018-10 | reverse complement strand
CAACACGGCCGCCCTCACACCCTCCTGCACGCCGCAGGACAGCTACTATCAGATAGGCTACTGCCACTATATGCTGCATCAGTACGACTCGGCACAGCAGTACTTGTCGAAAAAGATAGTCTGTGTGGACAGCGTGGCACAACATGCTCTCTTTGTGTTGGGCGACGTGTACATACAGCTGGGGCGCAAGAACGATGCTAGGAGCATGTTCCTGCAGGCCTCGACCATGGACTTCGACTCCAAGATAAAGGAGGATGCCCTGTTTAATTACGCCAAGCTGTCGTACGAGCTGAACGCCAACCCCTATAATGAGTCGATACGCTCGTTTGAGGACTACCTGAAGAAATACCCCAAGACTTCGCACAAGGCCGAGGTGCAGGAGATACTCACCTCGCTCTATTTCAGCACACGCAACTACAAGGATGCGCTGACCCTGATAGAGAAGATGCAGGATCGCAGTCCGAGAATGAACCAGGCCTATCAGCGCATAGTCATCAACCGTGGCATTGAGGTCTTCAACACCGGCAATATGAAGGCCGCCGCCACCTACTTCCAGAAGGCCGCCCAGATAAATGCTCTGCCCAAGTACACTACCGATGCCTACTACCTCTATGCCGAGGCTCGCTATAGGATGGGCGATGTGGATGCTGCCGCCAAGACCCTCGACCGCTTCATGGTGAGCAGCAATGCCACCACTTCGCCCTATTACCGGCAGGCCCTATATACGCACGGCTACATGTCGATGAAGCGTAACAACGTGTCGGATGCCATGGACGACTTCAAGATTTTCCAGCGTTTGGCCGATGCCAGCATCGACAAGCACCAGGTTAACGATGTGAACAACCGTTTGGGCGACTGCTACTATCTGGACAGCAAATACGCCGACGCAATCAAGTATTACGACAAGGTGATCGAAGCCAACGATGCCGATGCCGACTATGCCACCTACCAGAAGGCGCTTTCGTACGGTGCGATGGGCAAATACCACGAGAAACTGAACAACCTGAACCTGATATTTGAGAAATATACCGAGTCGCCCTTGGCACCCAAAGCCCTCTTCGAGGTGGGCAACACCTATCTGGTGTGCGACAACAACGACATGGCTCTGCTCTATTTCAACAACTTCAAGAACAAGTACCCGCAAAACACCCTCGTCAAGACAGCCCTGTTGAATATGGGACTTATCTATTACAACACCGACCGCAACAACGAGGCGTTGGAAGTGTTTGACCAACTGCTGACCAACTATGCCGGCACCGACGAGGCGCGCGATGCCTTGAGCACGGTGAAGAACATCTATGTGAGTCAGAACCGCGTGGACGAATACTTCAGCTATGTGAAGCGCACCACCAAGACCAATGTGTCGACTGTGGAGCAGGATAGCACACTCTATATGTCGGCTGAGAACCTATATATGAACGGCGACTGCGAGAGTTCGGTGAAGAGCTTTGAGAGCTATCTGGAGAAGTTCCCCGAAGGACTCTTCTTCCTGCAGGCTCACTATTACGCTGCCGACTGCCTCTTCCGCAACGGACAGAACGAGCGGGCACTGCCTCACTATGAGGCCGTGGCTGCCGCCGGACGCAACAGCTATGCCGAGCGGTCGTTGCACAACGCTGCCAACATAGCGTACAACTTGGGCAACTTCACCAAGGCACTGGACCTCTACGGACAGTTGGTCAATGTGGCGGAAGGCGACAACAGCCGCATGGCGGCACGGGTGGGATGCCTGCGCTGCTGGGTGAGACTGGGTCAACCCGACAGCATCCGCTCCGCTGCCAACGCCCTGCTGGGAGAATACAAGATTACCGACGAACTGCGCGACGAGGCCCGCATCTGCATAGCCCGTACCTACTACGCTACCGGACATAACTACCGTCAGGCCGACAGCGTGTACAGCCTGCTGCGCAACTCGACCAACGGCGACTATAGTGGCGAAGCCTCCTACCGCATAGCCGAGAGCCTCTTCCTGCAAGAGCAGTATGACGAGGCCGAGCGTGCCATCGAGGCCATCACCGCCGATCCGGCCAACGACTATTACCTAGCCAAGGCCTTTATCCTGTGGGCCGATATATTCCATGCCCGAGGCAACAACCTGCAGGCCAAGCAGACCCTCCAGAGCATCATAGACAACTATGATGGCGACGACCTGGTGCAGTTGGCCCTGCAGAAACGCAACGCCATACTCGAAGAGGAGAACCCCGCTCCGGCACCCGAGGAGGAAGAGATAGTCATCGAACTGGAACCCGACCATTCTGAGACTGAAAATCAATAAGACATTTCCCAAACCTGTATACCGAACACCCAATATATCTCCAATAGCATGAAAACACCCATTAAAATAACCGCCTTTCTCGTAGTAGCGCTGGCATCGCTTCCGGCGGTAAAGGCACAGAGAGACAGCAATGTCTATAACGAACGCGTCGTGGTTACCAGCCGCTACAGGCCTGTGGTAGAGGAGACGCAGAAGATAAATGTGGCACCCACCATCACCGACACGGTGGCGACCATGCCCAAGTCTTTTACATACGATATTTCCACCCGTCGCCTGACCTCACTTTACGAGCCTTCGCGCATCAAAGCTGCACGTATTATCGGAGAGCCTGCCACACGTCTATACAACAACTATATCAAGCTGGGCTTTGGCAACTACCTCTCACCTTTGGCGGAGGTCTATTTCAACTCCCTCCGTAACGATAACAAGACCTATGGCATCCGCGCCACGCACAGCTCGTCGTGGGGCACCATCGGCAAGAGTGACCCAGAGAAACCCTCGGCCGACTATTATGGTCAGGCTCCCTTCTCATTGACCGACATCACCCTCTTTGGCAAGCTTATCACCAATAAGCATCATCAACTGAGTGCCGACTTGGGCTATCAGAACGATTTCAACCGCTACTATGGATTCTCAGATAGTACCCTATACAGTGTCATGGGATTGGTGCGCGACTCGGTGAAGAAGCCCTCCTATAGGGCCTCCTACAATACCCTTTCGGCCAATTTCGGGCTCAAGACGCTGAACACCGATGTGCGCGCGCTGGGCTACGAGGCGAATGTGAACGTCACCGACCTTTTTGCCTCATACAATCAGAACGAATTTAATATTAACTTCGACGGTAATATGCACTACGGCTTTATCATCGCTCAGAAGTATAAGGCCATCGCCTACCTGCATATCACCTACAATGGCTATATCAATGACTTCAATCCCACAGAACTTCCCTTCGGAGCCGACTCAACCTTGTTGGCACTGCTGCCAGACCAGGCACCTCTGGCACCCCTCCGCAGCCATACTTACCTAGGACTCTATAAGGCAAACCCCTATATCGACTTCATCTTCTCCGGCTTCCAAATCCATGGGGGCGCGGTGATTATGCTCGACGGATATAACCATCCGGGCAGTGGCAAGGTGCATATCTACCCCGATGCTACGGTGAGCAAATCGTTCTTCAACGACCTCATCAATGCAACCCTCGAAGCCAAAGGGAACATGGATGCCAACAGCTGGAACCACATCCGCACTATCAATCCTTATATTGCCCCCAACAGCCCTGTGCGTGCCACTAGTCACTATGATTTGGCTGCCAAGGTGCGGCTGAACCTCAGCAAGAAGATTGACCTCAACCTCTATGGCATGTACAGCAATCTGAACGACGACCTCTCGTTCCGTCTCGACAACAGATACCATTTGAACAACGTATTTACACCCATTTACGACAGTCTCACCCGCATCAAGTTGGGTGGCAACTTTGTGTTCCTCAATGATGAGATGCTACGCCTCGAAGCCAAAGGTAACTACTACATCTATCGCAACAAGAGAACGCAGCTTGTCGGCGACGTATGGAGGGAACTTCCGCTCTACTATCGTCCCGATTTTGATGCAGGTGTCTGTGCCACGGTCAACTATCACGACAAGATTATTGGGCGGCTAGAGTTTCAGCTTCTCGGTCGCACCTATGCCACAGCCCCAGCTTTCGACGGCTCTGCATCAACGTATCACCTCCCCATGCGCTATGGGCTGAATATGGAAGTCGAATACCGCCACAACAAGGCACTCAGCTTCTTCCTCAAGGCCGACAACCTCCTCTTCCAACGTTATTACTACTGGCAGAACTACCCCAGCTACCGCGGGCTGTTCCTGTTAGGCTTGACCTACACAATACCGAATTGATAATTTGTCGGACTGGTCGGATTGGGCGGATAAGTCTGAGTGGTCTGATTTATCCGACTGCTCCGACACGATACCCCCCCTTCACTATGACATACCAAGAGACCCTAGATTACCTCTTTAACAGCCTGCCTATGTACCACCGTATCGGGCAAGCGGCTTATAAAGCTGACATTACCAATACCGTTAACCTTATGCAGCACCTCGGCAATCCCGAAAAGAAGTTCCGCAGCATCCATGTGGCAGGTACCAATGGCAAAGGCTCAGTCTCCCACATGCTTGCCTCCGTCCTCATGCAGGCGGGCTACAAAGTGGGGCTCTACACCTCGCCCCACCTCATCGACTTCCGCGAGCGCATCCGCATCAACGGGCAGATGATACCCCAACAGTGTGTTACCGACTTTGTTGAGCAGCATCGCGACTTTATGCAGTCGCTTCAGCTCAGTTTCTTTGAGATGACGGTAGGGCTGGCATTTGATTATTTCGCCGCTGAGCAGGTCGACGTGGCTGTTGTGGAGGTGGGCATGGGTGGAAGGCTTGACAGCACCAACGTCATCATGCCTGATCTCTGCGTTATCACTAATATTGGGTTCGACCACACCCAGTTTCTTGGTGACACTCTGCCCAAGATTGCTGCCGAAAAGGCGGGTATTATCAAGCCGCATGTTCCCGTTGTGATAGGGGAGACCCACCCCGAGACCAAGCCCGTTTTCGAACAAAAAGCAACCGAACAGCAGTCACCCATCTACTTCGCCGACGAACACTACCATATCGTTCCTATCATTGAACCTACCTCGCTGACCGATGAGCTAACTTTTCCCATGCTAGACTTTAACGTCGAAAGTTTAAAATGCGTCAGCCGTCCCCTCTTTAGAGGGGTGGCCGAAGGCCGGGGTATGTACTCCAAATCCCAATTTTCCTCCCCTCTTACGGGCAGCTATCAGCTCAAGAACCTCGCCACCCTCTTCCAAGCATTAGAGCTGCTGCCCTCAGTGGGCTACACCATCGCCGAGCAGCACATCCGCGACGGCATAGCCCGTGTGGTGCAGGACACCGGCCTGCATGGGCGTTGGGAAAAGATGGACGAGAATCCCCTCACCATCTGCGAGACGGCACACAATGCCGACGGTGTGAGGGCCATGCTGCAAAAGCTGTCGGAAATACCCTATCGCCACCTGCACCTCATCTACGGATGTGTCAACGACAAAGACTTCCGCAGCATCCTGCGCATGCTGCCACACGAGCGCACCACCTATTATTACTCCCAACCCAGCGTCCCCCGTGCCCTGCCTGTCGAACAGCTGGCCGAAGCTGCCACGGAGTTAGGCATGGCGGGCGAAGCCTTTCCACAGGTCGGCGATGCCATAGCCAAGGCCCGCAGCCAAGCCGACCCCCAGCACGACCTGGTACTAGTCACTGGCAGCATCTTCCTCGTCGCCGACGCGGTATCATATTATAATTGAAAGGTTAGGGGTTAGAGGCGGCAGCAAATCTTAGCACTAATCTCTAACCTATAAAAAGAAAGCGAGTTCCCACATAGTGTGAAGACTCGTCCCTTTATTAACCTAAAAAGATAATTTACTGTGCCTGTGCCGAGCCGAGGGCCTGCAGCAGCTGCACGATGGCTGTGGCGGTGCCGACGCTGTTGGTGATGGTGGCGGCGTTGACATTCAGACCCGTCAGGTTGTTCATCGTGTTGATGAGATTATTGACGTTGGCGGTGGTGATAAGACCCGCGCCTGCCGAGACCATGCCGGCGGCAAAAGCCTTCTTGTAGTTGGGGTCGGCCTGGTTGTTGCGGAAATTGGTGTAGGCGGTGGCAAGGCCAAGGGCCGCGGTGAGGTCGGCGGCGTTGCCGAGGTTGACGGTGCCGGTGCTACGATACGAATTGTAGAGCGAAATGATGGATGCTCCAGCGGCACGGCCGTTGTCCTTTGCGGCCGACGAGGCGGTGCCGCTCCCCATAGTGGAGCTACAAGATGCAAACGCCAGCGTGGCGAAGCAGATGATAAGAATACTGAGTCTCTTCATTGTTGAGATAATGTTTGATTGATATATTGTTTGATTATCTGATTTCTTGATTGTTTGAATGATTTGACGTGTCAGCCAATTATCATTTTTCAATTTTCAATTTTCAATTAATGAGGTGCTTGCGTGTCGAAGTAGATAATAAATAGTTAATTTTTTATGGTGCAAAGATACATTTTTTTTTGCACTTCGAAAAAAAATCGTACATTTGCAAATCAAATTTTGGAAATAATTATAATTAAACACTAACATTTTAGAACCTTATGAACAACACCCTTTTCTCATTCCCCAAGCCTGAGAACGAACCCGTCCTCGGCTACAAACCCGGTAGCCCCGAACGCAAGGAAATCCGCAAAGCCCTCGACGAGCTCTACAACATGGTCACCGACATCCCCGCCATCATCGGCGGCAAGGAGGTGCGCACTGCTGAGACCGGCACCATCGTCATGCCCACCGAGAACCACCATGTGCTGGCCAAGTACTACAAAGTGGGCGAAAAGGAGGTTCAGATGGCTATCGACGCAGCCATGAAGGCTCGCGAGGAGTGGTCGAACACGCCTTGGTTGGACCGTGCCAGCGTGATGCTGAAGATTGCCACCTTGGTTAGCGGCAAGTACCGTTGGCTCATCAATGCCGCCACCATGCTGGGACAGGGTAAGACCACCATGCAGGCTGAAATCGACTCGGCTTGCGAGCTGGTGGACTTCCTGCGCTACAACGCCTACTACGCCTCGCAGATATACAGCGACCAGCCCTGCAGCGACAAGGGCACGCTGAACTATGTCACCTACCGTCCGATGGAAGGCTTTGTGTTTGCCATCACCCCATTCAACTTCACCTCCATTGCCAGCAACCTTTGCCTGTCGCCCGTGCTGATGGGCAATGTGTGCATCTGGAAGCCCAGCACCACCGCCATGTTGTCGAACTTCCTGCTGATGAAGATATACAAAGAGGCTGGTCTGCCCGACGGCGTGGTCAACTTCCTGCCCGGCAGCGGCTCGCTGATTGGCAAGGTGGCTTTCGCCAACCCCAACCTGAGCGGTGTGCACTTCACCGGCTCGACGGGTACGTTCAACAGCTTCTGGAAGTCTATCGGCGACAACATCGCCAACTATCGCACCTATCCCAAGATTGTGGGTGAGACGGGCGGCAAGGACTTCATCTTTGCCCACAAGTCGGCCCATGCCGACCAGGTGGCTACGGCCATCGTGCGTGGCGCATTCGAGTTCCAAGGCCAGAAATGCTCGGCAGCCAGCCGCGCATACGTGCCTGCCAGCCTGTGGCCCGAGGTGAAGCGTATCGTGGGCGAGATGCTGGCCGAGATTAAGGTGGGCGACGTGCGCGACTTCAGCGCCTTCGTCAATGCCGTTATCGACGAGGCCTCGTTCGACAACTGCATGCGCTATATCGAGCACGCCAAGCAGAGCCCCGATGCCGAAATCGTGTTCGGCGGCACGGGCGACAAGAGCCAGGGATGGTTCGTCCAGCCCACGGTAATCCTTGCCAAAGACCCGAAGTACAAATCCATGTGCGAGGAGATTTTCGGCCCCATCATCACCGTCTACGTCTACGACGACGACAAGTACGAGGAGACGCTGCACCTCTGCGACGAGACTTCGCCCTACGCCCTGACGGGTGCCATCTTCGCCTCCTGCCGCAAGGCTTTGCGCACGGGTGCGGAGATACTGAAGTATGCCGCAGGCAACATCTACTACAACGACAAGCCCACGGGAGCCGTGGTGGGTCAGCAGCCCTTCGGCGGCGCACGCGCCAGCGGCACCAACGACAAGGCAGGCTCGTACCTCAACCTGATTCGCTGGACCAGCCCGCAGGCCATCAAGGAGACTTTCGACCCGGCTCACGACTACAAGTATCCTTTCATCAGCGACGCTGAATAGTGGACCAAAGGATGGTGAATTGTGAATTGTGAGAGGCTGTGCCCGATTGCAATTCGCAATTCACCATTTATTAGTTTAAGACATTATTACATGAAGAAACAGATTATCCTACTACTTTCCCTATTGGCTGCGACGGCATCGCTATGGGCACAAGAAGGCGAAATTGCCGAGCCTCTAGGGGAGCAGACTGCCCCAAAACATCTCTATTGGAGTTTCGGCGTAACGGGCGGTCTGGACCAGAACTATCACATTGTGGATATGTCGTATATGAACGACTATCACTATGCCAAATACGCCAAGGGGAGCAGCTACGGCGTGCAGATCGGGTTCACGCCTTGGAACTGGCTCACCCTGCGGGTGGACGGTGTGCTGCTGCAGAAGAACTACTTTCGCGCCCACGTCGTTGGAGGCTCCACCACCTCGCTGCCTGACACCACGTACAACCAGTATGTGAATGTGCCGGTGATGCTGATGCTGAATGTGGGCAAGACAATCAAGCTGCATGCCTATGGTGGAGGCTATTGGGGCCGTTGGCTCGAAAGCAAGCGCGTGGGTGTCACTAACGGTATGAATGGATTGGTATCGTATTCTGAAAATGTGGATTTCAACTCTCCTGAATCACAAGTACGCGACAATCGCAGCGACATCGGACTGGTGTGGGGCGGAGGCCTTAGCACCTTGATAAAGTGTCGGATAGAGCTGGGCGTGGAAGCCCGCTGGTATTATGGCTTGAAAGATATTCAGCAAGACTACATGGCTCACCTCAACCCACGCTACAATACCACCTTTGTCATCCAAGGGGGTGTCAGCTATTGGTTTTGAGCGGAAGGAATGTTTAAGAAATTGAAAATTGAAAGTTGAAAATTGAAGATTGTTTGATGCGTCAGCTTAAACTTTCAACATTAAACTCTAACCTTTACTAGATTGAAAAGATGAAGAATCCAATTAATAAAGCATTGTTTTTTGCGTTGGTGGTGTTGGTGGGCATGACTTCGTGCCGCAAAGAGTCGGAGGTGTCGGATTTGGTGAATCCCAATAGCCGGACGTGTAAGACCTATACCCAGCAATTTGAGGCCGTATGGAACGGCATGAGTCAGGGCTATGTGTTTTGGGGACGCGATACCGTGGACTGGGATGCCCGCTATGATCAGTTTAAGCCTATTTTCGAGGAGTTCGACGCGCGCCCTGCCAATAAGCCTGTCTCGGCAGCAGAGTATAATGCCGCCTATCAGGGTCTTTTTGCGGGTCTTTTGGACCACCACCTCTATGGCATGTTTACCGTGCCAAGGGCTCAGTATGAGGTTTATGTCAATCCGGGTATGAACAACTATTCCCATGATATGGACCCGTACACCGAAAGACGCGAGGAGTTGAAGATATTGAGGAACCGTAACGACCTTGTGCCGGGCTCGTATTATGCATACGACCCTGAGGACTACGTGTCGTTCTCCATTCCGGGTATGTATTGCGCCTTGATAAAGCTCAAGACTAACAAGAATGTTGCCTATTTCCGTTTCACCAATTTTTATCTGTCTAATGTGCATGAGTATTATTCTGTCATCAGTCAAGGTGAGTCGGTGCAAGAGCCCTTGCGCAAGTTCTTCGGCCCCCGTTATTGGGAGGGAATTAGCAGCGAGGGCAGCTACGCCAACGACGAGACTGTGGTGGGCCTGATTATCGACCTACGAGGCAACGGCGGCGGCAACACGTCGGATTTGTTGCCATTCATCGGTTCGTTGTCCCAAAGCTCCACGTTGGTGGGCTATACCCGTGTGAAGGACGGCTTTGGTAGGCTCGACTACAGTCCTTGGTCAAAATATGTTGTGGGATGCCCCAAATTGCATCTGCGGTCGGAAAAGCCCATCGTGGTGCTGGCTGACATCAATTCGGTGAGTTGTGCCGAATTGGCCACTATGTTGATAAAGAACTTGCCAAACGGCACCTTTATTGGCGAGCGCACATACGGTGCTGTGGGTGCGCTATGGCCTGACTCGCAGCGTCAGCACGACTATTTCTACAGCGGATGCTTTGGCGACTATGAGTATTTCCAATATGGCAGCAGCATCTACAGATACAAGGACATCTACCCATACTATGTCTATACCAGCACCTACCACATGGTCGACTGCGACTATAACGATATAGAGGGTGTCGGTGTGCAACCTGACATCGAAGTGCCGTTCAATTCGAGTACGCTCATGGATGGGCACAAGGATTCCCAACTAAACCGTGCGGTAGACTACCTGCGCAAGGTGTGCATTTGGGACCAGCCCGAGTAGTGAGGAAGTAAGAAGTAAGAGCTAGGAACTATGCATGAGCCAGTTTCTTCATGGTTCTTAGCTCTTACTTTTTACTTTATATCAGTCTGGTGCAGGCGGTTGAAGAGGAATTGCACGGCCTCTGTGTTGCGGGGGACCTGCAGGTCGATGAGGCTGCTCTCGATGGCAATTACCCGTCCGTCCTTGACGGCATCCAGTCGGTTGTAAGGGGCCATCTTGCAGAATGAGGCACTGTCTTCCTTGCGAATGACGATGTATTCAGGATTTTGTTGCATCAGGCTTTCCAAGCTGTAGCTCCAGCCGGATATGCCTTCGGCGATGTTCTGTCCGCCTGCCAGGCGGATGATGTCGTTGATAAACGAGTCTCCGCCCGCTGTAAAGTTGCCCGATGCGCCAAAGCCTACCACGTAATAAACGCTCTTAGGCTTGGCAGTGGTCTGTACGTCAAGTTGCTTCAATCGGTCGCGGAGCAAGGCATTGAGGCTGTCTGCGGCTTCGGTGCGGCCAATCAGGCCACCTATCTTGCTGATATTGTCGTAGAGTCCTTCATATCGTTGCTGCTCTATGACGCATACCGTGGGCACCCCCATCTTTTCCATCTGGATGGTGCTCTTCTTGGGTATCATCGAGCCGCTGATGACCAGGTCGGGATTGAGCGACATGATGCGCTCGATGTTGAGGTTGCTGATTCCTCCTATGCTTTCAATCTGGAGCGCCTCGGGAGGATAGGAGCAGAAGTCGGTGCGACCCACCAGCAGATTGCTTCCGCCAAGGGCAAAGATGATTTCCGTGACGGCAGGGGAGGTGCTGACGATACGTTTGGGGTGGAGGGGTATCTCCACCGTGTTGTTGTAGTCGTCGGTATAGGCGACGGTTGCCTGTTGCCCGTCCCTGTTGGATGAAGCACGGTTGCACCCTCCTATCGAGAGGGTTGCAATAATAACTGTGAGAACGAGAGGCAGACACTGGTGTCTGCCCCTACGGGGAACGGCAGTCATTTTTTCAATTTTCAATTTTCAATTTAAATTATGCGTCCACCATGCCGCCGCACAGGTGCATCACGTCACCAGTGCAGTAGCTGCCCAATTCCGAGGCATAGTATAGGCAGGCGTTGGCCACCTCCTCGGGTGTGCCGGGACGGCGCAGCGGTATGCGTGTCTGCCAGTAGGTTTTCAGCTGCTCCGACACCTCGCCGGTCATCTCGGTGGCGATAAAGCCTGGGGCGACGACATTCATGCGAATGTTTCTGGAGCCGAATTCCTTCACTGCCGTCTTGGTGAATCCGATGATGCCCGCCTTGGCAGCGGCATAGTTGGCTTGGTTGATGTTGCCGCCAATGCCTACCACCGAGCTGATGTTCACAATGCTTCCAAATCCCTGTTTCCACATGGTGGGCTGCACCGCCTTGGTCATGCAGAATACCGACTTGAGGTCGTTGTCTATCACATTGTCCCATTGCGCCTCGGTCATTCGTTTGATGGCTGCGTCGTCGGTGATGCCGGCATTGTTGATGAGGATGTCCAAGTGTCCGAAATCCTCCAGCACCTCGGCCACAAACTTCTGGCAGCTCTCCAATTGGGCAACATCTACGACATACCCCTTGGCCTTGACACCCATCTCGTTCAGTTCTTTTTCTACGGCAATCATGTTTTCGCTGCGGCTGCGTCCGCAGAAGGCGATGTCGCACCCTTCTTGGGCAAAGCGTTTGGCTATGGCATGTCCGATACCCCGTGTGGCACCGGTGATAATGGCAACTTTGTTTTCGAGTAACATGGTGTTTTGATGGTATTACAAAGAGCAGTCGCAGATGGCGCGGCTGCTCTTTTGATTATGATTAAGATTAAGAATTCGAACAGATTACAGCAGGGTTGCCAGCTTGGCGGCGAGGTCGCCGACGCGGGTGCTGTAGCCCTTCTCGTTGTCGTACCAGCTGACAACCTTCACGAAGTTGCCATCCATCACCTGGGTCAGCAGGCTGTCGAAGATGGAGCTGTGGGTGTTGTCGATGATGTCGACGCTGACGATAGGCTCGTCGACATACTGCAGCACGCCCTTCATCGAGTCTTCGGCGGCTTCCTTGATGGCGGCATTGATTTCCTCCTTGGTGACGGGGCATGCCATCTCGGCAGTCAGGTCAACGACAGAGCCGTCGGGAGTGGGTACGCGCATGGCGAAGCCGTCCAGCTTGCCCTTCAGTTCGGGGATGACCAGACCCACGGCCTTAGCAGCACCGCTGGAGGTGGGAATGATGGAGATGGCGGCAGCGCGGGCACGGCGCAGGTCGCTGTGCGGCTGGTCGAGAATCTTCTGGTCGTTGGTGTAGCTGTGGATGGTGTTCATCAGACCGCGCTTGATGCCGAATTTGTCGTTCAGCACCTTGGCAACGGGAGCCAGGCAGTTGGTGGTGCAGCTGGCGTTGCTGACGAGTTGCATCTCCTTGGTCAGCACGTTGTCGTTCACGCCCATCACCACGGTGGCGTCCACGTCGTCGGCCTTGCCGGCAGGAACGGTGAGGATAACCTTCTTGGCACCAGCGTTGATGTGCTTCATCATCTGCTCTCTCTTCTTGAAGAGACCGGTGGATTCAACCACGATGTCCACACCCAGTTCGCCCCAAGGCAGGTTCTGCGGGTCGCGCTCGGCATAGATTTTCACTTTTTTACCATTGACCACAATGCAGTCGCCCTCGGCATACACTTCACCCTCGAAGTTGTCGTGGATGGAGTCGTATTTGAACAGGTAAGCCAGCGTGTCGGCGCTTGTGAGGTCATTGATTGCTACGATGTCCAACTCGGGGTGGTCAAGCATAGCACGGAAGGACATACGGCCAATTCGGCCAAAACCGTTGATTGCAACTTTTGCCATAGTGTTGTATTTTAAATGTTTATATATAAAATTACTTAATTTTTGATTTTACAAATATACATTTTTTTTCTTATATTGATAAAAAAATAGTACTTTTGCACCAAGAAAAATCATCTGTATCGTACATAGATAATTAAGTGTCAGAGAGAAAGAGCTATAAAATTGAAGATTCTGTCCGCCGACGAAAGTATCTCATTGCCCGACGAGCGTTTTTGGTGGCAATGGGGGTGGCGTTCATCTTCTTCTTTGTTGTTTTTTCCCATCTCCGGCTGGGGTTGTTTTGGCGCGTGGTGTCGTGGGTGGTGCTAGGCTTTTGGCTGGTCACGCTCCTCCAGGTGGTCTATTGCAAGTTTTTCCCCCCGATAGCGACGCCGCTGATGGTGCGTCGCTATCTGCAGCAGCGCAAGAGGGGCAGGGGGTGCGTCCGGTTTGAATGGAAGTTTGTCCCCATTGAGGCTATTTCGCCCTATATGGTGGATGCGGCGGATGTGGCGGAGAATATGGGGCTGTTTTTGTATAGCCGGGGTTTCCTCTTCAGGTCGCTTTGCTGGGCCTACCGGCGCAACCTGACCAGCCGCCAGCTGCGCGGCGGCAGCATCATTGTCCAGCAGACGGCCAAGAATTGTTTCCTGCCACACTGCCGCACGCTGCTCCGCAAGTTGGTGGAGGCTCATTATGTCGTGCTTATGGAGATTGTTTGGGGCAAGCGGCGCATCATGGAGTGCTACCTGAACGTGGTGGAGTGGGGTGACGGCATCTACGGCTGCGAGGCGGCGAGCCAGCACTATTTCCATCATTCGGCCGCCACGCTTACGCGGACCGAGGCGGTCATGCTCGCCGCGGCCCTCCCGTGGCCGCTGAGGGCCAATCCGAATTGTCACACACGCTATTACGATGAGCGGATTGTGACCATCCATGCCTATCTTCGCGACCACGAGCCTATCGACTGGGGTGCCCGATACGAGGATATGGACCCGCAGCGGTTGGCGGAGGGCAACCGGGGGCTGCTCTTCTTTGTCAAGTGGTGGTGTCTCAGGGTGTATCGAAGGCTTGTGGGGACGGGCCGTGGCTCGGAGCGGGTCGCCGTGCCGTGCAGACGGGAACGCAGTGGCACAAGGCGCTGCATTCGGCCATGGCATCGGCTCGGCTTTGGCGGCAAGGCGTGGCGGGTGTTGTGGATGACGGCGGTGACGCTTTGGCTTGTCTCCGCCCTGCAGGTGGTACTATGCAAGTTTGTCATGCCCCCTTTCACACCCCACATGGTTGGCAGCTACATGGGGCAGCGCGCCGATTCGGGCCGCACGGTGCGGTTTGAACGGGTCTGTGTGCCTATTGACGACGTTTCGCCCAATCTGATAAACGCCGTCTTGATTGCCGAGGACTGGCTGTTCTTGTACCATCGTGGATTCCTCTTCTCCAGCCTGCGGGATGCCTATATGGACTATAGGCGGGGTGGGGCGACGCACGGCGGCAGCACCATCAGCCAGCAGACCGCCAAGAATTGTTTCCTCCCCTTCGACAGGACACTGTTGCGCAAGGCCGTCGAGGCGCACTATACTTTTCTGATTGAGATGATTTGGGGCAAGCGGCGCATCATGGAGTGCTACCTGAACGTGGCGGAGTGGGGCGACGGCATCTACGGCTGCGAGGCGGCCTGCCGCCACTATTTCCATCATTCCTCCAAGACGGTTTCGATCGAGGAGGCCGAGCTGTTGGCGGCCATGTTGGCGGCACCGTTGAAGGCCGACCCGTACCACCGCACCCCACGTTACGAAGCGCGCATTGCCATGATTGATAGACATATAGGTGAATATGCCCCACTCACTTGGAAACAAAGATGCCAGAATCCTGACCCCGATAAGGTGGCCAGGGGCAGTCGTGGTTTTTTCTACTTTGTCAAATGGCTCATACTGCATAAATTGAGAATTGAAAATTATTTGGTGCGTCAGCAGTCCCCTCTTGAGAGGGGTACCGCGAAGCGGGGGAGGTATGTCCCCCTAACCTCTAACCCCTAACCTCTAACCCCCGTTAACTATGTCAAAAAAGAATACTAGCAAAAAGAACAAGCGTCGTCGCTCAACCCGCAAACGCTGGCGTCAGCTCAGTCTCGGACGTAAGATATGGCGCGTCGTATGGGTCACCATACTGGCCGTGTGGGCGTTCACCATCTTCCAGGTGCTCTTCTGCGCCATCTTCAATCCTCCGCTCACCCCGCTGATGGTCAAACGCTTCTTCCAGCAGGTGAAGGATCCCGACCGCGTGGTGCGTTTCGAGCGCGACTATGTGCCCATTGACGAAATCTCCCCAAATCTGGTCAATGCCGTCGTGGTGTCGGAGGACGGACTCTATATGTACCACCATGGCTTCGACATCCGACAGATGAAGATGGCCTATGTAGAAGGCAAGAAAGGCCGTCGCCACCGTGGCGGCAGCACCATCAGCCAGCAGACCGCCAAAAACTGCTTCCTCACCCACAAGCACAGCATGCTCCGCAAGGCGGCAGAAGCCTACTACACCTCACTCATCGAACTTGTCTGGAGCAAGAAACGCATCATGGAGTGCTACCTGAACATCATCGAGTTTGGCGACGGCATCTACGGCTGCGAGGCTGCCAGCCAGCACTATTTCGGACACTCTGCCGCCAAGCTCTCCAAGCGCGAGGCCGCCCTGCTGGCCGTCTGCCTGCCCACCCCCCTAAAGAGCAATCCCGGTCGGCCGTCGCGCTACCTCAATAGGCAGTCGTCCGTGGTGCAGGGACGCATGAACAGCTACGGCCGCATCAATCTCGATGCCAAGCGCGAAGACCTCAACCCGCGCTATCTGGAGATGATGGAGGAGGAGAACCTCTGGGACTTCGTCTGGTGGCTCCTCACCGACGGCGAGACCCTTAATAAAAGAAAGAAATAATTGGTGTAAATGGGGAGTTAAAATGGGAGTTAAAGTGGAAGTTAAAATGGGAGTTAAAATGGACAAATGCTTTGTCGCCAAATGTATTGTCCTATTTAACTCCCCATTTAACTCCCTTTTATTGCTCCCCCTTTAACACCCTTTTTCAATTTTCAACTTTCAATTCCCCACATGTCCTGGCCACGCTACATCCGCGATTTTGAGGCGCACCTACGCCTGGAGCGCAACCTCGCCGACAACTCGGTGCAGGCCTACCTGCGCGATGTGGAGCACCTGCGCCGCTATGTCGAGCCGCTGGGCGTCGAGCCGCAGGATGTCACCCCCGCCCACATCCAAGGCCTTTTCAAGGAACTCAACGAAACCGGCATTGCCGTCACCAGCCAGTGCCGTATCCTCTCGGGCCTGCGCACCTTCTTCCGTATGCTGGTCATCCTAGACGTGATAGCCGAAAACCCTGCCGAGCTGGTCGACATGCCCAGCCGTCCCCAGCACCTGCCCGACGTGCTCACCGACGAGGATGTCACAGCCCTCCAGGCCACCTTCGACCGTAGCCAGCCCCATCAGGCCCGCAACTATGTCATCGTCGAAGTGCTCTACGGCTGCGGCCTCCGTGTCTCCGAGCTGGTGGGCCTCCGCCTCTCCAACATCTATTTCGAGGAGGAGATGCTGCAGGTCGTAGGCAAGGGCAACAAGGAACGCTGGGTGCCCATCAACCCCCGCGCCTTACGCCTGCTCTACGACTATATCCACACCCTCCGCAGCCAAATCACGCCCCAGCCCGGCGAGGAGAAGTACGTCTTCCTCAGCCTACGGGGGCACCACCTCACGCGCGTGGCCGTCTTCCAGTTCATCAAGGAGGCCGTCGAGAAGGCGGGCCTGCACAAGAACGTCTCGCCCCACAGCCTGCGCCACAGCTTCGCCACCGAGCTGGTACAGAATGGTGCCGACCTCCGTGCCGTGCAGGAGATGCTGGGCCACGAAAGCCTCTCCACCACCCAGATCTACACCCACCTCACCCACCAATACCTCCGCGACACCATCACCACCTACCATCCCCACTATAAAAAGTAAACTTATATAAATTGGCATATATGGAGTTAAAATGGGAGTTAAAATGGGAGTTAAAGTGGACAATACAATTGTCGACAAAACATTTGTCCTATTTAACTCCCTTTTTTACTCCCACTTTTACTCCCTCTTAAACTCCCTATTAAATTACAACTCCCTTTCAAATATCCTCATAACATGCAAAAAGAACTATACCTTGCCGCCGGCTGCTTCTGGGGCGCCGAGCATTTTTTCAAGCAAATCGACGGTGTCACCTTCACCGAAGTAGGCTTCGCCAACGGACACACCGTGAACCCCACCTATCAGGAGGTCTACACCGACACTACCGGCTACGCCGAGACCGTGCATCTGCGCTACGACCCCCTCCGCGTCAGTCTGCGTTTCCTGCTGGAAATGTATTTCAAGGCCATCGACCCCACCAGCCTCAACCAGCAGGGCGAAGACCGCGGCACCCGCTACCGCACCGGTATCTACTACACCGACCCCGCCGACCTTCCCCTCATCCGCTACCTCATGGCCGAGGAGGCCAAGCACTACGGGCTGCCCCTCCAAGTCGAGGTGCTGCCCCTCACCAACTTTTACCGTGCCGAGGACTACCATCAGGACTATCTCGATGCCAACCCCGCGGGCTACTGCCACCTGCCCGTCGAGCTCTTTGCATACGCCCGCAACAATAGCGACACCGCCACGCATGAGAAGTGCGAACGCTACAACCTCCTGTTGCGTCAGCTGACCTCACTGGCCGAAGGCGAGACAGACCTCGTCGCCCTCATGGCCAACACCGCCGCGCTGCTGCACGACACCTTCCATTTCTGGTGGACGGGATTCTACCGCGTGGTAGGGGAGGAATTGTTGCTGGGGCCCTTCCAAGGCCCCGTGGCCTGCATGCACATCGGCTACGGCCGTGGAGTCTGCGGCACCGCGTGGCAGCAGCGTAGCACCGTGGTCGTCCCAGACGTGGAGGCATTCCCCGGCCACATAGCCTGCAGTGCCGCCTCGCGCAGCGAAATCGTCGTGCCCATATTCGACAAAGAAAACATCGTGGCCGTCCTCGACATCGACAGCCAGCACCATGCCACCTTCGACGATTGCGACCGCCACTACCTCGAGCAGCTCGCCGCCATCCTCTTCCGCCCCGCGTCGATTATCTAACGCTTGCTGTTCGGCACTCGGATTTGCGCCAAACATCGCCCGCCACTCTCGACAAAAGTGCTACTGGCTACAGCCTGACTCCCGAGAATGGTCGTTCCATGTTCGTATCTTATTCGCTCCTTCTTCGCTTATATAGCGAAAAAGGATACTTGATGGGTGCAATAATTAGAGATTTATGTCGGGAGTTGCTACCTCTTTCCCATCATGCCGCCAGCGAGATTTTTGAGCTGGTCGGAGAGGGCCTTCTTCTCCGCGTCGGTCAGCTTCTTGTCCTTCAGCGCGTCGATGGCATTGGTGATGAGGTTCTGGATTTCGTTCTCGCTTTTGGCACCTGCCAGCTTGGACATAAAGTCCTTGTTGCCGGTCAGCGATTTCAGGATTTCCATCACGTTGGCGTTGCCAATGAGGGCCTCGGCCTGTTTGATAATGTCTTTGTTCCCAAGTAGTTTGTCTAAAAGTCCCATGGTAATTTGTTTTTTGAATCCGCCTGCAAATTTACAAAAAAAGTTTGTGATTGAAAAAAAAAGTGTAAATTTGCAGGCGAAAAAATACATAACTTAAAAAAGATGCGCCATGAAAGTATTGAGAATTAGTTTTTTATTTATTGCATTGCTGGTGTCGCAGGGTGTAGCATTTGGGCAGGGAGCTTATGAAGAAGTGCTGTCGGCCCCAGAAAACTCAAAGACGACCAAGTCGATTACCCGCGCATGGAAGGACAACGCGCAGATAACCTATATTCAGAACATCGAATACGACCCATATAATGCGGATGTGATACTTAGCTCCACTGCCAAATTTGTGTATTACGACCCGACTGGCAACGTATACAAAGTGGCAGAGTTTGACAATAGTTACTGGCCGAGAGTGACCGATATGGAGATATTGGAGGACACGCTCTATTTCTGCGGGTACGCTAATGTTACCGCGTCAAGCACGTCGCCATTCTATATGGGTTATGTCGGCTATTTCTGCATCCCGCAACTATTTGCTGGCACAGATCTTATTCACACGTTAACGTTCAACCAGCAGCCAGGCACACCTGATTCACCTATATATTGGTTTATAAACAATCCCTCCAAGATTGAGGTATTCAAGGTTGCAAACGGCATCCACGTTATCTGTACTGGAGGATGGAGTACTACGAGGGACTCTCTTTTTAATGGAGGAAATTTCATCGCAGACGTGGTGCATGAATTTTCATCTGGCGACTGGTGGTATTACATACACAGGGATAACGGTATGGAAGTATATTCCGATGTGGCAGTGACAGACAATTATGTCATGACAGTTGCACCTAAAGCCAACTTACAATATTTATATCTGAGGGTTTTCACTAAGCCTCAGAGCGTAAGCTATGATCCAATTAATGAAAACCGTGACCCGTCCATATTCGACACAATTCATCGTACCCCTCCATTCCAAAGTTACAATTTCATGTGGGCAGACGGTTTACTTTCCGGAGTTGGTGATTTTAATAATTTAAAAATAAGGTATCCATTGCTCATACACACCAACAAGGATACTGTGGCTCTGGCCTATCTTACCTACTCGTGGTTGGACCAGCATATCTATGGAACCACCGTCAAGGTCATAGATATTGCCGATATGCTTCATGTACCGCCCCCTAATGGAGCGGGTGGGGTTTATTATGACCCTACCGGAGGTTCTGGAGGAGTTATCGGCCCCGACCCCGACCCCGGGCTTATACTGCCCCCCGACCCTGATGACACTATAAAACTTCACTACAACAGAATAATTGACCTACAGGACCATGGACTGTCAGACTCACCTATTGACACGGCCGCGCAATGGACTATTCAGGGCATGGTGTACGACTCGGTCAGCCGCTGCGTGTTGGTTTTGCAACGTCAAAGCTATGCCCCTGGGGTCACCGACAACAATTTTTCCATCGATGCGTTCCCTATACAACAGCCCACAGCCCCGGTAAGCCGATACCACCTCGCCGAACCGACACGCCCCCTGCATTCCCTATCGGGAGGACTGGCCCCGGCACATTTCTGCATTTCTGGTAACTATAGCCTTACAGACCCGCCCCTTCTATTGGGGTCGATAAAAGCCGTGCCTTACGAATGTGTTTCAGTGTCCGAACCGATAGCCACCCACTATCATAAAGGTAGCATAGGCGACATTATCAACCATGTAAATAATGCCCCTCAATTCACGCATCTACGAATATCTCCTACAGCTGATGGTGACTATAATGCGGCTTTTAGCACTGTCATACAATCCGTAACAATAGAAGTGTATACAAAGGAGATTATCTGCCAACAATAATAATATCAATATGAAGAAACTTATTCTTGTTCTTGCCGTTCTTGCTAGTTGCAACATTTCGGTGGCGCAAACACCCCATATAATGGACACCATCATGGGGCGCGAGCCAACCTATTTTTATCAATTTTGGTTCGACTCGGCAGAATTCCATGTGAGCAAACCCGAGTGCCACAAGTCTCTTTCGATGGCTCAACCAACAGAAGTAGCGAAATATAACTACACGGACTCTACACTTAAAGTGATAGGGATTGCGGCGTATTCTAGGTCAGAATATGTGCCAGACCCACCGCTCCCTTGTTATGCACAATGCGCTGATACGTCTTTCGACAATTGGCATGAGAGCTTTATTTTGTATAAGCCAACCGACACGGGAATGACCGTACTGGCATCGCAGACTTACAATGTTCGCGATACTACGCGGATGATGAAACTCTATTATGTATGGCGTGACTCGCGGTATTCTGTCGAGGTAGGATATTACCCCATATATGAGGTGTATTTTGACGAACCTGTCTTTGTGACAGATTCATTCTATGTTGCTACCACTAATTATAATGGGGTTGTTGATTCGTCAACGATGACCTATCCGGGGCCACCTGCCATGAGTGCGTATTACTCGCCATTTGGAAATATAACATTATGTTATCCTCAGCATTTTAAAAGGAAAGGGGATTGGACCGGCTTTCAGTGGGAGCACAAATATGAGGACAGGGTCTGGATTATCTTCCCCATCATTGACACGACGCAGCCGAGGTGTTGGAGGCCTGTGGGGCTCAACCTGCAATCGCAGGACACAGATGGAGTGTACCTGGCTTGGGAGTGTGGCGAGAACAACCACGCATGGGAGGTGGCATACGGCCCGGCGAACGACGACCCAGAAGGGTATTCCACACTGGCAACCACCACGCCCGAATGCACCTTGAGAGGCCTGGCAGCGGGAGTGGAATATGCCGCACGGGTGCGCGCCATCTGCTTCGGCAACACGATGTATAGCAGTTGGACGGACACGCTGCGCTTTACCCGCGAGGGAGAACCGCTCTCCATCATCAGCCCCGACGATAATAGCGACGGCATACGGCTGATGCCCAACCCGGCGAGCGGGAGCGTGGTGGTGATGTCGTCGTACGGCATCGAGGGCGTGGAGGTATACGATGTGAGAGGCGAGCGGGTGCTGACGCTTTCGGGCGCAGAGCGTGGGACTACGGCGGGCTTCGACGTGTCGAAGTGGGCGAAGGGTGCCTACGTGGTGCTGGTACGCACACGCGCCGGCACGGCCAGCAAGCGGCTGGTGGTGAATTGAGGTTAGAGGTTAGGGGTTAGAGGTTAGAGGTGCGGTGGCCACTTTCAGTACGGGCAGACACCGGTGTCAGCCCCTACATTATTTCAAAGGGATTTCTATAAATCCCCAATTTGACGGATGCCCTGCGGGCAGAAATTATATAAAATCTTGATTCAAAATTATATAATATTTTTTATTTTTCGATTTTGTTCAATATCTCGCCGTCAGGCGATAAAAAATAGAAGTCACCTCAATTTTTTTTTGTATATTTGCATCTTGGACACAAATGTGGTATTGGAAAGAAGTGTGTATGTAACTTCCTGATAACAAATTTGTGGCGTATTGTTATGAATAAAAAATGAAAAATGAAATGAGGAAAAAAACAGTTGGATGGATGGTGATTGTTGCTGTGGCAATGCTTCTGCCATCGTGCAATAGGGGGACGGATGAGAGCGCGTGGCAGCAAAGAATCAGACAGGTGTCGGAGTTGGGCACGGTGCAGTACACGGTGCAGAAGGTGGTGAGCAACAGCGACGAGACGTGGCAGATATTTGGCGACCGTAAGATATTGTTTTCGTTCAAGGCTGTTATTAAGGCGGGTATCGATATGGATAAGTTCGATACGGAGTCGGTGCGTATCAGCGTGGACAAGAAGGATAAGACGAAGAGCATCGCGCTGGTGCTGCCACAGCCCGAGGTGTTGAGCTACAATATCTGTCCCGACGACGTGAAGATGATTTACCATCAGGTGTCGTTTTTGCGGACGGAGTATAGCAACGAGGAGCGCAACGCCATTGAGACCAAGGGCGAGATGGAGCTGAAGGAGGACAAGGAGTTGACGGATATGATATTGAAGGACGCGCGGCAGAATGCCGCCATGTTTATGGAGATGTTGCTGCGCGAGAATGGGTTTACTAATGTGACAATAACTTTTAAGCAGGAGGGCAAGCATGGAAAATGAGGATAAGATAATGGAAGAGGTTCAGAATGAAGACCATCTCGATGCCATGGCAGAGGACGGCACGGTGGAAATTGAGGCCGAGGATAAGCCCATAGCGGAACAGCAGGAGCCGGAGCAGACGGACGCTCCGAAGGAAGACATCGTGGAGCAAGACCGCAGTAAGGTTGTAGAGATTTGGGAGTGGTTGAAGGAATTTGTGGTAAGGCGGAAACGCTTGGTGCTGTATGTCGCTTTGGCGGTGGTGGCGTTGCTGTTGGTGTTGTTTGTCATTCATCGGAACCGGGTAGGAAAGAACCGCTACGAGACGCTGGTGCAGACTATCACCGAGATGAAGAGGATATCGGAGTTTTGCACTGCCAACTATATCGGCGAGGTGATGATTCAGGACGAGGAGAAACAGCTTTTGGGACGTAAGAACATAGTCTTGATAGTGCGAGGGAAGGTGAGGATGGGCTATGACCTCTCAAGGATGGAGACCGAGGTGGTGAACGACTCCACCATCAACCTCACGCTGCCACAGGCACAGATATTGGACATCATCACCAACCCGTCGGACATTCGCACCTTTAGCGAGAAGGGCACTTGGTCGCATGAGAGGGTGACGATCACCAAGAATGCGGCACGGGCCAAGCTGTTGGAGCTAGTGATGGAGGAGAATCTGCTGACGGTGGCCGAGGAGAATGGGAAGCGACAGCTGGCGGCTATCTTCTCGTCGTTTGGATTCAAGCATGTGAACATGGTGTTTGTGGCCGATTCGGCGGGTGTAGAAAATTCTGCAATGGTGGGCGACTCGGTGTCGGAGAATGCCACGACGCTGTATTCGAATTGAAAGAATAGAGAGGGTTAGAGGACATCCCCCCCGCTTCGCGGTACCCCTCTCAAGAGGGACGGCTGACGCGCCAGCTAATTCTAATTTTTAATTTTTAATTAGTTTTCAATTTATTTTGCGTATCTTTGCAGTTTGATTTAATTGAACAGACTTTATTATGGCTGAAGATAACAATAGTATAATCCAAGAGGTTACAAACGAAGAGTACAAGTGGGGTTTTGTGACCGATATTGACACGGACACCATCGGCAAGGGGCTTAACGAGGATGTGGTGCGATTGATTTCGAAGAAAAAAAACGAGCCCGACTGGCTGCTGGAGTTTCGGCTGAAGGCGTTCCGCAAATGGCAGACGATGAAGGAGCCTGACTGGGCACACCTGCAGTATGACAAGGTGGACTATCAGGACATCATCTACTATGCCGCACCGAAACAGAAGGAACTGAAGAAGAGCATGGACGAGGTGGACCCGGAGTTGTTGGCGACGTTCGACAAACTGGGCATCCCGCTGAGGGAGCAGAAGGAGCTGGCGGGGGTGGCGTATGATGCCATCATGGACTCGGTGTCGGTGAAGACCACGTCGCAGAAGATGCTGGAGGAGAAGGGTATTCTGTTCTGCCCCATCAGCGAGGCGGTGCAGAAGTACCCCGACTTGGTGCGGCAGTATCTGGGTTCGGTGGTGCCAATTGGCGACAACTTCTTTGCCGCGCTGAACTCGGCTGTGTTCAGCGACGGGTCGTTCTGCTATATTCCCAAGGGGGTGAGGTGCCCGATAGAGTTGTCGAGCTATTTCCGCATCAACGCGAAGGGGACGGGCCAGTTTGAGCGCACGCTGATAGTGGCGGACGAGGAGGCTTACGTGAGCTATATGGAGGGCTGCACGGCTCCGCAACGTGACGAGAACCAGCTGCATGCCGCCATAGTGGAGATTGTGGCACTGAAGGATGCCGAGGTGAAATATAGCACGGTGCAGAACTGGTATCCCGGCGACAAGGATGGCAAGGGCGGCATCTATAATTTTGTGACCAAGAGGGGTATCTGCAAGGGGTCGCACTCGAAGATTTCGTGGACACAGGTGGAGACGGGCAGTGCGGTGACGTGGAAGTACCCGAGCTGCATACTGCAGGGCGACGACAGCACGGCGGAGTTCTACAGCGTGGCTGTGACCAACAACTATCAGCAGGCCGACACGGGCACCAAGATGATTCATATTGGCAAGAACACGCGCAGCACCATTATGTCGAAGGGCATCAGCGCGGGACACAGTCACAACAGCTACCGCGGTTTGGTGCAGATTAATAAGACGGCGGAGAATGCCCGCAATTTCTCGCAGTGCGACTCACTGCTGCTGGGCGACACTTGCGGCGCGCACACGTGGCCCTATATCAAGGCGAACAACAGCACGGCTATCTTGGAGCACGAGGCCACCACATCGAAGATTTCGGAAGACCAATTGTTCTACTGCCAGCAGCGCGGCATCACGCCCGAGAGCGCGGTGGGACTGATAGTGAACGGCTATGCCAAGGATGTGCTGAAAAAACTGCCTATGGAGTTTGCCGTTGAGGCACAGAAACTGCTGAGCATCTCACTGGAGGGGAGCGTAGGATAATGGCACGCAAATTATCGATGGAGGAGTTGCACCGCATCTCGGTGCCAGAGTATAAAGCGGCGGAGAAGCTGCCACTGACGGTGGTGCTGGACAATGTGAGGAGCCAGAACAATATCGGCTCGGTGTTCCGCACGGGCGATGCCTTTCGTGTGGAACGTATCTGTCTGTGTGGTATCTGTTCCACACCGCCGCACCGCGACATACACAAGACGGCATTAGGAGCAGAAGACAGTGTGGATTGGACTTATTATGAGGAAACAGTCGATTGTGTTCGCGAACTGAAGACGCAAGGCTATAAGGTGTATGCCATAGAGCAAGTGGACGACAGCATTAAACTGGACAACCTTTCAACTTTCAACTTTCAACTTTCAACTTTCAACTCAAAAATTGCCATCGTCTTCGGCAATGAGGTGGAGGGAGTGCAGGATGAGCTGTTGCCCCTATGCGACGGCAGCATCGAGATACCTCAGCAGGGCACCAAGCACTCGCTGAATGTGAGTTGTGCTGCCGCCATCGTGATGTGGGAGATGTTTAGAGAACTAAGAGGTAAGAACTGAGCATTGGCTGCTTAGTTCTTACTTCTTAATCATATCAAAAAGGTTTATTCTCACTCCTAAGGCAAAATTGTGGGGTGAGATGTTGTTGCCCAAGAAGCTAAGATTGCGACTAAGTGGCACAAGGCCTATTTCGGCGTAAGCACCTAGCAAACCATAGTTGAGGCTGAGGCGTGTGGTGAGGTTGAACAGGCTAAAGGGGAGGTCTCTTGTGTAGTTGGCATTGGTCGAGACACCGCCTTGTTCATAAGTGTAGTTTTGGTTGATGATTTGTATGATAGATATTTGCGGAATCACTTCCAACCTCATGTTGATCGAATGCTTCGATTCATCGGGATAGAAAATGAAGTGCATGGGCACGCCAAGCGACATGGTTGTGGTAGTAGTTGTCCATACTCCTGGCAAATCTGAGGTACCATAAAAGAGTAAGTTGTCATGGGTAGAATAGTCAACAAGAGGATGTTTGAATTCGTTGTTGTACATCGTGTATCCTACTCCTATGCCGGCAGCGATATGGTTGTCCATATAAATTGAATAGCCTGCCTGAAAGCCAGTGTGTCCCATTATGCCGGTATTTTTTGTAAATTTAGTGGGGTAGAGTTCGCTTCCAAAGGTTGCTTCTGGTACTGCCCATGTGCAGGCGCCAAAGAAAAAGTCCCAATGAAGGCGTTGGGTGGAGGTGTACTTTTTCAGCCCCGTCCAGCTGTGGGTTGGGGAAGAGGACTTTATAACATTGGCATCCTGCGTTAACACTCCACTCTTAGTGTAGTATTTCCCATTGAAGAGCACTACGGCATCGTCCTCTACGGCGATGTCAAATGGCGACCCCTTGACAGCGGAGGTGCCCACATAAAGTATCTTTCCGTTGGCAGCTTCGGTGGTGGTGAGTACGTTGCCTTCGATTATCACCATCTGTGACGATTCGGGCAACGAGGTGCTCTGGTATGACACCCAGTTGCTGGTGTCCCGTTGCAGATGGACGAAGCAGCTGCCTGACACTACCAGTTTTCGGATTTCCTGGTTGATGTTTTGGCGGTAGATGTTGACTTGCGCGTTGCCTGTGAAAAAGAGGAACGCGAGAATGGTGAATATGGCGGTTCTTTTCATCATGGTAAGTTTTTATTGTTAAGGGGATTTCTATTTATCAAGAATTAGAGAATTGGAGAATTTGTAAATTACATATTTTGAATTTGATAAGAATTTGAGACTTTAATTGCATGCAATTAATAGAAGTGGTCTTAATACATTTCTTGTGCTAATTGAATTAACTTATGTTGGGGGTGTTGTTCTTGTCGGATGAAGTCAAAGAGTTCTTGTTTCTTTCTGTCTGAAAATGCCATCAGCATTCCTGCCAGATTGGTCTGAGAGGAAGGATATGGGAAACTGTTGGGCACCTCCACAGCCAGATTGTCCACTATGATGGGTTCTAATGCCAGTCGGTCGGTGAGGATGTATTCAGGGGTGGTAGGTTTAGCCTTCTCTGTTTCTGGTGATGGGTTGCTTTCTGGTTGCACGATTGTCGGTTCTGGTTCAATCACTGTATTTGCTGAGGCCGCCGAATCTGCTGATACAGGTGGGATTGTCGTATGGATAGGGGCATTATGCCTTGCCTTGTGGTGTAGGCTAGGTGTATCATCAGGGATAGGTGCAATAGGTTGTGGACTTTTTGTATTGACCATCTCGGAAGGACGAACTTCCGCCACCAAAGTACCATTCTCAGTGCTGTTGGGTAGCAGCAGATAGGCTCCATAGCCCAATACCAGCAACACGCAGGCGGCGGCAGCCCAACGCCAGAAGGGCATGACGGTGTGGCGTTTGCGGGTAGGAGGCTCGGCAGTCACTACGAAAGTGGGGTCGTAGTATTGTTCCATCTCCTCGCGTATGTCGGGGTGCTGCAGCAGGAACCGCTCCACCTCGGTGCGTGTTGCACTGTCCAGCTCGCCTTCTTGGTAGAGGAATAGATAGCTTTCGTAATTGTCAAGTGTTATCATATCGCGGATTGTTTTATTGTGTTCAACTTGATGTATGCTTTCTTCAGGTTGACGCGGGCGCGGTAGAGTATGCCTGTCACCTGCGACTCTTCAAGTCCCGTCATTTGGGCTATTTCTTGGTATTTGTAGCCTTCGATATCTTTCATCAGTAGTATAGCTCGGTGTTGGTCGGGCAGCTGGGCGAGGGCTTGCTGCATGGCATCGTGCAGTTCGAAGTTGTCGTGCTGACTATACCATTGCTCGCCCACCAGTTCGGGCATACGCTCACGGAAACGCACTTCGTGTCGGTGGATATCTACCAGTTCGCGGTACATCACGCGAATCATAAAGCCTTTCGCCTTGTCGGTTTCCACCGCCTCACGGTGTGTCCACAGCTCCACCAGAGCATCCTGCACCACGTCCCACGCGCTGTCGCCGTCACCCGTGTAACGCACGGCGTAGCGGTACAAATCCTCTCGGCACTGTTGGGCTATATGTGAGTATTCGCGTTCTGTCATTTGCACAATAAACGTACAACACCCCCAAAATATTCGCTCATGACGAAAAAAATTGAGGCAGGCCCCTTTTTATAGGTCTGCCTCATGGTGGTGTGACACTGCCAAAGGCTGATTAACGCTTGATGACGCGGCGCACGGTGTTGCCCTTCTGCAGGCTGATGCGCAGGGCGTAGGTACCTGTGGGCAGTTGTGAGATGTCGAGCTGGTTGGTGTTGGTGAATGTCGCCACCAGACGGCCGGAGTAGTCGTATACTTCCACTTTCGACACCCCTTCGGCATCGATGGTGAGCTTACCAGTGGTGGGGTTGGGGTAGAGGGTGATGCCATCGAGGGCGGTCACGTCGGCGATGCCCACATGGTCGATGGTGAGCTTCAGGACGACAATACTGTCCCAGCCTGCCGCAGTCTG
>JAEEGI010005622.1_pt1 | contig 28793 bp, 8 predicted proteins | sample 8958751 | NCBI WGS metagenome assembly JAEEGI01 (sample SAMN16246545, study PRJNA631951) | gut metagenome | biome: gut microbiome; feature: rumen; material: KS-attached | host: Bos | place: Iran: Karaj | collected 2018-10 | reverse complement strand
CATTCTTTTTTTTAGTTTAAGTGAAATATTATAATTTTCAAGGAAATAAAAAGAAAGATTTTTAGTTATTATATTTATAATTCAATATTTTTTAATCTTTAAAAAAAGAAATTCAATTAGCAGATTTAAAAGCATAAAAAGATATAACTTCAAGTAGATATTTTAAAAGAATTCCATCTTCTAAAATAATGAAAAGAAAATATAGTATTAAAATTATTAAAAAAAATTCTACCCCTAAAATAGAAAATATGAAATTTATTGATACTTTAACAAATCAAATTGATGAAATAAATAACACAAAATATTATTTATTAAAATCATATAAGAGAGATTTAAAAAAGAATGATAGAAAATAAACTAATAAATTTAAATGAAAAAAATAATAAAAAAAAATAATAAATATAAATAATATAAACTTAAAAATTAAAAGAATATATTTTTAAATAAATAATTACTCATTAAAATAAACAAACAAATTATTTCGAATAAAAAATGTCTGAAGAAGAAGAAGAAGAAGAAGAAGAAAAAAGAATAGTAATATCTTTAATAACTTTAGGAAATTCTCAAGTTGGAAAAACTCAATTAACACAAGTTTTCGTAGATGATCATTTTGAAATGAATACATTAACTACAATAGCTTATGAATTAAAAACAAAAAAAGTATTATTAGAAAATGGTCATAAAATAAAAGTAAAAATATGGGACACAGCAGGACAAGAAAGATTTGAAAAAGTAGCTTTACAATATGTCGTTCATGCTCAAGGAATTTATTTAGTTTATGATATTACTGATAAAAATAGTTTTAATCAAATTGAACATTGGGTTGAACTCGCAAATCAAAAAGTTGATGTGACTAAAATTCCTTTAATGATTGTTGGAAATAAAACAGATTTAGAAGATTTAAGAAAAGTTTCTTTTGAAGAAGGAAAAGAATTAGCTAATAAATTAAAAGCTGATTTTTATGAAACTTCGGCTAAAGAAAATAAAAATGTTAAAGAATCTTTTTATAAGTTAATAAATATTGCTTATGAAAAGGTAAAAATTGAAATTGATGATAATGAAAAAGAAAAAAATTTTAAATTAGATAATAAAAAAAAAGATAATATAAATAATGGAGGATGTTGTAAAAAAAATAAAAAGAAATGAAAAGAAAAATCATTTAACAATTTTTTTTTGATTAATTTTATCATCTTCATTTTTGAAAAAATTGGTCAAATTTATTAACCAAGTATTGAACTTTGATTTTTTTTGATTTTTTAGAATGTAATTAATTATTCGATTCTTTTTATTAATTATTGAATTTTTGATTTGATTTATTTATTTAAACATTTCTTTATTTATATTTTTTATTCTTATTTTTTTTTTTATTTATTAAATATTAATATTATAACTCATGAATTATACATATAATCAATTCTATTCTTGAATAATATAGCATATCATCATTTTTAAAAAAGAAAATTAAATTTTTTTATTAATAAATAACTTTTATTTTAATTCATAGATTTCCTTCTATTATTTTTTCATTTTTATTATTCTAAATTTCTTTAAATAAATATTCAATTTGATTTTCTTTTATAATAAAATCTTTAACCTAAATATTTTATTTTATTTTATCCAATATTTTATCATCAATCGAATAAAAAGAATCAATACATTTTACATTTATTATTATTCAATCTGAAAATAAATTATTATTTAAAAATAAATGAAAAGAGAAACATCTTTAGAACATCTATTAAAAGAACATAAAATATCTCAAAAGACATATGACAAAGTTATAATTACTAAAAAATATATAGAAAGAAAATATAATTTAAAATCATTAAAGAATTTAGAATGGAATGGGATAATAGATAAAATAGATACATTAAATATATCAGATAAAGATAAAGAAAAAATTAAAAAGGAAATTTACGATAAAGAAATGTATAAATATAGAAAAAAAAGAGAAAAACAAAGTATTCAAGATTATGAATCTTTGGAAATTATAGGAAGAGGAGCTTTTGGAGAAGTACATGTATGTAAAGAAAAAAAAACAGGGAATATTGTAGCAATAAAAAAAATAAAAAAAAGTGTAATAGAAACAAAAAATCAAATAATACATATTCGAAATGAACAATTATTAATGTCAAAAATAAAAAGTCCTTGGATTGTTGATTTAAAAGCATCTTTTCAAGAAGGAGATTATTTATATTTAGTTATGGATTATTTACCTGGAGGTGATTTAATGTCATTATTAATTAAAAAAGATATATTAACTGAAAAAGAAGCAAAATTTTACATTGCTGAAATTATAAGTGCAGTAGAGTCAATACATAATTTACATTGTATTCATAGAGATATTAAACCAGATAATATTTTAATAGATAAAAATGGACATATTAAATTAAGTGATTTTGGTCTTGCAAAAGTTTCTGATTCTTTATATAATAATGATTTAAATATTATAAAATTTAATAATGATAATAATGAAGATGATAATTTTAAACATGAAAAAAATTACTCTTGTGTTGGAACTGCATATTATGTAGCTCCTGAAGTTTTAAATAAAAAAGGATATGGTCCTGAAATTGATTGGTGGAGTGTTGGAATAATTTTTTATGAAATGTTATGTGGTTATGCACCATTTTGTTCTAAAGAAACTAGTCGCGTTTGTTATAAAATATTACATTGGGAAAAGTTCTTAGAAATTCCTAGAAAAATAAAATTAAGTAAAAATGCTGAAGATTTAATTAAAAAAATGATAAATAATCCTAATTTAAGACTTGGAAAAAATGGTGTTTTAGAAATTAAAAATCATCCTTTTTTTAATGATATTGATTGGGATAATTTATTAAATATGAAACCTCCTTTTATTCCAAATTTATCAAGTGATTCTGATGTAAAATATTTTGAAAAGTTTCCTATGAAAGAACCTTTTTATCCTCCTGAACCAAAGCACAAAAAAAGAAATGATATAGAATATATTGAATATACTTTTAAAACAAGTGATAATGAAGAAAAAAATTTAGAAGATGAATATAAAAGTGCTATTGAAGGAATTGAAGAATTAAAGAAAAATAATTCATTGGAAAGAATTGAATCAAATAGTACTGGAATTGGAAGTAGGACTTTAAGTTATAATAATATTAAAAAAATAAATTTAATAAAATTACCATGTGATAAGAATGATAATAAAGAAAAATTAGATGATTTTAATAAAAAACTTAATTATATTCCTTTACCAAAAAAGAAAAAAATTAAAATTGATTGTAGTTTTAAATCTAAATCTCCTGGTCATAGTGTTAAATCTGATAGTCCAAATCAAAGTTTGTTTAATCAAACAAATAGTTTAAAACCTAAAAGTAAAAGAAAATTTAGAATTTCACCTTCTCCAAATAAAACAATTTTAATACAAAAATTTTCAAAAAATATTCCTACTTTGAAAATCACTAATTCTTTAAATAAAAATAATTCTATTCAACTTTTAAGAAATAGATTAAAAGGCGCTTATACTACTATGAAAGAAAATCAATTAGTTACAAATTAAAAAGAAATAAAATTAATTTGAAAGAAAAAAGAAATGATAATTAATAGAATTTCATTATGAAAATAAGTTATTGTATATAATAAATAAATAAATTTTTTTTTAAATTTAAAACGTTAATATAATTTATTTGTTTTTTTTATTATTTTTTATTTTATTAAATATTTATTTGCTTGTTCTTGATCAATTAATTTTTCTAATAAAAACTTTTTAACTTCATTTTCAATTATTTTCTTAACAAAATCTTTTAATTCTTCACCTCCTAATTTTTCACTAGTATCATATAATCCAATAAAATTTTGTAAAATTTTTTCAGGTAAATTTTTCTTTTCATTATTTAATCCTTTATATAACTCTTCTAATATTTCAATATTTTCAATAATATTTTTTCTAGAATCTTCATTACTTTCAGCTAAATTAGTTTGTTCATCTTTTAACACTTTCCCAGTTCTTTCATATAAATTTTGTGAACTTTGTATTATTAATTCAATTAAATCATAATAAATCCAATTAATAATATGTTCTTTACTTTGAAGTAATTTTTCAGTGAAAATAAATTTAATAACATTTGAATGAGAAATTAATAAATTATCTAAAAAAGCTCCAATTAAAAAGAAAATATGAGTCGTTGAATTTTCAAAAGAATCAAAAATTGATTTAATAATAATTTTTTCTTTTTCATCTTTATTATTTTTACTCATTTCTTTAATTGTATTTGAATATAAAATTATTGATTTACTTAAATGACTAAATGTTTTACTTCTACTATAAATTATTGCAGAAATAAAATTATATAATAATTCATTTTCATTTGATTTATTTGTTAAAGATGATTCAAAGGAACTATAAAGATTTTTATTTTTAATGTTTTCTGCCATTACTTTAAAGTTATCATTTTGCTTAAATGATTCTTCAATTTTAGGATCTTCTGAAATATTTAATAAAAAATTATCATTATATATTGAAGTTATTTTTATAAATTGTTCTTTTGTTATTAATGTACATATTTTATTACATAAACATTTACAATAATAATTATTATATATATTTGTTTGATTCACTAATCTTAAATTTAATATTTCATTTTTACTATTTGTTATATTTGGTATATAAAATGAAAGGAATTGAACTAAATTCTTTATTTGAATAGGTGAAAGAGATTTTAAAAAATTATCATTTTGTAATATATTAACTATGTACTTTGTAAATTTATTTATTTCTTTTTCTTTATCATCATTTTCTATAAAAAGAGATGATTTATTTTTTATTATATTCACAGTTATTGAAGAATAAAACATTATATCACTTTGATTGATTAAAGTATATAAAATTAATGATAAAATTACTGAAGGTAAATTATTTAAAATTATTTGAATATTATTTTCTTCATTCAATTCAATATCATAAAATTGTAATATATTAAATAAATATTTTTCACATAATTGATAATTATCTTTTAATCCATTAACAATATCAGAAAGAATAAGTTTATAATGATAAGTTTCATAATTAATATTTTCTTTATCAAATAAAATTTCATAATCTATATCTTTTGGAAAATCAAAATTTTCACAATTAATACTTTCAAGTTTTTCAAAAGGATTAATTAATTCTGAATTATCAAAAGATATTTTATTTTCTTTAATATTAAGGTAACATCCTCTAATTTTTGTCTCATTATCAACAATTATATAATTATATATTGTTTCATATAATAAATTATCTTTTAATAAATTTGAATCTTTGATTAATTCAATTGATTTTTTTATAGTTTCACAGTCATTATTTTTATCATATATTATTACTATACTTTTAATAATGTACCAAATCGCAGAATTATTCTTTTTATCAATGCAATTTTTAATATAATCCAAATAATTATTTTCAGGGATAATTTTCATTATTGTACATTGAATAAAAAAAATAAAAGCTCTTAATAAAGGGAAATAATCATTATTATTTTCTATTAAATATTTAATAATTTCTTCAAAAACTTGTTTTGTTATATCATTTTTATTGAATTGATAAATTGCATAAGTATAAATTTTAGTTTTGAGAGGGATAAATAAAATAGATTTAGTTAAATAATTAATAATATTCTGAGAAAATAATCCATAAAATTCAGAAAATCTTGTAATTAATTTATTAAAAGATTTTTCAAATTTATCAAATCCATCATCATTAATTAAAGAAAGTAGTAATCTTATTTTTGTATCAGGAGATAATTCTTTTGATTGGGACATTATTTAAATAATTTTTAATTTTAATTTTATATTATATTACAAAATTTAAAAATAAATATTTTAAAATTCTTTAAGTAATAAATTAATTAATTAATATATTTTATTGTTAATTATCATTAAAATATCAAAATAAAAATTATAAGATTATTATAATACTACTTCTACTATAATTTGTTTAATAATATTTTCTAAATATTTATCTCTTTTTCTTGTTAATTTCACCATATTAATTCCATCTTTATTATAAATATCAATGGTAATTTTTTTATTTTCAATTAAAAATATAGTATATTTAATTTTATCCTTTTCAATTAAAATAAAATTTTTTGATTTACAAAATTTTTTAAAACCAATACATAATTCAATTAAGCTATGTTTAGTTGAACAAATAGTAAAATCATCATATCTATTTGTGTTTATTTTTTTTTCAGGAGTTAATTTTGATGAATTATTTTTCTTTGAATTTCTTTCATATTCATTAAAAGAAGTTTTTGTACCAGTTTTTTTTTTCCTATTTCTTGACGTTGTAATAGTAGGATTAAAACGTTTATTTTTAAAAGAAATAGAAAATGGATTATTTTCTTTTTTTCCAGGAGATAATTCTTCAGTTAAATTAACTCTATTTAAAAATTCTTTTGGAGATTTTTCTTTGATACAATTTTTTGAATTTTTATTAATAAAGTTCTTAATAACATAAGTATTCATCTTTTTTTTATTTACTAATGAAGATTTATTAATTTTTATTTTTGAACTACTTAATGAATTAAAAGTTTGAAAATTTAAACTTTGAACTGTTTTTTTATTTATTGTTTTATTATTATCAACATTATTTTCTGTTAATTGTCTTTTATTTTCATATAAATCATTTGATTTATTTATTTTTTTATTTTTTGATTGTCTACTTGTATTTAAATTTTTTATGAAATTATTATTAGTTTTATTAAGTGTATTTTCATTTGATTTTCCTCTTTTACTATTTTGATTTCTTTCTATTATTTTTGAATTTAAATTCTGTTTTGTATTATATGATAAAATGTTTATGTTATTATTTTTATTTTTTCTTTTATTAATTTTTTTATTTTTTATCTTATGAATTTTGATATCTTTATGTGATGAATTCAATTTAGAATTATTTCCTTTTGTATTAAAATTTGTATTTATATTTGATAAGTTTGGACATCCTTCTTTTTTATTTTTTGGTGTATTTGTTCTTGATTTTAATTTTTCAATAGTAATATTTGTATCAAGTTTTTTTATTAAATTCATAAAATGATTAAATTGAGTTTTTTTTTTATTAATATTAAAATCTAAATCATTATTATTTTCACGGGAAATAACATTCATATTAATATTATTTATTAATTTTTTATCTTTTTGAATTGAATTTGCATCTTTTATTACATCATTTAATTCATTCATTATTGAATTATTTGAAGAAATTGAATTTGTTATATTTTTTGAATTCTTTTTATCATATTTAATTGCAAAGGCTTTTCTAATTTTTTCATTTATTTTATTTGTTTGTAATTCATATTCTTCTTGAATTATTTGATTTTTTAATAATTTATATGTTGTAGTAATTTTATTATGTTTATTATTATTAATATTATTATAAATATTATTTTTTTTATCAATATTTAAAATTTTTTCCATATAATTAATAATTAAATAATCATCAAATGAATTATATACTTTTTGTGTTTCACAGAATTTCCTTTTTCCATAATTTAAAAATGGATGATTTAAAATATCATTAATATTAATTCTTTTTTCAGGTTCACTTTCCAACATTTTAATAATTAAATCTTTACATTGATTAGATATTGAATCTTCATTTGGAAATTCAATTTTACCATTTAATATTTTTTTAAATAAAAGCTCATCATTTTGTTCATCAAAAGGTAAACAACCAAATACCATAGCATATAATATAATTCCAGAAGACCAAATATCAACAAGTTTAGAATTATATATTAAACCTTTAATAATTTCTGGAGGAACATAAGAAGGAGAACCACAAGGAGTTGATAAATAACCATTATATTTTTTTGCGAAACCAAAATCAATTATTTTTAATATTTTTTTATTTTTATCTAATAAAATATTTTCTGGTTTTAAATCTCTATGACATATTTTTTTCTCATGTATTGCTTTTATTCCATTTATTATTTGATATAAAAAAAAAGAAGATATTTGCTCATCTAATTTCTCATTTTTTATTATATAGGAAAATAATTCTCCACCTGAAATATATTCTAATATTAAATAATAATTTTTTAAATCTTCAATTATTTCATAAAATTGAACTATATTAATATGATTAATTTCTTTTAAACAATTTATTTCTTCTTCAACTCTTTCTTGGTCTTCCTTTGTTTTTATTTTTGATTTTTCTATAATTTTTATTGCCACTTTTTCTTTTGTTATTGAATGAATTGCTAATTTTACTTTCCCATATTTTCCTTCACCTATTATTCTTTCAATAATATAATCACCAATTTTTTCTTTATTAGACATAAAAATAAATTTTCAAGGAAAATAAAATTAAAACAAATAAATAATTAAATAATAATATATAATATATATTCTTTATTTAATCTTTTTTTGTGATTAATATATATTAGGAACTTTGTTTATTTTCTTTTAATATTTTGTTTTTAAATTTATTATTTAATTAAGATGCTTTTTTAATTTTTATTAATGGTTATAATTTAATTTTTATTTATTCTTTCTTCAAATAATTTATAAAATACTCTTTTTCTTCTTTAGATTATTAAAATAAATATCATATTATTTATTTTATTATTTCCTTTGTTTCAAACTCTTTTCGCTATTTAATTATTTAAAATTTATCCATAATTTAGTTTTACCCATAATTTAAATTTAGAAAAATTTCAATTTGAGATAAAATTTATAATAAAATAAATTAAAAAATTAAATATATTAACATGCAATAGGTTGAAAATCTCTAAGTCCTCCTTTTATCATATCCTCAATTTCTTTCATTTTTTTATTAAATTCTTCTTTATTATTATTTATGTCTTTCATATTCTTTTTAAATTCAGAAAACATTTTTATTAATTCATCATTAGCATTTCTTCCTAAACATTTTGCTCTTACAACTCTCTTAATATTTTCAAATTTTGTTTTAAAATCATCAAAAGTATTAATTTGATTTAAGTTATTAAATATTTCAATATCTTCATCCATTAAAGATGCTTGTTCTTTAACATTACCTTCTTTATCAACAATAAATGTTAATCCAGGACAATCCCTTGAATAAGGACACCCAACAGATTCATTTAATTCTTCATCTCCAGTTTTAATAATAAAAGTTGAAACAAAAGAAAATTTTAAATCGTACTCTTTAACTTTTTCATCCGATTTATCAACTTCTTCATTTTTAACATCACCATCTGTAACAATTATTAAATGTTCAAAATTATTTTTTTTTTCTTTGTGAGCAATTTCTGCAATTAAACTACTATTTGTACCTAATTCACCATCTTTTTCATTTAAAAAATTTCCAATTTTTTCAAAATTTAATTCTTCATCCTTTTGATTCCATATATAAAATTTATCTCCTCTTTCTGGATCAAAATTAGCAAAAAATAATTCTTGTACCTTATTAAAATAAACATTTTGATCAAATACAGAACCAGAATCATCAACGACAAATAAAGTTTTCATTTGAGAAACTGGTTTTTTTTTTCTTTCTAAAAACCCATTGAACTTATCATCCCAATTAATTTTAATATCAAGAAATTTAGGTTTATAATCAATAGGATTAACATAATCTTTTAAAACAATATGTTTTTCAACAGCAGAAAGCCAAGAACATATATTTAATAAATATCTTGGTGTTCCAGTTTGATCCATTTCAAGAAAGAATTTAGTATAAGAACAATCAATAACTATATCACCTTCTTTATCATTTGAACAATAAAATAAAGCGTTAAAACCACCATCAGAATCTTTTGATAATGGAATAAATGGAACTAATTTATTTGGATCTGTTATCATTTTTAATTGTTCATTTTTTCCAAAATATAAAATTTCATCATTTTTTGGATTTTCTATTATATATGAAACTGTATTTCCTTCATACATTTGGAATAAATTATGAGTAATTTTTTGTCTTTGAAAATTATCAGTTGTGTGAATTTTTCTATTAAATGTACCATTATCTTTAAGAATACCTGTTTCAATTCCTTTTAATAATTGTTTTCCTTTATGAAAACCACCTATTCTAAAATTAATTGTACCATTAAATAGTTTTTCAAGAATTAAATTAGATTGAAAAGTAAAAGGAGCATTATCTGAGAAAAGACCTAATCCTCCTCCATTTTTCCAAAACTCAATTATTACTCTTACGAATTCACCTAATAATTCTGGTTTAGTTTTTTGAAAATCTTTTCTAGGTAATTCTGCATAAGGTTCTCCGCTTAAAACTAAACAAGCATAATAATTACAATAACCATTATTATTTTCTATTAATTTTTCAATCGCTGATTCATAATCAATTACATAATCTGCTTCAATTCCTAAATAATCCAATGCTTTTTGAATAGAATAATTTTTTCCGGGTGGAGGTGATTTAATATATCTATAAGATAAATGAGGATTTTCTCTCAAATTCATTTCTGCAGTATATAACATTACTATTAATACTTTTTTTCCTTGTAAAAATTTTTCTGGATACATTGCATTTTTAATATAACCTTCAACTGTTTGAAGTTTTCCTTCTGAGTCTTTTTCATCTATTTCACCTTCATAAAATGAATGAGAATATAAAAAAATAGGAATTTTCTTTAAATTTTTTACTAAATTAGATTCAGATTTATAATTATTGAAAAAGTCAAATGTTTCTTTATCAAATTGATTAAAATGAGGCTCTTTTAAAACAAAATTAGAATTATTAGACTTTGAATCAGAAAAACTAAGTGCAATAGCTTCTATAATTTTATTAGGTTGTTTTGAATAAACAATAAAAGGAAATAATTTTTGAATTCCAAAAGGATAAATTCCAACTCCAATTCCAATGATTAAAAGGTTTTTTGAAACACAGTAATTAATTTCTTCTAGTATATTTTTTCTTTCAGATTTTTTAAACAAACCATCAGTTAAAACAAATAAATAATCAGTATGTTCTTGTTTTCTAGCATTAGTAACATTAAAAGCTGCTCTAATAGCAGCACATAAATTAGTATTTTCACATTTATAATCTTCTGAGAAAAAATATAATAAACTTCCCCACATTTGAGATTTATTTGATAAAACATCTAAAGTACCTCTTTCAGAACAAATTAAAATTGGATTTGAATTTGTAGCAATTATTAAATTAAATGAAGGGATATCAATATATGATAGAGCACTTAATAAATATCTAATTGAATTAATTGTATGTTCTCTTGATAATCCCCCTAAACAAGAATATGAAGAATCTATTATTATTGTTAAACCATAATTTTTAATATATCCATCACCAAGTTGTCTATATATTTTTGGGTTTGGAGTTGGATTTATACATAATTTTATAAATTCATAAATATCTATTTGAGTTCCTACATCTGTTAATATTGTTTCTGTTGGAAGATTTGGTTCAAAAATTACTTCTAATAATTGTAAATTTATTAAGTTTTTTGGGATTTTAAAACTTTTTATATAATCTGAAATATTTGTTTTTAATTCTAAATTTATTATTTTACCTACTTTTTTTTTTATTTCTTTATTTTCTTCTGTATTTATTTCAGGCATTTTAAATTTAAAATCAAGTGATTCTTTTTTGACAAATATTTCTTCTTTTTTTTTCTTTTTAGAATTAATATCAAAATCAAAATCATTTTGAAATTTTTTAATCATATTTTCTATTTTTTCATTTTTTTCAATTTCAAATTTTAATGGTAATATTTTGATATTATTATTGATTGATTCATGAGATGAAGTTAATGGTTCAATTAATGATTTTATTAAATCATTATTAATTATATTATTTGAAACAATATCTTCTATTTGATTAATAATAAAAGTAGATAAATTTCTTTTATCATTACATTTACTTGAAAATTCTTTTAATTGTTTACTCACAATATCAATTTGATCTTTTTCCATATATTCAATAGGAAGATAAAATAAAAAGTTATAAAAACAATTATTTTGTTTAAATATTTCATTAATCCATTCTTCATATAACTTATATTCATCATCTAAACCATTTGTTAAAAAGTAAAAAATTCTTTGATTATTTTCATTTATTCTTGGAAATTTATCAATAGCAACTTTAGCACAAGAAGCAATATTTGTTCTATATCTTTCAATAGAAATAGAATCAAAAATTCTTTGAATAATTTCTTTTGAATGAGGTTCTTCAAAAGATTTTAATACTACTTTAAATTTACAATCTCCTACAATTGCAAAAAGATATTTTATTTCAAGATAATGAAAAGCATTAATTAAAGATATTATTATTATAAAATAAACATATTTTTGGAATTTAGTTAACATCCTTGTACAATCAAATATTATATTTATTTCTAAATCATTAAATTGAATTTCCTTTTGTAAATTTTGAGTTGATATTTCTATGATTAATTTTTTTGTTATTGGTTTTGAAATATCTATTATTCTTTGTAAAGATTCTAAATTTTCTTCATATTTATCATCTATATATTCTTTAATATCTTCTAAATTAATTAAAGAATCTGTTGTTTTATATTGAAATTTAGTTTTATTACTTTTTTTCATATGTTCAATTATTATTTTAATTTCATTTTTAATATCAAATTGATTTTCTTCAAAATCATTACCAACAATAAAAGCTCTTGATTGAATTTCTTTTTTTAAAATTCCTTCATTTTTATTTTGAACTTTATTAGGAAATTTATTTTCTGTTTCATAACTTAAATATACCTTTTGTATTTCTTCTGGTAATTTTAAAGGCATAATAGGCAAAGGAATTGGAATAACAGGTATTAGTGGTTTAATTTCTTTTTTAACTGGACGACCAAAAGCGAGATGTTTAAAAAGATTTTCAAATAGATCATTAAAAATATTATTACCTTTTTTTTGTTTTTCACCCCTGCCAGTGTTTCTTCTTGTTGATACTACTTCTTCTTCTGTTTCTTCTATTTCTTCTTTTTTTTCATCTTCTTCAAATTCTACTTTTTCTTCTATTTCTTTTTGTGAATCTAAAGAATTTAAGTTTAAATTATTATTGTTTCTTTGTGAAAAATCACTCTTAGGAATTTTAAATTTATGCTTTGGAGGTAACATAAATATTAATTCTTGATTTCTTGATACATTCACAGCAAAATCAAAATTAAAATAATTTTTTTTAAATCCAACTTCAATTAATTTTTGCATCATTTTTAAAAATGAATTTTTATAATTATTTGTATATTCTGAGATTAAATTATCATCTTTATTATTAATAGCATTAAAAGCATTAGCTAATTGGGAAAAATATTCAGATATTATTTTTTCTTCTTCAATATTTTGAGATTTTTTTGCTTTATAAATATATAAAGGTAAGATTATTGTTCCAACTTCACAATCTTCAAAATATTGAATTAATGATTTAATAGATAAAACTTTTGGTACTTCAATTTTATTTATTTCTGTTATTTCAATATTATTCATTTCATTTTTGCCAAAATCATAACTATTTTTTTTTATTAAGCTATTATTAAAAGACTTTATTGGAACTCCATTTTGAATTAAAAATTTGGTTTTTAATGTATTTGTACTTATTTGATTATCACTATCATTTCCACTCTCTTCTTCTTCATTTTCTTGACTTAAATCTTTATCTTCATATTCATCTTTAATTTTTTTATTATCTTCATTTATTTTAATAATTAAATCTTGAACTATTTTTGAATGATTAAAATCTAACACTTCATTATAATTATAGTATTGTTGATCAATATAATCATTTATATTGAAATTGTCAATTAAATTCAATACTTTACTTTTATCCTCTATAAGATCTTTAGTTTTACTTAAGAATAAATTTAATAAAGAATCAAAAGGATTACTATTTAATTGTATATTTTGACTTTCAATTGGGAAATATTTATTAAAATCTTCATTAAAATTATCTAAATTTTTAAGAAGGATTTGTTGAAAAGTATTTATTGAAATATAATCTTCAAATCCAATTACAGAAAACCATTTATCTTCCTTTTGAATTATAATAAGTTTATTATCTTCTTTTTCTTTTTCAAGAGTTCCTTCATTTGATAAATATAATAAATTTACATTTTCTGGTAATTCTAATATTAAATTTTTTTTATCATTAATAAAAATTTGTCTATATAAAAATTCACCTTTTCCCCAACATGTAAAAGGTGAAATGAGAATGGCATTTTTTTCTAAATCATCTAAATTATTTACATTTATTTTTTTCTCATCTTTTATTTCTTTTATCATTCCTATATCTATTTCCTTTATATTTTGATTATTTTGAACTAATTCTATTTTTTTTGAAAAATTATTTATTTTAAATTCAAATGTTGCTATTTCATCATCATTAAATTTAGTTAAATCTATTTTCATTTTAATTGAAAAATGTTTTTCAAATGAATTCATATTAATTTCTTTAGTTAATTCCATAATAGAAACTCCTTCTGATTTTTTTATTGTAGTAAAAGTTCCAATTATATTTGTATCTATAAAAGTACTAATTAAAAAATAAAGTTTAATTTCACATTCTTTTTCAAAACAAGGAATAAATAAATTCATTTTATCTGTTAGGAAACTTTTAGTTGAAAAATCATAAATATAAAAATCAAAATAAGTAGGAATAATTAATGAATTTATTAAAATTGGAATTTTAATATGTTCAGAAACGAAAAACTCAATTAAGCAATGTAAAACATCTATTTTATTTATATCTTTTTGTACATTTTTTCTATTAAGAGTAATAATAAATTCATTTGAGTTTTCATTTTTAATTAATGGTTCATCAAATGTATTACCTTCAAATGATTTTATTCGATGTTGTAATTCAAAAGGAATTTCATTATTATTATTTTGAATTTTAAATTTGATTTTTTCTCCATTTAATAATTTTTTTGCATTTAACCTATATTTCTCATTATCAAAAGTAAGAGAATATTTTTCACATATAAAAACAATTTGAATTGGATGAATAACAAATATTACTTCAATTATAATATTAATAGATGAATTTTTATCTGAAACTTTTAAAGTTCTATTTAATTTATAAATTTTTTCTTCATTTGTAGTATTCGGAGGTGGAAAAGAAAATTCAATAATAATAGAAGAATTAGGATCAACATGAGATTTAGTTAATTTCATATATTGTATATCTTGTGTATCATATAAATTAATAAATTCTTCTTTTTTTTCCTCATCATTATTTTCTTTATATTTTTTTTCAATTTCAACATTCAATGATTCTTGTACTAATGAATAAATTTTTAAATTACAGAATTGCTCAAATAATTCAGGACTTAAAGGTCCTGGATTAAAATATAATTTTTTATAATTACATAATAATTGCCCATTCTTTTTTATTATAAAAGCTTGAGATAGAATAGAAGGCTTTTCATCTATATCATTTAAAGAAAATTCATATTTTACATTAGGAAAAACAGGAAGGGAAAAATCTTTCATGTAAATTTTATCATTATTCACTTTTGGAATATATTTATATTTTTCTGAAAATTGCTCAAATACATTTATAAAGGAATTCATTTTTTTTTGGAATTCATATAAATAATTTTGAAAATTTGATTCAGATTTATTAATATTATACAAAGTATCAAATTGTTTTAAATATTTGTTTAATAAATTATAATTTTGAATAAATTCTTGAATATCAATAACTTTATTATTTAATAAATTTTGGATATGATTAAATGTTGTTTTTAAAAGTACTACAGTATTTGTAAAAAGTAACATTATGTCCTCAATAGTATATTGACCGAAAAAAATTTTTTCATATTCAAATTCTTGAAATAAGTTTTCTTTTTCTTCTTCACTAATTTCTCTGCGATGTTTTCTTTCAAATTTTTGAATCATATCGTTTCTATTATAATTATTTAATTTTTCTTCTAAATCATGTACTTTTTGTCTTATTTCTTCTTGTGTAATATTTAATAGATTAATAAAATCTTCTAATGATTTTGAATAATTTACACAATTTTGTTCTTCAAAGAGTATTAACATTTGTTTTGATAAGTTTATATTGGTGAAAGTTTTAATATATTCTTTTGGATTTTTTATAAAATTTAAAACATGAAATTTATTTGAGTTAATATCAGTTTCTAATAATTCATCAAATTTATTTGATAATAATATTTCAAATAATGACTGGTAAAAAGTTAATAAAAGATTATGAATATTTTTTAAAATATCTTCCTTAGCATTAATTTTTACTGAACAAATGTTATTAAAAAATATATAAAACATATTTATTGTTTTATTAAAAATTTTTTCATTTTTTATATCATCTGTAATTAAATTTATCCATGATAAATTAATATTATTTTTATTATACATTGATAATAAAATTTGTTCTCGAATTATTTTTGTTAAATCTTTTTCCAAATAATTTTTATCATTTCCAAAAATTAAACAATTTGTTGATGATAATATCCTAAGAATAAATGCCCAAAAAGGAATATAAATATATGGTGATGGCTTTAATAATTTATCAATGTTTTCTTTTGTTACATTTTGTAATAAAATTTTAATGTTATCATAATTATTAAGTAAGAAATATTGAAGTGATGGTAATCCTTGTATATTTATTATTGAATCTATATTAAATTCATGTTCAAAACATTTAAAATCTTCAAAACTTAATTGTTTATGAATTTCTTTATTTTTTTGTTGATAATATTCATCAAAATAACTTCCTAATTTTATCATATCAATTAAAACTTTATTTTTATTAATAGCATCAGAAATATTTTCATTTTCTTTTTTATTATTTTCTTCAATATATTTCAAAATTAATTCTCCATCATTCAAATCATTTTCTAAATTTATTTTGTTAAAATATTTATAAAATTGCAAAGAAATAATTGCAGCTGCATTTTTAAATGTTTTTGAATCTTTTATTTTTTCTTCAATATTTTTATATAATTCTTCATATAAATTCTCATTATTAAGGAATTCAATACTATCGAAAGCAGGTCCACATAAATATTTTTCTTTATTTTCATAAGTAAAGAAAAGAAATATTAAATCATTTATTTCAAAATTGGGAATCATAATATCCATTGTTAATTCATATACTCCCGTAATTTTATAAATATAAATAAATTCTTCTTGTAAAAGAGTATTTCTTTCTTTATCTTTATTTTCATATTTTTCCTTTAAAATTTGACCAAAACGATTTTTTCTCTCATCAATATCATTAAAAAAATTAGTAAGTTCTTCAATTGAAATTCTATTTTTATATATTTTTAACATTAAACAAGCTCTACATATTCTATTTGCATATTTAAAATCAAAATCTTGATAATTTTGAAGTGAAATAATATATTTTAATAAACTTTTAAATTCGTGATTTTTTTGAAATTCTGATGATAGTCCCATTATTTTAGATATATCATTTGACATTTTAATTTCTTCTATTTTCTTAAGTATTTCCAATGAACTTGAATATTGAAGAATAGAATCAATAAATTTTATATGTGGAGATTTCTCATTAATATTTTTTATTACTGGAACTTTCCAATCAATATTATTTTTATATAAAGCCATTTTTTCTTCACATATTGATACCAAAGACTCAAAATCTTTATTTATTATATTAACATTCTCAATCATATCTTCTTTTTTTAAATCAAAAGCAGCATTTATCTTAGATATTAAATTATTTTGCCAAATTTTAAATGTATCTGGAACTTTTAAATTTTTTAATTCATTTTTTAATTTATTTAATTTCTCTTCTGCTATTCTATATTTTTCTTCAAATTCAATATCATTTTTTATTCCTTCTAATTTTCCTTGTATTTCATTTAAAACATTTTTATCTTCATCTATATCTAAAGGTTCATTTGCGTTATTTTCAAGAATTGTTAAGGATTTCATTTCTTTTCTAATATCTATTAATTTACCTTCTATATCATTTTTATTTAAATTATAATTAATTTTATTTTTTTGTGTCAAATGAAACCAAAGAAAACTATTACTGTTATAATAAAAATATCTTTTTTTAAAATATTGCGCAAACTCTTCAATTTGATTTAAATTTTCAAGTGAATTGTATTTCCTTTCAATGAATTGAAAGAATTTTTTTTCTTTATCAAAATAGTTATTTAATAAAATTTTATATTTATCTGAACTAGGAGTTAAACCATAGATTATACTCCAAGCTCTTGAATATATATTATTATCTTTTTTAGGATCAAAAAAATATTGAGAAGTAAAAATATCCTTTTTAAATTCAATTTTTTTTCTTTTTTTTTGAAAATTCATAAATATTTCTCCAATTTGTTTTGTCAAATCTTTTTTAGGAGCATATTCTTGAATAAATGCTATTATATTTTCAGTATCTTCTGCATCTTTTTGTATTTCAATTTCATTTTCATTGAAATCTACTAATGGAATACTTATTTTTGTTCCTCTTGTAAGTTTAAAAGAATTTCGGTTATTTAAACATAATGTTAATTGAATTCTTCCGTATTGAATTTCATTAAATGGTTTATAGATATAAACGTAATCATTTATTTCAATTGTAAATTCTATTTTATTTCTGATTAACATTGATATTGTATTGATATATAAAATTATTAAATTATATTCATTATGTTCAATAAATAAATGCTTTGGAAAAAAGAAATCAACTATTTCAAATAATTCAGGGTTTTTTACACATCCATTGAAAAATTTAATAAAACCTGTTTTTGTTTGATCATTAACAAATAATTGAATTTTACCCCATAAATTAACAAATTTTTCATCATAAATTTGATAATTCATTTTATCAGTAAATAATTCTTCATCACCTATGAGTGAAACAAGTAGTTTCATTTTCAATAATATTGGTTTTAATTCCTTTATCTTTAATAATTCTTTTGAATCTAATGAAATATGTGAAATTGTATTGAAGTCAATTTTTTTACTAACTTCATATAATTCTTTGAATAAATTTTTTATTATTGAAATTTGGAAAAAATTTGATAAAGTTTCATCATATTTATTATTATATTCATTTTGATAATAAAGTAAATGTAAAGTATCATTTATATTCTTTATAATTAAAGAAATATTCTCTTCTTTAATTTTCATTTTTAAACATTTTTGAACAAAACTTTTAAAATTAAAAGAAAAAATATTCTGTTTATTTGATTGTTGAATTTTAGTTAATTCTTCAAGAATATCATTAACTTCTTTGTCTAATTTATTTTCTTCTAAATACTCTAATTCCTTGTAACTGTCTTGTTTGATGAACTCATCATAAGTTTTCTTTTCAATTTCTTCCAAAGAAAATTTATTTTGTTCATCATTACTTTGACAATAAGAATTAAAATAATAGAGTTGAAAAATAGTTTTAACCCAATTACATATTTCTTCACTATTTTCTTTGTAATTATACTTTTTACCATCATTTCCAATAAAAGTTAAATGTCTTGGAGAAAATTTAACTCCTCCTGCCATTAAATTTGAATAAACTTCACTTTGATTTACGTTTAATTTATGACAACAAGCAAGTTTAGAACATATTGTTACCCATACTTTTTTATTCATTTCATTTTCATATCTTGTATTATAAATAACAACTGTAGAATCAGATATTTCAGTATCTAAAGAAATAAGAGAAAATCTAGCACATGAATTAAATAAAATTTGATTAATTGTTTTTTTACCTAAATTAGAAGGATTAAATGTTAAAAAAAATTTAAATTCAGGATGAATATTATCCTTATTTAATTTTATTTCTTTTGTACTTATTATATTTAATTGAGGATTTTCATTACATAATGATGATATTGAATCAAATAAAATTGAATGTCCCATTTCAATTCCATCAAAACAAACCCATTTTCCATTTAAGGCTGCATTAATAAAAGAAGAATTTTTATGTTCTAATCTTCCTGGAAGAGATATTATATTATAAAAACAATCTTTTGCTTCTTTTAATTTTTGACAATCTTCATTAGATATATTATTATTTTTATTTAATTTTTTAATAATTTCTTGGAAAATACTACTATATTCGTTTTCTTTAATTTTATTGAATTTTTTTTTCTGATGTATTAAATGTTTTACAGCATCATAATTAATTTTCAATTTATTTAATTCATCTTCTTCAATTTTTGTTTTTATTATATCTTGACCTGTTAATATTGACATATCTGAATTTGAAGTTATTTGATATAATATTATACTTTGACCAAGAATTTTAGTGAATATTTGAATTAAAAATGATTTTCCTGAAGCTGTTTCTCCTTGAATTAAAGGAATTTTTTCTGATTTAATACAACATATTAAAAATATTATTCCTAATTTTTGAATTTTTGTTAATGAATTAAAAAGCCTTTTATTTTCTTCTTTATTTATTTTCTGAGGAGATATTGTATTAAGTGTAATTTTATCAATTTTATTTGGGTTTAAATATACAACTAATCTTTTTTTATTATCATCATAATCAATTTCTGGAGAAAAATCAGATGTTAAAGATATATTTAATGCATTCATCATATTTTTTTGAATTTCATTTTTATCAAATCTATAAATAAAAATGAATAATAATAAATAAAGAGAATTAATTTTAGGAAATTGTATCCTAAAATCAATATATTTTTTCACATCTATTAAAGTAAATCCAGGTTCAATTGAATTATTTTTTACAAAAGATAAAGCTTCTATAAATTTTTTAGCAAATAATTTATATTCATTCTCTCTAGCATCCTGATAATATTTATTTAATTCATCTTTATTTTCTAAAATACTTTTTTTTTCTTCTTCATTTAAACTGCTATGATTTGAAAAATAATTTTCAACATATTCTTTTTTTGAGATTTCATCATAATGAATATTGGTAAATAAATTAGTTATTATTTTATTAAAATCTTCTCCATTTGGATTTTCAACAATATGATAAATGGAATTATTTTTTAAATTTAATGGAATTCTATCTAATAAACTTTCATTATTACTTCTATTTATTATTCCTATTATATTTATATTTCCAATTTTTAATTCTGTACCATCAGGAAGGAAAATATTTCTATTATCTTCTAAGTTAAATATATTTGATAATAAATCAAGAACAGGAAGAGAAGCATTATTAATTTCATCAAATATAATAATTTTTTTTGAATTTTTTTCTTTTAAAGCTTGAGTTATATCAGTTTCTTTATATTCAATAATAGTTTCATTATTTTTTGATTTAGAAATAATCATATTCATAAGTAATTCATCTGATTTAGTTGATTTTGATAAAACTTTATGAATAATTTCTAACCCTAAATATTCTGCAACATAATAAATTGCTTTTTTTTTTCCTTGTCCAGAATCTCCTTCTAAAATAAGAGGAACATGAGTTGCACATGAAAAATGCACTAAATCACAAATTTCTGAAAATTTAGTAGTGAAATATATATTAGGATCTTTATAATTAAAATTATTAAAATCAATACTTAATTGTGTTCTTTTAGAAATAAGTTTTTTATCATCTATATTTTCTTCAAATGGATTTTCATTGTCTTTAAATTGATACACTCCATATTTTTCATCATCATTATTATCTTTTTTTTCTTTTTTACCTTTTTCATATATATAAAAAACTAATTTTAAATTTTTATTATGATCTGAATGTGGTCTGTAATTATCTAAACGTTTTGAAATTTTGATTGAATTTAATTTTTCTGATAAAGTTAAATTAGGGTTTATTTCTTCTATAAATTTTTCTTCTTTATCTGCTTTTTTATTTAAAACTATTTTTTTTTCTTTTTCACTATAATCTTCAACATTAATTATAGAAAAACGAGAAAGAATTGATTCTGAAAGAGTTATTTGATCATTTAAACTACTTGTTGCTATTATTTTAAAGTTTTTAAAACCTTTTAATTCTTTATTATCTTTTGAAGTAAAAGTATTTGTTGTGTCTTCTGAAAGAGTTATTATATTTTTATCAGAAAATAATTCGTTGAATCTTTCTAAAACAGATGTTTTTACTTTTGAAATATTTTTTAAAATTAAAGATTTATCTTTAAAAATTGCTGATAATATTAATCCTGGTTTAAATTCCATTTTCAAACCAATTATTCTATTATTTTTATCTTCATAAAATAATTTTTTTTTAATATTATCCACTAAATTATTATGAAAATCTGAAGAATATTCTTTTTTCTTTTCAATTTCCTTTGTAATTTCATCTTTAATTTTTTCTATATTTTTGTCCCAAAGTTTTTCATATTCTCCTATTTTAGAAATAATATTAGGAATTTGAAGAATTTCATAAATTTGAGTTACACAATAATTTCTATGTTCAATGTTTGAAAAGAAAAAAGAGCTTCCTAATAATTGAAGAACAGTAGATTCTCTATTTAAAGGAACTGTTATTGGATCTTCTAAATATATTTTAGATGCGTATGTCTTATAACAAGAAGGACCTATTAATAAAATTGGTTCTTTAAAACTAGTTAATTTCATTTGAAAAAGTAATTCTAATAAAGTTTTTAATGATTGAATATCTCTTAATTCTCCTCTTTTTTTTTCTATTTCATCTTTCTCTCTTTCTTTAATTGCTTTTTGATAAAAAATAATTTTTAAATCTTTTTTTTTTAAATAAAATGTCAATATATCATCTTTATTATCTTCTATAAGTTCTGTTTCTGAGTTAAATGTTTCTTTCAAATCATCAATTTCTTCGTTAGTTAATTTTAAAGTGTTTTCTTTTTTTAAAACTTCACAAAATTTATCTAAATATTTTTTCTTATCTTCATACCTTGATAAAGCATAAAAAAGAAGATTATGTTGAAGTCTAAAGTTTTCATAAGAATTACTTTGTTTTTTTTGATATTGTAATCTTCCTATAATTTTAGAAACATCTCTTAAAGACCAAGATTCTTGAAATATTTGTGCATCATTTATTTCAAACATACATTTCCCAATTTTTTCACATTCTTCTTTTCCAATTGTTTCATTTTCATTATTTGATAAAAAATCATTAATATCATTACAAATTTTTTGAATTTCATGCTCATCTAATTTAGGATAATTTATTTTTCTTATTTTTCTCATTATAGTAGAAGGTAATTCAGATCTTCCAATAATTCCAACATTATTTTGACATATTATTAGGAAAAAAGTAGATGATATTCTAAATTCTTTATTATAAGCAACCATTCCAGGAATATATAAATTAGTATCAAAAATTAAATCTAGAATAGGTACAATAGAAAGTATAGTAGACATAGGAGAAATATTTAGTTCATCAGCAATATAATATTTTCCTTCTACTAAAGCTCTAGTTAATAAACCTTGATTAAACTCTATTTGATTATTTATTATAGTTGAAGAACCATATAAATCATTTGGATATGTACTTGAGTGAAATGTTTGAATATAAAATTTACCATAAAGATCTTCATCAATTTCCCTCATTTCAGCAATTGCTCTAGCAGCTGTTGTTTTTCCATAACCTGGAGGACTTTCTACACATAAATATAAATTTATTAACGAGGATAAATATACTATTCCGACAAAATTTATTAATTTTTCTGAACTTGTAAAAGAATAATTTTCATTTCTTTCTTGTAATTCCTCCTTCTTTTTATTGATATCTAATATAAATTGTTTTATTGATTCATATTTAAGTATATCTATTTTATTCGGATTTTTTAAAAATAATAAATCAAATACTACATTTATTATTTCCTCTTCTTTAATATCTCTTTTTTTCTCTACATTTTATTATTAGTTTATATATTGAATGACATAATTTATAAATTGATGAAATAGAATAATTAGATAAATAATTATTTTCTTGATTATTCTCGTTTTTAATTAACTTTACTTTTTCATTAATTAAACCAAATAAATTTTCTTTTATTGAATAATCAAATTGATCTTTCTTTTTATCTTGTTTAATTTTAATTTGATCATTCATTAAAGATTTTGGTTTTTCTCTTAATTTTTCTTTTTCTTTTTTTTCAAATTCTTCTAATTTTTCAAATATTATTTTAAATAATGTATCATGTTGTTCAACATTTTCTAATTGATTTTCTAAATAAATTATATCAAACCTACTTAAAAAAGCAGGAGAAATTTGTTTTATTTTTTTATGATTACAAGTACAAATAATTCTAAATTTTTTTTTTATTTTAAAAGAAGTTTTTTCAGAACATTCAGGAACAGGAAATTTATTATCTTCATCATTATATTTCTTATCTAATAATCCATTTAATCTTTCATAAACAGTTGAAGGAGCTTCATTAATTTGATCAAAAATAACACATCTTCCTTTTTTAATTGCTTTAACTAAAAATCCTTTTTTAAATTTTAATATTTCATTTGTTTCTGTTTCACTAGTATCACCTCCTAAATTATTATTTGAAAAATTTGGAAGAGTAATTCCAATTAAATCTTCACATTGTAATTTTTTTGAACAAATACATAAAAAAGGTTCTTTACCATCATCAATAAAACTCTTAGCACACCATCTTGCAATTTGTGTTATTCCAGAACCTTCTTCACCTATTAATATAACATGTCTTTGATTATTTAATGAAAATAAAATTGAATTTACTGTTTGAATTAAATTATTATTTTTAAAACACTTTGGAAAATTTTTTGGTAATTTTAATTCTTCTTCATTTACTTCTTTTAAATTTTCATATTGATTTAATAAGTTTTTTATTTTATCTTTTTCTTTTTTAGAATATCTTGCACCATATACATTCATAATTATTGAATATATTGATTTATGCTTAGGAGTTTTTAAAGCATTTATAACTGTTTCAATTTCTCTTATTGTAAAATAAAAAATATCTTCAGAATCTAATGAACTTTCTTTTTCCCATTTAACATGAAAATCAATAATATTTTTTAAAATACTTTCATCAATTTTAACATTTTCTTTTTTTGCTAATCCTAAAGCAATTTTAAATAATTCTTCTTCACTAAATTTTTCACAATTAACTTTTTGAAATCTGGAAAAAAAAGCATAACCTAAATTTTGTCTTTTATTAATAAAAGAACCTTTTAAAGGATTTTGAGTAGCAATTAAAGCAAAATTTTTATGCATTTTACAACTTTCTAATTCTTTACCAATTAATTCAGTACTTAAAAGTTTACTATCTAAAGCTTGACCAATACAATCAAGAACTTCTTTAGAAGCCAAATTAATTTCATCTAATATTAATATTTTTCCTTTTTGAAAAGATTTATAAAAAGCACCACTTTCAATTTTAATTCCACTAATTGATTTATTATCTCCTACATATTTATTCATTAAATTATCAATTTTAGTATCTGCACTCAAATTAAATTTAATATAATTTGAATGTTCTTTATGTTTATCATCTTCTTTTCCTTTTCCTTTTTCTTCTTCTTTTAATTTCATTAAATATTCACAAGCAATTACTGATGTTCTTGTTTTTGCAGTTCCTGTATCTCCTTCAAGAAGAACTGGATTTCCAGATTTAATATAATGTATTATTTCTGCCATTCTTTTACAGGATAAATCTGTTAATATAAAATTCTTTTCTTCAAAAAAATCTTTAAATTTCCATATTTCTTCCATTTCTTTTTTTAATAATCCATCACAATCTCTTAAATTTTTCGTTATATCTGATATTATTTTTTCTGTTTTTTGATTATCATCATTATCTATTTTGTCTTTTAAAAATTTCTTATCTGTATTTTCAGATATTGGCATTTCTTTTTCTTTTATTTCTATATATTTTGCACTTCGATTATTTTCTGTTTGCAAATATTCTTCTTGACTTGGATTATGTGATGAAGAAGAGGATTTTGATTCTTCACTTTCACTATTACTATTACTGTTGCTATTATTATTACTATTACTTGATGAATCAGATGAATTACTTTTTTTGTCTTCTTCTGATTCTACATCTTCATTATTTTTTTTAGTATTTTTTTCATTATTTTTTTCTGATTCTAATTCCTTTTTATTCAAATTATTTTTTTCATTTTTTGCTTCTGATTCTATATCTTCCTTATTTTTATTCATATTATTTTTTTCATTTTTTTCTTCTGATTTTAAATCTTCCAAATTGTTTTCTTCTTTATATAACTTTTGCTTTTCAATTGTCTTTATTATTTTATTTTTTGTTTTTTTCTTGGTATCAATTTCATCATTTGAATCAGACATTTTTATTAAAATAGATAATTGTACATTTAAAAAAAGATAAATTAATAAATAAATTCATGATTAAAATCTTATATAAAATTATGTTAATTGATATTGATAGTTTAATTAATATATAAAGTATATATATATCCTATCCATATCTTCCAATATCGCTTTGATTTAGAAATAATATTATTGAAAATATATTATTAAATAATATAATTCATATTTATATTTCAAAAGAAAGTTTAAAATAAATGATTTCAAAAATAAAATTTCATTTAGACCCTCAAATCACAAATAATATCAAATAATTAGAAGATACACTTAATATAAAAAAAAATTTCAAGTTACTTATACGTATTTTTATATTTAATATAATTTATTTTTTTTATATGAATAAAATTAAGATGAATATTTGGGATAAATATACTCAAAAAGAAAAAATAGGATTTGGAAGTTATAGTAAAGTATATAAAGCTCAAAACAAAGAAACAGGAAACTATGTAGCAATCAAAGAAATTGACAAGGAAAGAATTGAAAATCAGAAATATTTAAATGAAACTGAAATAATGAAAAAATTAAATTCAGAAAATTCTGTTAGATTAAAAGAAACTTTTGATTCTAATGATTTCTTTTATATAATAATGGATTTATGTGCTTGTAATTTAGCAGATTATGTTAAAATAAGGGATACTCCTCTTTCAATAGATGAAATCAGGCAAATTTTAATTCAATTAAATAATACATTTAAAATAATGATAAATAACAATATCGTTCACACAGATTTAAAACCTTCAAATATATTAATTTATTTAGATAGAATAGATAAATGTACAATTAAATTGTCAGATTATGGTTCTAGTAATTTTATAAATAATTTAAATAGTAGAACTTCACGTGGAACTCCGTTGACAATGGCTCCTGAAGTTTTAAATGGTGAAGGATTATCAAATAAATCAGATATATGGAGTTTAGGAATTATAATTTATTTTTTATTATTTAAAGAATATCCTTATAATGGAAATAATGAAGTATTGTTATTTAATGATATTAATTCAGGGAAAAAATTAAAAAATTGTGAAAATAAAGAATTAAATGATTTAATGAATAAGATGTTAAAAATTGATGTCAAAGAAAGGATTTCTTGGGAAGAATATTTCAATCATTCATTTTTTAAACAAAATGTAATACAAATCCCTCAATTTAATTTTCTTTGTGAAATACATTCTAAAAATATTAATTTCTATTGTAAGGAATGTAAAATTAATATTTGTGAAGATTGTATTAATAAACATAATAAACATGAAATTAAATCTTTTTCTAAAATAGGATTAACAAATGAAGAAATTAATCAAATAGAAAATATAAATAAAGAAATTACTTATAATGCGGATAAATTAAATAAAATGAAAGATGATATTAGCTTTTTAATAAATCAAATGAAATTGATTAAAGAAAATAATTCTATATATGAAAATAATTCATCAAATAATTATAAAAAATATTATATTGATTGTTTACATTTTATAAATGAAAAAATAAAAATAGAAGGAAATATGGAATTAATTGAATTAAAAGATGAAATACTTAATAATTTTATAATAGCTGAGTATTATATTAATAATGATAAAATAAATGATGAAATTCAAATATTAAATTGTTTTGAAGAAGTAGAAAATGAAAAATCTGGGATATCAGGAATGAATAACAAAATAGACTTAATAAAAAAATGTGAATTATATTTAAATGATGAAAAAATAGATTTTTGTTTTAAATATAAATTTCCAAAAGAAGGTAAATATAAAATCAAAATTATTTGTAAAAATAGATTAATATCTACAAATTATCTCTTTTATGGTTGTTCTTCTTTAATTTCTTTAGATTTATCTCATTTTAATACAGATAATATCACTGATATGAATCATATGTTTTCAAATTGTATATCTTTGACTTCTTTAAATTTATCAAATTTTAATACTGATAAAGTTATCGATATGAGTTATATGTTTTCAAATTGTAAGTCTTTAATTTCTTTGGATTTATCTATATTTAATACTGAAAATGTAATCAATATGGAATATATGTTTAATGATTGTTTTTTATTAAATAAACTCAATTTATCCAATTTTAACACAACAAAGGTCTCTTATATGGATTTTATGTTTTCTAACTGTTATTCTTTAATATCTTTAGATTTTTCCAAGTTTAACACTGAAAATGTTATAAGTATGGTAGGAATGTTCCAAATATGTCGTGGTTTACAAAGATTAGATTTATCAAATTTTAACACTAAAAAAGTAACTAATATGAGTTATATGTTTAATTATTGTTCATCATTAATGGATTTAAATGTATCTAGTTTTAATTGTGAAAATGTAAAAAACATGAAAGATATGTTTTCTGGTTGCTCTAATTTAATATCTTTGAATTTGTCTGGTTTTAAGAATAATAAATTAAATAATATAGAATATATATTTTCTGATTGTACTTCTTTAATTTCCTTAGATTTATCAAATTTTAGTATTAATTGTGATAATTTAGAATCAAAGGGTGCATTCCAAAATTTAAATAATAAATGTAAAGTCATTTGTGAAGATAATAATTTGTTAAAAATATTAAAAGAAAAATTATAATTTTTAATTAAAATATTGAATTTTTAAAAATCTTTTATTCCAGCAACTTGGGGATTGGGGATTGGGGATTGGGGATTGGGGAT